>UMHQ01050791.1_pt1 | contig 29362 bp, 42 predicted proteins | sample 1965531 | NCBI WGS metagenome assembly UMHQ01 (sample SAMEA4836098, study PRJEB28245) | human gut metagenome | biome: gut microbiome; material: fecal sample | place: Denmark | collected 2008 | reverse complement strand
CGGGTCTGTAAAATCAATTCCGACATGCAGGTTCACCTTTCTTTCCAAAGGTCGGCGGTTGCCGTTTTTCTGAGTACGGCCTTAGTATAGGGGAGAAAGGTTGATTCCCCACAAAGAAAGAATAAAGAAAGTTTAAAGTTTTCCAGGGTGAAAGGTTAAGTGCGGCCGCTTTGTCAGGTCCTCTGATATACATGGACGTCAAAGCCGATCTGGACGTCCAGCGTCTCCAGGGCGGACAGCCGCGCCACCCCCTCCCTGGGGGTCTTCCAGGCGTAGGGGGTCATGCCGAACAGGGCCATGACGTCCTGGGAGCTGTCCAGGCGGATGGAGAAGCGCAGGGGGACGGCCTCCAGCCACCGGAAGCCCGGGTAGTCCTCCCGGCGCACCGCGTTTTCATAGGGCCGGGCGTACAGGACCTCTTTCATCTCCCACAGGTGCTTGGCGGAGGGGACCACATAGTAGAAGTACCCGCCGGGGCGCATCACCCGGGCAAACTCCTCCGGGCACAGGGGGGAGAACACGTTGGTGAGCAAGTCCGCCCGAGAGTCCGCCACCGGCAGGTGGTACACCGAGGCCACAGCGAACTCCCCTTCCTTCACCCGTTTGGCCGCCCGGCGCAGGGCAAATTTGGAGATGTCCACCCCGGCCACCTCGGGGGCGCGGCCCGCCTGGGCCAGGGCCTGGAACAGCCCCTGGGTGTAGTAGCCCTCCCCGCAGCCGCTGTCCAGCAGGGCGGGGGCGGGCAGGTCCGCCGTGTCCCGCAGGGCCAGGGCGCACAGCGCCTCCCGGAGGGGAGAATAGTACCCCTTGTCCAGAAAGGCGGACCGGGCGGCCACCATGGCCTTGTCGTCCCCCGGGTTCTGGGAGTGCTTCCGGTTGGCGGGGAGCAGGTGGACATAGCCGGCGGCGGAGCGGTCAAAGCTGTGGCCGCCTGGGCAGGCGTAGGCGCGCTCCCCCCGAGTCAGAGGGGCGGAGCACAGAGGACAGCGGAAAAAACTCATGGGGCGTTCACCTCAAACGGCAGAATGGGACTCCCGGGACGGACAGGGCCGGGGCAATACAACGGAATGGCGGAGAAACTAAAAAACTCCGTCAAACACATCAGGCGGCCACGGGGGCCGCCTGAGCCTATCAAAAAACCTCTGCGAAAACGAATCAGTCCGAGTTTTGGCGGGGGAGCTCGAGGGGGCGGCAGCCCGCCTCGAATGGAATCAAATGCCCTGAATGCCTTGCACGGCAAGGCATTCAGCGAGCGCAGCGAGGACGTTTCCGCCGCACAGCAGCGGAAACGTAACGGCATTTTTCAGGCTGTCGGGAAAGTCCTTGGACTTTTCGACAGCCTGGGGCGGCCACGGGGGCCGCCTGAGCGATCAAACATCCAGGTTCAGCGGCTGCGGAAGGCAAAGAACCGCTGTCCAAAGTAGTTGAGAAAGACAAAGATGCCAGAGCCCGCCAGCATGGACAGGTTCCCCTGGACCTGCTGGCTCCAGCCGGTGCCGGCCAGCAGCCAGACCGTCACCGGCTTGGCGATTCCATAGGCCAGCGCCCAGCACACGGCAATATTCAGGGCAAATCGGAGGACCACTTTCACGCCCTTCTCCCGGTTGCGGAAGGTGAAGTGCTTGTTCAGGAAGAAGCTGACCACGCTGCCCACGATGTAGTTGGCGGCGGAGGAGATCCAGTAGCCGGTGTCCCCCCAGGTGTGGAGCCCCGCCAGGTTATAGAGGCCAAACATGACCCCATAGCCCACGGCGGTGTTCACCAGCCCCACCAGAATAAAGCGGAACAAGGTGGGGTCCAGCAGGGAGCGGAGCTTATCTCTCATGGCCGTTCTTTCCTCCACAGTCGTCCGCGACGATATACCGGGGCCGGTCCTTGATCTCCTCGTAGATTTTGGCGATGTAGTACCCCAAAATGCCCAGGCAGACCATCAGGGCGCTGCCGATGAGGAGCAGGAGCAGGATGACGGTGGTAAAGCCCTCCAGGGCCTGGCCGTTGATCTTCTGCCACAGAGACCAGCACCCCAGCACCAGGGAGCACAGGAACACCAGCACCCCCAGAATGGTGACGATCTGCAGGGGCGCGGTGGAAAAGGCGGCCAGATTGGTGACGGCATACCGGGTGAGGCTGCGCAGGGACCACTTGGACTCCCCGGCGGCCCGGGGCTGCACCTCAAACTCCACCTGGGCGGTGTCAAAGCCGATCCAGGAGGACAGGGCCCGGAAGAAGGCGTTCTTCTCCCGCATGGCCACCAGCACGTCCACCGCCCGCCGGTCCAGCAGTTTGAAGTCGGAGGCGTGGGACATGTCGATCCGGGTGGCGCCGCTTAAAAAGCGGTAGAAGGTCTTGGCGGCCAGGGTGTGGAGGGGACTCTCCTCCCCCCGGCTGATCTTGACCCCCTCCACCACCTGCCAGCCCTGCTGCCAGAGGCGGTACATCTCCAGAATCTTTTCCGGCGGGTGCTGCAAATCGCAGTCCAGCACCACGCAGCAGTCCCCTTTCGCCTGGGCCAGGCCGGCGAAGATGGCGGCCTCCTTGCCGAAGTTCCGGGAAAAGCGGATGCCCCGCACCTGGGGCCGCCGGGCGGCCGCCTCCTGGATGGCCCGCCAGGTGTGGTCCCGGGAGCCGTCGTTGACAAAGATCAGCTCGTGGTCGATGCCGGCCTTGGTGAGCAGATCTCCGATCACATCCGCCGCCAGGGGGACCGACTCCTCCTCATTGTAGGCGGGCAGCACCACGGACAGCCGTCCGGTGCGGAGGGATTCGGATGTCTCCATGGGATCATCTCCTGTTTTCATAGGCCAGCTCATAGTCGCTCTTGGGGGTGTACTCCTCCTGAATCTTTACCACCACCCGGCCGTCCAGCATCTGGACGCTGCCGTCGGCGGGGTAGAGGGGCATGGCCTGGAATTCCTCCGACTGGGCGACCGAGATCATGGTCTCCTCCTCCGGCTCCGCAATGGGCACGTTGAGCCAGTCGTTGAGGTAGTAGTAGATATGCTTATTGAGGGGGGCCACCGTGTCCCGGGGGACGCTGTAGTGGTCCACCAGGGCGTAGCTCTCAATGTCCGCATAGATGCGGTCGGTGGGGAAGGAGCCGATGATGAGGACCTCCTCCTCCCCGGTGTAGCCCGGGCAGCTCTCAATGCGGGTGAGCAGCCGGGTGGCATAGCTGAGGGTGGCACGGTGGGCCTGGTCAGCGGCGGTGTACAGCAGGTTGTTGATATTGGCGCTGTACAGGGTCACCCCGGCCAGGCACAGGGCCAGGGCGCCGGAGGCGGCCATCCCCCCCCTGGGCCGGGGCAGGAAGCTCAGCCCCAGGTCGGCCGCCAGCAGCACCGCCATATAGACCAGCACGTAGGCGTACTTCATAATGGGGGTGGCGTCGGAGAAGGGGGCGATGATCTGGGCAAAGCCCACCGCCAGGGGCAGCAGGGCGGCCAGAACCAGCGCTCCGATGAGCCGCCAGGGCTCCCGCCACAGGGCCCGGCGGAATACGATGGCCAGGAAGCACGCCACAGCCAGCGCCAGGGCCAACAGGTCCAGCCCCGCCAGCAGTGGGGTGGTGAAGGAGTTGGACCCGTTGGGCCAGAAGAAAAAGACAAAGACCTGCTTATAGGCGGAGAGGATCAGGCCAGGCAGCTGGGCAATGGGGTAGCCGCTCCCGGCGTCGCTCATGCCCAGGTAGTCCAGCAGCTCCAGGTCCTTTACCGCCAGGAAAATCTGGAGGATGCCGTAGTAGAGGGCGGCCCCTACGGCCAGAAAGCCCGCCAGCCGGAAGCCCAGCCGGGCGGTCCCCCTCAGGGTGGAGCGGGCGTGGAGGCAGGCGCGCAGCACCACCAGCAGGGACAGGGCCACCGCCACCGCTGCGTAGGCCTGGTAGATTCCCATGGACAGGGCCAGCAGAACCACTCCCGCCAGGGTCCGGAGCCAGCCCCCCCTCTTCACCAGACACACCGCCAGCACGGCCAGCAGGATGGCCAGACAGTAGGCGGAGGCGGTGAACATGTAGAGGAAGGTGTACCCCAGACAGGGGAAGGCGGCCATGAGCACCCCGGCAAAGGCGGACAGGGCCCGGCTGTGCAGGTTCAGGGCGGTCACCACCCCCGCCGCGGCCAGGGCGAGAAACACCATGGAGAAAAAGCCGATGAGGGCGGGCATCTGGGTAAAATCGTTCAAAAAAGAGGCGTAGTGGAGAAACCACCGGCCGGAGACGGTCATCTGCTGGGGGTCAAACACCCGGCTCAGGCCGTCGGAGTTGGGGATGATATTGGTAAAGGCAAACAGGTGGATCAGATAGCCGGCGATAAAACAGGCCAGAAAGGCCGCCCGCCGTGTGGGAGTGATCCGCTGCCGCAGGCGGGCAAGGACACGATCAAGGGGCATGGGACGATCTCCTTCCAAACAAACAGGGGGCGGTCAGGGACGGGGCTTCTCCTTGCCGGAGATCTCCTCCATCTGGATGCGCCACACCCCGGTGCGGGGCAGGCTCTTGGCAATGGCCCGGTCAAAGTTGTCCCCGGCCATGTTGGCGGGGGTGAGCTTTTCGCACAGGGCCCGCAGGGCCAGGACTTTCTCCGCCTCGTCGGTGACCTCCGAGGCGGTCCCCGTCACATTGGCGGACTGAAAGTAAGTGGTGAACTTGTCCTGGGCCGCCTGGTTATAGGCCACGAAGGAGACGCACACCCGGGGACTGCGCCTCAGGCAGTCCAGCTTGGTCCCCTCCAGGGCGCAGTGGAAGTACAGCGTGTCTCCCAGGCGCACCAGAGACAGGGGGACGCAGTAGGGCGCTCCCCCCTCCCCGGCCATGGCGGCCACGCCGTATTCACAGCGGTCGATCACATCATAGGCAAAGGTCCGATCCCGTTCCCGGTCTTTTCGTCTCATATCAAGGCAGCTCCTTTTTGCGCTCTTCCGACAGGAAGGTCATCAGATCATGGTAAAAGGCCTCGGGCGTCTCCTGGAAGCGCTCCGCCAGGGCCCGCCCTTTCTCCTGGGAGGGATAGAGGAACTTCAGCTCCATCAGCGGGCCGCCGTCATCGGCAAAAAACAGGCGCACGGTACAGGTGCCGTCCGGATGGGGCTCCACCCCCGTCTGGACCTGGGCCGCCCGCTTCAGCGCCCCGTTGAGCTTTCCCAGATTCTCGTCGCAGTGCATGCGCACCGAGTAGGGCAGGCTGCTCTCGCAGATCTCGCTGTTGCGCCGCCCCTTCTCCGTGATGGCATAGACCTGGCCGGTCTGCTCCAGATGGCCGGTCTCCACCAGGTGGCCCACCACCTCGGTGAGGGAGAAGTAGTCCACCCCCGCGTCGCACAGAGCCACGTCCAGCAGCTGATTGAACGTGACCGGGGCGGCGGTGCGGGACATGATATAGAGAACCAGCAGCTTGAGATCCAGTTCGTTTTGGATGAATCCAGTTCGGGCCATACAAAACCTCCTGCGGCGTCAGGTGGATGGGGACGCGGGCATCTGCCCAGCTTTTTTATTATACCGAAAAAGGGAGCAAAGGACAACCCCTCTTTGCCCCTCCGCCGCCGCACCATTTTTCCCGTCTCTCATAGTATGGAGCGTACCCCAAAATCCAACCGGCGGGGCTCTGCTCCGCCTCGGCAACATCTTAGGAGGGACTTACCTATGCCGGAAAAGGTCGTGCCCGGCCCCGTCAGCGAGGACCGCTGCATTCGGGAGGCCGTGTGCATACACACCAAGAAAATCTTTGACTCCTGCAAGGATAAAGATATAGCGTCTTTAATACTAAAAATTTTTTTAGACGGCGACAGGGTCCTAGCCAGCCGTTTTTCATACAGGGAAAGAGATTACATCCCTTGTCCCCCAATAGTTTCAGGCTGCAAAAAACTATAAAAACGCGGCAGAAAAATTTTGCAGATTTTTTATACTTTTTGAACCCCAGATTCTGCCTGTTCCAACCTGGTTTTGACCGCCTCCAGGATGGCCACTCCCATGGTAGCCATTTCCTCCCGGGTGGAAATCCCCTGGGGTCTGGCAATGGTTTTCCCACCCTGGCCGTCGTCCACTCCGGCCAGAATCCCGGCCTGGAGGGCCTTCTGGATGTACTCCACGGCCCAGCCGCTGGCCACCGCATTGTTCCGCTTGGCCTCCTGGGCGGCCCACTCCTTCCGGGCAATCTGCCGCACCTGTTCCTCCGTCAAATCCTCCACCTCCAACATCGTTTTAAATTTTTCCCACTCTCCCCGGTCGTTGACCCAGGGGGCGGGACACCACTTCCCGGTCACATCAAAGTGGCGCAGGACGTTTTCAGGCGGCACCCCGTACTTCCTCATCAGCTCCCGCACAAAGGCCGCTGTACGGGCCCTAGTGGCCTCTGGGACATGGCCCACGCTGTTGCACATCTCCACTCCAATGCTGTTGTAGTTCCGGCAACACGGGTGCTGGGGGTAGTCACTGCCGCAGTGCCAAGCCGTATCCGTCTCCAGCACGGACTGCCAGATCTCCGACTCGTCTACAAAGTAGTGTGCACTGGTTTTGGTTACGGTCCGGGCGAAGTAATTCGCGTTATCTTTGGCGCTATCTCCCTGGTTTGCGGTGTAGTGAACTACAATATACTGGATAGGACCGGCGCGCCCGGGGGAGTAATTCCCCCGGGCAGCCTGTTGGAAGGGGATGGCCATCAGCCCTCCGCCTCGCCTTCCTGGGCCTCCTGAGCAGCCTTCTCCGCCTCCTCCTTGGCCTTTCGCCATTCGTCGTCGCTCATCTGCTGGTCCATACAAACGGCGGCAAACAGGGGTTTGCTGCCCATCTCGTAGGCTGCCAGCAGGCGCTTCTCGTTCCGGCCCCAGACAGACCGGGCCTCCCGCTCGTTCATGGGCTTGCCGCTACTGTCAGAGATGATCTGCTCATCCCCCAAAAATTCCCGCATATGCGCCTGGGCGGTGATGTCGTTTTTGCAGTCGTGCTGGTTCTGGTGATCGATGTACTCCCAAAGATATTCGCTGCACAGCATAACATTTTCTCCTTTCAGTTATCAAATAGGGTGTTTTTTGAATTAAGTACCGCTCTTATTGACGGCTTTCTCTGCCTGGGTACCGAAGTAGAACGCAATTACCACGGTGAACACCGTGAGGAACTGGTCCGCGGTGACGCCGCCCGAACAGGTCAGGTAGGCAAACACCGCCGTGAGCACCAGGGTAACCAGGCTCTTAATGCTCAGCAGATTCCCCAGGCGCTTGTACAGTTGCTCCATTCTTCATCACCTCCTCTCTGCCTTCAGGTCTCGAATGTCGTGCTGCACCTCCACCATCTGCCCTTCCAGCTTGTAGGTGCGCTCGATCACGTTGTTGACCTGGTCCTGTTTTTTCTCCAGCTGCTCGATCCGGTAGTTGACCAGCTTACTGGACACCAAAATGCCCCCAAAGGTCCCCGCCAGGGTGCCGACCAGGGACATCCCGGCCACAGCCAGGGTTGTCCAATCCATCAGCCCGTCACCTCCCCCAGGTCCTCCCAGCCCTGCCCGTAGGCGTTGGGGGCCCATACGTTGTTTTCGACCTTGGATCGGTAGACATGTCCATTTTCGGTACAGCACTCGCCGGTCCCATACGGCGACGTACTCAGGGCGATAAACGGCAGGGCCTTGGCCGGGTCCGTGGACCACACAAACCCCCACTGTGCCGGAAGGTCCTCCGGCTCCTGGGTGTAGACCGTGCTGTCGTATACCTGGAGGAGACGCACCACCCGCCCGGCGGTGGACCGGCATACAAACCCCGGGGACCGCTCCAGCATGTTTTTCGCGGCGCAGGCCGCCTGGAAATCAGGAATGTATTCCTCCGCAGCGTACAGCTCTGTCCCCGTCATCTCCGGGGCTTTGGACTGGATGGCCTGGGCCTGGGTCAGCCCGGCCCGCTGCATGGTGTCCAAAACAAATTCCTTGTCAGTCAACTGCATTGACCCCCTCTCGGATGGCCGCCGCCAGCTCCGCATAGGTCACATACTCCTGGGCCGGCTCAGGTTCCGGCTCCGGCGGCAGGGACTCTTTCCACGCCTCCCAGGCTTCGGTGTTTGGCGTGACCTCATACACGGTTTTCGTGAAGTCGTCCACCACCGTCTCCTCGCTGGAGGTGATGGTGACAAATCCGTTGTACTGGAGGACGGTGGCCGCCTGCTCCTCCGTTAGGGGGATGGCTCCCGGAAACGGATTGCTCTGCGGGGCAGGATAGGCCCCGCTGGGGTTTGGATTCGATTTGATGTATTGCATGGGTCCTCCTTTCAGCCGATGGCGACGTAATGGTAGGTAATTCCGGATTCGTTCAGTGATGTATCTGCACCGCCGTTCCCATAAAACGAAAGACTATTATTGTCCCATGTTAAATATGCAATGTTTATTGAACTTCCATTTATTCCAACGATACTCCGTTGTACCCCTCTTATCATTGGTGTTATGGTTCCCAGCGAACCTCCAGAACGTGTCGTCTCCCGTGCAATGAAAACAATCTTCGGCTCAAATGGAAACGTCAGCGCATTTGGGTTACTTGCTCCGCTCGTCCCCGTCCCCACATAGCTCCCCGTCTCAATTTTGACAGCCGGAATGGCGTTGCCCCACACGTCCAGCCAGTCGCCCGCCTCGGTGTACTCCTGGGATTCGTGGATGGTGCCATTCTGGCCGACAAGATAGGGCCCGGCGGTAAAGTCATCCGGGAGAGTAAAGCAGGGGCGGGAGCCTTGTTTTGTCTTGCATTCATCCGTATAAGTAGAGCTGCTGTTTTCAAAACACGCCCGATTTGTTCCCCCTTTATAGGGCGACCGCGTCCAGTATGGGGTAGATACGCCGTTCAAAAATGCCGGTCTAAGTGATTCGTAATTTGGTAATGTGCTGCCTTCCTGGTTAAATGCTGGTGAGTAATTTCCTAATTCTTGCATGGAAAGTGAGAACACAGCACGTTCCAACGTGTCCTTTTCGTCGTTTCCGTTGCCCGGCGTATAATAAAACTTCGTGGTCCCCATGGCCGTCTGAATTTCCGACGGGAACAGCGCTTTATAGGTGCTGTTCATCCATGCGTCAATGTCGCTGGTGGCGTAGGCGTTTACGTTCCCCGCATCCCACGCTCTCTTATCGTAGCACTCCACCGGAACCAGTAACCGCCTCCCGGCCCCATTTAGACCGCTCTCGTATTCCAGCTTGCCCACGTAGTGCGGCACCATGACCCCGCCCCGAGGGATGTTGACGATCTGCCCCTCGGTGACGTTGGCCATGCTCACCGTGACCTCGCTGTACTTCGGCTGTTTGGTCCGGTTAAACAGCGCCGCGTTTTTGAGGAGGTTCAGGGCCGTCCCCAGATTGCCGCCCCACGGGTTCATGGCGGCCCGTACGGCCTCGTCTAGGGTTTTCGGCCAGATCACGGCCCCCTCTTTGGTCAGCTGGGCCACGCCCCCCGCGTTGGGGAACGTCTGCGCCGTCTTGCTGTACGTCCAGGTCCGGGTCACCGTCACCGGCGATTCGCTCACTGTGGTGCTGGCGGTGATGACGATGGAGCCGGTGCCCGTGGGCAGGTCCAGCACGCCAACCTTGTACGTCTGGCCGCTGGTGGCCTGGAAACTGGCATACTCCCCGCCGTTGACCTCCACCGTCACGTCGATGGTGGGGCTGGTCTGGTCGGAGGAGATGGAGTAGGGCACGTCGTTGACCAGCGTCCCCAGGTCGCCGTCCTGGCCGGAGATCACCAGCGCCGACGCGCTCGCGATCTGGATGGGGTCCGACGTGGCCCAGCCGCCCGGGGTGCCGTCAAACACCGCCTGCACCCGGTACTGGAGGCTCGTCCATGTGCCCACCGTCTCCGTGTAGCTCAGATCCGCCCCGCTGTATACCTGTGTCCAGTCCGCGTCCGTGTTGGCCTTGCGCTGGAGGGTGTAGCTGTCCGCCCCGTCGATAGCCGTCCAGGACACCGTGGCGCTCTGCCCCTGCATGACCATCTGCGGGACGGTCAAGACGGGCGAAAGATAGACCGGGGCTTGACTGGTTGCGTAGGTGCCCCATTGATTGTTTGTATCTCTCGCTCTAACCCGCACATACATCATTGTTGTGCCAGTTGGAACTTGCACCAGCATGCTCGTACTAGATGTAGTACCAACCACGCTATAAGAAGATCCATTACCGGATACGCTAACCTCATAAAGATTGACCGGATAATCGGTATTGCTTGTAGCGGCACCCCATTGTACCGTTGTCGTGGGCGTTGAAATCGAAGGCGCCTGGAATCCAATACTGCTAGGTGCCGTCGGGCTGGTCACCGTCGTCCGCTGGTCGTAGTAGTACGAACCGGACACCCCGCCGTTTGGGTAGGCAGAGGAACTGGTGGAGTAGACATAAGTGCTCGATGAACCAATACTCATGGAACGAGTTATTTTTTTGATTGTTCCACTAGTGGTTTTTCTTCCAATATAAACCATGTTGCCGGCCCTAAAAGTTACTCCACCGTTTGGCAAGTGATATATAGTACTTGATGCCGATGATTCATATATAGCATAACCAGCACTTATATCTGTGTTATACTTAGGCTTTACAGATACATATGATACTGGGTTTGACAATAAAAAATGGTCATCAATTGTTTCATATTCTTCTGAGAAATAAAACTTCGGTGCTGTTCCAGTCCCGTCCCAATATTCAACCTCAAACTCTATCTCTTCTGTCTCTGAATTCGAGTAAGTAACATTTCTTCTTCTCCATCTATAATACGTCGCCATCAGCCCGCACCTCCTCCGTTGTAGGTTACCTGGATCACCGCGTCCAGCTTGTTCAGCTCCGGAAGATACTGCTCCGGGACCAGACCGTCCGGGCCCAAGGGCGTCACGCCGTCCGGCTGCCCCTTCTGGGCCAGCGGGATAAACACCAGCCCCTGCTCAATTTCCCCGGTCATATTGGCGTCCCCGGAAAATTTCAGCTGGGTCCCGAAAATGAATTCCCGCAGCTGTACCGCCTCCGGCTGGATCTCCTCCCCTGCCCCGAACGCGTTGCCGTAGCACATGAGGATTTCCCCCACGTCCGGGTCCTGGGCCAGGAGCCCCACCTCCTCGAATGGAAAGCCGCTCTCCATGCCCTGGTTGGTGAACTGCCCCAGGATCAGGGACTCTGTCCCCTGGTTCTGCACTTTGTAGAGCTCCAGGTACTCCACCGGGTCCACAAGGGCCGTCCGGTCAAGGCTGCTCCCGGACGGCAGGGCCCCCTTGCCGATCTGCCACCTGGTGGCCGGAACCGGATAGCCCTCCGGGGTCTTGGCCAGCAGGGCCGCCCCCGCCGTGGTGAGTTTTACGTTAGGTATCATTTCTGCAGTCCACCTTCCATATCACAAGATCCCCCTGCCGGGGCAGATTACCCACATAGGCGGTTGAACGCACATATTGCCGCTCCACGATCTTCAGCGGCAGATGGGCCGGCTTGATTACCTCCACCGCGTCCCGGATGTCCTCTACTTCCCCTTCTTCCAGGTTGATGATGTCCAGGCCGATCACACCTTCCAGGAAGGAGGCCCGCACCTCCTGGCTAGTCCAGCTCTCGGCCACCGACTTGATCTGGGCCAGGGTCGCCTTCCCGCTGCTGCGCCACTTGGCCCTCAGGGCGGCCCGGCGCTGCTCCAGCGTGGCTCCGGCCGGGGGCGTGATCCCCGCCAGCCGCTCCTCCACGGTGATATTCCAGGTCACCGTGTCCAGAGACATCTGGACCGCCAGAGAGGCGGTCTCCTCCCCCTGGCGGTCCAGCTTGGCCTGCAGCGCCGCCGCTAATGCTAAAATCCACGGGTCCTTCCGGTATTGGATGGGCAGATTATGTACCATAGGACACGGTCACCTCCCCCAGCACCGCCGCATATTTCTCAGGGACCGTCAGATTCCCGGTCCCGCCGTTGACGGTCAGCCTCTCATAGTCGTCCACGCCCTCTGTATCCAGGATGGCGGAGCCGATCCGGGCGTAGCTCACCCGGTACCCCTTCTCTCCGGAGACAGACGGGGTGTAGGCCTCCAGAGCCTCCTCTCGGAGGTAGTCCGTCACCGCCGCCTGGATGGCCGCCGTCACCGTCTCCTGGTCCGCTCCGGCGGTGGGGGTGACCGTCAGGGAGAGATCCACCGTCTGGGCCGTGGCGGCGGACACATAGCAGTATGCGCCGATGGGGGCCTCCCCCTCGCCAATGCCCTGGCTGTCCGGATCGATGTGCTCCTGGACCTGCTCCACCAGCTCCGCGCTGGCCGGCTTTCCGAACTGGTTCACCAGGACCACCCCCACCGTATTGGCCCCCCGATCCAGGGGGAACAGCTGCACGCCGCCCACGCCGGAGACCTCCATGGCCCACTCCAAGTAGTGGTACTGGTTCCCACTGGTGGGCGGGGTCTGGAGGCGCAGGAGGAAGCGCTGGTAGTAGGCCTCGTCTGTCTCCGCCTCGTAGCCCTCCGCGGTGGGCAACTGGTTGATCACCGACACGATCCCGGCGATCTGCACCGGCATCATGGTGACGCTCCCGGCGGGCAGATTGCCCACCGCCCCCGGCGTCACGCAGCGGATGGGCACCGTGCCGCTCCCCGCAATAACCACCGTTTCAGTAGCCACGAACTGGACGCCGCCGCCGCTCTCAAACAGGGCTCCCTCGTAGATGGTGCCGTTGCCTGTGGCTGTCAGCACCCCCTCGGCATAGGTGGCCGGGGTCCGCTGCTGCCCGGTCCGGGGAAAGATATAGGCGTCCAGAGCGTCCCCCGTCAGATTGGCCGGGTCCAGCTGACGCCTGGCCTCCGCCAGCTCCGCGTCGGTCTGAGCCATGGGGATGGAAGCCGCCGCCAGCCAGTCCCAGGTGGGAAAGCCCACTGTCTTCTGGTAGGTGTCCGGCACTGCGTCCAGCATCTCCTGCAGAACCGTATTTGACTCAGACATCCACACTCACCTCCACCGTTTCGTCTGTATACAGCACTGCGGTAAACTCCACCCAGCAGGCTCTCCCGCTTCGGGAGATGGAGAAATCCTGGATGGAGCGCACCGCGGGGCAGAAGCTGGCCGTCTCCCGGACACTGCGCTCCAGCTCCGCCGCCGCGTAGCCGGTGGGCAGCTTGCTCCCCAGCACGCTGCGGTCGATCCCGTACTGCTTCGCCCCGTTGGTGCGGTAGATGGGCACCCGGCCCGGCTGCTGCCGAAGCGCCAGGTCAAACCATTGCTGGACCGCCTCCCGGCCCGTGCGCTCCACCAGCTTTCCGTCCACTAAGAGGAACGTGTTTGTTTTGGTGTCAAAGGCCGGCACCCGGCCGATGTCTGTATCCGCCTGGACCGGGATCGTGTCCGGAATCGTGGGGAACATGCCTGCCATCCGCGTCACCTCAATTCAACCGGCCTAAAACGGCCAGGGTTTTTCCCATCCAGCAGCAGACCACCCGGTCCCCCACATGCCAGGGCAACTTCTGGATGGCGTGGCCGCTGACCGTGTAGCCAGGGGCGCTCTCTACCACCGCAAGGGGGGCGGGCGGAGCCATGACCTCGCCTCCGTACAGGGAGACGGTCAGGGGGCTGGTGGACACCACCTCCCCCTCGATCCCCGGCGGACTCGGCCGCTTTTTCTCCGGCTGCTTCAGCCGCTTGGCCAGCTGATAGTCCCAATCCATACGCTACACCTCCACAGTGTCTCCGGAACCGGCCGCCCGGCCCTGATTCGGGTCCTGGACCGTCACGCTCATCAGGTGAGTGGGGCCGTACTGGTGAGTCACGCTGACCACCCGCTGGTTGCCGGAAACACCAAACTGATTTGTCTCAAAGCGGAGCAGCACTCCGCTCTCCACCTCGTCCGCACCCCACAGCTCGTCCACCTGCCGCTCCAAGGTCAGGCGGTCATACTGGTCCAACAGGGTTTTGATTCTCTGCCGGGCCTGGGCGCTGTCCTCGTCCCCACTCAGATTCTCCACCTTCTGGATCAGTCCGTACTGCTCCCGGCTGGCGGCGTTCCAGCCCTGCCCCAAGATGGCCGCGTCCTGGCCCCCTGCAGTCAAGACCACGCTGTTGCACAGCTCATCCATGCTGTCCGACCCGCTCACGGTCCCCTTGGCGATGGTAATGTCAAAGGCGGCCAGGTTGTCCGCCGGTTTGTGGTAGGCCACCATAGGCGTGCTGGGCAGCTCCGTCACCTGGAGGGCGCCGTTTTTCACCCGGCGCTTGTACTGCTTCCCCGTCTCGGCCGAGCAGATGGACAGGATGTCCTGGAGGATGGCCTCCGGCGTCGCCCCCGTCCACACCTCCGAGATCCGGGTAGGCAGACTGGGCAGCTGCCCAACGGCAACCCCCGCTTTTGCGCACATCTGACGGATGGCGTCCTCCGCCGCCGCGTTGGACACCTGAAGGATGATCTGGCTCTTGGTCAGGTACCACCCCAGGTCGTTGGCCGTGACGCTGCCGTCCAGCCCAACCGTGAGGATCACCCCGGAGAAGATCTCCGTGCCGTGGTTGACCACCTTCAGCTTGTCTCCCGGCTTCAGACCCGGCCAGGTCATATTTGGGTCATACAGATGGTTACGCAGGGCCGTGAAGGTCAGCTCCACGCTCAGGGCCTCCAGCTCGTCCCTCGCCTCGGGGCTACTGACCCAAGGGGTGATGTCCTGCCCGCTTGCGCACAAAATGAAGCGGTGGTCATCTACATATGCGCTTCCCATGTTCTCACCCCGGCAAAAACCGATATTCCCGAAAGGTCAGGGAATAGGCGATATCCCCGTTCCGCTTCACCTTCCATTGAAAGTTGTCGATGGAGCAGGCGGCGTTGAGCCGGCACTGCCCCGCGCTGTCCAGCAGGGTGATGCGGAAGGGCACCCGCCTCTGCTGTCCCCGCTGGATAAAGGATACGTACTTCCATCCGTCTGTCTCCGCGTCCGGAGGCATAAAGGCGTACCGCCGGCCCACAGGGAAGAAACCAGACAAGGGGATGGACCACAGCCCCATGGGGCCCAGCGTGTTGAAGTCCCCGGAAATCCCCTCATAGGTCCCGTTGCGCTGCTCCTGTTCCGGCCCGAAGTCCGGCGGGACGGCGGGCCAGACCATAACCTCCTCGTTGTTGTTGAAGGATACGATCAGTTGATACATAGTTCGCCTCCTTCAGCTGTTGTCCAGCGCCCGGAGAATGCGCTGCACGATGATATTCCCCAGGCTGTTGGCATACTGGGCATTTCCGATGATGTTGCCTTGAACGGTCACATAGACCGCGATGCTGGGGCCCCCCATCCGCTTGGAGATGTCGTGGGGGATGATCTGGGTGCCGCTGGGCAGATTGATGATCTCGCCGCCCCGCTCGTTCACCTTGGTCAAGCCGCCGGAGAAATAGCTGGTGCCCAGGGCGTTGCCCTGCAGCTTATCCGCCACCCAGCCGCCCACGGACTTTGCCCCGCTGTAAAGGGAACCCAGCACAGGAATGCCCTCTACCGTCTCGTCCAGCCAGCTCAGCTTCCCGCCGATCCAGTCGAAAAAACCGCTCACCGTCTCCTTGGCTGTGTCAAAGGCTCCTGTCACACTGTCCCGAATGCCGCCGAACACCTGTTTGGCCCCCTCCCAGAGGCTGAGGGCCGTGGCTTTTACCTTGTCCCAGTTGGCAATCAGCAGAGCCCCCGCCGCAATCGCGGCTGTGACCCCCAGCACGATGGGATTGGTGGAGACAAACAGCCCCGCTACATGGAGAAACTGCTGCACCGTTTTCACGGCAGTGATCGTGTCCGAGGCAAATTTCAAAATCTTAACGGCCGCCAGTGCGGTCCCCACGCCAACAAGCACCCGTTTGATGGTGTCCCCGTTGTCCACCACCCACTGGAAGGCCCGGCTGGCCATGTCGATTCCCTTGGCCAGCCCCTGGTCGAACTGCTGGGCCAGGCGGGTGACCGTCCCATCCTGGGACCACTGCTGAAACTTTTCCATCAGGCCGTCTGCCCGCTGGCTCAGCCAGTCCAGCGCGGAGCCGGCCCGCAGGCTCCCGTCCTCCTGAGCGCCCAGCAGCTTCCAAATCCAGTTTTTGGCCGTCTGCGCGGCGCTCCCCAGCTTGGCCGTGACCGTGTTCATGGCTGTCTGATTCGCCCGGGCTCGGACCAGCTCCTGGTTGTTCCGATAAAAGGCGTCCGCAGCCCCCTCATAGGCGGCGGAAAGCGTTTCCATCAACAGCCGGTTCCGCTCCCCCTCGTCGGAGCATCGCTCCAGCTTGGTGTTGAAATCGTCCTCACGGATTCCAACCCAGTTGAGGGCGTCCGCCAGCACGCCGGTGACCTTGGCGGTCTTGACGGTCTCATTGGAGGACTCGATCAGCCCCTCAATAGGGAGCGAGTCGCCGAAGGTGCCGCTGACGCCGGCGGCGATCCTCGTCCAGCTGGTCACATCCTGCTCGCTGCGGGTCAGTTTGGCCAGCAGCTGGGAGGCCTCGGTGGCCGTGTCCGTATCCCCCAGGATCTTGTAAAACTCGCCGTAGGCGGTGGAAGCTGCCCGGGCGCTGTATCCCGCAGCCTCGTATGCGGTGTTTAATTTGCCCTGGGCAATCCGGTACTCCTCGGTGGCGTTATCCAGCGCCAGGAACCCGGCGGCCAGGCCAGTGGCGGCCGCAGCTCCGAATTTAATGGTTTTCTTAGCAAAGTCAGTGACTGCAGTTCCTGCTTTATTTGCAAAACGCAGGACGGACCGGGTTGCGGACACCGAGCCTTGATTGACCTTTTCAATGTTCTTGGCCGTGGCCAGCAGTCCCTTGGACATGTTGTCCTTCATGTTCAGGACTGTGTTGATAACCTTACCTGCCAATCTCGTCACCTCCCGGCAGGAGCCGGGCGAGCCCCAGTGCGGTCCCCGCCTCACCCACGGTCACCTGCTCCTCATAGTACAGTGCCCGCGCCCCCTCCAGCAGGGCGCGTTCCGCCGGACTTGTCCGGCTCAGCGCCTCCAGCGTCCATCCCCGGGGCACATAGAAGGCAAAGAGGCTCAGGAGAGGGTCGCGGGCGATCAGTTTTTTACGGTTTCCAGGGCGGGATCTTTCTTCTGTTCCTCGTCATCCGGACGCAGGGGCGTCTGATCGGGAATCAGGCCCAGAAACCGCAGTGCCTGGCCGCCCAGCTGGTTCTGCTCTGACACAGTAAACAGGACATCCATAATGCGCATGGGGTCGTCCTGGACACCAAGCTCCGTCTGCAGGTTTTTGTCCCAGAGCTGGGGACAGCAGGCATAGACGGCATGGTTGCCGCACTGCAGGGCCTCCGTTCCTTCGTTCGCCGCGGCCAGCTCCCCGAACAGCTCCAGCACCACCGTGTCCTTTGGCATGCGGGCCTCCAGGCCGCACTCGCTGCCGGGCACCGCCAGCATCCCGATTTTCAGCCGGTCCGCCTCCCGCTGCTCCCGCTTGGCCAGCAGCTCATCAAAGCTGAATTTTCTTGCCATCAGTTGATCGCCTCCAGATTCTTGGCATAGACCGCCTTAAAGGGCAGCTCCCGCTCTACAGCCTTCTTCGCCTCAATGTTGGCCAGGGCCACCTCGGTAAAGACCACGTCCGTGATGGACCACCGCTCCCGGGCGGCGCTGCCCGGCCTTCCCAGGGAGGAGATCACGGTGATGTCCGGCATGACCCCGGTGCGGTAGCCCTCCACAATGGCCAGCTCCAGGGCGCTGTTGTGCTTTTTGCTTGTGATGGTGCCCTCGATGTTATAGCCGTTATAGATCGGGAATGAGGCGTACTCACCGCAGAAGTTGCCGTCCTCCCAGTCGCCGGTCATTTTGATCTCGATTTTGGTGGAAAGCTCTTCCCGCTCCCCGTTGATAAAACACTCGCTGGTGGAGCCGTGCAGAATTTGCCGATATTTTGTCATGGTGTCCTCCTCACATCAGGGTGACCACAAACTGGAGATCCGTCATGGTGCCCAGGATCTTCACGTCGCCGCCCAGGAATACCTTCCGCTTGTAGGGAGTGGAGATGACGGTTCCGTCGTCCCACTCCGCCGCCTCCGCCTTGCCGGAGTCGATCCAGGCGTTGCGCTGGCTGGTCACATCCACCGCCGCCGTGTTGTCGTAGGTGGGGTCCAGCACGTTCTCGTCCCCCAGATCCCGGAAATACCCGTTGACGGCGGCCAGGAACAGCATTTGATTGGAAGTGGTGTTCTTGTACTTCCCCCGGTAGTCCTGGCGGAAGGTGTTGCTGATGTCGTCCCGCATCAGGTCCATGGCCTCCACCGTCTCGATGTACTTCATATCCTCGGTCTGGGTGCTGCCGTTCACGGTGGTCATGCTGTTCACGTCCACGCCCACCTTCACCTGGTCGTCCTCGTTGATCAGGATGAACTTTCCGGCACCCACGGCGGCGTCCAGGTCCTCCGGCTCCTCCACGGTGACCAGGTTGCTGCACACATAGCCGGTGGCGCCACGGAGCACATTGCAGGCCGCCAGCAGCCCTGCCAGGCTGGGGGTAAACTCGGCCCCGTCACTCTCCCCCCGGTCGTCTGCAAAGGTGACTTTGGTATTTACAAAGTTCACCACGTGCATGGAATCGGGGGCAGTGGTGTTGTAGCACACCGCCTTCCAGCTCTTCTGCTCCTTCTCCCGGGCTTTGATCCAGCTCACCAGGTCAGTCCAGTCCTGACTGGTGCCGTCGCACACGGTGATCCATCCGGTCTGCTCCTTCTGTACCAGAATGGCCAGGGCCTGGGCCAGCGTGCCGGAAGCCCCCACCTTGACCACGGACACTCGCAGGGGGCCGAAAGACAAAGCGTCCTTGATGTACTGCTGGTTGGCGGCTGTAAACTCGTCCTCCGGAACCTGGGTGGCGTCTCCGAAGCGGAAGAAGCTCCCGCCGCTTCCGGCGGTAGCGTCCCGCAGGATCAGCACCGCGATCCCCCGCTCCGACCGGCTCACAAACGTGGCCGCCAACTGCTGAAATGTGATCTCAATTTTTGGCATGGTAACTGCCATCTCAATGCACCTCCAAATTCTGTGCAAGTTCCTCCATAGGCTCTGCGCTCTCCTCCTCAGCGGGAGAGACGGTCTGGTCCAGGGCCAGATCCAGAGAGGCCACCAGCACCCCGTCGGTCACCGTGAAGGACAGCCCCTCGTCGATGGGGACCGTGTCCTCGCCCACGGGGACCCCGCCCCGGAAGGTCTCCGCCAGAGCCTGCCGCATGGCCAGGTTGTCCAGCTTGGGCCGGTATTGGTCGGCGGCGAAGAAGTAGACCCGGAAGGTGACCGTCTGCTCCACCCGGTGCCGGATGGCCTGGGCGTCGCTGTTCTCCTCCAGCTCCACCTTGATGGAAGGGCGGAGAATGGGGGCGCTCAGGTCCTCGGCCACCAGCTCCGCCTCCAGGCCAGATGCCTTTACCCCCTCTTTGACCAGGTCACATACCGCCTGATTCAGCTCCTTCAGCGTCATAATTTCTCCACCAGCTCCTCGTCCAGCATATCGTCCAAATCGGTATAAAACTCCGGTTCAAACCCCTCTGCAGCCACTTCAAACACGTGATGTCCTTTCACAAAGCCAACCTCCCGGCCGTCGTGGGTCACCATCCGGTGGCCATCCTCGATCAGATGGGCGTGGGGGGCGTAGGAATAGACTCGGATGGCCTTGTCACCGCGGTAGTCGTACACCTTGCCACGCTTGATAGACTTCAGGTAATTTCCGGTCTTTTTCCCCAGCTTCCGGGCCTGGGCCTTGGTCCGGCTCCGGAGCTTGTTTCCCTCCTTCTGCAGAAACTGCCTCTGCTTCTTGGGATTTTCTTCTGCAATGCGCCGCATATCCTTCCCATAGGATGCCAGCTCAGAGAGATCAAACACTTTGGACACGGTCTTCCACCACCAATCTGCAATAGAGTTCCATCCAGCCGCTGCGGTTATAGATGGGATAGCCGTACAGCACGTCGTACCGCTGTCCCCGGAAAGTAAAGTACATCCCCCGCTCGATGGAGGGGCAGGAGGAGGCGCGCAGCCTCACCCGGTGGGTGATCTCTGCCCGCTCTGTCTCCCCCTCCAGCGGGGCCGTGCGGCCGGAGGTGGGCACGATCTCCGCCCACACCGTCCGCTCCGGCTGGTAGTCGTATGTGGACTCTTTCAGCTCGTTTTCCACTTTCTTCCTGCGGTAAATGGTGATCCTGCACCGCAGGTCGCTGGCTGTCACCGCCATGCGCCCGCCTCCTTACTCCTGCACAGCCGGCTCGGTCAGCTTCAGCTGTACGATCAGCCGCCGGAAAGCCGGGTTGTCGCTCAGCGCGCCGGACGTGGTGGCCTCCCGCCGGTCGTAGGCGTCCAGGACTAGGGAATTGATCGCCAGCTCGTACTGGGCCGCCCGGGGCGTCCCAGCCTTCGGCTGAGACACCCCCGCGTTGTCCAGATAGCCCACCGCCGCGTCATACAGCGTGTCCAGCAGGGCCAGCTCCGTCTCGTCCGGCTCGTCGATCCGGCAGTAGGCCAGCAGCCCCGCCAGCTTCTCCTCCGGGATGGCCATCGAATCAGCCGACGGACTTGGGCAGGGTGGCCACCACGAAGCCCTTGTCCACGATCAGGTTGCCACCCACCATGGCGTCGCCCAGGATGGTGAGCATACGCTCCACCGCCTTCACGCTCTCATCCACCCGGACGGTGTAGTCCCCGAACAGGCCCAGCTCATAGTTCATAGGGTCGCCGTACACCATGGTCTGGATGGCGGCGGAGCCCTGAGAGGACCCAGACAGGGCGGTGAGGTTGCTGGCAATGGAGTAGGGCACGATGGTGCCGCCCTCCCGGATGGTGCCGGTGTTGGGGTTGCCCGCGTCGGGCACGATGTCAAAGAGCCGGCGCTTCTCGTTGGTCCCCCGGATCTTACCCAGGGCCAGCAGGTCGGCCTTGTTCAGGTACAGCCGGCAGCTGCCCCCCAGCATCTCGTCTCCGCCGTAGGCGAACATCAGCTCGGTGAGCAGGTCGGCATCCACCGCGCTCAACTCCTTGGTGGCGTAGATGGCGTTTCCGGCGATGTTCTTGGCCGTCTTGATGCCGAACATATCGTTGGTGGACTGGCCGTCGCCGTTGAAGATCATCTTCACCGTATCCCGGCGCATAGCCCGGATAGCCATGGCGTATACCTTGGCGTAGTAGTTGGCGGGGGTTAGCCGGGAGATGTTCCGGTCCACATAGCTGGTGGTGGTCAGCTCATAGGGGGCGATCTTGGCCACGCCGAAGGTGGGGTCTCCGGAGGCCGTCCGGGCAGTGCCGGCGGCGGTGGCCACATCCGCCCCACTGGCGGCAAATTCCGAGATCACATAGGGCTCCAGGTAGCTGGCCATGCCGGTGAGGTCCTGGACATACACCTGGTCGATGATGGCCCCAACCCCGTTGCCCAAGGGGTCCCGGATGTTTGTGCCCGCCCCGGTGGGCTGGGCCAGAGTGCCGGTGGCCAGGGTCACCGATTTCTCCACCGCGTGCTGGGGCAGAAACAGGGCCTTGCTCACCTCCAGGGCGGAGAACTTCACCTCCTGGCCCTTCATCAGGGCATTGCCCCGCTCCTCCGCCTTATCTCTCTCCTCGGCCAGGTCGGGGGCCTTCTCCATAAACTTCCGGTCCTGCTCCTGGATGAGACCCTTGATCTCCTCGATCTCCCCATTCATGGCCTTTACCGCGTCCATCTGGGTCCGGTACTCCTCCCGGTTCCCCTCCTGGAGCAGGCCCTCGGCCTTCTCCAGCAGCGCGGTGCGCTCCTGGAGCTTTTCGGTCAGCTTGCGTCTCATGCTCATATGGTTGTCCTCCCTTTAAAATCGGTTTTGTTCCAGTTCCAGGAGGGCCTTGTCCCTCCAAATCTGGTCGTTGTCCGCCACAGGGGGCGGCTCCTGGCCGCCGTAGCGCTTGCTCTTGATGACTCCGGCCGCCGGCTGGGCGGGGACGGCCACAAAGCTCCACTCATAGGCGTCTGTGGGTTCTTCCAAGGTGAAGTAACACAACTGCCCATCGTATTTCTGGCCCTTTCGGTGGGAACACCGCCCATCCTCCTGGCCGCAGATGGAGCAGACGCTCCGGGAAATGGCACAGCCCACGCTTACTTCCTTCTTGATCCCCGCCTCAATCTGGGCAATCAGTGGCTCTGTCTGTTCACTGCGCAGCATATAGGCCCAGCCCTTCAGGTAACAAAGCGGTTCTCCCGCAGTGGTCGTCCGTTGGCCATCTTCTGCGACCTCTGTCTTATAGAGCCGGGCCGTTTGGCCCATGGCAGTCCACTGGTGGTCAAAGAGCCCGCTTTTGCCAACAAACAACCCGGCCAGAGTCTCCAGGGACTTCCGGCTGAACCGCTCGAAGTCTCGGTCCACCTCGTTATCACACAGGCGCACCGGGAAAGTGTATACCTCTTCGGCCGTCAGCTCTTTTCTGGCCAGCGTGTTGATCTGCACCAGGTCCTGTTCGGTCAATTTGTCCATATCGTCCTCCTATTCCGCCGGCGTCCGGCTTTCCGCCCGGAGCCGGCTCAGCTCCGGCCACATGGACAGGGGCACATAATTCAGACTGGCCCGGTGCTCGTCTCCACCCGGGATGTCCGGCAGGTCCTCCAGGGCCAACACGTCGTTGACGCTGAACGGCCCCTCCTGAAGCATGACCTGGTACCACTGGCCTCGGGCCGCCGTATCCCCCTTCAGCTCCGCCATCATATTGATCCGGATTTCCAGCCCCGCGGCCAGCTCCCGGTCGGTGAGCAGTTTCCAGGTCTGCTCCTCCTCGTACTGGGTGACAATAGGGTGCAGGGTGCCTACCACGTACTCGATGGCGTTCTGCTCGTTGGAGCTGTAGCTCTCCTTGCCCTCCCCCAGCTTGTACAGGGGCACCCCAAAGTATCGGGCAATGTCCCGGATGGTGACCTCTTTGTTCTCGATGAACTGGGCCTCCTGGTTGCTGGCGGAGATGGGGGTATACTTCAGGTCCAGGTCCAGGATAGCCACCCGGTGGCCGTTCTTGGGCCCCGCGTGGACCTTCTCCCACTCCTCCCGCAGGTGGTCCTTTTTGGTGACAAGGCTCCCGTCCGGACGCTTCAGCGGCTTCCCATTCTGGTCCAGATAATACCCGCCCAAATCGCTGGCGGTCTCCAGCACGCCGGATGGCTGGCCTCCGTTTTCGTAAAAGGTCTTGTTATACTCCTGGGCGGCCCGTGCCTCGGCCAGGGTGTCCGCGGCCCGGCGGAGCACCGAAATGCCTTTTAGCCCGTTTCGGGTGGCCCCTTTGTAGTGGCACACGTCCTCCTGGGGAAGCACCATGGGCTCCCCGGTGAAGGGGTGGGTCACCGTGTACCAGATATGGCCCCCGGTGTCCTTCCAGGGCTCCACCAGGTACCAGGGCACGGGGATCAGCTCCACCACTCGCCCGGTCCTGGGGTCCCGCACGATCCAGTCGTAGCCGTTGCCCCCCTCATTCCGGCTGTTCTCCAGCACCTCCTTGCGCACGCTGGGGGTCATGGCCTCATTGGGCCGCACGTTCAGCAGGCGCAGGATAGGGTGCTTCACCCGCTCCCGGGTGTTGGTATCCATGACGAAGTTGGGCAGCTTGGCCATAGAGCCGGCCAGAATGCTCATGCACCGGTCCACCGCCGACAGCTTTCGTGCGTAGGTCTCCGGGTCCTCTGCCCCGGCCGCAGGATAGCCCGCCGCCACCAAAGCCGCCGGTGTCACCGCCTTCCGGGTGGGAGACCGGGCCAAATACTGCAGTCCTCGTTTCAAGCTCATACATCCTCACCCCCTCCTATGATCGAAAGCACCGCCCCCACAATGGCCAGCACACCCCCGGTAATCAATCCGGCGGGGAGATAGATCATCCCCGCCCCCACAGTCACCAGCAGGACTCCACAGCCCATCATCAGTTCGGCAGCGTGGGACAGCAGCTTGTTTTTCCACCACTCCATAACTCCTATCTCCTATCTTCTAACTCCTATCTCAAAGACTGAACCCCGGCCGGTCCATGGCAGCCGCCAGGTCCACCGGTCCATTTTTCTTCACCAGCACCCGGGCCAGGGCATTCATCATGGCGGCCACTGGGTCAATGCGCTCGGAGTCGTCTTTGTGCCGCTTGGAGAGCTTCAGGTCTCCGTAGTTGTTCTGGATCTCGATGGCATTCTGGAGGCACCAGAGGGCCAGGGGGCTCTCCTCAATGACCACCCGGTCCTGGAGCAGCAGCTCCCGGAATGTCTTCACCGCCAGATTCTGCCCCGTGCAGGTCTGGGCCACCTCCACACAGAAGTCCTCCCGGTTCCGGTCCTCGTTCATCCGGATGGCCAGGTCGGTGGCGTTGTGTCCGTCGTAGTCCACCTCGTCCACCTTCCAGCCGTGGTCCCGCTCCCCCGCGCAGATCCAGTTATATACATAGCTGTTGTCGGTAACGTCTCCGGGAGTGAGAGTGCAGTACCCGCCCTCGGCCCATGCCTTGTAGGGCACCCGGTCTGTCTTTTCGTGGCGCTCCGCTCCGTTCTCAGGCATAAAGCCGTGCATTTTCACCCCGATCCGGCCGTCCGGCAGGTCAAACACCGCCGCCGCGCCGGAGAGGTCGATCCGCTTGCCCAAATCAAACCCACAGTGGTTGTTGAGGCCGTCCGTGAGGGCCGCGAAGGCCTCCCGGGACACCATGGCTGCTTTTGCCTTGGCCATGCAGATCTCATCCAGGTACCGGTTGACGCTGCCCACCTGCCATAAGCACATGCGCCGGGTGAGAAACTTCCGGATCTTGTCCGGGTCGTTGGAGGTATAGGCGGTGTTGTGCTCGTCCCGGATCTGCTTGAGCAGGATCTCGCTGTACCGGCTGGGATATCGGAGGCAGGGGTTGGGCTTGGCCCAGGTGTGCTCGTCGTGGGGGTTGTCTCCCTCGTCCAGCTCCCGGATCATCACAAAATAGCTCTCGTCGGTGACCGCCGGGTCCTCCAGCACCCGCTTGGCGTAGGTCTCCTCGGTGTAGCAGGGCTTACTGCCCGCGTCGTCGCCCGCCGTGGTGATGACGTCCAGGAGCGACTGGACCCGCTTGCCGAAAGAGTTGGTGCCCAGGTCGTAGATCTCCGAGGTGGGGTGGGCGTGGTACTCGTCCACCACAAAGTAACTGGGCGCGCCCGCGTCCTTGTTCTTGGTCTCCTTGGACAGGGCCCGCATATACCCGCCCCGGGTGCGGTGGACGATGGGGTTGGACCGGGGGATCAGCAGCCGCTTGGCAATGTTCGGGCTCTTCCGGGCGATCTTCTTGGCGTCGCCCAGCACCCGCATGGCCTGGGTCCGGTCCACGGCCGCGCACTCCACCTCCGGCTCCTGCTCAAACTTGGCCAGCTCCGGGCGGTAGGGCGGATAGCACGCGTCCCCGCACATGTGGTAGAGTCCCTGGCAGGACTTCTCCGAGCTCTTATAGTTGCCCCGGGCCCGCTTGTTGTAGGTGTGGGTGAAGCGGCGGGCCCCGGTGTCCTTGTGGACCCAGCCGTAGGTACAGCCCAAGTCAAACACCTGCCAGGGCTCCAGCAGGATGGGCTTGCCCGCGTCCACGCCCCGGACCTGAATGCACTGGCCGAACCACCGGATGATCCGGTCGGCCCGGGTGGTGTCAAATACATAGGGAAACTCTTTCGTCCCCTGGCGCTTCAGGTCGTCCAGGTGCCGCTGGCAGGCCAGGATCTCGTACTTGCAGCACACATCCTTCAGCCGCCCCTGGGTCACCTGCTTGGCGTAAACGCTGACCGGATGGTGCAGGCCGCTCTGCCACCTAGTCCCCAAACAAATCACCGTCCGGGTCTTTGTTCTCCGCCGCCGCGGCCGCCCGCTTCTGAGCCAGCCGCACCCGGCCCGATGGAGTCAGGCCCAGCTTCTCCGCGTACTGGAGGATGTTCCGCTCCAGGGACTGCATCTTCCCGCTCACCGCATCCAGGCGGGCCGCGGCCGCTTCCACCGCCTCCGTGTCGTCCTTGGAGGACTTCAGCGCCTTGGCCGCCTGGGCCAGGAGCCGGCACTGGGTCTCATACCGGGCCATCATCACGCAGTACACGCCCAGGGCGTCGCTGTCCAGGTCGTCCAGGATCACCAGCCCGTCCATCCTCTCCAGCACCTTCCGCCAGTAGCGGCCGGCGGCTGGGTTCTTGGTCATAATGGCCGGCTTCTCCAGCTTGGACTCCCGGCCCCGGTCGGGCATCACCCCGGCCTCCGCCTGCTCCCGGAGCCTGCGCTCCTCGTCGGTCAGATTTTTGCTCATGTTGTCCAGCGCTTTGGCTGGCGTCGGCATATCTGTTCACCTCCAGATCCCGATGGGGGAAATTTTCTCACACGCGAGGGGGCCTGCGGTCTCCAGCCCTCACCCGCAAAACTTTTTCGGGGTGGGGGTAGGTTTGGAAAGCCGCAGGCTTTCCCCTGCGCACGCCCGCGCCCGTGCCCCCGCGTGCCCACAGGCGCGGACGTAGCCTCCCGCTCAGACTGAGGCTCAAATTCTGCCCCGGTTTTGCCGCTCCTCGGCCTGTTCTCTGGCCGTCTTGCGGTCGTGGCAGGTCTTGCACAGGCTCTGGAGATTGCCCCGGTCGGTAAACCTAGCCCAGTTCCCCCGATGGGGCACGATGTGGTCCACCACCGTGGCCCGGGTGCGGACGCCCCGCGCGGCGCAGACGCGGCAGAACGGCTCCCGCAAGAGCTGCGCCGGGCGCAGGGCGTCCGTCCAGATGGGCAGGCTGTACCAGCCGTGGTACTCCGCCGAGATCCGGCGGGGCGCTTTGGCCGGCTTGTGTTTGGGGCAGTACCCCTCCCGGGTCAGGGCAGAGCACCCCGGGTGCCGACAGGGCCGGAGCGGCTTCAAGGCCATGGGCTATCACCTCCAGGGGAACAAAAAAGCCAGAACCGACGATCACCCCGTGTGGGTGAGATCATCGGCTCTGGCTTCTGGAGCACTGGCCCTGTTCGATATTCACGATTGTCTCCGCATGGCAGGCCCGGCAGTAAACCGTCAGGCGCCTCGCGTAAGTATCCTCCCGGACGCGGAGGATCTTCCGCCGCCGGCAGGCTGGACAGATGAGCCATCCGTCCTTTACGACCAGTTTACCCGTTTCCGTCTGCTTTTGCAATAGGTCCTCCTCCTTTTCTACATACCCTGACGAATTATTAAGACTGGTTTCAAGGTCAAAAATTATTAAGGAGTATTTCGTTTTCGCTCCCTGGGTTGATTATAGCTATAGGCTATATGCTCTCGCTCCGGGAACAGCAGATACCGTGCTCCGATACAATCGGCATACCCATAGGGGTTTTTCTCGCTGAATGGTTCGTAGTCCACCGCGCCGTAGGGCGGAGCCAGGGTCACGCTGTCGCTGGGGATCTCGATGTACTCCACAACCGGTTTTTGTAAATTTCTGGAGGCTCTCCAAGTCCGCTCCCCGGGCTTGGGCCGGCCGAACTCCCGGGCCTCCTTGGTCATGTACTTGGCCAGCTCCCGGTAGTAGTGGACGTCCAGCGGCTCCGCCCGGATGTACCCGCCCCCCTGCCACAGACTGCGGATCTCCTCCAGGTCGTCGATCCCCGTGGTGTTGATGACCACATGGTGGTGGAGGCGGCGGTCCTCCAGGGAGCCATCCCCCTCCAGCCAGTCGTTTTCCCGTTTCTCGTGGAAGCCCTCGGTTACATAGATGTACTTCAGTTCCGCTCCACGGAGCTTCCGGGCGGCCCGGAGCTTCCGGATAGACTTCTGAAAGAATTTGTTTGCCTCTGCCTTGCTTCCAGGCAAGTGGGCATTATCATAGGTCAGGGTGAGCACTAGGGCACGCTTCCCAAAATTTCCTGCCAGCATCAGTTCCAGCTCCCGCCAGGAGCACTTGTCATTGTAAAACTGCTGGGCCGGTGAGGTGGCGCAGCTCCTGGCCGCCCGCCCCCTTCTGCCAGGTGGTCGGTCCGGCACGGTCCCGATGACTTCAATGTGGAGCAACCCGGCAGTGATGTGCTTAATTGCTTTTGCCATTGGCGCCCTCCTGTCTCTCCGCCCGGTCCAGCGCCCGGCCGATGGCCCGCCACTCCCGGCGTGTGAGCAGCCGCGCATCGGCCAGGACACCTCGGAGCAGCTCCTCCGTCACTTTTCCCCGGGCCAAGCGCTTCCAGCAACCCAGGCCGTGCTTCTCCCGATAGGCTCGAAGCCGAGCCAGGATCATCTTCTTTTCCGCCAAATCTGTCAAGTCACAGTCTCGAATCTTTTCTGGTACCACGCTCTCGCCTCCCTCAGATCTGCCTGGATACCATCTGTCCCCATGGTGAGCAGCTCTTCCAGGGCCAGCTCACCTACCGAGGGCTGTGCCCCGCCGATGTCGTCCACCAGGTCCTCCATCTGCTTGAGCTTGGCCAGGGCTCCGTACACCCTGGGCGGCAGGGCCACCAGCTGCTCCCAGCTCAGGCCCTTCAGGCCCCAGTTCCCATCCTTGCTCTTGTAGGTCAATCGGCTCATGGTTTCTCTCCTCTCTTTTTCCGTCCAAAATCGCTGTGTGCCAGTACGCCCCAGTCCGGCTGTAATGCAGGTACCGGGCCACCGGCGTCTGGTACACCAGCCGGGCCGCCGGCCGGCCGCACTTGGGGCAGTAGATACTGTAAAACTGCGGGCGCGGCCAGAGGTCGTCCTCACCAGTCGGCTTCATGGGGTTCCCCCCTCACCCTTCAGCGCCAGCATCTTCTCCCGGGTGAGCTTGTCCACAACCCGGCCTACATCCCGGCTCCCGGCCATGTCTGCCAGCTTCTGCAGATTGTACAGGGTCTGGGCGGTGACCAGCACCGACAGGCGGCGGAGATTTTTCTTTCGGTTCATAAGTAAGTCCCCCTTTAAAACGGCAGTTCACCGTCGTCGTCCTGATCCGCAAAGTCCTGGGGCGGCTGGGACGGAAGCTGGCTCTCGTCGGCGTTGCCTTCGCTGTCCGGTGCGGGCTTGCTGTCCCCGAAGTAGACGCTGTCCGCCACCACCTCCACCGCCCGGCGCTTGGAGCCGTCCCTACCGGTGTAGTCCCGGACCTGGAGGCGGCCCTCCACGATGGCCATCCGTCCCTTGCGGAAATACTGCTGGACGAACCGGGCCCGGGCGTCCCAGGCCACCACGTCGATCCAGTCGGTAGGCCGCTTCCCGGTGGCCTGATCCGTATAGTCCCGGTCTACCGCCAGGGAGAAGGAGGCCACCGGCTTGCCCGCCTGGGTGTACCGCATCTCCGGGTCATGGCCCAGGCGGCCCATGATAAAAATTTTATTGAGCATGTCCGTCCTCCCCGCTCTTGGCCGCTTCGCGTAGGGCCATCCCCTCCGCCAGCCAGCTCAGGAAAATCATGGTTCCCGTGGGCAGCCCCTCCTTGATGGGCCGCTCGCAGCAGGGACACGGGTCGCCGGCTTTTAACAGTTTCATTTACGCGATCCCCTTTCTTTCATCGGCTGAGACCACCGGCTTTCCCCGCTCGTCTCTGGGGGCTC
>UMHQ01012501.1_pt1 | contig 29492 bp, 26 predicted proteins | sample 1965531 | NCBI WGS metagenome assembly UMHQ01 (sample SAMEA4836098, study PRJEB28245) | human gut metagenome | biome: gut microbiome; material: fecal sample | place: Denmark | collected 2008 | reverse complement strand
TTTTTTAATATATTTGTAACATATGTTTGACAACTATAGACCTTGCTTTTTATTTTCCAGGAAAAGTGAATTGAAAAAACTCCTTAAATGTGTTAAAATTATTAGATTAGGAGGACGTTTATGAAAAAAATATTTATCGCTCCCATTGCAGGAGTGACAGATTATACATATCGAGGAATTTTAGAGGAGTTTCACCCAGATTTATTGTTTACAGAAATGGTAAGTTCGGATGCTTTAGCAGCTCTAAATGATAAGACAATTTCACAAATTTTACGTTTACGACCTAGAAATGGAGTACAATTGTTTGGAAAAGACGTAGAAAAAATGTTATACAGTGCAAAATATGTTGAAAAATTAGGAGTAAAACATATCGATATTAACTCAGGTTGCCCGATGAAACGAGTGGTTCACTCAGGGCATGGAGCAGCTTTATTAAAATCTCCAGATAAAATTAAAGAAATTTTATCGACTTTGCGGGAAGGTCTTCAAGAAGATACAGACTTATCCATTAAAATTCGTGTAGGTTATGAAAAACCTGAGAATTATATACAAATTGCAAAAATTGCAGAAGAGGTAGGATGTAGTCACATTACAGTTCATGGTAGAACAAGAGCTCAGTTATACACTGGTTTTGCAGACTGGTCTTTGATTAAAGAAATTAAGGAGAATGTTTCTATCCCTGTCATTGGGAATGGAGATATTTTTACGGCAGAAGATGCGAAAGAAAAAATAGAATATTCCGGTGTAGATGGAGTGATGTTGGCTCGAGGAATTTTTGGAAATCCTTGGTTGATTCGAGAAATTCGAGAAATCTTGCAATATGGACAAGTCAAAACCAAAGTAACAGCAGAAGATAAAATTGATATGGCAATTCATCATATTGAAGAAATTGCAAAAGATAATCCGCAAAGAGAGTTTGTTTTTGATGTAAGAAAGCATATCTGCTGGTATTTAAAAGGTATTTCTAATTCTGCGGAATGTAAAAATCAAATCAATCGTAGTGTAGATTACCAAGCAATGGTAGCTTTGCTACAAGAATTAAAAGAAAAAATCAAAGGAGAATAATCGTGGCATCAGAAACCCCTTTAATGGCACAATACAAAGAAATAAAAGAAGAATATCAAAATGCAATCCTTCTCTTTCGTTTAGGGGATTTTTATGAAATGTTTTTTGAAGATGCAAAGATTGCTTCGAAAGAATTGGGTTTAACCTTAACGAGTCGTAACCGAGAAAAAGGACAAGATGTTCCTTTGGCTGGAGTACCTTATCATTCGGTCGCTTCGTATGTAGCGAAATTATTAGAAAAGGGATATACCGTAGCGATTTGTGATCAGGTAGAAGACCCGAAAGCTGCGAAAGGTATCGTGAAAAGAGAGGTTACTAGGGTTTTGACTCCGGGGACTCAAATTGATGTCGATTATTTAGACGGAAAAAGTAACCAATATTTAATGTCTTTTGTTTGTAAAGAAGAAGGAGCGGCCATCGCCTATTTTGATATTACAACAGGAGAATTTAGAGTTCGGGAATTGAAAGAGGGAAATCTTTTTTATCAATTATTGGGAGAACTTGGGAAAATCAATCCAAAAGAATTGATTTTAGAAGAAGAAATATACCGAAATTATCAGGATGATTTTGAGAAATATCCTGATTTTTCAGGTATTAAAATTAATTTTTGTAAAAATGTAAAGCAGGCAGAAAGTTATTTAAAGGAATGTTATCAAATTTTGTCTTTGGAATCTTTCGGACTAGCTCAAAAGCCATTGGCTCAACAAGCATGTGCGAATATTTTAGATTATGTCAAGACTTTACAAAAAGGGCAAGAATTTCCTTTGATGAAAATTTCGTTATTATCGAATCAAGAAACGATGGAGTTAAATCGAAGTGGACAAAAGAACTTAGAAATTTTTGGAGCTTTATTTTCTATTTTAGATTTATGTAAGACTTCTATGGGAAGTCGATATTTAAAAAGAGTTTTACAAAATCCTTTACTAAATATTGCGAAAATAAAAAAAAGACAAGATTATGTGGAGTTTTTTACCAAGGAAGTTTTATTAAGGGAAGAAGTTCGAGAATTATTATCTGAAGTATATGATTTAGAAAGAATTCTTGGGAAAATTCAATTATCCACTGTGAATGGGAGAGATATTCTTGCTTTAGGAAAATCTTTAAAAGCCGCCTTACTTTTGGAAAAGCAATTACATCGATATTCTATGCTAAAAATGGAACGAGAAGTTTTTTCAGAAATGCAAGAAAATATCATGAATGCAATTATGATAGAAGCTCCTTTTTCGATTCGAGAAGGAGGCATTTTCCAAAAGGGATACCATCAAGAATTAGATGAATTGCGACATATTGCAAGTTCCGGAAAAGAAATTTTATTGGATATTGAGGCAAGAGAACGAGAAAAAACAGGAATTAAAACTTTAAAAATAAAGTACAATAAAGTGTTTGGATATTTTATTGAAGTGAGTAAAGCCAATGAACACTTGGTACCTTCTCACTATATTCGGAAACAAACTTTAGTCAATTCCGAAAGATATATTGTAGAAGAATTGAAAGAGTATGAAGACAGAATTTTAAATGCAAAAACAAAGATTGAAAGGTTGGAATATTATTTGTTCCAAGAATTTGTAGAGAAGATTAAAGAACAAAAAGAAGCTTTATCTGATTTGGCAAGGCAACTGTCTTTTTTAGATGTGATGACGAGTTTTGCTCAACTAGCGATTCAAAAATCTTATGTGCGTCCTGAGGTCGTGGAAGAGGATATTTTGGAAATTCGTGGAGGGCGTCATCCTATCGTAGAAAACTTAATCCCAAAAGGAACTTATATCAAAAACGACTTATATTTTGATAAGTCTGAAAGAATGATGGTTTTAACGGGACCAAATATGTCTGGGAAATCTACCTACATGAAGCAAATTGCTCTGATTATTATTTTGGCTCAAGTTGGTTCCTTTGTGCCGGCTGATTTTGCAAAAATTGGAATTGTAGATAAAATTTTTACAAGAATAGGAGCTAGTGATGATTTGTTGACAGGACAGTCTACTTTTATGGTAGAAATGAGTGAAGTAGCAAATATCATTCATAATGCAACCGAAAAATCTTTCATTATTTTAGATGAAATAGGAAGAGGAACTTCAACTTTTGATGGAATTTCTATAGCAACGGCGATTACTGAACACATTCATTCCCATATTCGAGCGAAAACTATTTTTGCAACACATTATCATGAATTGACGGAATTAGAAAAAGAATTGGAATTAGTGAAGAATTATAGGATTGAAGTGCAAGAACAAGGGAAAGAAGTTCTATTTTTAAGAGAGATTGTGCAAGGAGGAGCTGATAAATCCTATGGGATTGAAGTTGCGAAATTATCGGGCTTACCTCAAAGTATTTTAAAACGTTCTAAGCAAATTTTATCTCGTTTAGAAAAGCAAAAGGCTTTGGTAGAGAAAAAAATGCAAGGAGAACAGATGGTGTTATTCCAAGCAGAAGAGATAGAAGAGGAAGAAGAAACAGAGAGGAATATGGAAGAACAAAGTGTCTTGGAGGAGATTCGGAAGCTCTCCATAGATCAAATGACTCCTTTGCAAGCCTTGTTAGTATTGCAAAGTTTAAAAGGAAAGTTGTCTGGAGGAAAACATGACGAAAAAAGCTTGGATTTATAGTGGTGTGGGAGCTGTTGTACTAGTAGCAGGTTATTTTAACTATTTTGGAGAAGACAAGAAATTAGATACTTTAAAAAAAGTGATTGAAACAAGTAATGCAATTTATAAGAGTGCAGACTATTTTGTAGAAGCGAAAAAACAAATTGATTATGTCGATGATAAGGAAACCAAATTTGAAATTGCTAAGGCAGTTGTCAAAGGAATGGCTTTGAGTGGAGATAATGTTGTCATTGACAAATTAAGAAATCTAGTTCTAAAAAATAATATTTTGGGAGTCAGTGAAAACGGATGGAAATTTAATACTTCAGAATTACGATATAACAAGTCCACAGATGAAATTATTTCAGAGGCAGGGGTATCTGCTATCAATGAGAAAAAAGGAATTCATTTAGAGGGGAAAAAATTTCTAACGACTACGAGTATGAGTCATATTTTATTAGAAAATGGAGTCAAGTTTGAAGTTGGACAGGCAGGACTTCGTGGAGAAAAAGCAGAATATGACGACAGCACAAAAAAAATTCTTTTAAGTGGAAATATAGAGTTATACAATCCTCAAAAAAACGGAAAAGAGTTTCGGGGAAAATTTGGAAATATGATTTATGATGTGGAAAAAGGAAGAGGAGAAACGAATCTACCTTTTGAAATTATTTACAAGGAAACGATATTAAATGCTGAAAAAATGGATTTTCACCCTGAAGAAAATGCATTTCATTTGGAGCAAAATGTTAAAATTACCTCAAAAGAATACAATGCTAATTTATTGGCAATTGATAAAAAAGCAGGGGAAGACTTTATTACTTTTGTAGGACCTATTCGAGGACAGAATGAAGAGTATACATATTCTATGAATCGAGCTGTATATGATACTGTAAAAAAAGAAATTACCATGACAGGAAATATTGATATTCTTTCTAGAAAAGGAGAACGTATACGAGCGGATAGGGCAATCTATCATGAAAAAGAAAAATTATTAGATGTGTATAGTGATGGAAATAAAGTGACTTATGATGGAAGTGGACACCATATTGAAGCGACTTCTTTTCAATATGATGCAAAGACAGGAGATGTCCATGTTCATTCTCCATATCGTTATACCAATCAAAATGGAGATATTTTTGAAGGAAGTAATTTAGAGTATAATAAAGCGACAGGAAAGGCTATTGTAAAAGGAGAAGTAAAGTATCAGTCGAAAGATTATACTGTAAAAACGGTAGATTTGGATTATGCAAGAGAAACCGGAGTGCTAACAATAGCAAATCCATATTCTATCACCATGAAAGATGGAACAAATTTTGAAGGAAAATCTGCTGTATATAATGAAAAAACAGGAAACTTAGTATCGCCTGGTTCTATTTATATGGTTGGAAAAGACTATGTTGCCCATGGACATGATTTGAAATACAATAATAATACGGGAGCAGGAACTTTAGAAGGACCGGTTAACTTAGTAAGTGAAACTCAAAACTTTAATATTACAGGAGATAGGGCTGTTTTTGATAAGAAGAATGGAGCAGTTATGGGAAATGTAAAGGGAAATTTACAAGGAACTATGATTGCAACTTCAAAAGCAATTTATAAATCAAATCAAAAAATGGTCGAATTACCAGCTCCTATCCAATATCGAAATCCTCAAGAAAATTTACATGGAAACATGAAAAGTGGGAAATATTTTGTAGAAGATCATCGATTTCAAGGGAAACAATTTGTAGCGATTCGACCAGGGGAAAAAGTAAGTTCTGAGTATGCTGAATATTTTACAGAGGAAAAAAGAGCGGAATTGATAGGAAAAGTTCGTATGGAAAATGCAGATCAAGTAGTCAGTACAGAGAAAGCAAGTTATGAATTGATAGATAAGTATGCAGAACTACCTGAAACCTTTAAGATGACAAAGGGACAATTCGTGGTAAATGGAGCTTCTGGAAATGTTAACTTTACAACACAAAAATTATTCGTAAAGAAACCAAAGATGAATTCGCAAGCAGGGGAACATTTTGAAGCGGAGAGATTGGAAGGGAATTTAAAAACGTTAATTATGGATTTCCGAGATAAGGTTTATGGAAAAACCATGCAAAAAAATGTGTTAAGTGAATATCGTGGAGAAAAAGCGAGAGTTTATTTAAAGAAAGAGCAAAATCAATATCGAGCGAAAAAATTAGAAGTTTTTGAAGATGCCGTTTTTAGCCAAGAAGATAAAAAATTAAGAGGAAAACGAGGACAATATGATTTTGACACCAGTTTAGTGAATTTCTATGGAGATGTTTCCTTTACAAGTAAGGATGGAAACATTCGATCAGATGAAATGATTTACAATACAGAGACGAAGAAGGCAAAAGCAAAAGGAAATGTAGAGTTGCACTATAATAAATAAAAAGGAGAAGCAGCAATGATCAATCTGACTGCGAGAAATTTAGTAAAGGCTTATAAACAGAGAAAAGTAGTGGACTCTGTTAGCTTAGAAGTGAATAAAGGAGAAATTGTTGGTTTGTTAGGTCCAAATGGAGCAGGGAAAACCACAACTTTCTATATGATTACAGGGATTATTAAGCCAAATGCAGGTTCTGTTATTTGTAATGGAGAAGAGATTACATCGTATCCTATGTATAAGAGAGCCAACTTAGGGATTGGCTATCTCGCTCAAGAGCCTTCCGTATTTCGAAATTTAACAGTAGAAGATAATATTCGAGCTGTTTTAGAAATGAAACATTACGGAAAGAAAGAGCAAAAAGAAATGGTAGATAAATTATTGGAAGAGTTTAAGTTGACTCATGTCTATGAGTCCTTGGGTTACTCTTTATCAGGAGGAGAACGAAGACGGGTAGAAATTGCAAGAACTATTGCTAATAATCCGAGTTTTATTCTTTTAGACGAACCTTTTGCCGGTGTGGATCCAATTGCTGTGGAAGATATTCAACAAAGTATTCGGTATTTACAAAAACGAGGTTTGGGAATTTTAATCACAGATCATAGTGTGAGGGAAACTTTGAATATCACAGAGAAGGCTTATATTATGGCACAAGGAAAAGTGATTATTAGTGGAAGTCCACAAGAAATTGCTGAAAATGAAATGGCAAGAAAAATTTATTTGGGAGAAAATTTTAAATTAGATTAGATTGAAGGAGAAACGACTTATGTTAACAGGAAATGAAATTCGACAAAAATTTATTGAGTTTTTTGAATCCAAGGCACACAAGCATTTTGAAAGTGCCTCTTTGATTCCCGATGATCCAACCTTGCTTTTAACAGTAGCAGGGATGGTTCCGTTTAAACCATATTTTTTAGGACAAAAAGAAGCCCCTTGCCCTAGAGTGACTACCTATCAAAAATGTATTCGTACGAATGATTTAGAAAATGTAGGAAGAACAGCAAGACATCATACTTTTTTTGAAATGTTAGGAAACTTTTCCTTTGGAGATTACTTTAAAAGAGAAGCGATTGTATGGTCTTGGGAATTTGTGACGGAAGTGTTAGGCTTACCAAAAGATAAGTTATGGGTCACTGTTTTTACAACAGATGATGAGGCAGAAAAGATTTGGATTGAAGATTGTCATTTTCCAAAAGAAAGAATTGTAAGAATGGGAGAAAGCGAAAACTGGTGGGCAGCAGGACCAACAGGTTCTTGTGGACCTTGTTCTGAAATCCATGTGGATTTAGGACCGGAATATGGTGGAGACGAAAATTCTAAAATTGGAGACGAAGGAACGGATAATCGATACATTGAAATTTGGAACTTAGTGTTTACAGAATGGAATCGAATGGAAGATGGACATTTAGAACCTCTTCCTAAAAAGAATATTGATACAGGGGCAGGTTTGGAAAGAATTGCTGCCATGGTACAAGGGAAGTCAAATAACTTTGAAACAGATTTGTTATTCCCCTTAGTAGAAGAAGCAGGAAGACTGACAAATTCTAAATATCATGAAAGTCCGGAAAAAGATTTTTCTTTGAAAGTAATCACAGATCATTCAAGAGCTGTTACTTTTTTAATTCATGACGGAGTTATTCCATCGAATGAAGGAAGAGGATATGTGCTTCGAAGAATTCTAAGAAGAGCTGTAAGACATGGAAGACTATTAGGACAAAAAGAATTGTTCTTGTATAAGATGGTAAAAAAAGTAGTGGATCAATTCGCTATTGCTTATCCTGACTTAACTGCAAATTTAGAAAATATTCAAAAAATTGTAAAGATTGAAGAAGAAAAATTCTCGAATACTTTAGATCAAGGAATTCAATTGGTAAATGAGCAAATTGAAATGGCTTTACAAGCAGGAAAAAGTAGCTTGGATGGAGAAATTACCTTTAAAATGTATGATACTTATGGATTCCCATATGAATTGACAGAAGAAATCTGTAATGAAAGAGGAATTGCTGTTTCTCAAGAAGAATTTTTAGCGAAAATGGAAGAACAAAAAGAAAAAGCAAGATCTGCAAGGGCTGTTATCATGGAAAAAGGACAAGACAGTTTCATTGAAGAATTCTATGATAAACATGGAGTAACAGAATTTACAGGCTACCATAGTACAGAAGAAAAAGCTAAATTATTAAATATTCGACAAAAAGAAGACGGAACTTTGTTATTGATTTTTGATAAAACTCCTTTCTATGGAGAATCAGGGGGACAAGTAGGAGATCATGGAAGTATTTCTTCCGAAGCTTTTCAAGGAAAAGTTTTAGATGTGAAAAAACAAAAGGAAATTTTTACACATATTGTAGAAGTTGTTTCCGGAGAAGCAGAAGAAGGAAAGGAATATACCTTAACAGTAGATAGTAAATATCGAGCAGCTGTTTCTAAAAATCATACAGCGACTCACTTGCTACACAAAGCGTTACGGGAAGTCTTAGGAACTCATGTACAACAAGCGGGATCTTTAGTGGACTCTGAAAAACTTCGATTTGATTTTAGTCATTATGAAGCTATGACAGAAGAGCAAATTCAGGAAGTGGAAGAAAGAGTCAATGAAAAAATCTCAGAAGCAATTGCGGTGGAAGTTTCTCATAAGACGATGGAAGAAGCAAAAGCCTGTGGAGCTATGATGTTGTTTGGAGATAAATATGGAGATGTTGTTCGAGTGGTTCATGTTCCGGGATTCTCTACTGAATTATGTGGAGGAATTCATGTGGAAAATATTGGACACATTGGTTTGTTTAAAATAGTGTCTGAGGGGGGAATTGCAGCCGGAGTAAGAAGAATTGAAGCAAAAACGGGATATGAAGCATATCGTTTTGTGGAAGAAAATATCGGCATGTTAAAGAAAACTGCGAAGTTATTAAAAACAGAAGATAGTCTTTTATTAGAAAAAGTAGAAAAAGTATTACAAGAAGAAAAAGAAAAGGCGAGAGAAATTACTAGCTTAAAAGAAAAAATTGCAAAACAAGAAGCAGAAGCTCTGTATACTCATGCCTTAGAAATTGCCGATGTAAAAGTTTTCATGGCAAAATATGAAGATAAGAGCATGGATGATTTACGAAAAATGATAGATTTTGTAAAAGATAAGGAAGAAAATGCTATTGTGGTATTAACCAGTACTTTTGAAAAATTATCCTTTGCAGTTGGGGTCAGCAAAGCTCTAACAGGAAAATATAAGGCAGGAAATTTGGTAAAAATTGCTGCTGAAATTACCGGTGGAAAAGGTGGAGGAAAACCTGATTTTGCACAAGCTGGAGGAAAGGATAAATCGAAGATAGAAGAAGCAATGGAAGCGATTAAGAAAGCGATTAAGGAAAATAAATAAAGAGGGAAATTATGTTAAAAAAATATCTTGCTTTAGATGTGGGAGATGTCAGAATTGGTGTAGCAAAATCTGATATTATGGGAATAATAGCAAGCCCATTGGAAACCATTGACCGTAGAAAAATGAAACCTGTAAAAAGAATTATAGAATTATGTGAGCAAGAGAATACGAAGTCCATTGTTGTGGGAATTCCAAAAAGTTTAGATGGAAGTGAAAAAAGACAGGCAGAAAAGGTAAGGATTTTTATTCATGCTTTGAAATCTGCTATTCCTGGAGTAGAAATTTTTGAAGTAGATGAAAGATTTACAACAGTGACGGCAGATCAAATTTTAACAGAAATGAACCGAAAAGGGGCTTTAGAAAAGAGAAAGGTTGTCGATAAAGTGGCAGCTTCTCTTATTCTACAGCAATATTTAAATATGAAAAAATAGAGATGGAGGAAACATGAAATCAAAGTTAATGTTGAAATTGCTATTGGTTCTTGGAATTCTTGCTGGAGCAATGTGGCTAAGTTTTTCAAAACCTACCAAATTAGGTTTGGACTTAAAAGGTGGAGTGTATGTAGTCTTGGAAGCTGTACCGGAGGAAGGACAAACTTTGGATAAAGATGCTATGGGACGTTTGATTGAAGTCTTAGACCGAAGAATCAATGGATTAGGAGTAGCAGAATCCAGTGTACAAATGGCAGGAGACAATCGTGTCATCATCGAATTGCCTGGAGTCGATAATACAGAGGATGCTGTTAAAATGGTTGGAAAGACAGCTTTATTGGAATTTAAATTGAAACAGGAAGATGGAAGCTTAGGAGAAACTCTATTAACAGGAGGATCTTTAAAGAAAGCAGATGTTTCTTACGATAATTTAGGAAGACCTCAAATTCAATTTGAAATGACTCCAGAAGGAGCGAGAGAATTTGCAAAAATTACAAGAGAAAATATAGGAAAACAATTAGCCATTACTTTGGATGGAGAAGTACAAACAGCTCCTGTAATCAATGGAGAAATTCCAAGTGGAAGTGGAGTGATTACAGGGAATTATACAGTCGAAGAAGCAAAAGCAACGGCAACTTTATTAAATGCAGGAGCTTTACCAGTGAAAGCAGAAATTGCAGAAATTCGTACTGTTGGAGCTTCTTTGGGGGATGAATCGATTGCTCAAAGTAAACAAGCAGGAATGTTAGCGATTGTTTTGATTTGGGCTTTTATGATTTTGTTCTATCGATTACCAGGAATTGTTGCAGATATTGCTTTGGTGTTCTTTGGATTTATTACCTTTGGATTATTAAATTTCATTGATGCAACTTTGACTTTGCCGGGAATCGCGGGATTGATTCTTTCAGCAGGAATGGCAGTCGATGCCAACGTTATTATTTTTGAAAGAATTAAAGAGGAACTACAATTTGGGAATACCATTCGAAATGCTATTGCAAGTGGGTTTAATAAAGGGTTTGTAGCCATTTTTGACTCGAATATCACTACTTTGATTATTACCATTATTTTATTTACTTTTGGAACAGGACCGGTAAAAGGGTTTGCAGTTACTTTGACCATAGGAACAATTGGGTCAATGTTGACAGCAATTACGATTACAAAAGTATTATTATTAAATTTTGTAGAAATATTTGGATTTACAAAACCTAGTTTATTTGGAATCAAAGGAAAGAAAGAGGAGGCAAAATAAAATGCAAGTAAATGTCATTAAAAATAGTAAACAATACTTAGGACTTGCTTTAACTATGGTAATCCTTTCTCTTGGAGTATTTTTTACGAAGGGTTTAAATTATGGAATTGATTTTTCAGGAGGAAACTTATTACAGATTAAATATGAAAATAAAATTACTCTTCATGATATTAACGAAAGTTTAGATAACATTCAAGGAATTCCTCAAATAGGAACCAATAGTAGAAAAGTTCAAATTTCAGAAGATAATACTGTAATTATCCGAACACAAGAAATCTCAGAAGATGAGAAAAAAGAAATTTTAAATGCTTTACAATCCGTAGGGGCTTATCAAATTGATAAGGAAGATAAAGTCGGAGCAAGTGTTGGAGAAGAATTAAAAACTTCAGCTATTTATGCTTTGGGAATTGGAGCAGTTTTAATTATTATTTATATTACTTTCCGATTTGAATTTATTTTTGCAGTTGGAGCTATTGTTGCTTTGCTACATGATTTGATTTTGGCATTAGGATGTATTTCTTTACTATATTATGAAATTAACACTCCATTTATTGCAGCTATTTTAACAATTTTAGGATATTCTATTAACGATACTATTGTAGTATTTGATAGAATTCGAGAAAATTTGAAGAGAAGGGCGAAAACACAGATGAGTATTGAAGAATGTTTAGCAAAGTCCGTGAATCAAGTTATGATTCGTTCTATCAATACCTCTGTAACAACTTTATTTGCGATTGTAGCTATTTTATTATTAGGTGGGGATAGTTTACGAACCTTTATTGTCACTCTTTTAGTTGGAATTTTAGCAGGAACTTATAGCTCTGTTTTCATTGCAACTCCAGTTGTTTATTTTTTACATAAAAAAGGAGATGGAAAAGGAATGGAAAAAATTTCAGTAGAAAAAGACGAAGATCAGGAAGATGAAGAAAAGATTTTAGTATAAAAAAATAAGAGCTGTCTTACAAGACATAAGGCAGCTCTTTTAAAAATTGAGGAGAATTTGCTATGAGAGCATGGGTAGAAATTGATACAGAAAATTTAAGACATAATATTCGAGAAATTCAAAAGCGAGCAGAAGGTTTTGGGGTTTGGGGAGTTATTAAAGCAAACGCCTATGGGTTGGGGGTACTTCCTGTTGCTAAAATTTTAGCAGAAGAGGGAATTCATTATTTTGCAGTGGCATCCCTAGAAGAAGCAAAAGAAGTAAGGAACGCTAATATTACCGGAGAGATATTGATCTTAGGTTCTTTGTTTCATGATGAAATTTTAGAAGCAGAAAGTTTGGATTTTCATATCAATGTAAGTTGTCGAGAAGAATTAGAATGGATTGCCAAAAATGCTCCAAAGACAAAAATTCATTTGAAAATCGACACAGGAATGACACGATTGGGATTTTCATATCAAGAAGGAATGGAAGTAATAGAGTTTGCAAAGAAACTTTCTTTGAATATTACAGGAGTTTTTTCCCATTTTTCAGATGCAGATGGAAACTCTCAAGAAGCAAAAGAATATACTCAGAAACAAATAGAACGATTTTTACCTTATGCAACTCGAGAAGATATTCCTTATCGTCATATTTTTAATAGTGGAGCTTTAATACAATATACGGATCAGAAAATTGGAAATATGGTAAGAGCGGGTATCTGTCTTTATGGCATTTTAGGTTCTACTCCAATTCCTTCTTTTAAGAATGTAGTGACTTTGAAAACGAAGGTTTTATTTAAGAAAACCGTCACAGAAGAAACCTATGTTTCTTATGGAAGGTTGTGTAAGTTAGAAAAAGGGGAAACGTATGTAACGTTACCGATAGGCTATGCAGATGGAGTAAAGAAGTATTTAGCAAATGGGGGAAAAGTAGAAATCTTAGGAGAGGCTTGTCCTATTATTGGTGCCATTTGTATGGATATGATGATGGTAAAAATTCCGGAAAATTTAGTGAATAAAATAGAAATTGGAACAGAAGTTAGTGTATTTAATAATGACATCATTCGAAGAAATAATATTTCAGAAACATGTACTTGGGATATGTTTACCGGTTTAGGAAGAAGGGTACAGAGAATTTATAAATAGAAAGTAGGAGAGTTATGGCGAAGATTGTATTGCAACGAGGAAAAGAAAAGAAGATACAAAATTTTTATCCAAATGTATTTCAAGATGAAATCAAAGAAAAAATAGGAACGATGAAAACAGGAGATTTGGTTGATATTGTCACAGAAGAAATGGAGTTTGTAGCAAGAGCCTATGTGACAGAAGGAAGTTCTGCTTATGCAAGAGTTCTCAGTACAAAGGATGAAAAAATCGATAAGACTTTCTTTCAAAAAAAAATAAAAAATGCCTATGACAGAAGAAAACATTTATTAAAAGAAACGAATTGTATTCGTGCTTTCTTTTCAGAAGGGGATGGAATTCCAGGTTTAATTATTGATAAATTTGAACACTATGTTGCTGTACAGTTCCGAAATTCGGGATTAGAAGTTTTTCGTCAAGAAATTCTCAATGCGATAAAAAAATATCTAAAGCCAAAGGGAATTTATGAAAGAAGTGATGTTGAAAATAGAACGCATGAGGGTGTGGAACAAAAAACCGGAATTCTTTTTGGAGAGATTCCGGAACGAATTGTGATGGAAGACAATGGGGCGAAATATCACATTGATATTATTCATGGACAAAAAACTGGATTTTTCTTGGATCAAAGAGACTCGAGAAAATTTATTCAAAAATATATTCATGAAAAGACTCGTTTTTTAGATGTATTCTCCAGCAGTGGGGGATTTTCTATGGCAGCTTTGAGAGACGGAGCCAGAGAAGTGATTGCAATTGATAAAGATGCTCATGCTTTGGAACTATGTAGAGAAAACTATGAATTAAATCATTTTCAATCTAATTTTTCTACCATGGAAGGAGATGCCTTTCTTCTTTTAGAAACCTTAGGAGGAAGAAAAGAAAAATTTGATATTATTACTTTAGATCCTCCATCTTTGATTAAAAGAAAAGCGGAAATTTATCGTGGTAGAGATTTCTTTTTCGATTTATGCGAAAAGAGTTTTCCTTTGTTGGAAGAAAATGGAATTTTAGGAGTCATGACTTGTGCGTATCATATTTCTTTACAAGATTTGATTGAAGTGACCAGAATGGCAGCCTCTAAACATGGAAAGAAAGTAAGAGTTTTAGGTGTGAATTATCAGCCGGAGGATCATCCTTGGATTTTACATATTCCGGAAACTTTATATTTAAAAGCTCTTTGGGTGCAGGTTGTAGAGGACTAAGGAGGAAGCTTATGTATTTAGATATTATTGTTTGTGTGATTTTACTATTGGCCATTTTGACAGGAGCAAGCAATGGGATGTATGTAGAATTTATTTCTATTTTTGGTTTATTTTTGAATATTATGCTGACCAAAACCTATACTCCTACTGTGATTTCTTTCTTTAAAATTAAGTATATCAATAATAACTACGCTTTAACCTATATTGTAGTATTTATTAGTTTATATTTGTTCATTAAGATTGTATTGTGTATCACAAATAGAGTGTTGCGAGATAAAAGTAATGGCATTATTACAAGAGGAATCGGAGCTTTTATTGGACTTGCAAAAGGGACTGTCATTGCTTTTATCTTTTTACTAATTTATAATTTTTCTATGGATTTATTTCCAAGTATTCGAGTGTATTCTGTGGGAAGTAAAACAAATCTTATCTTTGCAGATGCTGTTCCCGAAATGGAAAAATTTATTCCAGATATTTTTGTAGAAAAATTAAATCGTATTCGGAATTTTAATTTTATTGAGAAGGCATTGAGAAATCAAAGGAATACTTATGAAAATAATTGATTCTTACATTTTAAAAGAATGTAGAGGTCCTATCATATTAAGTGTGTCGATCTTTACCTTTATATTTTTATTAGATATCATTGTAGCGATGATGGAGAATATTATCGTAAAAGGAATATCAGTATTTGATGTTGCTCGAATACTTTCTTTTTATGTTCCTCCTATCTTAACACAAACCATTCCGCTAGGTCTTTTTGTGGGGATTATGATTACTTTTTCCAAGTTTACGAGAAGTAGTGAGGCTATTGCCATGAATTCGATTGGAATGGATATTCGTGCTATTTTAAAACCAATTTTAACTTTGGGAATTGCTTCCATGTTTTTTATTTTATTTTTACAAGAAAGTATTATTCCAAGATCTTATATTAAATTACAATATTTAGCCTCTAAAATTGCTTATGAAAATCCTGTTTTTCAGTTGAAAGAAAGAACTTTTATGAATAATTTGGAAGGTTATAGTTTATATATTGATAAAGTAGGCAGGGACAAACATGCCAGTGGGATTTTAATTTTTGAAAATGATGAGAAAACAATCTTTCCTATTGTTTTAGTGGGGCATCAAGCGTATTGGAGAGATTCTTCTATTATTTTAGAAAGGGCAAACTTTATTAGCTTTGATGAAAAAGGAGTTCGAAAATTAACAGGAAGCTTTGAAGATAAGAGGGTAGAATTGCAAGCTTATTTCTCTGATTTACAAATTAAAGTAAAAGAAATAGAAATGATGAGCATAGGAACTTTGCTTCGAGAAATGAAAGGAAAATCTAAGGAAGAAAAGTTAATCTATAAAGTAGAAATCAATCGAAAATTAGCCTTACCTTTTTCTTCTGTCATGTTGTCGGTGTTAGGAGTCTTGCTTTCGATTGGGCATCAAAGAAGTGGAAAGAGAGCAGGAATTCTGGTGGGAATCTTGACCATTTTTTTCTATATTTGTTTGTTGAATGTAGGAATTGTATTAGCTAATGTTGGAAAAATTCCTATTCTACTTGGAGTTTGGCTTCCTAATGTTTTACTAGCGGCTCTTACCTATCGTCTGTATATTGTGAAGAAGAGAAGGGGGATTTAGTGATGAAAAAACTAGATATTTATATGACTAAAAACTTCTTAAAATATTTTTCGTATAGCCTTTTTTCTTTTTTAGGAATTTTTGTTTTGAGCCAAGTATTTAAAGTGTTGCGTTATGTGAATGAAGGACAACTTTCTCCTGGACAGATTCCTCTGTTTATTGGAAATTTATTGCCCGGTATTATTATCAATGTGGCTCCTTTGGCTGTGTTACTTGGTGGTTTAATTTCCATCAATATTATGGCAAGCAATTTAGAAATTATTTCATTAAAGACATCTGGGATTCGTTTTGCTCGATTGGTTAGAGGACCGATTTTCATGTCTTTTCTTATTTCTCTTATTGTATTCTATTTGAATGATAGAGTCTATCCCGGGTCTGTGGTAAGAAATCGAGAATTACGAGGAAAAGAGGATGTAGAGGAAAGAGAAGTTCCCAAAGAAAAAGAAAATGCTTTTTTCCGAAATGTTGAGGGACGTTATGTATACTATATGAAAAAAATCAATCGAGAGACAGGAATTATGGATCATGTCGAAGTCTTAGATATGTCAGAGAATTTTGATAAAATAGAAAGGATGATTACTGCAAAAAAAGGACGTTATGATTTTAAGAGAAAATTATGGGTTTTTGAAGATGCTCATATTTATTATCCGGATACAGATACTGTGGAAGCAAGAGCTTTCATCCAAGAACAAAAATATATGGATGAACCGGAGTATTTTATTTCGCTCTCGAATATTGTTCCAAAACAGCAGACGATTGCAGAATTGAAGAAAGCTATCAAAGAGGGAAGTGCTACCGGAAATGAAATTCGAGAAATTTTATCTGAATTAGGAAAACGATATTCTTTTCCTTTTGCCAGCTTTGTGGTTTCTTTCTTGGGGCTTGCATTGGGAAGTCACTATGTAAGAGGAATGTCTATTTTAAATATTGTGATTTCTATTTTGTTGGGTTATGCGTATTATCTGGTGGAAGGAGCTTTTGAAGCTCTAGGAATGAATGGTTACTTAAATCCATTTTTATCTGGTTGGATACCAAATTTATTATTTTTAGCAGCAGGACTCTATTTTATGAGAAGAGCGGAATATTAGAAAGAGGTGCTTATGAGCGAACAAGTACAAGTAAAAACTCTATCCAATGGGATTACCGTTTTGATAGAGAAAGTTCCTGAATTACAAAGTTTTTCCTTAGGTTTTTTTGTACGAACAGGAGCAAGAAATGAAAGAGAAGAAGAAAGTGGTATTTCTCACTTCATTGAACATATGATGTTTAAGGGAACAGAGACAAGAACAGCTAAGGATTTATCCGAAGTTATTGATAATGAAGGTGGAATCATCAATGCGTATACGAGTCGAGAAACTACTGTATACTATGTGCAGTTATTGTCAAACAAGTTAGAAATAGCCATTGATGTTCTTTCGGATATGATGTTACATTCTACTTTTACAGAAGAAAATATAGAAAAAGAAAGAAATGTGATTATTGAAGAAATTAAGATGTATGAAGATAGTCCTGAAGATACGGTACATGATGAAAATATCAGTTTTGCCTTACGAGGAATACAATCCAATAGTATTTCTGGAACTCCGGAAGGATTGAAGAAAATTACAAGGGACCATTTTATGAATTATTTAAAAGATCAGTATGTTGCTTCTAATTTACTGATTGCAATTTCCGGAAATTTTGATGAAACAGTGTTGATGACTCAGTTAGAGGAGAAAATGTCATCTTTTCCAAAGTCGGATAAGAAAAGAGAATACGACAATCGTTATGAAATTTACGCAGGAACTCAAGTCATTACTCGGGATACTCAACAGGTTCATATTTGTTTCAATACTCGTGGTATCGATGTTCATCATCCTAAAAAATATGCAGCTTCGATTTTAGCGAATGCTTTAGGAGGAGGAATGAGTGCAAGACTGTTCCAAAGGATTCGAGAAGAAAAGGGATTAGCTTATTCTGTATATAGTTATCAATCTGTCTATGAGGATTGTGGAATTTTTACGACCTATGCCGGAACAACCAAGGAAGCATATCAAGAAGTTGTGAATATGATCCAAGAAGAATATAAAAAAGTTAGAGAAGAAGGAATTACAGAGCAAGAGTTACAACGTTGTAAAAATCAATTCACGAGTGCTTTGATGTTTCATTTGGAAAGTAGCAAGGGGAGAATGTCAAGTATGGCCTCTTCTTATATCAATAATGGAAAAGTAGAAGCTAGAGAAGAAATTATGAAAAGAATCAATGAAGTTTCTTTAGAAGATATTAAAGAAATGGCACAGTATCTGTTTGATGAGAAGTATTATTCTTGTACTGTGTTAGGAAATATAAAAAAAGAGGAGTTTAGTATATGAGTAAAGTACAAGTCAAAGTAGTATTAGAAGAGGGAGTACAATTACCAAAATATGAAAGTGCAGGAGCTGCCGGTTTAGATGTTAGAGCGAACATTACAGAAAGTATAAGTTTAGGAAGTTTGGAGAGAACTTTAATTCCAACGGGAATTCGTATGGCAATTCCAGAAGGTTATGAAGTGCAAGTGAGACCTAGAAGTGGTTTGGCTTTAAAGCACGGGATTACTCTTTTAAATACTCCAGGGACAATAGATTCTGATTATCGTGGAGAATTAAAAATTATTATTGCAAATATGAGTAAAGAGCCCTATGTGATTGAACCTCAAGAAAGAATTGGGCAATTAGTTTTAAATAAAGTCGAACAAATGGAATTTGAATTGGTATCTTCTTTAGATGAAACAGAGCGTGGAGAAGGTGGCTTTGGTCATACAGGAAAGTAAGAGGTCATTATGGGAAAAAATCGAAAAAGATATTTTCTAATCAAACGAATCAAAAAAATGAATATGTGGTTTATTGCGAATATTTTTGTTATTTTTCTGTTGAGTTTGATGAGTATTTATAGTTCTACTATTCCAAAAGGACCTGGATTTTTTCAGAAAGAATTGCTTTGGTTTGTTATCAGTGCTTTTGTTTTTATAGGATTTGCTCTATTAGACTATCACAAATATATGAAGTATGATCGTTACGTTTATTTATTCAATGTCTTGATGCTTCTTTCTGTTTTTGTGATTGGAACAAAACGTTTGGGGGCACAAAGATGGATAGATTTAGGACCGATTTCCATTCAACCATCTGAATTTGCAAAGATATTTTTAGTTCTGACTTTGGCTAGTTATATGGCAAAGAGGTCCCATGAAAGATTCGAAGGCTTTAAGGCCATGTTTTTTTCCTTTTTACATATGCTACCTATTTTTGGTCTGATTGCTTTGCAACCCGATTTAGGAACTTCCTTAGTTTTACTTATCGTTTATGCCACTTTAGTGTTTATCAATGGTTTAGATTGGAGAACCATTTTTATTTTGATTGTTGCTGCTATTTTGGCGGTACCTGGATCCTATTTCTTTTTACTACATGATTATCAAAGACAAAGAGTTTTGACTTTTTTGCATCCGGGAGAAGATATGTTAGGATCAGGATGGAATGTAATGCAATCTATGATTGCCATTGGATCCGGTGGAATTGATGGGAAAGGATTTTTACAGAATTCCCAAAGTAAGTTACGGTTTTTACCGGAATCTCATACGGATTTTATTGGAGCAGTATATTTAGAAGAACGTGGATTTTTAGGTGGAGTGGCATTACTATTTTTGTATTTATTTTTATTGATTCAAATTTTAAAAATTGCGGATGATACCGAAGAGAAATTTGGAAAATTGATTTGTTATGGAATCGCTTCCATTTTCTTTTTCCATATTTTTATTAACTTAGGAATGATTATGGGAATTATGCCGGTTACAGGCTTGCCTTTACTTCTTATGAGTTATGGAGGAAGTTCGCTAGTATTTGCCTATATGATGTTAGGAATTGTACAAAGTGTAAAGTTTCATAGGGGGTAACTATGAAGGAATATCAAGTAGAAGAAAAATATGTAGGGGTACGAATTGACAGATATCTTAGAAAAGAATTTCCAGATTTATCCTTAGGAGATATTTTTAAAACTTTACGAACAGGGAAAATAAAAGTGAATGGGAAGAAAGTAAAAGAAAATTATCGTTTTCTTGAAGAGGATAGGATACAAAATTATTTACAAGTAGAAGAAAAGGAAAAGATGACTTTTATCCATTTATCTCAGGAAGAAAAGAAAAGATTGGAAGATGGCATTTTCTATCAAGATACAGATATTTTAGTATTCTATAAAAAGGCTGGAGAGCTTATGCACAAAGGAAGTTCTCATGACTATGGTTTAGCAGAACAGTTTCAGGCATACTTTCAAAATGAGGACTTTCATTTTGTAAATCGTTTGGATAAAGAAACCTCTGGTCTTGTTTTAGGAGGTAAATGTTTAAAAATTGTTCGTGAATTGGCAGAAGCTATAAAAAAGAGGACAATTATCAAAAAATATTATATAATAATAGAGGGTAGTCCTGAAAAAAATCACTTTTCTTTAAAAACTTACTTAAAAAAAGGAGAGAATAAGGTTTTAGAAAGTCAAACTGCAAAGGAAGAATATAAGGAATGTTCTGCTAGCTTTTCTGTGATTCGGAAAAATAAAGAGTATTCTTTATTAGAAGCAGTATTGGAAACAGGAAGGACACATCAATTGAGGGTACAACTGGCTGGAATTGGATTTCCTATTTTAGGGGATATAAAATATGGAAAGAAGAGAGCAAAAAGAATGTACCTACATTCACATTTGTTAAAAATTTCAGATTGGGAAAAAGAATGGGACACAGGGATTCCCACCGAATTTTTATCGTATTTTAATAATAAATAAGGGAGGAAACATGGAAAATCAAGGATTCTTAGACAGGTATTTTAAGCTGAGTGAGAGAGGAACAACTGTTAGAAATGAAGTCATTGGAGGGCTCACTACTTTCTTAGCAATGGCATACATTATATTTGTAAACCCTTCTATTTTGAGTTTAACAGGAATGGATAAGGGAGCTCTTATCACGGTTACTTGTTTAGCAACTGCATTGGGAACATTTATCTCAGGAGTTTGGGCAAATGCTCCATTTGGATTGGCTCCAGGAATGGGATTAAATGCTTTCTTTACTTTTACCTTGGTCATGGATAAGGGAGTGACTTGGGAAACAGCCCTAGGAATAGTATTTTTATCAGGATGTTTCTTTTTCATCTTATCATTGGGAGGAATTCGAGAAAGAATTGCTGACTGTATACCACTATCTATTAAAATTGCGGTGGGAGCTGGAATTGGATTATTTATTACTTTAATTGGTTTAAAAAATATGGGATTGGTTGTAAAAAATGATGCTACCTTAGTAGGACTTGGAGTGCTAGGACCAGAAGTTCTTATTGGAATTGCAGGATTGTTTATTGCTGTTATTTTGGAAATTAAAAGAGTAAAAGGTGGAATTTTAATAGGAATTTTAAGCTCTACCATTTTAGCTTTTGTTTTCCATAAAGTAGAAATGCCAGCTAGTTTTATATCTTTACCACCAAGTATGGCACCTATTTTTATGAAACTGGATATTAAAAGTGCTTTTCAAATTTCTTTAATGGGACCTATTTTTTCTTTTATGTTTGTTGATTTATTTGATTCTTTAGGGACTTTAATTTCTTGTTCTAAAGAAATCGGATTAGTAGACAAAGATGGAAAAATTAAAGGATTTGGAAAAATGTTATATACTGACGTGGCCTCTACTATTTTTGGAGCTATGATGGGAACTTCTACGGTAACTACTTTCGTAGAATCTTCTGCCGGAATTGCAGCAGGAGCAAGAACAGGTTTAGCTTCTGTGGTGACTTCTATTTTATTCGTATTGTCTTTAGTATTTGCTCCGATAGTAGGAGTCGTACCTGCTTATGCAACAGCACCTGCTTTGATTATCGTGGGAGTTTATATGTTTAAAAATGTGCAACATTTGGATTTTAATGATTTAAAGACTTTAGTACCGGCTTTTATTATTATTATTATGATGCCATTGACATACAGTATTAGTATCGGATTGAGTTTAGGATTTATTTCTTATATTATCATCCATCTTTTAACAGGAGATTTCAAGGCTCTAAATATTCCTTTAATTTTTGTAGGAATTTTATCATTAGTAAACTTAATTGTATAATGGATTTGTTGGAGGTAATATGAACTTAGGAATGGGAATTTTAGTCACTTTTATTGGAGGAGTATTTTGGGGATTTTCCGGTGTAGCTGGCAAATATCTCTTTGAATATACAGGAGTAACAAGTGATTGGTTAGTTCCTTGGAGATTATTATTTGCCGGATGTATTATGTTGCTATATTTATATTATAAGCAAGGAAAAGAAATTTTTCGGATTTTAAAGGAAGATTATAAAGATTTATTATTATATGCTATCTTCGGGATGATGGCTTGTCAGTATACATATTTTACAACGGTTCAATACTCTAATGCAGCTATTGCAACGGTGTTACAATATTCTGCACCACCACTTATTATGGTTTATATGTGTTACAAGGAACGTAAAAAACCGGCGAAGATAGAAGTGATATCTTTAATTTTTTCTTGTATTGGTGTTTTTGTTTTATGTACTCATTTTCAATTTGAGACTTTTGTGATTTCTCCAAAAGCGCTAGTTTGGGGAATGATTTCAGCTCTAGCTATGGTGGTAAATACGGTTCAACCTGTGAATCTGTTAAAAAAGTATGGTTCTTTCTTACCCTTAGCTTGGTCTATGACCATAGGTGGAAGTATTTTATTTTTCTGGACAAGACCGGACAAAATTCCTGTAGAGTATACTTGGAATTTATTTGGAGGTTTTTTTGCTGTGGTATTTTTAGGAACGATTGTTGCTTTTTCTTTGTATATGCAAGGAATAAAAGTGATTGGACCCACAAAAGCATCTTTAATTGCTTGTGTGGAACCAATTTCTGCAACAGTTCTTTCCATTATATTATTAGGAACTGCTTTTGAGTTTTTGGACATCGTAGGAATTGCATTGATTCTTATGGCAGTATGTTTATTAACTTATCCGACAAAAAATAAAAAAAATAGTTGACAATTTTAGTAAGTTATAATATACTAAAAGAGAACAATAATATGAGAGTTTTAAGGAGGTAATATATGAAAATCGCATTAGTGTATAGAAGTACGACAGGTAGAACAGAAGCTATGGCAAAAGCTATTGAAGAAGGAATTTTAGCAGCAGGTGGAGCAGTTAATGTATCTTCCATAGAAGATGTGAATGTAGACGATGTGTTTGCAAGTGATATTTTAGTATTAGGAAGTTCAGCAGATGGAGCAGAAACTATTGACGAGGCAAACTTTGTGCCATTTATGGAAGATAATAAAGATAAATTTGCTGGGAAAAAAGTTTTCTTATTTGGTTCTTACGGATGGGGTGGCGGAGAATACGCTAACACTTGGAAGGATCAAGTAGTAGAATTTGGAGCAGAAATGATTGAAGAACCAGTAACTTGTTTAGAAGATCCAGAAGATGCTACTTTAGACCAATTAAGAGAAGTTGGAAAGAAGATAGCAGCTTTATAAGAAGCCATTTAACAAATAATTTTATAAAATTTCATGTCAAAAAAGGGAACCATTACAGTTCCCTTTTTATCTTATATATATCACTTGTATTATTTGTTTAGAATTTATATCCAACAGCTAAAGAAACTGCGTGATTTCCATATTTTTTACTTCCACCTAATACATCTTCATTTGCTTCCTTTATAGACATTTTTGCTTGTGTATAGTGATAAGATAATTCAGCAATAAAATGGTTATATTCAATACCGGCTCCTACTCCAGCATATACTCCATTTTTAACTTTCATATCAACTGCACCAACTTTTTCATTTCCTACCATAACATCTAATTTTTTATCACGATTAAAAGAATATCCCAAATCAGCTTTAACATAAGGTCTTACTTTAGAGTCTATATCAAAATTATATTTTGCAAGGACATATAGAGGAACACTATTATATCTTGGTGTATTATATTTCACAGTATAAATTGTTCCATCGTCTTCATCAGTTTCATTAGAACTTCCGTCATCTCCATTTGCACGACCAATATAACCGATTCCAAGTCCTAGCTCTAAATTAGGTTGTACATCTCTGGTAGCTTCTAAGAAAATTCCAACTCCTCTTCCTTTACTAGATTTAAAAAGAGTGCTTCCATCTTCATCATCTTTTACAGCGGCATACTTTGTGCTTAGGTCAACACCTAATTTTCCATAAAAGTGAGTTTGTGATTCTGCCATAGCTACCATAGAAGTTAGGGCAAACACTGCAAATAACAATTTTTTCATTTTACTTCATCTCCTTATAAAATATTTAGATTATAAGTGATTGTATCATTTTTTTTTTGTCAAATAATAAAACACTTCAAATGAAAAAAATGTAATAATATATTTTTTTTATTTTTTATTGCAGAGGATTTTAACATAACGGGCAAGAAGTCGCCACCTCTGCAGGTGGTGCGATGAATTGCCCTATTGTTTTTTAGAGAATCAAGTGATATAATCAAATCAGTAGATATATAAAAATAGGAGTAAGAATAATGATATTAGATAGTAATTCTCATTCGGTATTCTTACTGTATTATCACTTAGTTCTTGTTGTAAAATATAGAAGAAATGTATTGGATGATACAATATCAGAATTTGCTAAAGATATGTTTGTTAGGATTGGAAACTCGTATCATATTACTTTAGTACAAAGGACAAAGAATTAAATAATTTTGAGGGAGGTGGACTGATGAAACAGCTAAAAGCATATAAATTTAGAATTTATCCAAGCGATGAACAAAAGATATTTTTTAGTAAAACTTTTGGTTGTGTTCGCCTTGTCTATAATCTTATGCTAAATGATAGAATGAAAGCATATGAAGAAAGTAAGGGGAATCCTGATAAAAAATTAAAATATCCTACTCCTGCAAAATATAAAAAAGAGTATGAATTTCTAAAAGAAGTTGATAGTCTTGCTCTTGCTAATACTCAAATGAATTTAGATAAAGCATACAAAAACTTTTTTAGAGATAAATCTATTGGTTTTCCTAAGTTCAAATCTAAAAAAAATCCTGTACAAAGTTATACAACTAATAATCAAAATGGAACTGTAAATATTTTTGAAAATTGGTTAAAACTTCCAAAATTAAAAGAATTCGTAAAAATAAAAGTGCATAGGAAAATAAATGGTATCGTAAAATCTGCTACTATTTCGCGTAATGGAAGTGGTAAGTATTTTATCTCTTTGTTATGTGAAACAGAGATTCAAGAAATGTCAAAAACTAATTCCGCTGTAGGAATTGATTTAGGTATAAAAGATATGGCTATTTTATCTACTGGAGAAAAAATAGAAAATCTTAAATTTAGAAAGCAATTAGAAAATAAATTAAAAAGAGAACAAAGAAAATTATCAAAAAGATTTTTAGTTGCTAAAAAAGAAAATAGGAAATTAAGCAAATCTAAAAACTATCAAAAACAAAGAATTAAAGTAGCCAAGATACATGAAAAAATTATGAATATGAGAACAGATTTCTTAAATAAGTTAAGTACCTACATTATCAAAAACCACGATATTATTTGTATAGAAGACTTAAATACAAAAGGACTACTTCATAATCATAAATTAGCTAAATCTATTGCTGATGTATCTTGGGCTAATTTTATAAATAAACTTGAGTATAAAGCGAAATGGTATGGGAAAGAGATCATAAAAATAGATAGGCTATATCCATCAAGTCAAATATGCTCTGTATGTGGGCATCGTGATGGCAAGAAAACTCTTGATGTAAGAGAGTGGACTTGTCCGATTTGTCATGCTCATCACGACAGAGATATCAATGCAAGTAAAAATATATTGGCTGAAGGTCTAAGAATAAGACAAGCAGTCTAAAAGAAAGTATAAAGAACCGTAGGAACTACGGGGATAGCTTGGTAAATATAGTTGGCTAACAAAAGCAACTACTTCCCAAGAAGAAGCTCCCACTTCAAAAATTACAAAGTAATTTTAAGTGGGAGAGGTTCACAAAATGCTAGGATATTGATATACTAAGAAGAGGAGGACTAAAAACATGAAAAAATTTACGACAAGTTTGGGAATCTTTTTTATCACTTCTTTTGTTACCTTGGCTGCTACTTCTTTAAAACCGGCAGAAGTACATACAAAGGACGGAGTATTTACAAATGAAAAGGGTATGGTGTTACAAGGGGAATATGAAATAAGAGAGGGCTTGTATGACTCCAATTTTCATTTTCAAAATGGAAAATTACTTCATTTTTCTTTTGAAACTAGAAAAAAGAAAGAGAATGATTTTGAAGTGGAAGGAAAATTTGCAACTCCGGAATCGTTCAAAGGAGAGCTTTCTATAAAAACTGAGGAGAAAGGAAAGAAAGAGGAAATTTTGAAGAAAAAATTGTCTTTAGATGGAACTTTGGAAGGAAAAACACTTTATACCTTTGCGACTGAAGTGTTGACAAAAACACCGGAATCTTTAAAAATTCCTACTTTTAATACTGTTGAAACTTGGAAACTTCAAGATGGAAAACGAGAATGGAAGGAAGAAAAAACAGTAGAGCTTAGTAAAAAAGAGGGAAGTATGGATTATCATATGTTCCAAAAGACCAATACAGAAGAAGAACAAGTTTTTTCGAAAGGGAAATTAGTACACACTTCAAAAGGAAGTAGTAGCAGTTCAGAAATGAAGAGTATGAAGCAATAATAAAAAGGCTTAGATGGGAGGTAAAAACTCCCATTTTTAAATTCTCACTTGCTTTCTTGTTTTTTCTTTCGTATACTGAAAATAGAAAATATGAGATTGAGGGAGAAGAAAATGAGAACTTTATTGATTGATAACTATGATTCCTATACCTATAATTTGTATCAACTACTTGCAGATATAAGTGAAGATGAAGTCCTCGTGATAAAGAATGATGAATATTCTTGGCAAGAAGTGCAAGACCTTTCCTTTGACCTTGTTGTTATTTCTCCCGGACCTGGAACTCCTAGCAAAAAAGAAGATTTTGGAGTCTGTGAAGAGTTCATTCGTTATTGTGAAAAACCGATTTTTGCAGTTTGTTTGGGTCATCAAGGGCTATACCATATTTTGGGTGGAGAAGTTGGGAAGGCTCCTGTTGCGATGCACGGAAGACTTAGTAAAATTTATCATAAAGAAAGAGGAATTTTCCAAAATTTGAAACAGGGGATAGAAGTGGTTCGTTATCACTCTTTGCTTTGTAAAGGAATTGTTCCGGATTGTTTGGAAGTCGAAGCCAGAACAGAAGAAGGACTGATTATGGCACTCTCTCATAAAACAAGACCTATTTGGTCTGTGCAATTTCATCCGGAATCTATCTGTACAGAAAATGGAAGAGAAATGTTGGAGAATTTTTTTCGTCTAGGCAGAGAATTCTATGAGAAGGAAGAAGAGTTTATATATGAAGTCATGGACTTTTTAGGAGAGGGAGAAGAAATTTTCCAAAAATTGTATCCTAAATTTCCAAAAGTATTGTGGTTAGATAGTAGCAAAGTAGAAGAAGGCTTAGCTCGATTTTCTATTTTTGGTCTTTCTAGTGTTGAGAAAGGTCATTCCCTAACGTATCATGTCGATAGTGGAGTTGTAAAAAAGAGTTGGGAAAATGGAAGAATAGAAGAATTTTCTGAAAGTATTTTTGATTATTTACAGAGAAATCAAAAATCTTGGAAGCTAAAAGAGGAGCTTCCTTTTGATTTTCAATTAGGATATATTGGATATTTTGGCTATGAGTTAAAAAAAGAATGTGTGACGGGAAATCAACATTCCTATGAATATCCGGATGCTCAATTTCGCTATGTGGATAGAGCTGTTGTTTTGGACCATTTAGAAAAGAAACTATACTTGTTATCAGAAGGAAGAGAAAAAGTTTGGATAGAAGAAGTGAAAGAGATTCTTCAAAGTGCAGAAAGCTACCAAGAAAGAGAGCATTTTTCAGACTATCCGAGAGTTGCCTTTGTGACAAGTCGGGAACAATATTTGGAAAATATAAGAAAAAGTCAGGAATTGATTTCTCAGGGGGAAAGTTATGAAATTTGTCTGACGAACCGCTTGGATATCTTTACAAAAATTCACCCTGTGGACTATTATTTGTTACTTAGAAAGGTAAGTCCTGGACCATACTCCGCTTTCTTACCTTATGAAAATATCAGCATTGCTTCTTCTTCGATGGAAAAATTTTTAACGATTGATAGAAACCGTATCGTAGAAACAAAACCGATTAAGGGAACCATTCGACGTGGAAATACTGCAGAAGAAGATGCGAATTTAAAGAGAAGTTTAGCGGAAGAAGAGAAAAATAAATCGGAAAATCTAATGATTGTAGATTTATTGCGAAATGATTTAGGGAAAGTTTCTGAGATTGCTTCTGTCAAGGTTCCAAAACTAATGGCAGTGGAAACGTATACTACCTTACATCAATTAGTGAGTACGATAACAGGAAAAGTAGCAAGTCAATATGATAGCATTGATGTTATCAAAGCTTCTTTTCCCGGTGGTTCTATGACAGGAGCTCCCAAAAAAAGAACCTTAGAGATTATTGATCATTTAGAGAAAGTCCCTCGAGGAGTCTATTCGGGGAGCATTGGCTTTCTGGCAAATAATGGAACAGCAGATTTTAATATTGTAATTCGTACAGCTATCATAGAAAAGGAAAAAGTCAGTCTAGGAGTTGGAGGAGCCATTATTGCTCTTTCCAATCCGGAAGAAGAATTTGAAGAAATTTTATTGAAAGCGAAAGGAGTATTACGAGCTTTTCAACTATATTTTAAAGGAAATACGGAAGAGGAAATCGAAATAGAGGGTAGCATAGAATGAAGATTATATTAGACAATGCTTTTTTATTTGGAGCAGGAGTATTTGAGACGATAAAGGTCGAAAAGGGAAGAGCTATTTTTTGTGAAGAACATTTGAAACGCCTTCATCAGAGTTTAGAGTTTTTTGGAATATCTCAAAAAATTTCAGAGGAAGAAGTACAGGAGTATCTTGATAAGCAAGAAGAGAAAGATTTTGCCTTAAAAATAGTGGTTTCTTCTAAAAATATCCTTTATTTAAAACGAGAAAATCCTTATCTATCTCAAAATAGAGAAAAAGGTTTACGGCTTTGTTTTTCAAAAGTGTTACGAAATTCTACTTCTGCTATGGTCTATCATAAGACAACTCAGTATTATGAGAATCTTCTCGAGAAGAAAAAAGTGAAAGAGTGTGGCTATGATGAGGTACTTTTTTGGAATGAACGAGGGGAACTCACAGAGGGGGCTGTTTCTAATATCTTTTTTATAAAGGGAGAGAAACTGTATACTCCAGCTGTTTCCTGTGGATTGTTAGCGGGAATTATAAGGGCTAAGGTAATGGAAAGGTATACAGTGGAAGAAAAAATAATTCGAAAAGAAGACTTAGAAACTTTTGATGCCTGTTTTATGACAAATTCCTTGATGGGAATGTTTTGGGTCAAAGAAATTGAGGGAGTTTTCTATGATAACAATAGAGAAAATTTCATGTTATAAATATGTTTTGAACTGTAAGCAAATTGTTT
>UMHQ01028000.1_pt1 | contig 29499 bp, 29 predicted proteins | sample 1965531 | NCBI WGS metagenome assembly UMHQ01 (sample SAMEA4836098, study PRJEB28245) | human gut metagenome | biome: gut microbiome; material: fecal sample | place: Denmark | collected 2008 | reverse complement strand
GATTTGCAATTCGAGAAGGTGGAAGAACAGTAGCATCAGGAGTGGTATCAGAAATTACAAAATAGTTTTTAGTCATTCGATAAAGAACTAAAAATAAAATATAGAAAGGAGCTGTCTAAAAGTAGACAGCTCCTTTTTTCTATAGTTCCTTTGATTTTTGGAAGCATGCATTTTTTTTATCCCGGATGATGTGAGATCTTCTGTGGTGTCCTTGATGAGTTCTTTATCCAGTATTTTGTTATGGAGGATAAGAAATGAAAAATAGTATCCTTCTTATCCTCTTTCCAATTTATATTATTTAGATTTATGTACAATTCCAATTCCATCTCCAAAAGGCAGAAGGACAAAGTTATGGTTTTTATAGAGATACGAGATAAATTCATCTAATTTTTTGACCAAGGTTTTAAATCGTTTTGGGTAATTTTCTTCGCAGACATAACCACGAAATAGAATATTATCAATAAAAATAAGACCGCCTTGATTTAATTTTGGATAGGAATCCTCAAAGAATTTTTGATATTGCCCTTTCGAAGCATCGATAAAAATAAAATCAAAATTCTCTTGAATTTCTTTAATTTTTTCAGTTGCATCTCCTAAAATTTGTACTACATTTGAAATATCAGCCTTTTTAAAGTTTACTTTTGCTTCTTCAAATCTTTCTTCGTCAATTTCGATTGTTGTTAATTGACCTGTAATTTGTCGAGCAATATAGATACCGGAATAGCCAATTGCCGTCCCAATTTCCAAGGCATTATGGCATTTTTTTATTTGTAGCATCATCTTAAGATATTCTGCAACTTCTTTCGTAATAATGGGAACTTTGTGTTCTTTGGCATAGGCTTCTAATTCAAGAAGTATAGAATCGCTTTCTTCGATTTTATGATAAAGATATTGATTGATATTATTTAAAATTTCTAACATTGAATACTAATTTCCTTTCTTTTTTTGGAATAGATCACTTGGAATTTGGGCTACCAAGATTGCAATAAACATAATAATACATCCTAGAATTTCACTTGGCTTTAATCGTTCGTGTAAAACAATGAATCCAGCAATAGCTCCAAAAACAGATTCTAAACTTAAAATTAAAGAAGCTAAGGTAGTGTTTGTTGTATGTTTTTGTCCTACAATTTGTAGAGTATAGGCAATTCCTCCTGATAAGATTCCGGCATAGGCAATCGATTTCCAAGAAGCAAAAATATTAGGCAATGTTGGAGTTTCTATACTTAGAGCTACGAATGCTGCTAGACAAGTAGTAACTGCAAATTGTAAGCAGGACAGTTTGATAGGATTTACTTTTTTAGTGAAATAATCAATGACTAGGATATGACCAGCCCAGAAAAAAGAACCTAAAAATACAAAGAAATCCCCTTTGTTAATATTTGCTCCTTCTGTTAGCCCGGACATTGCTAGGAGATAGAGTCCTATGGTTCCTAAAAAAACTGCCATCCAAGTAAAGAGATTTACTTTCTTTTTGAAGAAAATTCCTAATAAAGGAACCAAGACAATATACAAAGAAGTGATAAAGCTTGTTTTTCCTGCTGTTGTATACTGTAATCCAACTTGTTGACAAGAAGAACCTAAGAATAAGAAAAGCCCACAGGCAATTCCTCCGAAAAGTAAATCTTTCATTTTGGTGTCATCTTTTTCTTTTTGCAAAAAGATGAGAGCTAAAACAAAAAGTGTTGATAAAAAGCAACGAGAAGCACTAAAAGTAAAGGGACCAATTAAATCCATTCCCGTGACCTGAGCAACGAAAGCACTTCCCCAAATAAAAGATGTCAGTAGTAAAGCTCCATTTCCTAATAAAAATTGATTCATAGTCATTTCCCCCCTTTAAATAACTAAGACACTAAATTTAAAAAATGTGATGACAGTTGGAAATAGATTGCTAATGCACAGGCATCTACAATAGTGGTGATCAAAGGACTTGCCATAATCGCAGGATCTAATTTTAGAGCTTTTGCTATAATAGGCAAAGAACCTCCGACAACTTTTGCAATAATAACGGTAATCAGCAAGCTAAAACAAACAACCATCGCAATTGTAAACCCAACTTGATCTATGTAATAAATTCTTAAAAAATTGACGAGAGCTAATACAATACCTACTAAAATACTGACACGAAATTCTTTCCAAACAATTTTACCAATATCTTTTAGTTCAATTTCTCCTAAAGCCAAACCACGGATAATCAACGTTGCAGATTGAGAACCCGCATTTCCGCCGGTATCCATAAGCATAGGAATGAAAATAGCTAAGGTAACGACTGACTGTAAAACAGATTCATATTTTCGGATAATGATACCTGTTGCAGTAGCGGAAATCATTAAAACTAAGAGCCAAATAATTCTATGTTTTGCTAAAGAGAAAATAGATTCTCTTAAATACTCTTCATTGGAAGGTTCCATAGCAGCCATGATATGGAAATCCTCTGTGTTCTCTTGGTCAATGACATCGACAACGTCATCGATGGTAATGAGTCCTACCAAACGATTTTCATTGTCCACGACAGGAATGGAATTGTAGTCATATTTTCTAAATAAATCCGCCACTTCTTCTTGGTCATCTAAAGTGTTGACGGTTGGAATGGAAGTATCCATAGCGTCTACTAAAGGAACATCATCTTCGACGATAATCAATTGTTTTAAGGTAATGATTCCTAAAAAATGTCTTGTTTTATCAATAACAAAACAAATATCGGTATCTTCCTTATTCATTCCAACATTTTTAAAATAGGATAGAGCTTGTCCGATGGTCATATCATTTTTGAAAGAAACATATTCCACGGTCATAACTCCACCGGCTGAATTTTCCGGATATTTTAAAAATTGGTTAATCAATTTTCTAGTTTCGGAAGAAGAATTTTTTAAGATTTTATCCACAATGTTTGCCGGCATTTCTTCAATCAAATCCACCGTATCATCTAAAAATAATTCATCTAAAATTCTTTTCAATTCTTCATCAGTAATGCTTTCTATAATTTCTTCTTGCTTTTCAGGTGAAAGATAAGAAAAAACTTCCGAGGCAGTATCTTTCTGGAGGATACGAAAGACGAGTATGGTCTTTTCCTTTGATAAGTTTTCAAAATGTTCTGCAATGTCCACAGGGTTTTCTTCGTTTAAGATATTTTTTAATTCAGAAAGTCGATTGCTTTCTAAATATTCTAAAATATTCTCCATGATGACACCTCCTCTTAAATTCTGTGTATTTCTATTCAATTTTATAGTACCATTTCTCAGAAAAAAAGGCAAATAAAAGATGAATGTATGCTATAATGAATGGAAAGTAGGAAAAGAAAAATTAGGAGGAAAATATGGCAATTAAAAATGAAATTATTGCTTTATTACAAGAAGTAGATCAAGGAAAATATTCTAACATCGCTTTGAATGAATTATTTCATAGAAAAGTATTTAAAAAGGGAGAAAAGAATTTTATTACCGAAGTTTTTTATGGAGTGATTCGAAATAAAATCTATTTAGATTATATGATTTCGCAGAAGGTCAAGGAAGTAAAAAAAGATTGGTTACAACAATTATTTCGCCTTTCTTTCTACCAAATTCGATTTATGAAAAGTGATGATAAAGGTGTAATTTGGGAGGGAGTAGAACTAGCAAAGAAAAAATATGGAGTCTCTGTTTCACGTTTTGTCAATGGCGTGTTACGAAATTTTCAAAGAAGTTTTATTGAAGAGGAAGAAAACTTGAAAAGAGAGGGGAGAGAAGAAGTCTTGTTTTCTTACCCAAAATGGTTTTTCGAACAAATAAAGAAGGAAAGTCCGGAGCGTTATATAGAAATTTTGAAGAGTTTAAAAAGAACTCCATTATTAAGTGTCAGAGTGAATTTATTGAAGTATTCCTGTGAAGAATTTGAGGAATATTTGAGGAAGGAAGAAATTGAGATTATAAAAAAAGTGGAAACTGTTTACTATATGAAAGCAGGGAATCTTTTAAATAGTTCTGAATTTCAAGAGGGAAAAATTATCGTTCAAGATGCTGCCTCTTATCTTGCAGCAAAAAATTTAGGAGCAAAGCCCGGTGAAATTGTATTAGACACTTGTAGTGCACCGGGAGGGAAAACTTCAGTATTAGCAGAAGCTATGAAGAACGAAGGTCAAATTTTATCTTTGGATATTCATACTCATAAAATAAAATTGATTCAAGAGAATTGTAAGAAATTAGGAATCACGATTGTGCAGGCTGTAAAGTTGGATGCAAGGCATCTTTCCTTACAAGGCAAGAAATTTGATCGGATTTTGGTAGATGCCCCTTGTAGTGGTTATGGGGTATTAGCAAAAAAACCGGAGGGATTGTACAACAAGAAAGAAGAAAACATAAAAGAACTCGTAACATTACAAAGAGAGATTTTAATGGCAGCAGCAGAAGTTTTGAAAGTGGGTGGGGAAATGGTATATAGCACTTGTACGATTCTCCAAGTGGAAAATCAAGAAAATGCGAAGTGGTTTTTAAAAACACATCCGAATTTTGAAAGTATACAACTACAAATTCCTGAAAATGTGGCAGGGACTTATGATGACTGTGGAGGCTTTTCCATTGATTATCAAGAAGAAGTGGTAGACTCTTTCTACATGATAAAATGGAGAAAAAATCTTGACAAAGCTTTGGAGAATGTGCTATGATATATCACGTTGGAAGGTTATCCTAATTGGTAAGGAATCGGTCTTGAAAACCGACGTCGTAAGACTTTAGAGTTCGAGTCTCTAACCTTCCGCCATGTGCGGTGAGATGGCAGAGTGGCCTAATGCACTTCCCTGCTAAGGAAGAGTACCCCCTGGGTACCGAGGGTTCAAATCCCTCTCTCACCGCCATTTTTTATTTAAGACTCATATAATATTTATTCCCTTGATATTTTACAGAATATCAGGGATTTTTTTATGTTATACTATAAAAAAAAGAAAGGAGAATATCAAAAATGGAAACAATGATACTTGCATCAAAATCTCCTAGAAGAAAAGAAATTTTAGAAATGTTGGCTTGGAACTTTGAGGTATGTAGTCAAGAAACAGAAGAGATTTTTGAAGAAGGAAAAAGTATTGAAGAAAATATGCAGAAAATTGCCTTGGAGAAGGCAAAAGCAGTTGTCAATTTACATCCAAATTCCTTGATTTTAAGCTGCGATACTATGGTCGTTGTGGAGAATAATATTTTAGGGAAACCGAAGAATAAAAAAGAAGCAAAAGCTATGCTGCAAGCATTGTCAGGAAAACATAGCTATGTCTATTCTGCCGTTGCTTTGCTGGATAGAAAGAGAGACTTGGAAGAGACTTTTATAGAAAAAACAAAAATCTATTTTTATCAGATGAGTGAAAAAGAGATCGATGACTATATTGCAACAGGAGAACCTATGGATAAGGCAGGTGCCTATGCAATCCAAGGAAAAGCTTCTGTTTTTATTGAAAAAATTGAAGGAGATTACTGGAATGTCGTGGGCTTACCGATTTCAAGAGTATATCAAAAGTTAAAAGAATGGGGTTATTTATGAGAATAGAATATCTAGGTTTGGTTATTAGTTTCTTTTGCTTTTTAATGGGAATCAAATTTCCGGATTGGGATTTTAAATGGAAGTTACGACATCGAAGTATTATTACTCACAGTCCTTTGTTTTCTACTATTCTTGTTTTTTTATACTATACGAAATTGGAAGAACGATTATTTTCTTATGTGATTGCTTCTTTTTCTTTTGGAATTGCCATTCATATGATTTTTGATTTATTTCCTCATGGTTGGGGTTCCGGAGCCTTGTTGAAAATTCCTGTTTTTAAAATCACTTGCAGCCCGAAAAATAGTCAATATTTTTTTCTATTTACCATCATTTTGGATTTTTTCTATGTACTACTTTTTTTAGAAAGAAAAGAAGAGTATTTTGCCTATATTCTTTTTGGTTTTTTGTATATGCTGAGCAGAATCCCCTATGAGAAAAAATTTTGGAGACCCTTTGGACTTTATTTTCTTTTGATTGCTTTGGGGGCTTTGAATTTCGTTGACATTGCCTTAAAATAATCATATAATAAAAAGAGAAAGTATTTTTTGAAAGGAGTAGTCAAGTGAAAGATTTAAAATCTTTAGAAAGTATTGCAAAAAATATCAGAAGGTCAATTGTATCTATGATTTGCGAAGCAAAGTCAGGGCATCCAGGAGGGTCTTTGTCTATTGTAGACATATTAACAGCCTTGTATTATGATGAAATGAATATCGATCCTACAAAACCAAAAATGGAAGGGAGAGATCGTTTCGTGTTATCAAAAGGGCATGCAGCTCCTGCATTGTATGCAGTATTGGCAGAAAAAGGATATTTTCCAAAGGAAGAATTGATGACTTTACGAAAATTTGGAAGTCATTTGCAAGGGCATCCTGATATGAAGAAGGTTCCGGGAGTAGAAATTTCTACGGGATCTTTAGGACAAGGCTTGTCTGTTGCAAATGGAATGGCATTGAATGCTAAAATTTTTAAAGAAGACTATCGAGTATATGTGATGATTGGAGATGGAGAATTACAAGAAGGACAAATTTGGGAAGCAGCAATGACAGCAGCTCATTATAAATTAGATAATATTTGTGCTTTTGTAGACTCTAATAATTTACAAATTGATGGAAATGTAGATGCTGTCATGGGAGTAGAACCTTTAGATAAGAAATGGGAAGCATTTGGATGGAATGTTCTTTCTATCGATGGGCATAATTTTGAAGAAATTTTTGCTGCCTTGGAAGCTGCGAAAGCTTGCAAAGGAAAACCTACTTTGATTTTAGCAAAAACAGTCAAAGGGAAGGGAGTTTCTTTCATGGAAAATGTATGTGGATTCCACGGAACTGCACCAACAGCAGAAGAACGAGATAAAGCCTTAGCTGAATTGGCATAAAATCTAAAGGAGGAAAAGAATGAAAAAGTCTACAAGACAAGCTTATGGAGAAGCTTTAGTCGAATTAGGACAACAAAATAAAAATATTGTAGTATTGGATGCAGATTTAAGTAAGTCTACGAAAACAGACTTATTTAAAAAAGCATTTCCGGATAGACATATCAACGTGGGAATTGCAGAAGCAGATTTAATAGGAACTGCAGCAGGGTTTGCAACTTGTGGAAAAATTCCATTTGCTTCTTCTTTTGCAATGTTTGCGGCAGGAAGAGCTTTCGAACAAATTAGAAATACAGTGGCTTATCCTAAATTAAATGTAAAAATTGCTCCAAGTCATGCAGGAGTTTCAGTAGGAGAAGATGGAGGATCTCACCAATCAGTAGAAGATATGGCAATTATGAGATCAATTCCGGGAATGGTAGTGTTATGTCCATGCGATGCTGTAGAAACAAAAAAAATGATTTTTGCGGCTGCAGAATATGAAGGACCTGTTTACATCAGAATGGGAAGATTGGATGTAGAAACTGTATTGGAAGATAACTATGAATTTCAAATTGGATTGGCAAACACTTTACGAGAAGGAACAGATGTGAGTATCGTTTCTTGTGGATTGATGACACAAGAAGCGTTAAAAGCAGCTGATATTTTAGAAGAAGAAGGAATCTCTGTAAGAGTTATCAACTCCGGTTCTGTAAAGCCTTTGGATGGAGAAACCATTTTAAAAGCGGCTCAAGAAACAAAATTCATCGTAACAGCAGAAGAACATTCTGTGATTGGCGGATTGGGAGCTGCTGTGTCTGAATTCTTATCGGAAACTCATCCAACTTTAGTGAAAAAAGTAGGAATTTATGATGCTTTTGGACAAAGTGGAAAAGGACAAGAATTATTAGAAAAATACGAATTGACAGCCGATAAATTAGTAGCAGTCATTCGAGAAAATTTGAAGAAATAGAAAGTTTGAAATAATGAAGAGGATTTTCTAGTAGGACTAGAAAGTCCTCTTTTTATTTTTTTGGAATTGTGATAAAATAAAATAGAACACAACAAAGATAGGAGAAAATATATGAATAAGGTATTTGGTTTAGGAAAAGAAAATTTAAAATATGTAAGTCGATTAAAAAGAAGAATTTTTTATTGTGTGATTAGTTTAGTCATTATTCTAAATATTTTTATTTCCGCAGGATTAAACCTGAGAAAGTTATCGGAAGTCAACGAAGGAAAAGCCTTTTTTGTAGTGGATTTACAACATAATTTAGAAAATTCTAAAAAAGAAGCCTTGGAAAAAATGTTCTGGAAGATGGAGGGAGTACGAAAAGTACAGTACTTATCGAAAGAAAAAAGCTTCCAAGAATTACAACAAGAATTAAATATTTCGATTCCTATGAAAGACAATCCTTTGACCGATTCTATTGTCGTTTATTTATCAAAGACAAGCAACATGGAAAAGATTCGAGAAAAGTTAGAAGACAATGAAGCCGTGAAAGAAGTGTTCCAAGATAAGGGATATTTGGAACACATTCAAAAGAATAATGGAATGTATCAAACCTTAACCTATGTTTCTTCTTTCGGAGCTATTCTAATTTTTGGTCTTTTAATTTTTTTGTTTAAAGCAGCTTCTGCTTTGGACTTTTTTAACTGTATCAATGCAATTCGAGATGATAACTATAATTTAAAAAGATCCAAGAGAAGAAATTTAATTCCTTTTACTTTATCGACTTTAGCCGGAGAATTGATTTTTTTGAACATTTATGTCTATGTTCGGAAAATTTTTATCGCTTACAAAAGTGATTTCCTATTGTTGGCATATTGGGATACTTTTTTATGGCATTTATTAGCTCTTTTGATTATCAATCTTGTGATATGGATATTACCAATTACGATTCTAGGAATTGATGGTGAGGAAGAGTGAAAAAGTACATTGTAATATTACTTTCTTTTTGTTTCTTTCACTTGAGTTTTGCTGATCAAGTGAAGGATATGAAGAAGAAAATACAAAATATAGAAAAACAGATTCAAGTAAAAAATACAAGAATTAAAAAAATTGATGTAGAAAAAAGTCAGATTGCGAAGAAGATAGAACAATTAAAACGAGAGATTGAAGAGAATAGTCGAAAACGATTGGAAATGCAAAATGAAATTGTGGAAGTTACAAAAAAAATTGAGTATGGAAGCAAGAATTTAGAAATTAGTAACCAAGAGTTTGAGAATAAAAAGTTGCAATACGATGCCAAGATGATTGCATGGAGCCACTACTTGATTGGGCATGCGGGAGATTTAGAAGATAAGCCTTTGGTGACGAAAAACTTTAAAACTTTATTGTATAGTGATTTACAAAGAATGGGAAAAATTCAAACAGTGCAAGGAGATATTAAAACCGTCAAGGAACAGATTGAAGCGGAAAGAGCAAAACTTGCTAAGCTACAATCCGGCTTAGCGGCGAATATTGCTGAGGGAGATAGAAAACAAAAGCAACAAAATGCTTTGATTGCTCAGTTGAATCAAGAAAAGAAAGAGCATCAAGGAAGTATTCAAAAATTAAGCAAAGAAAAAGCAAGAATTGCTAGACAAATTGAGCAAATCATTCGTTCGAGAGTAAAAGTAGATAAGAAAATTGTGAAAAAGACACAAGCTTATTCCAAAATCGGAAAAACAATGAAGCCTTTGGATGGACCGATTGTCGTTCATTATGGACAAATGAAGGCAGGGCAAGTTTCCAGCAACGGAATTGAAATTAAGGCAAATATGGGGGCTCCTGTCAAAGCTGCAACTTCAGGAACGGTCATTTATGCTTCTAATTTCCAAGGCTTAGGAAAAGTAATTATGATAGATTATGGATATAATACCATTGGAGTATATGGAAACTTGATTTCCTTAAAAGCGGGACTAAATCAAAAGGTATCCAAGGGACAAGTCATCGGAATTTTAGGGGTTTCTAGTAATGGAGAGCCGCATTTATACTATGAAGTACGATTTAATTTACATCCTGTGGATCCGATGGGAACTTTCTAAAAGAAAAAATTTGGAGGGAAGATGAAGAAAAAAGTATATTTGTACTACAATGATGGAAAAGAAATTGCTCAGGAATTGTATGAAAAAAGTCTTCCTTTTTTCCAAGAGAAAGGCATTGAAATTATGACGAAAGAGAGAGAAAACGAAGCTGATTTTTATGTCGTAATTGGAGGAGACGGAACTCTTTTAACGGCTTTTAAAAAATTTGCTCGAGTTGACATTCCTGTCATTGCGATCAATGCCGGTCATTTAGGATTTTTAACAGAAATTAAGAAAGAAGATATGTTTCAAGAATATCAAAATTTCCTAGAGGGAAAGTCTCAAACACAAAAAAGACATTTTTTAAAGGTAAAGATTGGTGGGAAAACATATCGAGCTTTAAATGAAGTGGTGATTACGAGGGAGAGTGTCGTGAAAAATATGGTAAAGCTAAAGGTATTTTCCGAAGATTCTTTCGTGAATCATTATAAAGGGGACGGGCTTATTATTGCGACTCCAACAGGATCGACGGCTTATTCTCTATCCGCAGGGGGACCGATTGTAGGAGTTCCTATGAAGGTTTATATTTTAACTCCGATTGCACCACACAACTTAAATACAAGGCCTCTAGTGATGGATGGTTCTTCTCCTCTTTCGGTATCTTTGATAGAAGAGGAAAAAGCTTATTGTATCATTGATGGAAACAATGAAAAGTTATTAGATGGGAACGATAGAGTAGAAATTTCTTACTCGGAAGAGACCTTACATCTAGTAGTGCCAAAAAATCGAGATTATTATTCCGTAATTCGAGAAAAATTAAAATGGGGAGATAACCTATGTTAAGAGAGTTAAAAATTGAAAATTTAGTGATTATAGAAGAATTAGATTTGGAATTTCAAGAGGGCTTTGTGGTATTAACCGGAGAAACAGGAGCAGGAAAATCTATTATTTTATCGGGGATTAACCTTTTAATTGGAGAGAAAGCTTCCGTAGATATGATTCGAGATGGAGAAAATTCCTTATTAGCTCAGGGAGTGTTTGATATTACCAAAAAGCAAGAGCAAGATTTACAAAAATTTGGAATTTCGATTGAAGACGGAGAGGTTGTGGTTCGTCGTCAATTAGACCGAAATGGAAAATCTAAAATTTATGTCAACAGTATTCGAGTGAATGTAACGGAGCTTCGAGAGATTATGTCTTCTTTAGTCGATATTGTAGGCCAACATTCTCACCAAATGTTATTAAATAAGAATAATCATCAGAAGTTACTAGATCATTTTTTAGAAGAAAAAGGGCAAATTGTCAAAAAAGAAGTAGAAAGTCTGGCAAAAGAATATGATATTTTAGATAGAAGAATCAAGGAAATTGAAAAAAATCGACAAGAAGCCTTAGAGAAAAAAGAATTTTATGAATATCAGCTACAAGAAATTGAGAAATTACAGTTAAAAGAGGGAGAAGATGAAAAGCTAGAGGAAGAGTATAAGAAAATTTTTCATGCAGGAAAAATTAAAGAAAAGTTATACAATACGCTATATGCTCTGCGAGATGGAGAATATAATGTCAGTTCCTTATTACATCAGTCCAAGAAAAATGTAGAAAATTTAGGAAAATATGGAAAAGAATTTCAAGAGGCCTATGAGTCTTTAGAAAATATTTCATACCAATTAGATGATTGTTTAGGTGTTTTAGATGAACTTCAAGATTCTATTGAAGTCGAAGAAGGAAATTTAGATGAAATTTCTAAGAGATTGGATGAAATCAATCGGATTAAAAATAAGTATAATGGAAGTATCAAAGATATTTTAATTTTTCGAGATAGCATTGCAGAAAAAATTGATTTTTTGGATGAAAATAATTTAGAAGTAAAAACTTTGATTGAAAAGAGAAAGCAGATTGCCGGAAACTATCAAGAAAAAGCTTTGCAACTTCATAATGAGAGATTAAAAGTGGCTCGTTTTATTGAGAAAGAATTGGAACAGGAATTACAATTTTTAAAAATGGAAGAAGCTAGACTTCATGTGCAGTTTACAGAAAAAGAGGGAATTTCTTCTGAGGGAATGGAAGAAATTGAATTTTTTATTTCTACGAATTTAGGGCAAAGTATGAAACCGCTTGCTAAAATAGCCTCCGGAGGAGAAGTCAGTCGAATTATGTTGGCGATTAAAGTTCTCTTCTCACGAGTCGATAATATTCCTATTTTAATTTTTGATGAAATTGATGTAGGAGTCGGTGGAGAAACTGTCAAAAAAATTGGGGATAAGTTACAAGAAATAGGACAAAGAGCTCAAGTGATTTCGATTACTCATTCTCCTGCCATTGCAGCAAGAGCTGCTCAACAATTCTATATTGAAAAAGATATTTCAGGGGAAAAGACGTTAAGCTCTGTTACGGAATTACAAGAAGAAGAAAGAGTGCGAGAGATTGCTCGAATGTTGTCCGGAGAACAAGTAACGGAATCCGTCTTGGAATTAGCAAGAGAGATGTTACAAGAAGGTCGATTATGAAAGAAGTAGAGGAATATTTACGACAAAATGTTGCACAGGAAAAGACTAGAAGAATTTATCTGAGAGATTTGGAACAGGTTCGAGAGTTTTTGGAAAAAGATTTCTTGGAGGTAGAAGAGGCAGACTTACAGAAATATTTTGATTTTTGTCAGGAGAGTTTGAAGGAAAGTAGTCTTCGACGAAAGCAAAGTGTTCTTCGTAAATTTTATCAATATTTATTAACGGAAAGAAAAATTCAAAAGAATCCTTTTCCTGTGATTTCTACGACATATAAAAAAGAGGAAAAGCAAGCAAAAGAACGACTTTCCCAAGAAGAATACGAACTGTTATTAGAAGAGCTGCCGGAAGAAATGAAAGTTTTGACAAAAATGTTATGGGAGACAGAGGCAAAGATTTTAGATTTGTTTGATGTGAGAGTACAAAGCTTGCAAGAATATGATTATAAAAAAATAGTAGGGAAACGACAAGGGAAAGTATATTCCTATGAAATTCCGGAATTTTTACGAGGAGATTTTCAAAAAATGGTAGAGGGAAAGCAACCGGAAGAAAAAGTTTTTCGTGGGAATCGACAGCAATACGACAAAGAACTAAAAAGAAAAAATGAAGCTTGGAAAGCTTCTCAGATTAAAAAAGAAAGCTGGAAATCGGGAAAGATAGAGATAGAAAAAATAAGAGAGCATTATTTTGAAATAGGAATAGGAGATAAATAATTGAAAGCAGGATTTATAGCAGTAGTTGGAAGACCAAACGTTGGAAAATCAACCTTGATGAATAAGTTGGTATCGGAAAAAGTTGCGATTGTATCAGATAAGGCAGGAACTACAAGAGATAATATTAAAGGGATTTTAAATTTTCAAGGAAAACAATATATTTTTATTGATACTCCGGGTATTCATAAGCCAAAGCATCTTTTAGGAGAGTATATGACAGAAATTGCTATCCGAAGTTTAAAAGATGCAGATGCTATTTTATTTTTGTTAGATGGAACACAGGAAATTAGTACGGGAGATTTTTTTGTTTGGGAAAAAATTCAGAGCTCAAAAAAACCTGTGGTTGTTTTGGTCAATAAAATTGATAAAATTAGTGATGAAGAAATCGAAGAAAAAAAATTAGAAATTCAAGAAAAATTAGGAGAAGGATTTAAGATTGTTTTTGCTTCCGGAATGTATTCTTTTGGTTTGCCAAGGTTGTTGGATGCTTTGGAAGAATATTTGGAAGAGGGAATCCAATATTATCCGGAAGATATGTATACCGATATGTCTATTTATCGAATGATTACAGAGATTGTTCGTGAAAAAATATTAGAAAAGACAAGAGATGAAATTCCTCATTCTGTGGCAATTGAAATTTTAAATGTTGCGGAAAGAAAGGAAGCTAAAGATAAATTCGATATTAACATCTATGTGGAACGATCTTCTCAAAAAGGAATTTTAATTGGAAAAGATGGTAAGATGTTGAAGGAAATTGGAAGTGAAGCGAGAAAAGAAATTGAAAACTTATTGGAACGAAAAATTTATTTAACCTTATGGGTAAAAGTAAAAGACGATTGGAGAAAGAAAAAACCATTTTTAAAGGAATTGGGATATTCTTATGAGGAATAAAATAAGTTGACAAAGTCGTAAGAAAAGACTACAATTTGAATAAGGAATGATGATTAGGAAAGTATGGAGGTAACAAAATGTCAGGATGTAGCACTTGTCCATCTGCTAGTGGATGTAGTACAGAAAAAAAAGTGACTTGTGGCGAAAAGAATACAAATCCTTTCAATAAAATAAAAAAAGTCATTGGAGTCATGAGTGGAAAAGGTGGTGTTGGAAAATCAACAGTTACCGTTTTATTAGCAAAAGAATTACAAGCCAGAGGATATAAAGTAGGAATTTTGGATGGAGATATAACAGGACCAAGTATTCCTCGATTAACAGGAATCCGAGAAGAAAGAGCGGAGGCAGTTTCTGAAACAGAAATTTTCCCAGTAACAACAAAAGAGGGAATCAAAGTAATGTCTTTGAACTTATTATTGGAAGATGAAAATGAACCAGTAGTATGGAGAGGACCGGTAGTTGGAAACGTAGTAAAGCAATTTTGGAACGATGTTATTTGGGGAGAATTAGATTTCCTTTTAATTGATATGCCGCCAGGAACAGGAGATGTTGCTTTAACTGTAATGCAATCTCTTCCTTTGGATGGAGTGGTAATGGTCTCTGTACCTCAAGATATGGTTTCTATGATTGTAGCGAAGGCTGTAAATATGACGAAGAAAATGAATGTTCCAGTTTTGGGATTGGTGGAAAATATGAGTTATATCGTTTGTCCTGGTTGTGAAACGATTATTCATTTCCATGATAATAATGGGGGAAAAGATTCTTTAAAAGAAATGAACTTAAATCTTTTAGGAGAACTTCCTATGAAGCAAGAAATTGCAAAAATGACCCAAGGTGATGATTCCGGAATTGGAATGATTTTTAAAGAAATTGCAGATCGATTCTTAAAAGTCGTAAAGTAACACTTACAGAAAGAAAAATTACAATTTTAAAAATAGGAGGGACAATTATGGAATTTGTGAAGTACCAACAAGAAGGATTTGTCGGTGTTGTAACGATCGACAGACCGAAGGCGTTGAATGCATTGAATAGCCAAGTGTTAGAAGAATTAGCACAAACATTTGATGCAGTGGATTTACAAAACACAAGAGTCATCGTATTGACTGGAGCAGGAGAAAAGTCTTTTGTGGCAGGAGCAGACATCGGTGAAATGAGCTCATTGTCGAAAGCAGAAGGAGAAGCTTTTGGAAAAAAAGGAAATGCAGTTTTCCGAAAAATCGAAACTTTCCCAATCCCTGTGATTGCGGCCATCAATGGTTTTGCTCTAGGAGGAGGTTGCGAAATCGCAATGAGTTGTGATATTCGTATTTGTTCTGATAATGCTTTGTTTGGACAACCAGAAGTAGGATTAGGAATTACTCCAGGATTCGGAGGAACTCAAAGATTGGCTAGATTGATTGGACAAGGAAAAGCAAAAGAAGTCATTTATGCTTGTAAGAATATGAAAGCAGAAGAAGCTTTCTCTGTTGGATTGGTAAATGCGGTATACCCAATTGCCGATTTAATGCCGGAAGCTATGAAATTAGCAGCTAAGATAGCTAAAAATGCACCAATTGCTGTAAGAATGTGTAAAGAAGCTATCAATGGCGGATATGATTTGGCAATGGATGATGCTGTTGCTTTAGAAGCAAAAGTATTTGGTCAATGTTTTGAAACAGAAGATCAAAGAGAAGGAATGAAAGCATTCTTAGAAAAAAGAAAAGTAGAAGGATTCAAAAACAAATAAGAAAGACTAAAAATAGTAATACAAATAATAAGGAGGACTATGATTATGAAAGTTGGAGTTATTGGAGCCGGAACTATGGGATCTGGAATTGCACAAGCATTTGCACAAGTAGAAGGGTATGAAGTAGTATTGTGTGATATCAACGATGAGTTTGCTGCAAGAGGAAAAGAAAAATTAAAAAAAGGATTTGACAAGAGAATTGCCAAAGGAAAAATGGAACAAGCAGCAGCGGATGCTATTCTTTCAAAAATCACAACCGGAACAAAAGAAAAATGTGGAGATTGTGATTTAATTATTGAAGCTGCTATCGAAAATATGGAAATTAAAAAACAAACTTTCAAAGAATTGCAAGCAATTTGTAAACCAGAAGCAATGTTTGCAACAAATACTTCTTCTTTATCTATTACAGAAATTGGAGCAGGATTGGATAGACCAGTAATTGGAATGCACTTTTTCAACCCAGCACCTGTTATGAAATTAGTAGAAGTTATCGCAGGGTTAAACACACCAGCAGAAATGGTAGATAAAATTAAGAAAATTTCTGAAGAAATTGGAAAAGTACCTGTTCAAGTAGAAGAAGCAGCAGGATTCGTAGTAAATAGAATCTTAATTCCTATGATCAATGAAGCAGTAGGAATTTATGCTGATGGTGTTGCTTCTGTAGAAGGAATCGATTCTGCTATGAAATTGGGAGCAAATCATCCAATGGGACCTTTAGCATTAGGAGATTTAATTGGATTAGATGTTTGCTTAGCAATTATGGAAGTATTATATAAAGAATTCGGAGATACAAAATACAGACCTCATCCATTATTAAGAAAAATGGTTCGTGGTGGAAAATTAGGTATGAAATCTGGAGAAGGATTCTACAAATACTAGGATATTATAAAAGGGAGAGCAAATGCTCTCCCTTATTTTTTTGCTTGAAGAAAAGGAGGTAAAAGACCTTCTTTTTTAAAATCTCGATATAAATTCCATCGATCATGGAACCACATCCATTGTTCCGGATATTGTCGAATAATTTCTTCCATTCTATAAATTAAGGCTTGTGTATTCTCTAAAACATCTTGTTTCGGATTTTCTGTACGAATGAGAGGAATTTCCTCAGAGATATGAATGCTTGCAGAGTTATCTTTTTCCAAACAAGAATACACCAATAAGAGTGGCATATTATATTTGTAAGCGAGGCTGACTGCTCCTGTAGGAGCAACGGTTTCTAAGCCAAAGAAATTTACATGAGCTCCCTTATCTCTATGGTCAGAGAATAGAGCGTAAATATATTTTTCTTCTTTTTTATGATAACTTTGTAGCTGTCTAACTGTCTGTCTTGATTTTGTCAATAAATCTAATTTTAAATTCTTCTTCCTACTTTCAATAATAAAGTTTTCAATATAGGGGTTTCTTTGGTCTTTTGCTACCGTAACAATAGGAAAACCTTCTCCCGCTTTGACGGAAGCTTCCATATTTCCCATGTGCATAACAGCAGCCATCACACCCTTCCCTTTGGCATAGGCAAGTTCTATAGCCTTTCGATTAAAAATAGTAACTCTATTTTCTAGATAGCTTTCATACCAAAGTGTAGATAAAAAATATTTTACCATAATTTGATAGGAGTGAATCGCAATTTCTTTTCGTTCTTGTTCTGTTTTTTCCGGAAAAGCAAGTTGTAAATTCCAAAGTGCTGTTTGGCGTCTTGATTTTATGAGATGATAAGCAGCCTTTCCTAAGAAATTTCCGAAAGAAAAACGAAAACTTTCCGGTAGCCACAAGAGAATTCTTCGGAAAAATAGTAGTAGGTAAAATTGAATACGATAATTCATACAAACGCTCCTTTTGTGTTTTCTTTTATTATAGCATATCTTTAAGAGCTTGTTGGAAATTTCTTTTTATAAATCTAGCGAAAAAAATGGCTTTATGTTATAATTTTTTATAAGTAAATATAATGGGAGGAGTATTGCATGAAAATTGGAATTATGGGAGCTATGCACGAAGAAATTGTGGAACTACAACAAGATTTAGAGCTTGGATATCATATAGAGAAAATCGGAGATTTAGACTTTATGATAGGAAAGTTATACGGAAGAGAAGTTGTTTTAGTAGAAGGTGGGATCGGAAAAGTCAATGCAGCTTTGTGTGCCAGCTTACTAAGTCATCATTTTCAAGTGGATGCTTTGTTATTTACCGGAGTAGCAGGAGCTTTACATTCAGATATTAACATCGCAGATATTGTGTTAGGAACAGAACTTTTAGAACATGATTTTGATGTAACTGCTTTTGGTTATCCTTTGGGAAAAATTCCAAGAATGGATGTGCATGCTTTTCCGGCCAATCAAAAATTATTAAAGATAGCTAAAAAAGTTGGAACTCGTATTTTTGGAGAAAAGCATATTTTTGAAGGAAGAATTTTAAGTGGAGACCAATTTGTAGCGGATCTTCAAAAAATACAATTTTTACAAGAAACTTTTGATGGCTATTGTACAGAGATGGAAGGAGCAGCTGTGGCTCATGTTTGTCATATTTTAGGGACTCCCTTTTTGATTATTCGTTCTATTTCAGATAAGGCAAATCATGATGCTCAAATGGATTATCCGGAATTTGTAAAAATAGCTGCGAAAAATTCTAAGAAAATGATAGAGGGAATGTTGAAAGAAACAATTTGGGAGGAAAGCTTATGATGAAAATTTATTCTCATTCTATGTTTGGGATTAAGCTAGGCTTACAAAATATGGAAAGATTGTGTGAAAAGCTGGGACATCCGGAAAGGGCATATAAGATTATACATATTGCCGGAACGAATGGAAAAGGATCCACAGCGACTACCTTAGAAAGAATCCTATTGGAAGCAGGCTATCAAGTAGGAAAGTATACTTCTCCTCATATTTTGAAATTTAATGAGAGAATTATTGCAAATGGGAAACAAATTTCGGATGAAGAGATTGAAAAATATTATTATCAGGTCGAAAAGATTATGGAAGAAGAGAAGATTGATGCTACTTTTTTTGAAATCACGACAGCAATGATGTTTTCTTATTTCCGAGATAAAAAGTTAGATTATGTTGTATTGGAAACCGGAATGGGAGGACGTTTGGATGCTACCAATGTTTCTCAGGCGGAACTTTGTATTATTACCAATGTTTCTTTGGATCATACAGAATATTTAGGAGATAGTATTTATAAAATTGCCAAAGAAAAGGCTGGAATTATTAAAAATTGCCCTAAGGTCATTGTAGCAGATCAGCAGGAAGAATTTTTACAGGCAATTTTAGAAGAGAAAGCGGAAGTTATCAATGTGTTAAATAAGTATGCAGATGCTACTTATCAATTAGATTTTGAGAAATTTATGACAGAAATCAAGATTGAAGGGAAGAACTATCATTTTTCTCTCTTTGGAGATTATCAATATCATAATTTTTTATGTGCCTATGAGGCGGCAAAGCAATTGGGAATTTCCGAAGAAATCATTCAAAGAGCGGCAGAGAAAGTTGTGTGGGAATGTCGTTTTGAGATTGCTGCCAGACAGCCTCTTGTGATTCTAGATGGGGCTCATAATCCGGATGGAGTACGAGAATTGGTAAAGATTGTGAAACAACATTATCATAAGACAGAGGTAGCTATCTTAACTTCCATCTTAAAAGATAAGGACATCAAGCCTATGTTAGAAATGCTAGCAGAAGTTTCCGATGATATTATTTTAACTTCTTTGGCAGATAATCCGAGAGGAAGTACAGCGAAAGAGCTTTTTGATTTAGCAAACAATCCTGATATTTTTTCGATGGAAGAGGATATGAAACAAGCTTATAAACTATTGATTGGAAAGAATCGAAAATTAAATATCATTTGTGGTTCTTTCTATACTTTAATTAAATGGAAAGAGGAAGTACAGTCCAATGAAACTAATTAGATTATTAAATATATTATTGCTTCTTGTTTTTTTATTCTTTATGTATCATATTTATCAAATTTACACAGAGGAAGGAATTGGGAGAGCAAAGGAAAATGCAAAAATAGAAAAAGAAGTAGAAGATTCTTTCCAAGTTCGGAAAAAGAATTTTTATTTAACACAAAAAGATGCTCCTCTTCGTCCAAAAGTAGAAGAAGTAGTGGAAGAATTAAATACAGAGGAAAATAAACAAGAAATTTTAAAAGAGCAATTAGAAGAAAAGATAGAAAATACGATTCAAAATACTTTGGATACTTTTGGGAATAAAGTAGAACCGACTGTCAAAAAAGAAGAAAAGGTAGCAAAGAAAATTGAGAAAAAAGTAGAAAAGACAGCGAAAAAAGTAGAAAAGAAAGTTGTAGAAAAAGTGAAAAAAGAAGAAAAAATCGAAGCTCCAAAGGCAGTGATTATTGAGAAAAAAGAAAAAAAAGAAAAGCCTGTGGAACAACCAAAAGCTCCAGCTCCTGTGGTAACCGAAATTAAAGAAGTCAAATTACCAAAACCGGCAGCAGGAGAAATTCGAGAGATAGAGGGAACCTTTGATGCAAGTTCACTATAATAAAGGTAGGTAAGATATGGAAAGTTATCGTAGTATATCAATTCGAGAAATTAGTGAAGCGATGAATTTAACAGTACTGAATGAGGGAAACTTAGATTTAAAAGTTTCAAGACCAAATCTTTACCAGGTTGGTTATGAGTTGACAGGATTTTTAGCAACAGGAAGCGAAGAATTAACAGATTATATCAATGTTTATGGACAAGAAGAATCTTATTATTTAGAAAAATTATCATCAGAAACGAAAGAAGAGATTCTTTCAAAATATTTTGCTCTTCCATTTCCTGCTTTGGTCATTTCTTCTGCTGCTATCGTGTCAGAAGAAGTACTTGCGATTGCCAAAAGATACAATAAGAATGTTTTACGAAGTCAGTATTTGATTAGTGAGACCATTCGAGAATTAAAATTTTATCTTTTGCGACAATTGTGGATTGAAGAAGTGTATGAAGACTATGCTTTGATGGAGATTCATGGAATTGGAGTTCTTTTGACAGGCTATGAAGATGCTAAAATTGGTTCTATGATTGAATTAGTAGGACGTGGTCATCGATTGATTACCGATAGAAATGTTTTAATTCGACGTTTGGGAGAAAACGATGTAGAAGGAATGAATATGTTGGAAAAAACAACAGAGAAAGATCATTTCTTCATTGAAAATCATCGAGGTCGACAAATTGATGTTACCAGTCATTTTGGAGTGAAATCAACTCGAAAAAAGAAAAAAATCAATATTGTCATTCATTTGGAAGAATGGGATGAAAAGAAATTTTATGACCGTTTGGGTTTGGATGTTGAATACGAAGTTTTTGTTGGAGAAAAGATACAAAAAATTACTCTTCCTGTCCGAAAAGGAAGGAATTTAGCGGTTATTATAGAAACGGCTGCTTTGAGTTATCGTTTACGAAGAATGGGGTTGAACTCGGCAGAATATTTTCTTTCTGAATCTCAAAGAATTATTCGAGAGAACCAAGAAAAAAGGGGCTTAAACATGGGAAATAAAACGATGGCAATGCCAGTACGAAAATTAAAAAATGAGTTTGATTTAAAGATAATTTATGGGGAAGAATTGATAGATACTACTTATGTAGAAACCACGAATGTTTTTCGACCTTCCTTAGCTTTGGCAGGGCATTATGAGTTATATCAAAATTCAGAAAATAGAGGAGTGCAAGTTTTTTCAACCGTAGAATTTAAATTTTTGGAAAGTTTAAGTGAAGAGGAACGAGTAGAAAATTTAAAACGATATTTGAGTTATGATTTTCCTTTAATTGTATTGACAACAGGCTTGCATGCTCCCGAATATTTTATGCGTTTGGTAAAGGAGAGCAAACATATATTATGCCGTTCTCCATTCCGGAAACCATCACAACTAATTGCAAATTTTAACAACTATTTGGAAACATATTTTGCTCCAACTCTTTCTTTGCATGGAGTCTTTGTAGAGCTCTATGGATTTGGAGTTTTGTTAATCGGAAAGAGTGGAATAGGAAAGAGTGAAACAGCTTTGGAATTGATCCATAGAGGACATCGATTGGTAGCGGATGATTTTGTAAAATTCTCGGAAAGTCCTACCGGAGATATTATAGGAAAGTCAGCTAGAATCCCATACTTTATGGAAATTCGAGGACTGGGAATTATTGATATTAAGACTCTTTATGGGCTAGGAGCCGTTCGGATTGCAAAAAGATTGGATTTAATTATTGAATTGAAAGAACAAGATGAAGATAGCTATATTACTTCCGTGGGGGGACAAGCTGAAAAACAAGAAATTTTAGGAAAATCTTTTAAAAAAGAGACCATTTATATTTCTTCCGGAAGAAATGCTGCCGTTATGGTAGAAATTTTGGTTATGAATACGATGGCAAAAATCCTAGGCTACAATGCAGAAAAGGCTTTTGATTTTGGAATGAAACTTTTGAATAGTGAAGATTAGAGGTGAGATAGCCATGCGTTTTGTAGATATTATTGAAAAGAAAAAACAAAAAAAATCATTGTCGAAAGAAGAAATCAAGATTTGGATTCAAGGTTTAGTAGAAGGAAGTATTCCAGATTATCAAAGTAGTGCTCTTCTTATGGCAATTGTTTTGAATGGAATGACACAAGAAGAAACAACAAATCTAGCAGAAGCTATGGTGCTCAGTGGAGAGCAAATTGATTTATCCAATATTTCAGGAGTGAAAGTAGATAAACATTCCACAGGTGGGGTTGGAGATAAAACGACTTTAGTCCTAGGTCCTTTGGTTGCTTCTTGTGGCTTAAAAGTGGCAAAAATGTCTGGGAGAGGTTTAGGACATACAGGAGGTACTTTAGATAAATTAGAGTCTATTCCCGGATTCGATTGTTTTTTAACAACAGAAAATTTTGTGAGGCAAGTTGAAAAAATCGGAATTGCTTTGGTAGGGCAAACAGCAGATTTGGTACCGGCAGATAAAAAATTGTATGCTTTACGAGATGTAACAGCGACAGTAGAATCGATTCCTCTTATAGCTTCTTCGATTATGTCTAAGAAATTAGCTTTTGGATCGGATACTATTTTATTGGATGTAAAATTTGGAGAGGGAGCCTTTATGAAAACAATAGAAGAGGGAAAAGAATTGGCTTCTTCTATGATAAAAATTGGAAAAAGTTTAGGAAGAGATACTCGTGCTATTTTGACAGAAATGGATCAACCTTTGGGAAACACCATAGGAAATGCTTTGGAAGTGATTGAAGCGATTGAGACTCTCCAAGGAAAAGGACCGGAAGATTTTACAGAACTTTGCATTGCATCGGCAGAACTTATGTTATTGCAAGGAAAGATCGTTTCTACAAAAGAAGAAGCTAGGGAAATGTTGTGGAAGAAAATTGATTCCGGAGAAGCTTTTGAAAAATTTTGTGAAGTGGTAAGAGAACAAAAAGGAGATGTTCAAGCACTACATGATATTTCTTTGTTTCCACAAGCCAAAAATAGAACGGAATTAAAGTCTCAAAAAACAGGATATGTTGTTAAAATTCATTCTCAAAATTTAGGTTTCTTATCTATGGAGATTGGAGCAGGAAGAGAGAAAAAAGAGGACGACATCAATCCAGCTGTAGGATTAAAATTACATAAAAAATATGGAGATTTTGTAGAGGTTGGAGAAAGCTTATGTGCTATCTATCATGACAATCCATTAGAAGAAAATTGGAAAACTCGTTTATTGGAATCTTTCGAAATTCAAGAAGGAAAACCAAAGAAAAAGAATATGATAGAGGCAATCATCGAAGAATAAAGCATAAAAAAAGAGACTGCTTTGGGATACAGTCTCTTTTTTTAAGAAAGGATTAGGCTTCGAAAGCCCGATTGTATGGTGTGGCTCAAAGGTTTCAGGCTCAAACCCTTAAGCAACTTAATACTATCATATAACAATTTGTTTGTCAATATATTTTTCAAAAAAATTAAAAGAAAATAATAAAATTTAAAAATAGGGGGAGTTTAAAGTGTCAAATCGGGGGTATAAAATTTTATTATTTATGACAGCAGCCATTTGGGGAGGAGGGTTCCCTATTACTAAGATAGCACTTAACTATGGAACAAGTCCCAATGCAATCCTAGCGGTACGCTTTCTTGCAGCTTCTGTTATATTATTTGCTTATTTATGCTATAAAAGAGAAAAAATAACACGTTCAGAAGTCAAATTAGGTTTATTCACAGGAGTATTTTTAAGCCTAGGATTTTCATTTCAGACAGTAGGGCTCTCTTATACGACAGCTTCTAAGAATGCTTTTTTAACAGGGACTTATGTTGTTTTAACTCCATTTTTTGCTTGGTTGTTCACAAGAAAAATGCCGAAAAAACAGATTTATTTTTCTTGTTTTTTGTCTTTACTTGGTATTTTTTTACTCTCCTGGAGTGGAGAGAATGTTTCCATGCAATTTGGAGATGTCTTAAGTTTGCTTTGTGCTGTTTTTTATGCAATACAAATCAGCTATATGAGTGCCAAGATTGGAGAAAAAAATCCTCTTCATGTGAATTTTTTTCAAATGTTATCTGCCGGAATTTTAACTTTGATTTACAATATTGTACTGGAAGGAGGAAGTGTTAGTTCTTTTCCGGAAAATAAAGTTCAGCTTTTTTCTGTCGGTTTTTTAGTTGTATTTAATACATTATTAGCTTACTCTGCTCAAACTCTTGCTCAAAAATATGTGGAGTCGAGTTTAGTCTGTTTGATTCTTTCAACGGAAATTTTATTTGGAGCTTTTATTTCTTTCTTGTTCTTAGGAGAAATTTTAAGTTTTCAAAGTTTATTGGGAGGATTTCTTATGTTTTTGTCTATTTTTTTAGCAGAATTTGACTGGAAAAAGAAAAGTGATAAAGAATCAATCACAAAATAGCTATGGAATAATCATTTATGAGAAATAAAAAATAATTTTATTGTAATTTTTTTGTAAATCTCATACAATGAAAATGATATAAACTATTTAGATTGTGAGGGAAAAACAATGAAATTATTTTCAGAAGTACAAAAAATAGGGAAGGCTTTGATGACACCAATTGCTATTTTACCAGCAGCAGGGTTACTATTAGCTTTTGGGAACAAATTAAACTTGCCTATTATGGAACAAGCAGGACAAATTATCTTTTCTAACTTGCCATTATTATTTGCGATTGGAGCAGCTGTTGGCTTGGTAGGAGGAGACGGAGTTGCAGGGCTAGCTGCCATTGTTGCCATTTTAATTATGAATACAACGATGGGATTGGTGGCAGGAGCAGCTCAAGGAATTGCAAATGGAGATCCTTCCTTTGCTATGGTTATGGGAGTACCTACATTACAAACAGGAGTATTTGGAGGTTTGATTGCAGCGATTATAGCCGCAATTTGTTACAACAAATTCTATAAAACAGAATTACCAGCATTCTTGGGATTCTTTGCAGGAAAAAGATTAGTTCCTATTATGACTGCTGTTTTTGCTTTTATTATCGGGTTATTGATGCCTTGGATTTGGCAACCAGTACAACATGGATTAGCTGCCTTGAGTTACTTAGCAAATGAAACGAACACAAACGTATCTACTTTTATCTTTGGAGTGATAGAAAGAGCTTTAATCCCATTTGGATTGCATCATATTTTCTATGCACCATTCTGGTATCAATTTGGAGAATATACTACAAAAGCTGGAGAAGTCATCAATGGAGACCAAGCAATTTGGTTTGCTATGTTGAAAGACGGAATTCATAATTTCTCAGCAGAAACGTATCAAGGAGCCGGAAAATTCTTAACAGGAAAATTTGTATTCATGATGTTTGGACTTCCAGGAGCAGCTTTAGCTATGTATCAAGAAGCAAGACCGGAAAATAAAAAGTTGGTAGGAGGAATCTTATTCTCAGCAGCTTTAACTTCTTTCTTAACAGGAATTACAGAGCCAATTGAATTTACCTTTATCTTTGTGGCACCGGTATTGTATGCAATTCACTGTGTATTTGCAGGACTTTCTTTCATGTTAATGAATATCTTAGGTGTTCGTATTGGAATGACTTTCTCTGGAGGTTTCATTGATTATATTGTTTTTGGAGTATTACCTGGAACAAGTGGTTTTGAAACAAAATGGTACTTTGTTATCGTTGTAGGATTGATTATTTCTATCATTTACTATTTAGGGTTTAGATTCTTCATCCGTAAGTTCAATCTAGCAACTCCAGGAAGAGAAGTAGCAACAGAAGCAACAGAGAAAAAAGAAGTTTCTGAAGATGAATTAGCAAATGGAGTATTAGTAGCTTTAGGAGGAAAAGAAAACTTAATTTCTTTAGATGCTTGTATTACAAGATTGCGAGTAGAAGTAAAAGATACTGCAAAAGTAGAAGATGCTGCTTTAAAAGCTCTAGGAGCAACTGGAGTTTTAAAAGTAGGAGAAAATGGAGTACAAGCTATTTTTGGAGCAAAGGCTCAATTCATTTGTAACGATTTGAAGAAAATGACTGGAATTTAACAAAATAAGATATGAAAAAGATAAGAAGAGATAGAAAAAAATCTATCTCTTTTTTTCTTGCTTTTTCTTTGAAAATCGGTAGAATATAAGCAAGAAGGGATAGCTACAAAGGGGGGAAAGTTTATGGTGGAACATTCTTTTTATTTGGAAGTAAATCGAGAGGCAATTTTACATAATATCAATGTATTAAGGAAGTGGAAGAGAAAAGATATTATACCTGTTATCAAGGCAAATGCCTATGGACATGGAATGTTAGAAATGGCAAAAACTTGTGTTCAAGCAGGAGTAACTCAAGTGGCAGTGGCTCGTTATCAAGAAGCGAAGAAAATTTTAGAGGATTCCTATTTTCAAAGCTTATCAAAGGAGTGTTCCTTTCAAATTTTAATTTTTGAAAGTATTGGGGATTTTTCTCTCTTGGATGATTTTCCAAGAATGGATATCAGTATCAATTCTTTGGAAGAATTAGAGAAAGCTTTGGAGTATCATATCTCACCAAAAAAAATGCAAGTAAAAATAGATTTTTCTTTTGGAAGAAATGGAATACAGGAAAAAGATCTCCCTTTCTTCATCAAAAAAGTAAAGGAAGAGAATTTGACGTTTAAAGGGATTTTTTCACATTTATTTTCTTGTTCTTACGAGGATGGATTGCTATGTATTAAAAAATTTTCTTCTCTGGTACAAGAAATGGGGAAAGAACGTTTTGATAGAATTCATTTACAAAATAGTGCTGCCAGCTATAATTATGATTGTGATATTGTAACAGATATTCGTGTCGGGATGCTAACGTATGGATTACAGGAGCCTGGATATTTTCATGAAGAATTACAAAGAGCTTTTTGCTTAAAAGGAAAGATAGATAGCATTCGATGTGTTGAAAATATGAAATATCTTGCGTATGAAGGAAAAGAAGATGTTGGGATGAAATCTGCTAAGTGGGCAGCAAAAATTAAAATTGGATATGCAGATGGATTTGGAAAAGAAAACGAAAATGGAAGTTGTATCATTCAAAGAAAAGAATATCGCATTGCAGAGGTAACCATGGATAATACTTTTTTGGAAGTAGACGAGAGGGTAAAAGTAGGCGATGAAGTTCTTTTATTTTATAATCCAACCAAAACAAAGCAAGAAACGGGAAAAGAAATACACGAGCATTTGACAGGATTAACAAATAGGCTTCCTAGGAAGTGGATAGGAGAGATAAAGTGATAGAAAATATAATTAAGGGATTAGCAGTGGGAGTAGCAAATATTATTCCCGGTGTTTCTGGTGGAACTGTTGCGGTGTTATTGGGAATTTATGAAAGATTAACAGATGCCATAGGGAATTTTTTCCTTGTAAGTTTTCAAAAAAAGAAAGAGTATTTTATCTTCCTTTTTCAGATTATGATTGGAGCAGTCCTAGGGGTTTTGTTATTTGCAAAATTGATTGAATTTAGTATTCAAAATTATCCAAAAGGAACGGCAAGTTTTTTTAGCTTGTGTATTCTTCCTTCTTTATTCTATATCGTTAAGCCATATCAAAAGACGAAGAAAAATATGTTTCTCTTTCTCTTAGGAGCTTTATTTTTAGGATTTTTTATGCTTTTAAGTTTCTTTTTTAAAAAAGAAACAGGGGCTGAGATGCCACCTGTTTCTTTGATTTCGTTTTCTTATGGAATGAGATTGTTTTTCTGTGGTTTAATAGCAGCAGGAGCTATGATCATTCCCGGAATATCAGGCTCTCTATTGCTTTTAGTCTTAGGAGAATATTATCATATTTTGTCTTTTATTCTACATATGCAAATGATACCCTTACTTTATCTAGCCATGGGGGTTGCGTTAGGTTTGGTTCTTTTTTCAAAGGCAATTCATTGGTTGCTACATAAAGAAAAGGAAAAAACGATGTTTTTTATTGCAGGGATCGTTTTTATGTCTATTTTTCAGATTTGGACGAGTCTTCCGATGTAACTTTAAAAAAACCATATTTTTGAAAGATTTTCATAGATTTTTCTGATGTTAGAAAGTCTATGAATTTTTTTTGTTCTTCTTTATTCTTATCGTAGTTTTGAATGGAGTAAAAAGTATTGTATTCCTCTTTTGGTAAATCTAAAACAATAAAACTGTTTTTCATAAAGTAAGTGTCTGCTAGAGAAACAATAGCGAAGTCTTCTTCTGCTAAATCAACACTTTCCATAGATAAAATACCTTTATTTTTATAAGTGATATTTCTTTTGAAGTTTAACCATAAGTCTTGTTCTTTTAATAGGTTAATAGCATGAAGACCCGTAGTATTAATATCCGGATCTGGTAAACTAATAGAAGAATCTTTTAATTGTTCTAAAGAGTAAATTTTTCGAGTTCCAATGATAACAAGAGGAGATCGTAAGATAGGGTTTTTTAAGGATCTTTTCCAAGAGTCTATAATATGAATTCCTATTTTAGGAATATCTTTCAACTCTTTGGAGTGATATTCAAAGACCTCAATCTCTTCTCTGTTTCCTTCTCTATGGTATGCTGTTATAATTTCAGGAACAACATGGTGTAACTCATAGGGAATGGAAAGAGGAATCTTTGTTTCTTCTTGTAGTTGACATTTAGATAGACATAAAAAAGCGAAAATAATAGCTAGAATGAATAGAAATCGTTTCATTCAAATTTCCTCCTAATATTTGTATTTTATCTATTGTATCACATTTTTGAAAAAAAAGAAAAAATTAAAAAATACAATTTTATAATTATTACAAAATAATATTGACTAATTTTATAAACTATGTTATCATATATTCATAAGAAGAAGATTGAAAAATAAAGGGGGAATATATATGAAGAAAGTCGAATTATTAAACAAATATTTATCAAATTTAGCTGTGTTGCTTATTAAATTGCATAATTTACATTGGAATGTTGTAGGACAACAATTTATGTCAATTCATAACTTTACAGAGAGTCAATATGACACTTACTTTGTATATTATGACGATGTCGCAGAAGCATTAAAAATGCAAGGACAAAGACCTTTAGTAAAAATGAAAGATTACTTAGCAGTTGCCTCTATTCAAGAAGCGGAAGATAAAGATTTTTCTCCATGTGAAGTATTGAGCATCATAAAAGCAGATATGGAAGAAATGAATCAATTAGCAAGAGAAATTAGAGTTATCGCTTCCGAAGAAGATGATTTTGCAGTAGCAAATATGATGGAAGATCACATCTCAGCAACAGTAAAACAACTATGGTTTATTGATTCTATGACAAAAGTAGATTGTAAATTATAAAAATACCTGAAGAAAGAGCCTTGGATTTCAAGGCTCTTTTATCATGATTTAGAAAAGTTTTCTTTTTTTTGAAAATGTTTTGACTTCCTTTCTAATTTATGATATATTAAAATT
>UMHQ01057170.1_pt1 | contig 29598 bp, 25 predicted proteins | sample 1965531 | NCBI WGS metagenome assembly UMHQ01 (sample SAMEA4836098, study PRJEB28245) | human gut metagenome | biome: gut microbiome; material: fecal sample | place: Denmark | collected 2008 | reverse complement strand
CTTGACCGCACCGCGAAGCGGTGCGCTTGTATATGTCAAGCACCCGCCAAAGTGCCATTTGAAGTTTACAATGGCTTTTTACTTGAATTTAACAGTAAAATCGTGTATAATAAAGAAAACAACTATAGCTGTTATTGTGAGGGCGTTTTATGAGAAAAAGGCTTATTTTGATTATATGTTTATCTCTTTTATCTTGCTTGATAGTTTTTTCGGCGTGTAACAAAGACAAAAAATATCAAACAAAAGTATATGAGTATATTCCCTATTATAAAAGCACCACTTGCAATATATTAAAAGATAAAAACATAGAATTGCACGTTGAAAACAGTGTAAGCAATTCAAAAGACGAAATCAGCGATTTGATAAATTTAATGCAAGACGATTATTCTACACTTACAAGTGTATTCAATTTGGACACGCAAATTAAGTGCTATATTATTGCCGATGAATATATTTTAGGGAACGATAAAGCAGTATATCAAAACGAAGTTTTAATTTGCAATGAAAGTGCTGTAAAAAGTGGCGGTTACAGAAAGGCTTTTGCAGGGGCTTATATTCAATCAACCGAGTATTGGAAACAATACGGAGCATATGCCCACGCCTTTAATTGTGAATACAGCAATGAAGAAATTAAAGAACATTACGCAAACGATAAAGATTTAGAATTAACACTATTTTCGGCTTACTTTATCGACGATTTTAATGATAATACGGATAATGCAATAAAAACGGCGTATTCTTTCAGCGATTTCGTTATAAACACATACGGATACAAAAACTTTATAAATGCAAACTTAACGGATTACAGAACCGAATACCTTTCATTTTTAGGTATAAACCGCAAGTTTAATATACCTTTTGATTTGTCGTGGCTTGACGAAGCGACATACAGTCAGAAATTTTTGTCTTATCCGCTTGTAATCAGTACGGTAAATCGGATTTACAATCTCGATGCGTTTTCTTCCAAACGCGAAACCGCAAGTTTTGATACACCAGAAAGAGTTTTATATCATTTGTCGGCAGGCAATGCAGAATGTGCCAAAATATTGAATTATATAAAAAGTAACGCTCCCGACAGTTACGATTTTGTAAATCAAAGGTATTCCGACAATCTCGAATATTTTGTTTCCGACAGAGAAATTAAAACGTACTGTGATGTCAATAATCGAAAAATATATTTACTCGACCCAAGCGAATATGTACACGAAACAATTCACGCCGTTACATTAAAAAGCAACCCCACCGACGAAGCGTGGATAGGCGAAGGCGTAGCGGAGTATTTATCTCGGTATGTTTCCAAACATATTTCTGATATAAATAATCGGTTTTATCTGTCATTTACGGATAAAACATTAACAGGTGGCATTGCCGATTTTGTAAACACGGTCAATACTCGTTACCAGAATAACGGCGGTAAATTCGACACTTTGTCTGAATTTGATTTTGCTCTGCTCGCTAAATGTATCGGCGAAACCACCTTAAAAGACAACAGTTATAAATCGCGAATTACATTTCCGTATGCAACGAATGCGATATGTAAAATATATTCTTGTACAAGTAAAGGCGGAAACGTTTTAACATATCCCGAGGCTTATGCCTTTACCTATTATTTGATAGAAAAATATGGGTTTAATAACGTCCTAAACTGTTGCATTAACTATAATTTTGACGGCATTTTCGGCTCAAATTACAATGTTGTAATGGACGAGTTTATGAAAAGTATCGCATAATCGAGGTTATATTATAAAGTTTGATTTATAATATGCATAACAAAAAACACTCATATTCATCCACAACAGTGTCGCTTGAATATAAAAGTAATTTTTGCTATCAATATTTGCGAGAAAATTTTCTTGGAGTATTTATGACAAATATAGAATTAAAAGAGTATTGGGAAGAATTATTGAGCATTTATAAGGGTATCATATTCAATAATTGTAATTTTGCAGGTGGAATAAACGGAAGAATCAACTATAACTTTGATTGTCCGCAGTTTTACACGCTGAAAGAAAAATACAAGTTGGAAACACTTGCAAAACGAGGCAGAGATTTTGAAAGAGCAAAAAATCTTTTGTCTTTTTTCGCTCCGCGAATCAATCATAAAAGCGATTTTCAAAATGACATCAATTGTAACGCTATGGATTTATTGGAGTATTGCCTTGATAAGCCCGATAACGGGATAAATTGTCTTAATAAATCAAAAATTTTGCAAGAGTGTTGCCTTGCTTTGGGTATTTATGCCCGTAGAGTATGGCTAATGCCTTACTCTCCCTATGATACCGATAATCACGTTGTCGTCGAAATATACGATTTTTATTTGGGCAAATGGATTATGCTCGATATGTCTGCAAACGGGTACTTTGTAAATTCAGACGGAGTGCCTCTATCTGTTCTCGAAATAAGAGATAAGTTTGCAGCAAACGAAATTTGCAAATTTGTAAAAACTTCCGCAGTTCACGATAATTTTTTTAGCGATATGCAAATGGAATGCCTGTATTATAAACAATATTTTGCAAAAAATCTCTGTTATTTATTTGTAGAAACGCAAAATGAATTTTCGGATAATAAAAAACGGTTATCATTCATTCCGTACAACTTTGACTTAACTAAAAACTTGAAATATAAATCATTTATCGAAGAAGATATTCCTCCCGTTGGTAATATATCAATGCTATTAAATGCTCCCAAATAAAATTAAATTTATTAACTGTCGATAAAAATCATTAGTATAAAAATAAAGCCCGATATTTCCACATATCTCACTGGAATTATCGGGTTTTTCATATATTGATTGAGTTTTAACGACATTAGCAGAACGCCGATACATATTTTTGTCTGATACGGTTTTGTCGACGCCAAATCGTCGTGCGATTCGCATTGCAAAGTTTGGCAATTTCAATGCAGGTTAGCCCGACCATTAAATGAGATAGGGTTTCTTGTTCGACTGTTGTAAGTTTCATTTGCTCTACAACGCCGTCAACGACCGTATAATCGTTTTTCTGCTCGTCATCGAGTATTGTTTCAGGTTCTGTTGTAATTCGCTCGTCAAGGCTTATTGTGTTCATTATATGCCTTGTGTATTGTTTTTCTAAATAATTATCGGCAAAGCGGAAGCAAGCACTTCTAATCGTTGTAGGCTTTCCGTATTTTGTGATACAAATATCACCGAGTTTTTTACCTATATGTTGACATAAAAACAACATTGCCTCTTGTGCAATATCGTATGCGTTTGAAAATGGTGAAAGATCATCTTTTGAGCGGTTCATATCTCTTAATAATCCTTTATAGAGATAATGCAGGTCTTTACCCGAACGGACAATTACCGTTTTAATACAGGTCAATGCGATTACTTCGCCTATCTTCTGTATGTTTTCTGCCGAGATAACTATGTCGTTATCTAAAATTCCTCTGTTTACTTCTGTCATTTTCTGGATACCTCCGATTTTTTTCTCGCCTTTCGGCAAAAACGGGGTAGCACCGGGAAAAGATAGAAGTTTTTTTATTTTGGCATCGGTTGCACGGAAGTCAACGAACAGCACAAAAATTGTTGCGTTGATATCGGTCGCAATTAAAAGCCGTAGCAAGAATTTTTTGCCGTTGACTTGCGATTTTCACTGTGCTACAACGCGACGACGAAAGGCGAGAAATCGGAGAATCATATAGCGCCATATAATGAGTGTCCATAAAATGAAATAGCAACTGCTGAAAACCATTACTTTATTGTTCTGCATCAGTTGTTTTCCTTCGATTGTAGAACAGAGTGCATCCAGTTTGTAATCGGTATCACTTATTTCCGCGGCCATAGTGAGAATTTCCTGAACAGCGGCTTTAATTTTAGGAACTGACATTTTTTCTTCAAACTCAGAGTAGTCAACATTCTCATCGAATCCGTCGCTCGCAATTTCCAATTCATCAAATCTACGCGTTAATATAGTCTGCAAAAACGGTTTTAATCCGTGAATGCAGCTTGAGGCTTGCCTCATAATCGTGGTCATCATAAATCGTATACCGCGATCTCCGTGCAACTGCATAAGAATATTTGCCTGAGTTTCCATCAGCCGATTGTAAAGTTCTTGCTGCTCGGGTGTAAAAGATACTTTTAACGTTTCCGGTTTGCGCAACGTAAAATTGCCGATATCGCGTCTGCGCGTACGATTGATTATATTGGCAAATGTATGAAGACTTTCTACGTCTCCTATAAGTTTTACTCGATCTTCCAGTGAAATTTTATCCCTATTCAACATTCTGACAGCGTTTCGATAAACGGGGTTTGGAATTAACATTGCCGTTCCCCAATTGGTATTGCCGGCTTTTACAAGGTTGTCTAACGCTTCTTCCTTCCAATTCTCTTTGTTCCCACGAATAAGTTTTGCCGCCTCGTTGATAAAAGGATTAGGTTCAGACATGTGTTTGAAGCTATCATAATCAAATACAAGGTCGGGGCGAATCAAGTTAAGAAGCACATACAAATCCTTGTCACCCAACTGAATAGGCGTTGCGGTAAGTAAAACAATGCTTTCTGCATTATCGCAAAACATCTGTGCTGCTTGATATGCGTATGTATTAGGATTTTTGATATGATGTGCCTCATCTATAATTACCAAATCGAATTTCGGAAAAGGCGTCATGTCGATCAATGAATTTTTGTTAAGTTTAGTCAATCCGCCGTCACTTGTTCCACAAACAACAGATTCGTCAAACAAAGAGTACGGAACTATACATTTTTGATAATCGCTCGGCCATTCACCGTCATCGTTTATTGTTTCATCAATGCAATAGCGAAGTTGTTTGCCGTCTATGTGTACGAATTTTTCACCGAAACGTTTCAACTCATTTTGCCATTTCTTTTCCGTTATAAGAGGACGAGGACATATAACCATCACGGATTTTATATCAAATCTGGCTTCCAACTCCTTAAGAACGAGCCCTGCCTCAATGGTTTTACCAACACCAACGCCATCTGCAATCAATATGCGCGGGCTATCGGATTTAATAATCTTTAAGACAGGACGAAATTGATACGGTATAAAATCAATTTTTGCGGAATTTAGAGAATACAACGAAGTGATACTCGGATTGAGTATCAACCTTGCAGTAAGCAAGGAATTAACGTCTTTAGCAGAATAAAACAAGTCATTATTCTGTGCGTCGACAGCAGAAAGTTGGTCCTCAAAGAAAGTTAATACTTTTCCGTTTACAAGAACAGTATACTTAATCGTAGAACCTAAATCTTCGGCGCCTATAACTGCGCCTATATTTCCGTTATGTATTATTTTTACCGCATCGCCTATCTTAAACATTTTTATTCGGTAACCTCAAACCTCTGAGCCAGCATATTGAAACTGGATGTTGTTTGTACTTGTTGACTTGGAATATACAAGTATTTCCATGTTTTAAGCCCATTTCCTTCACAATACACATTTGCTACTTGGCAATATCTTACTGCACGTTGTTTCTTGTGTAAATTATCTTCGTCATTTAGTCTGTCCTCGCCCTTAATTTCGACAAGATACATTGTATCTGACGTTTCGACAACGAAATCCGGTTCATATCTTCGGTTGCCGTCATAGAAAAGGTTGAATTGCTTTGGTGCGGGGCGCAACCATTTTTGTACTTCAGGATCTGTTTCGCAAACTATAGAAAATCTACGTTCCGGTGCGGAATCAAACTTGTAAATAGGGTGCAAAGCTTTTTTGAATCCGGCAAACAAGACTTTCGGAACTTTTCCGTCCTCAATACTATCATACACAGAAACAGGTTCTTCTCCGATTTTGCGCATATAACTTGGCTCGATAATATCGTAGCTTACTCCTGAGATTCGTTCTATAATGTCCGGTGTTGAGCATACAAAATGTTTTTTCATTTGCTCATACACCTTGTTAGCAATATCTTTTTTATTGAACATAACAATGTTCTTAACCTCTTCGTCAGAAAACTTCTCCTTCAAATGAGTCAAGAAAGAATCGAGCAAATCAAATAGTAAATCACTGCAAGAATCATAGTCAATTTCGGGCTTCATTGCTATAATGTCAACCAATGTTTTCATTGGATTAACTGCATCGAAGTCGAGATATTTACCGTTAATTACCGTATTATCTTTTGCATCCACCAAACTTTGAATTAAAATTTGATTATCTATCGGATAATAATTCATATTTGAGAAATCCAACTCAAACGGTTCGAAATGGTAATCGGACTTCATATCGCGCATTATCTTAATCTGCGGAATAGCCATAGTTTCGCGTTCGATAATGTCGCGTTGTTTTTCAATTTCTTTTCCGGTAAAGCGTCTTATTATATCCTCAAAATCGGTGCGGTTTTTTACAATTTCTGCCAAGTCTACATTATTTACGGCATTATTAACAATTTGCTCGGTAGAAACGGAGGACATATTATCTCTTCCGGTAAGCCTATATGTATTGATAAGTTCGTCCGAAGCTTTTTTAACAGTTTCGGTAATTACTTGGCGTTCTTCGACAGTCAGGTGTTCACCCGTTTGTTCAAGATTTACGCCTAAATCGAAAATACTCGCTTGGACGGAAGTTTTATAATTGGGCGTAACCGCAACTGATTCTGCTTTTTCGATATCTTCGGCATAAATGATATTGCCGGCTTTAAGCAAACTGTTCGGATTTGACGCTTCACGTATAATCTCTTCAAATTTGTCGTGCGCCGTAATAATCAAAGAGTCAACATCTTTGTTTCCGGTTCTTTTTCCGTATGGAAGTCTTAAACCGCGTCCGATTGTTTGTTCTCTAAGAGTTTGGCTTGCCGCCGTACGCAAAGGAATAATTGTATAGAGATTGTTTACGTCCCAGCCTTCTTTCAAAATATTTACGTGAACAACTATTTCGACAGGATTATCGAACTTTTCAACTTCCAAAAGCTTTTGAACGTTTTCTTCTCTTTCACTTCCTTTTTGATTGCTGTGCACAATAATAGTTTTGTTTTTATATTTTCCATCGAAAAAGTCATCGGAAGTTATATAACTCAAAACTTTTTCCGCATGTTGCGTATTTTGACAAACGACAAGAACAAACGGTTTTACCGGTTTTACGCCATTGTTTATAGCATAATCCTTAAGACGTTCTTTTACACGTTCGTGATTAGATATGCCGTCTTCGAGCATCATCTTATCCATATCATCGCTGGAAAGATTGTAATCGGATATATCCCTACGCGTCAAAGCATACGGGATTTTTGCGTATCCGTCACGAATTGCGGAGGAAAGAGGATACTCGTAAACAACGTTCTTAAATTTGATTGTTTTAGTTCCGGACTCGACTTGCGGTGTTGCCGTGAGTTCAAGCCCCAACACAGGTTTTAACTCGTTTATCGCTGTCATGCCCTTATCCGCACGATAGTGATGAGATTCGTCCATTATCACGACCAAATCTTTTTGTGCTGCCAAAAAGTCAAAATAACTCTGTCCGAGATATTCCGAAAGATGATGAATATTGCCGATTTCACGGTTAAACTTTGAAATGTTAAACACGTTAATCGTAACATCCGAAAAACCCTGCATCAAGCCCTTTTCTTTATAGTTATCACCAGTGATAAGGTTCGGGATATTCTGAGAAAAACATCCGATTCCGCGGAAAACATATTTCTCACTTGACGGATCGCCCAAGTCTTTCATCAACTTGTTGTAAATTGTAAGGTTTGGGGCAACGATAAAGAAATTCTTTACTCCTTTCTGCGTATACAAGTAGGTGATAAACGCTCCCATAAGCCTTGTTTTACCAACGCCTGTAGCCAACGCAAAAGTAAGACTCATAAAGTCCCTTTCAAAATTGATACAAGTCGGGAAAAGATCATGTACTATTTCAAGTGCGCGTTCCAAATCTTGATTTTTCTCAAGATCAAGTTCATCGAGAATATCCTCAAGAATTTTCAAACTTCGTTTTTGCGGCGGACGCAAACTCATGCATCCACTTATGTAATTGACGTTATATTCGGAGTAGATATTATTCATCTTCTTCCTCCACAATTGGCATATCAACAATATTCAAACTATAATCGTTTTTTCCAAACTCGCAACGCCCAAGAAGAACTTGCGGGATTTTTTTGACCGTAATGTTCTTGAATAGTTTCTCTATACCGGAATCGTATGTCTTGCATGCAATCACCAAATATTCATCATCTTGCATTTCGCTATGTATAGATGCAAGATAATCTGCGGTTACATGCGATGTTGTAGTGAAGATATATGCGTTTTCATTTTTGCCCTGTTTCCAATAGAAAGTGTCATCCGGGCAATATGTAAAACCTTCTTGCAATGCCATTGCGGCAGCAAGCATATCGGCATTATATTCTTTGTTAATGACGGGGTTGCCGAACTTGTCCGTCACAATAAGAGTAGGCGCAAGCTCATAAAAGCGATATCCGCCGCCACCTTTCCAACCTGTTTCTTCAGATATTCCTGTTGAATCAGTACCACAAATAATGTTGTCCAATCTAAATTTGCAGTGTGTATAGGCATGATTTCCCATTTCAATACCAATCCAATTATAACCTAATTTCATACATGTCGCAGCAGTTGAACCTGAGCCAAGGAAGGAATCAAGTACTATATCATTTTTCTTTAACCCAGCCAAACTTAATATGAATTTTAGAAATTTTTCGGGCTTTTTTCCTCCCTTAAAATCTACGCCGCCCTCATAGCCCGCATTGTTAAACTCCTTAACGAAATCATAGTAATTGGGATATGGCAAACCTTTATTTTCTTTCACTTTTAATGGCTTACCTTGAAAATAAAAACCATTTTTGCTACTTGGTTTTTCTGGCTGTATAATATAACGATATCCCAAACCGTCACCCTTTGTTCCCATTCCTATAACCTTGTACAGCGTTCCTAATCCATCAGACTCACGACGAGCTCTCAAATTTTGTTCATAATATTCAGAGGCCGAACCCGATTGCGTAATCAGCGAACCCCTGATTTGATACATTTTAAGATGACCTTCTCCCTTATTCGTCTTACTAATTTTATAGTTTGACTTATCGTATATCTCTACATCGTATAATCCAATTTTAACTATTTCCTTAGGAGAACCAACAACTTCCAACTCATACTCATAGTCACTGTCCGCTTCTCTTGTTTTTTCTCTCCTTGGGGGAACAAATAAAGATGATTTACGATACACTAACACCTGCTCCATAACTAATTGATAGCGGATATCTTCTCTAAGAATACGATCTTCATGTCTTACTTTGATATAAAGCGTCGTTTCATAATTAGTCCTTCCAAATACCTCATCTAAAACGACTTTCAAATAGGCAGCCTCATCATCGTTTATCTGTACGAAAATTACACCATCTTCAGATAATAGATTTTTAAGCAACTGTAGTCTTGCCCTTATTAAATTTAACCAAATACTATGTTCAATATTGTCATCATATTGTTCAAAAGCATTACCCGTATTGTATGGTGGATCAATATAAATACATTTGATTTTACCGGCAAATTTACTTTCCAATGCTTTTAAGGCAAGAAGATTGTCGCCATGAATAAGCATATTATCAAAGCCGTCTGCATTTTCTGCGTCAAAAATGGAGGCTTGCCCAGCCGTTTTATGAGATATATTGCTTAGATCCGGGTTCTCAATGAGAATTCTCGGTTCAACCTTTATTTCATTTTCCTTTCCGACCCAAGTCAGTTCAAGTTTATTAGCCATTGCTTTTTCTCCTATATCCCCAGTTTATCAAAGAGTATTTTATTTCGTTTTTTTGCATCATTGATAATTTTGTCGTATGTAAGAACTTCTATATATTGATTGTTAAGCATACGAAACATTCCAAGGCCATCAATAGTCTCACTGAAACCGCCACGTAATTTCAATGAATTCCTATAGTTTTCTATCGCATCGCAAACAACATATAAGTAGAATTTTGTGTGTTCGTCCGTTCTAATAATGCGCCCATTTCTATCGGTGACCTTATTGGATTGAATTTTTTCCATATAGCCAATAATTTGGTCAACTGGATTGTTGGTAGTTAAATCGTTACGCATTGGCTTTTTTAATTCAAAGAGAACAATGGTGTCATAAGCGGTTCCGTCATTTTGAGATTCTAGTAATGCTATGCTATTGTCAAGCAATATTAAGTCTGGACGATCCTCTTTTTTATCGTTATTAAACGGTATGTCGGACGCAGCGTAAAAGAAGTATGCTAATCGTTCATCAACCAACCACAAATTGTGCTGTTCGTAATTAATATCATCAGATGTTGTCCGCATTGGATATATTAGATTATGCATATATTCTTCCTTTGCATATTTGCCATCATCTTGTTTGCGCATGCCTGCTTCAAACAAATCGATAATAGACTTTCTACGAGCAACATATTTAGCAAGAATTGCTTTGTTTTCATCGCTTATCTTTGCAACATGTTCTTCAAATCTTCTTTTGTATTCCTCGGTTTGAGTAACATCATTCTTTAAGTCTTCGACTAGTTGTTGTCCCTCTTTTTTAGTTTCCAAAGAAAAATCCCTATCCATTTTATATAACGTGACATCCAATGCATCATCAGTAATGCCGGGCTTAATGGCTTCAAGATTGTCTGACTTGTATTTCAAAAGATGTCTATATTGCGGAGCTTCAACGGAAATGTAATGTTCTATCCTTTTTCTTTTTTCTTCAGCGATCGGTTTGAGGTATTCGTTCAAATATTGTTCAATAAGGAAAACGGCCATATTGGCAATTTTGCTTATTGTTACGATTGGACAAAAACCATCATCCGCATTTTCAGGAATACTAAAAGAAAGACGGTTCATATCGACATTATTGTCCAAATATGGGGAAGTAACAATACCTAAAACCCAAAATTTTTGTTCTTCTCCCAATGCTTTATCAAGATCAATAATAGATTTGCTCAAATCTTTTGTCTCAACCAGTCGATTATTTGCGCATAAATACAATTTATGGTCTCTAATTATATCTCCAGAAACACGTAATTTTGTTAAACAGAATTTCTCGTTTTCAACAGAAAATGTTTCTCGTTCTTCTGCTAATATTATTTTTGTTTTGAAGAGGTCGTTTAAGTTAATACAGCTATTCTGATCATCAGATAAAACCACTATAGGACAGTCACTGCTGAGAAAATAAACAAAGCAGTGCTGAATCATTTTTATGGCAATTTCTTCAAGTTTAAGAGGTGCATTTTTTTTATAGTTGTCTATAAAAGAACAAAGCTTTATAGTCGTAGATGGGTGTTCTGCCACGGTTTCAATAATAGTGTCATCAACGCCGTCATTACTTAATGAAAACTCAAACGCCCTCTTATAAAAGCGACCATTATCTTCAAAACAACTGTCAACACTCACACTCTTAAAAGCTTTCAACCAAGAGAAACGCCCAACACCTTTTCCTCCAATTTCACTTTTATAGTCTGAATCGGACTCCAAAAAAGAGTTGTAGTTATCCTCATTAAAACCTATTCCGTTATCTGTTATGCAAATATTGTTTATACGTCCAAGCACCTCATTTGAAATGGTTTCTTCACGCTCAATTTTTATAACAATACTTCCGTCAAAAGAACAGAGTTTTTTTCGCTCTTCGATGGCTTGCATTGAATTTACAACAGCTTCAAAAAGCGGAAATAAAGATTTGTTTTCAGGCAAATCAAAGTTTTTTACTCTTCCTTTTAGGTTAATATTAAACTTTTTCATTTTATTTCTCCTCAAAAGTAATTCCGTTGTTTTTGCAGTAGTCATAGAACTTACGTTGAAGGGCGTAGGTGGGTTTGCGAACGCCTAATTCCCAACGATTCAGTGAAGAATGTGCGACGCCAATTGCGGCTGCAAATTCTTGTTGACTCATGTGTACTGTTTCTCTGGCGTGTTTGATTTGATCCTTAAATTCCATAAAGTTCAACCTCTTTGCAAGGACGTTGCAACTATTATAGCACTTTTTACAGAAAAATCAATCCGTATTATGGGCACAAATCAAAGATTTGATTTCTGATTTTTATAATACTAATTTCTCTGTCCCAAAAATGGGACAATTATGATTATTTCAAAATAAGAAAAAAGGAATAGTGGCAAATCAACAGCAAAAAGGTTGGAAGAATTAGAAAATCAAAAAATCGGAATTAGAACCAACACTTGCTTTTGAAAAAGCGAAAGAATCAATTCGAATCCAAAAGAAGACATAATTGATTATTTGCAAAATGCAATACAAAAAAACACCTCGTCTAATGATTGAATTGCTTATCAAAGACGTTATTCTTTACAAAGACCGAATAGAAATTCACTTCAACTATACAGACTTGATAAGACCTGATGCTGAAAAGCGTCGGGCCTTTTTATTTTACAAATTTTCAAAAGATGTTGTTATGAAACGCAGGTCAAATCTTCCGCTTGAAAAGAAAACCATTAGATTTGAAATGTATGCCTAATATTACAAATATTAGAAAAAGGAAAGCCCAGTCAAACCTTTCTGGTTCAACTGGGTCCATCCTGGTGCGGGCAAGAGGATTTGAACCTCCACTTTCTTTCGAAAATTAGAACCTGAATCTAACGCGTCTGCCAATTCCGCCATGTCCGCACATATTACTGCTGTTTTTTCACGGCGCAGTTGTCCGAGGCGGGCGCAAAAATCAAACGTACGCGAAAACGCTCGAATGACTTAATGCCAACGCTTATCCGCAATGCATTATGACGTTATTTTAGCCTATCGGCAAAGCATTGTCAAATCATTAAAACGTCTTGTTCGTTTATTGTCATATAAAACTGCCCTATTCATTTGTTTGAGCAAAAAACGGGAAAAGCGAACCTACGTTCGCCTTTCCCTAATTGAGAGAGAATATAGATTGCCGTATTGCTACAGCACATCTTTTTGTTTGTGCATTGAGGTGTTATCATTATTCAATGCAAAGTTGAAACTTATTGCTTGTCGGCGTGCGTATCGTCTTGCGCGCTGTTTGCTTCTTTCTCGCGCAGGGCTTCGAGTTCGGCTTTGCGTTGTTTCACAAGTTCCGTCCAATCGACGTCTTTGTCTTGCGAGCAACAATGTCCGTTGCACTGCCCTGCGTGCGCGCATCCCGCGCAATCGCTTCCGAGCGAAGGCTTACCCTTTGCCTTTCTGACGATTGACGCGATGATGACGCCTGCCACAATCGCAACCGCAACGACTATCGTCACGATTCCGATCGGGTGCATTGCCGACATAACGTTTTGAAATACTGTGTTTGTCATATATCGCTCTTGTTACGCAAAGTCTGTATTGCGCATTGTGCGCGACTTATGCGTTCTTTTTGATTTTGAGTTTCGAGCCGAGGTCGCCAAAGAACTTCTTTACGTCAATCTTGCCCTTGTTGTCAAGCACGATGAGCGTGATGACTGCCGCCCAAATTGCCGCGAAGATGAACACTGTCCACCACCACGCACCGATGAGGTAGATCATCATAGACACAATATAACTCGTGCCGACCCAGAAGAGCAACGTCATTCTGTAAGACTTCTTGGTGGGAAGTTCTGCTTTTGCGGTAGCGACTGCCGCGAAGCACGGGATCGTAAGCATATTGAATGCGATGAATGCGATGAGTCCCGGAACGGTTATACCCGTTGCTTGGATCATAGTTACCGCTGCGCCGACACCGCCGTCCGCTTCGACATCGATCATACCGCCGACGATGCAAGCCGCAAGAGTGCCGAACGTTGCGATAACGTTTTCTTTTGCGATAAGACCCGTGATTGCCGCGACTGCGAACACCCAACCGAATGCTTTAAGTTGCGAGCCGAATCCGAGCGGCGTGAACAGAGGTTGAATGAGTCCGCCGATACCTGCAAGGATTGATTTATCCATTTGCTCGTCTGCGAGGAATTGCCAAGTCCAACTAAAGTGGCTGACGAACCAGATGAGGATTGTGGAAGCAAGGATGATTGTGAACGCTTTCTTCACAAAGTGCTTGGTCTTGTCCCAAAGGTGAGCGGCAAGGTTCTTGGGTTGCGGTACGTGGTATGCAGGAAGTTCCATAATGAACGGCGGGACTTCGCCCTTCATAGTGGTTGCACGCATCAAGATGACCGCCGCGATTGCCACAACCACGCCGAGAACGTACATCATATAAGTGATAACGTCGGGGTGAGAGAATCCGAATTGAGTTGCGATACCGCCTGCGATAGCAGTCAGGATAGGCAATTTTGCGCCGCAACTGAAGAACGGAATGACTCTGATTGTTGCGATTCTTTCGTTTTCGTCGGCAAGAGTACGGGTATTGATGAATGCGGGAACGGAACAACCGAAGCCCATAATCATCGGCATAAACGCTCTGCCCGACAAACCGAATCTTCTGAAGATTCTGTCGAGGATGAACGCTACACGCGCCATATAACCGCTGTCTTCCAAAATCGAGAAGAACAAGAACAGCAAGAGAATTTGCGGCAAGAAGCCGAGCACTGCGAACAAACCGCCGAGAACACCGTCTACGATAAGTCCCGTGCACCATTCGGGTGAACCTGCAAGCGTAAGACCTTCGTTTACGCAAACGCTGAGGAATTCGGTGAACGTGTTGAGGATGTTTGCGAGGATGACGCCGGGGCCGTATACGCTTTCTTCATATCCGAAGAAGGTTGCCGCGCTGATGCCGGAGCACCATTCGTCGATTCCGCTTACGAAAGCCGCTTCGAGTTCGCCGTCGTCGTTTGCTTCGACCGTGACTTCCCATTTTCCTTTTTCGTCCGCATAGAATTTTTGACTGAGATCTGCTTCGGTTAATTCGTCAACGTAGCGAAGTTCGTGATCTGCGGTGTAAACGTACGCTTTGGGTTCTACCGATTCGAGTTCGCCGTCTTCCGTGAAGGAAAGTTCTGCTTTGTAGCCGTCTTCGGTGTAGTATGTCGTATTTTCGTCGTACGGTGTTTTCTCGAAGTCAACAACTTGCGTATGATTTGAGTCGAGATAAGCAACGGGATTGCTGTCGAACACGCCGCCCGCGCCGAGGAATAAGAAGTCCTCTGCAAACGTGAGGTGGAACACGAGGAACAAAATCACGAGGAAGATAGGAATACCCCAAACCTTGTGAGTCAACACCTTATCGACCTTATCGGAAGTGCTGAGTTTCTCTTTTTCGGTCTTCTCTTTTTTCGTGAGAACGGTCGAATAGTTCTTGGATATGTATTTATATCTGCTGTCCGCTACGATTGCTTCGAAGTCCGTTCCGAAAACGTCGTCTTTGAACGTCTTTTTGAATTCTTCGACCATTTGAGCCGCTTGCGGATGTTGACCGACTTCGATTTCGTCGAGTTCAACGAGTTTCACAGCGTGGAAAAGCGAATTTTCAACGCCGCTTCCGTCGAGAGCGATTCTGCAATCGTTGATGAGGTGCGTAAGTTGAGTGCCTTCGAGAACGGTTCTGCCTTTTCTGGGTTGCCCGCAAACTTCGTACGCTCTTTGCATAAGTTCGTCAAGACCTTTTTCACGCAAAGCGGAAATCTCGACAACGGGAAGTCCGATTTTTTCTTCGAGGCTCTTTGCGTCGATTTTGTCGCCGTTTTTCTCAACCGCGTCCATCATGTTGAGCGCGATGATCATCGGGACGTCGATTTCCATAATTTGAGTCGTAAGATAAAGGTTACGCTCGAGGTTGGTGGCGTCTACGATATTGATGACGCAATCGGGTTTTTCATCGAGAATGTAGTTTCTCGAAATCACTTCTTCCGGCGTGTACGGGGAAAGCGAATAGATACCGGGAAGGTCGACGATAGCGATGGGCTCTGCGCACTTTTTGTACGTACCCTCTTTCTTATCCACCGTGACGCCCGGCCAGTTGCCGACGTGTGCGGTCGAACCTGTCAAACTGTTAAACAAAGTCGTTTTGCCACAGTTCGGGTTGCCTGCAAGAGCAAATCTTTTCATTATTCTTGTACCTCCATCGTCACGACAGATGCTTCGGTTTTACGAAGCGTGAGTTCGTATCCTCTGATAGTCACCTCGATCGGGTCGCCGAGAGGTGCTTTTTTGCGAAGATACACTTCTGCGCCGGGCGTAACGCCCATATCGAACAAACGACGTCTGATTCTTCCGTCGCCGCCGACTGTTTTGATTACGCCTTGCTCGCCGATAATGAAATCGCTAAGCAGTTTTTCCATTTTGTCCTCCTAAAAACTATGCTACTAAAATTTTTGTTGCCATTTCTTTGTCCAAAGCGAGACGTCCGTCTTTGATAAGGCAAATGACGCTGCCGCCGCTTTGGGATATGATACTGATTGTCGAATCGATGGTTATACCCAAACTTTCAAGATGTTTTTTTGTTTTTTCGTCGGTCATAATCCTGACGATTCTCAAATCCTTGCCTAAGGGTGCAAATACAAGCGGCATATCTCTCTCTCCTTTTGCCGATTTTCAGATGATTATTTTGTGAATATGAAGTTTTATTCATATTTACGATAGAATAGTACAACTTCCGCAAAAATATGTCAACAGATTTAATAAAATAATATGAAAATTTTTTCATATTCTTTTCCTTGATTTATTTCCAAACAAGTTATATAATAAAAATAACAATATAAAGTCGGTCGGATTAAGGCATAATTTGCAAAATAATCGACTTGTAAAACAAGCGAGCAACGGCGCGATGACTGCGTAAGTATTCCGCAAAAAAACATTTTTGACAGAATGTTTCGAGCGGGATATTCGAGCGTCAGACAAGGAAGCGTTCCTTGAACGACAACCCTAATTTACTAACCGTAAATGAGTTGACGGGCAAGGTGCGATAACGAAGTATCACGCCAAATAGCACGCTCGAAAGGAAGCCAATGGGACAAGAAGTTAGAGAACCCAAACAAGAAAGATCCATCGAAAAGAAAAATCGAATCGTCCAAGCGGGATTCGAACTCTTTTCGCAAGTGGGATACTACAACACCAACACTGCCGAAATCGCAAAACGCGCAGGCGTTTCGACGGGCATAGTTTACGGATATTTCAAGGACAAAAGAGATATTCTTTTGGATGTTTTGGAAATTTACGTCAAAGAGGCGTTCGCACCCGTTTTGGATATGATAAACAACCTCACCGCCCCCGTGAATTTCGAGGGTACGATAGGGCACGTGCTTGACAACGCGATAAACATTCACAAAAAGTACGCCAACATCCACGAGGCACTTCACTCTTTGTCGCATAGCGACGAGGCAGTCAACAACAAGTTTATATCCCTCGAGGACGAAATCACGCTTGCCATCGCCAACAAGTTGGCAGACCTCGGCGTGAAAAAAGAGAATTTGACCGAGCGTATCCACTTTGCAATGGATATCGTCCAATCCTTCTCTCACGAGTACGTCTACGACCACCACACCTACATAGACTACGACGAAATGCGCAAAATCGTGCACAACACGCTCGTCGCGCTTTTTGAGGACTAATGACACCGTTTTCGCAAAGGTCGCTCGACTTTTTGTATTTCAATCACAAATACAATTCCAAACTTTGGTATCAGGAACACAAAGAGGACTTCAAACAGTACCTCTCCGTTCCTTTCCGCGATCTTGTGACCGCAATGTCGCCGCGTATGCTCGAAATCGACGAGCAAATGATAACCGAGCCCAAAAGTATCGTGTCGAGGCTCTACAAGGATTTGCGATTCGCAAAGGATAAAACCAGCCTTTATCGCGACCATATGTGGCTCACGTTTATGCGCGGCACGAACGCTATGTGCGGGCTGCCCGGCTATTTCTTTGAAATATCCCCCTACAACTTCCGCTACGGTTGCGGCTACTATATGGCGGACGCAAAAAGTATGGCGAGTTTGCGCAATTTGATTTTGTCCAACGCCCCCGTTTTTCAAAAAGCGAAAGAATGCTTTGAAAATCAATCGATATTTTCCCTCGTGGGCGAAACTTACAAAAAGCCGCGCTATGCGGACTATACCGAAGATTTGAGCAGATGGCTTGAAAAGAAAGACATTTGTTTCATCGCCAACTCGACGGACATCGACCTTCTTTTCTCGCCAAACCTCGCAGACGTACTGTGCGACAGATTCGAGACTATAAAACCGCTTTACGACTTGATGATGACGGCGGAATCTTTGGCGGAACGATAACTAAACATCGGCGCGATAACGAAATAAACCGCAAAACGAACGCTTTACACATTGAAAAATGCACGATAAACGTGCGTTTTTGTTTTTTAATTCGGATTATAATTGCCGTGTTATTAACGATTCTCTTTCGCTCGCAAACGAATTTGCGCGCGTATTTTCAAGTAATCGTAAAACCGCTCGCGCAATGAAGTCCAAATATTCCTTGCTCGAAGCCATAATATCAACTTAATTATTCGTATTTTTTCGTCAAAAACTCCTGCGCGCTTTTCAGTATGCGCTTTGTGTTGTCAAACGTCAAAAGTTCGAGTGCTTCCTCGTACGGCACGATTTTGTACGTCATATTCTCGAATCCGTCATTGTGGCAAGGCTGTTGCGTGCCGAAATCGCCGAGAAAAAACACGACGGTTTTCTCGTTGCCGTTTTTGAGCGTATATTCTATCGTTTTGCGAAATCCGTTGACGATTTTGGGTTTTACCGACGTTTCTTCCCACGTTTCTCGGATTGCGGTTTGCCTTTCGCTCTCGCCGCCCTCAACGTGACCTTTTGCAAATCCGTACACGCCGTAGTCGGTTTGCGTAATCAAATATTTTATGCCGCCGTATGCCCTCGTAAACGTCACCGTTCCGCAAGATTTTTCTCTCATATTACCTCACAAAATAACGTGCAAATTGCGAATATCCGCATTTTTTATTCGTTTTTGGATTGAGTACCCGAACGGTTCGAGATAGTTCCCTTCGATTTTCAACTCGAACTGCTCCTTCATCTCTTTTGCAAACGCGCCGCAAACGTCCTCGACAATCTCTCTTTTCACCCTCTTGCCACTCTCGTCGTTGTCCGCCGTGAGCAGAAATTCGAGAGTGTCGGCAAGCGAGCCGAATTTGACGAGCGAGCGCATCTCTCTTATCGCCCACTTGTAGTACGGCATATGCCTTTTTTCAAGCAAGAACGCAAGTTCGCAAGCGGACTTGACAAACTCGCCGAGCGCGAGCATAGCCGCCCCGTCCTCGCCGTGTTTTATGCACCGAGCGTAGTTATACTGCCCCGACTGCGCCGCCCTCAAAGCGCACGAACCGATTTTTTTGATTCGCACGTCTTCGGGCATACCGTGCAAAATCTCGTTGCGGATTTTGGTAAACTCGCCCAAGTCGTCGCGGAACACTTCACCGTTGGTTGCTTCGGCAAAAAAGAACGAGTCGGTATACAGCCACTCTTGCCAATCGATCGGCGCACCGTCCGAGCCGGTGTATCTTCTGTAGAAATCGTCTATCGTAAACACGCCCTTGAAAGCCGAACTTTCAACGCTTGAGCGAGCGTTGTCAACGCCGTTTTTCAGCGCATATTCCTCTTTAAGTTTATCATATGCACGCATTAGATAAAACCCGATTTTTTCCTCGTCTTCTTTGGTAAGCCAAAGGCAGAATCCCGTTTCAAAATCGTGGTCGCGCGAGGTTTGGTCGTCGAATCCGAAACATTCCGAGCCGTGTCCGACAAGCCCGACCGCAATGCGATTTTCAAAGTCGCCAAAATTGCGGCTTATCATTTCCGCACCCGCTTCTTCATAAAACTTTCTTGCTTCTTCAAGTCCTTTCATATTCAAAATCGACGTTTTATCTATCGATATACACTTGATAAAACTTATTTTCTGTTATTTTCGTAGATTTGTTTCGCTCTGTTCTCGAGTTCCGCTTTTTGAATGAAATATCCGAAAAACTCAAAAGACGGCGCGCACTTCGAGCATACGAACGCATAGTTTCCGTCACGAACAAGCGACTTGTCATCAAGGCACTCGTATGCAAGGTTCAAAAGGTTTTCCACTTCCTCGTCGCAGGTTTCGCCCTTGCTTTGCGCCTCGCTAAACGCAAGGTGCGCAAGATTGACATAGGACACCGCAAGTTCGCAAAAACCGCCTTTGTTTTTGAGCAAGTCTATTGCCTTTCGATAGTACGCCCTGCCCTCTGAAAATCTTTGCAAATCGCAAAGCGCGGTGGCGTAATTGTTGTACAATCCCGCAAGGCGATAGTCGTCTTTTTCAAGCGATTTTTCGTACCGCTCTTTTGCAATCTCGTAGTACTTTATCGCTTCTTTCGCCTTTCCGAACGCTTTCATAGTCGTGGCGCAATTAAGATAAATCGTCGCGTCGCCAACGCTCGAACAAGTGCCGCTACACGCCAAAATCGCAAGTGCTTCGTCCACGGCGGCGAGTCCTTTTTCTTTGTCGCCGAGTTTGCGGTAAAGCCCGATTTGCTCGCTTAGCACTTCCAAAAGTCCTTTGGTATCGTTCAAGGCTTTTGCTTCTTTTTCCCAGTATTCGAGAACGCGCTTTGCGCCTTGCAAATCGTCTTTTTCAAACATTTCGTCGATTTTGTCAATCACTCGCACGATAGGAATCGTGCCGATAGGTTCTTTTGAACAACTGCATTTTTCCTGCATATTCTGCCTCACTCGTTTTGGTAAAAATATCATATCACAAAATCGCATTTAAGCAAAGAGGGAAACGAAAATACTTTGCTGATTATGCACGCCTTTATTTTCTTTGCCTCATTGCGTTTTACCGAATTTTCGTTTCGAGTTTTTAGCAATTTGCCGTATACGGTTTATATATTTTCCACCGCGCGCTTTTCTTTTACCGCCGCATACGTTTTCATCGACTGCCACCGCTCGTTTTTCTTAACTGCGCTATGCGCTTTTCTTTGTTGCCGTCGTTGGTTTTTAATGAAATTTTAATAATACAAAATCCGTATATTGTCGATTTTCGCGTCGGCTTTTGTCGAAAACGCATATTGAAATGAATTAATTATGTATTGTATAATAAATTTATCTTATTCGAGGGGGAAGTTTATGGGAAAACTTCAAAAACTTATCGACAACAAGGCGCAAAGCGCGAAGTTTATGTGCGACGAAATCGCGCATATTTGCAACGATATGCCAAAGCGCGATCCCGGCAGCGAGGGCGAAAAAATGGCGTGCGAATATATGGCGGACTACCTCAAACACGACTGCGGTTGCGAAAGGTCCGACGTCGAATCTTTCACCGAACACCCCAACGCGTTTTTCGGTTGGATTTACTTCACGATAACCTTCGTGCTTGCGGGTATGGTGCTGTTCTTCTTCCTTCCCGTTCTCGGAGCGGTGCTTACGGGCTTGGGATTTGCGATTTTGTTCATTCAATTCGGTCTTTACAAAAAACTCGTTGACAAGTGCTTCCCCAAAAAGACGGGACACAGCGTTACCGCCATCAAGAAATGCACGGGCGAAGTGAAAGGCAGAGTGTTTTTCAACGGACACCCCGACGCGGTTTGGAACTGGCCCGTCAACAACAAATTCGGCGGTACGGCACACGTTGCGCACCTCGTGACGAGCGTTGTGAGCGGACTCGTAGTGCTCGGATTGAACATCGCGGCGGCAGTCGCAACCAAATGCCAACCAGTAATCGACTACACCGTCGCAGGTTATGTCGCGCTTTACGGTCCGGTGCTTTTCTGGATGGGCATTGCGATTTTGATTATGGTCCCCTGCCTCGTCGGTATGTACTTTATGTGGGATGAAAACACCATCACGGACGGCGCAAACGACAACCTCACCGGTTGCTATATGGGCATTGCGATTCTCAAAGCAATGAAAGATCAAGGCATCGAGCTCGAACACACGGAAGTCGGAGTAATCATTTCGGGAAGCGAGGAAGCGGGACTTCGCGGCGCAATGGCTTGGTGTCAAGCGCACAAAGGCGAGTTCGACGACGTTCCCACTTGGATTTATTCCTACGACACCATACACGAAAGCCGTTTTCTCGGCGTAAACTATCGCGACCTCAACGGCACGGTGAAATCGGACAAGGAAGTGAGCGATTCCTTCATAACCGCCGCAAACGAACTCGGCATCAAATGCAGCAAGACGTGGGTCCCCCCGTTCGGCGGCGCAACGGACAACGCGGCGTTCAACAAAGCGGGATTCCGCTCGACGGGTATCACCGCTCTCGACCACAATCTTCAAGACTACTATCACACGATGCGCGACACGGCGGACAATCTCAACCCCGAATGTCTTGCCGACTGCTATGCGATTTCCGTCAAATGCCTTGAAAACTTTGACCGCGACATCGCAAAATAACGTCTGAATATCGAAAAAAAAACGCTGTAAAAAAGCACTAAAAAACAGCGAAAAATAATCAAAAAATCAACGAAAAGTAAGTGAAAAACCAACTTATTCATTCAAAAAATCCTTCCGCATTTTCGGAAGGATTTTTTTATCGCGGTTTTCTTTTCCGCTATTTTTACGCAACGTTATTTTTTTTGCCGCTTCGTTTAATTATGTCGGATTCGCTTTGCCTCGTTTCGTCCGATTCTTGTTGCGTTACGTCGGATTTGTTTTCGGTCACGTTCGATTCGTTTTCGGTCACGTTCGATTCGCTTTCGGTCACGCTCGATTCGCTTTCGGTCACGCTCGATTTGTTTTCGGCTCTTTCGTGTTCTTCTTCGAACACGACTTCCCTCTTGTATTCGTCCTCGTCCTCTTTTGCGATTTGCGAATCGACGTTGCCGCTCGGCTCGGTTTCGTCTGCGGATACGAGTTTCGGCTTCTCGCGCTTGTAGACTATCGCCATAATTATGCCGTCCACGATGATGTTCAGCACCCAACTTATCGGCCAACTCAAATACAGCATTTCGGGCGTATTGACCGCTCTGCACGCGGTGTAAATCCACACGATACGGAACACGCATATGCAGAAGAAGTTTGCAACCATCGGCGTGAACGAGTAGCCCATTCCGCGCATACAGCCGACAAGCACTTCGACGATACCGCAAACGAAGTATATGGGCAAAATGATTTTCATTCTCGCGCAAGCGTAGCCGATAACTTCGGGGTCGGACGTGTAGAGCCTTGCGATATACTGCCCTGCCGTGAGCAAAACGAGCGTCCACAAAAGGCTTATCACGAGAATCATTATCGACGCTTCAATCACGGATTTTTTGATGCGTTTGGGCTTTTTCGCGCCGTAGTTTTGCCCCACGAACGTAACGGTTGCGTTGGACACGGCGTTCATAGACGTGTACACGAAGCCTTCGAGGTTGCTTCCCGTCGAACTGCCTGCGACAAGCGAATAGCCGAAAGTGTTGAGATTCGTTTGAATCAGCACATTTGCGACAGAGAAAAACGAATTGAGTATGCCGCTGGGCAAACCGACTTTGAGTATCTGCAACAACTCGTCCTTGTGAAAGCGCAGTTTTTTAAGCACGAGTTTGCAATATCCGTCCTCTTTCAAGAGGGTTATAACGAGCATAATGCAGGACAAATACTGGCTTACGATAGTCGCAATGGCAACGCCTTCGACGTCGAGTTTTGCCACGATAACGAATATGAGGTTGAGCGCAACGTTGACGATACCCGCAACCGTGAGGTATATAAGCGGACGTTTCGTATCGCCTTTTGCACGAAGAATGGACGCGCCGAAATTGTACAGCACGTTTGCGGGCGTGCCGATAAAATAAATAAACAAATAGTCCGTGGCCTTGTCCAAAATCGCGGGGTCGGTTTTCATCCAAACGAGGAAATATCTTGCGCAAAAAACGCCGATAAGCCCAACGGCCGTACCACTTATGAGAGACAAAAGCACCGACGTATGCACGGTGTTCTGCGCGCGCTTTTCGTCACGAGAGCCTATCGCCTGACTCATAACCACATTCGTGCCGATAGACAAACCTATGACAACGTTGATTATGAGATTTATAAGCGCGACGTTTGACGAAACCGCCGCCAGCGATTGCGTGCTCGTTTCGGAAAACTGACCGATAACTATCAAATCCGCCGCATTGAACAGCAGTTGCAAAATACCCGAAAACGCAAGCGGAAGGGACACCGCAATGAGCTTTTTGAGCAGCGGCCCGCTTGTCATATCCATATCTTTGGCGACGGCTTGATGGTGAAAATGAAGTGGTTTCATATTTTATCCGTTGTAATAAAGCGTATATTTCTCAACAAATTCCCTCTTGTTTGAGAGATTATTTTATCACTTCCGCCGCCAAAGTCAACCGAAACCGCCCCATATCCATAATTAAAAATTATGGAAAATTTGCAAAAGCCTGCCCTATCCTTTCTCGTCGCCTTAAATTCACAGTACCGCCGACCTTGGACGACTCACCCCCACATAAACAAAGCAACCGCACAAGACAGTTGCTTTTGAGATGAAATTCATTCCTATTATTCTTTTTTATTAGAAAAAATATTACGGATTGCTTGGTCGTATGCCTCTTCATTCAAAACTCCGTTATTTATCGCACATAATTCCTTTCGTATAAAAGACACCGACTGTTTCTTTAGCGCATTTATAGTAGAGACTGTCAGGGTTGCTCTTGACAATCTAAAGGACGACTCGGAATAAAACGCTTATATTGCACAATATGAAAAAAATCCCGACTTTGAATTGAAGGTCGGGACTTTATTTGAAATATTCCACAACTCGCACAAAGTGCGAATATCACTGCGACAAAGTCGCAATATCACTTTTGGTTCTATCCAAAAATATCACTGTTGCGTGGCAACAATATCACTCGCTGCGCATCGTATATTTATTTGCCTGCCTTTTGAGCCTCGAACCTGTCCAACTTATTTTTTTCGAGTTTCAAATACACCCATTTGATCGGCGGGCAGATTGCAAACAGGAATTGCGCGAACGTGAAGAGTCTGGACGGATTGACAAATTTGCGTTTATGCTCCAAACCTCTCACCATACATTTGGCAACGTGTTGAGGTTTTTGCACGGGGAACGGCCGCTCGCGAATGACTTTGCCATCCTGCCCTTCGACCGCTTTTTTGAAGAAGCCCGTGTCGGTGGCTATCGGATAGAGGCAAGTGAGGGCAACGTTTTTGGGAAGTTCGTAGCGAAGACCTTGTTGGAAGCCTTGCATTGCAAATTTGCTCGCGCTGTAAAGCGTATAGCCGGGCATTGCGAGTTTGCCGATTGCCGAAACGGTGATTGCCATTTGACCTTGCTTGCCGCCAAGATATTCGACGTATTTTTGGTATGTATATATGGGCGAATACACGTTGACTTTGAAGATGTCTTCGATGCGTTCCCAGTTGACGTAATCCATCGTTTCGTAGTACGGGAAGCCGGCGTTTGCAAAGAAGATGTCGATCGAGCCGAGTTTTTCGGTTGCGGTCGCAAAGATGGAATCGACGTTTTCTTTGGTGGACACGTCGCACACCATCGGGAACACGTTTTTGAGGTTAAGAGCCTCGATTCTGTCGGTGCGCAAGTCAACCGCCAAAATTTTATTGCTACCGTTTGCGAGCAATTTGAGCGTTTCAAGACCTATACCGCTGTTCGAACCGGTGATGACGATGGTTTTGCCGTTTATCATAATTTTCTCCTTTCAATCTCGCAAATTTATGCGGATTTTGGTTAATTTATTTACTTATAGTATATTATCACGAAAAATCGTGATTTAACGATTTATTGTGAGTGATTGTTATATTTGGATAAAATTTGATTAAAAGTTTCGTTTGCGCGGGCTTGCAGAGCGGAAAGAGAGCGGGAATTGTCAATAACAATCGTGGCTTTTGCCCTCAACACGGCGGACGGAACTTGCGAACGTATGCGCGAAACCGCTTGCTTTACGCTCATTCCTCTGCCCTTTTTCAAGCGTGAAATACGTTTGAAAAGAGGCGCTCTGATGTATACGATTTCGTCAAACGCCTCGTCGCCGCCCTCTATGAAAAGCGGAAGTTCGACCACAAGCGGACTTTCTTTACATTCCGATATAACCCGCATAATTTCGGGGTGTGCGAGCGCGTTGAGTTTTTTGCGCTCGCCACGGTCGGAAAACACGATTTTTGCGAGTGCGCCTTTATCGACTACGCCGTTTGAAACGACGCTTGGAAACAATGTCGCGATTTTTTGGATATACGACGGCGTTTTGAGCAATTCGGCATTGATTTCGTCTGCGCTGAGGCAGAAAAATCCCCTTCCCTTTGCGATTTTCATAACCTCGCTTTTGCCCGAGCCTATTCCGCCGATAACCGCGATTCTCATTTGAGTTCACCCCAGTTCGTCGCGCTCGTGGCTTCGGCAACGAGTGGCACGGAAAGCCTTATTGCGTTTCCCATTTCGTACGACAGAATCTTTTTTACTTCTTCTTCCTCATCCTTTGCCGCGTCGATAATCAACTCGTCGTGGATTTGAAGAATCATTTTGGATTTCATATTTGCAAGACGTTTTTCAACGTTTATCATAGCGATTTTGATGATGTCGGCAGCCGAGCCTTGAAGCGGCGTATTCATCGCCATACGCTCTGCTGCGGAACGCACCATATAGTTTGACGCTTTGAGGTCGGGAAGATTGCGGCGTCTGCCGAGCATAGTGAGCGAATAACCCCTTTCGCGTGCGTCCTCGACGTTCTTGTCCATAAAGGCGCGAACCTTCGGGTGCATCGTGAAATAGTTGGCGATAAACTCTTTTGCCATATATTGCGGAATTGACAAGTTTTCCGCAAGGCCGAAACCGCTTATGCCGTAAATTATGCCGAAATTGACCGCCTTTGCGTCACGTCTTTGCGCCGGTGTAACTTTGCTGACCGGTATGCCGAGAATTTGCGAAGCGGTGATTGCGTGTATATCTTCGTCCTTGTTGAATGCCTCGATAAGTTGCTCGTCGCCGCTCATATGCGCAAGAAGTCTAAGTTCGATTTGCGAATAGTCCGCACTCACGAGCACGCAGTTTTCGCTCGGCACGAACGCGCTCTTGATGTCCTTTGCCTCGTCGCTTCTCGCAGGTATGTTCTGAAGATTCGGATTGGTCGATGACAGTCTGCCCGTCTGGGTTATGCACTGATTGAACTCGGTGTGAATCTTGCCTCTGTTGATAAGCGGTTGAAGTCCGACAACGTACGTCGATTGAAGTTTTGCGTAGTGGCGGTATTCGAGCACTGCGTTGACTATGGGATGTTTGCTTGCAAGGTTTGAAAGCACGTCCTCGCTTACGGAATAACCCGTCTTCGTTTTTTTGCCGTGCGGCAAGCCGAGTTTGTCGAAAAGTATATCGCCCAGTTGCTTTGGCGAGGCGATGTTGAAAGTTTCGCCGGCAAGCGCGTAAATCTCTTTGGTCAAACTCTCGATGAGTTGTCCGTATTTGCTTTCAAGCGTTTTCAAAACGTCTGCCGAAACGCAAACGCCTCTTTCTTCCATATTGCGCAAAACTACGCAAAGCGGCTGTTCAACGTCGAAAAACAGACTATTAAGTCCTTGTTGCGTCAACTGCTCGCGCAAATTCTCGCTTTCCGCAAACAGTTCCGCCGCACCGGTTTCGTAGCCGTCCGCGCCCAAAACCTGCTCTATATTTTTTATCGGCGCACTGCCTCTTGCAAGGTGTGCGGCAATCATAACGTCGAAGAATTTGTCTTGCTCGAAGCCGTACGTCTTGCTCATAGATTTATAGTCGTAGCATACGAGTTCCTTGCCTGCCGCCGCCTTTTTAAGTGAGGCAAGCGCGTCGTCGAATCCTATGCCTTCGCTGAACAAATCTTCAACGCAACTTATCGTATACTCGGTTTTGTCGTCAACGGCAAACGATATGTCTTTGCCTATAAGTATTGCGATTGTGTCGCCCTTGGCGGCGTTTTCTATCTCCCTCTCGGTTTTGAGAACGACGGTGGTTTTTTCGATATTTTTCTTTGCGGGCGTTGTCTGTTCCGCACCGTCGAAAACCATACGGTTTGCAAGCGACGAGATTTCGAGTTCGGCAAGTTTTTGCTTCACTTCCCCCGAATAAACGGGCGTGAACGCAATTTCGTCGAGTGTACACTCGACAGGCACGTTGCAGTTTATGGTTACGAGTTCTTTGCTGAGCAAAGCGAGGTCCTTGTTGTTTGCGACGTTTTGTCCGAGTTTGCCGGGGATTTGCTCGGCGTTTGCCAAAATGTTTTCGAGCGAGCCGTATTTGTCGAGCAGTTGTTTTGCCGTCTTTTCGCCCACGCTCGGAATACCGGGGACGTTGTCCGACGCATCGCCGCGAAGTGCCTTGTAGTCTATGAATTGTTCTACCGTGAATCCGTCTTCGAGCAGTCTTTCGACGTCGTACACTTCGATGTCGCTTACGCCCTTCTTCGTCCAAAAAATCTTCGTCGTAGGACTTACGAGTTGAAAACTGTCGCGGTCGCCCGTGACGATTATGCACTCGTCGTCAAAACGCTTGGACAGCGTGCCGAGAATGTCGTCGCCCTCATAGCCTTGTTTGCTCACGATTTTGATACCCATTGCGGTTATGAGATCTTTTAGCGGTTCGACTTGTTGGCGCAGTTCCTCGTCCATAGGCTTTCTGGTCGCCTTGTATTCCTTGTACATTTCGTGGCGGAACGTCGGACCGTGCAGGTCGAAAGCCGCCGCTATGTGCGTGGGTTTTTGCTCTTTGATTATCTTCAAAAGTATGCTCAAAAAGCCATATATCGCGCCCGTGTACAAACCCTTCGAGGATTTGAGGTTGGGAAGCGCGTGATATGCGCGGTGCATTAGAGAGTTCGAATCCAAAAGCAATATCTTGTTTTGCGACATATTTCACCTATATTTTATCTTTGCCAAATACTATTAGATTAAGACGATTTCAGCCAAGCAAAAACTCGGAAAGACCGTTTTGCATCAGTTCTTTCGTATCGTCGTAGCCCATCTGCATATATGCGCGGATACGAGTTTTCGAAAACGCCATCGCAGGTCCGAGATCTTCTTTTGGGATAATATAAAAGAGATTCGGATTGCCCTCGACTTTGCGCTTGGGCTGCTTGCTTTCGACGTTCGTGCGAATCACGAGTATTTTGTCGTAGCCGTGCCTCGTGAGCAGATTTACTGGCATATTGTCGTAAACGCCGCCGTCTATGTATTTTTTCTCGTCTATTACTTTGGGCGGAAAAATCGGGAACGTTGCGGAAGCAATGATATAGTCCACAAGTTTTCCCTCGTCTATTTCGCTCATCATCTTTTCAAACGGTTGCATATCGCTGATGTTGAAAGCGACGAGTCCAAAGTCCTTGCCCGATGCGCGAATATCGTCTTCGTTCACTATCGTTTCAAAAAACTTTTGCGATTTTTGATAGGAAGATTCGAGCATTTTGAAAGTATTGAGTTTTTTTTCCGCCAGTATTCTCAAAATTGCGGGGCGCAAATCCAAGCCGTTCAATTCGGCGAGTTCCTCGTCGCTCAAATCGAATACGGTGTTGGTTCTAATTTCGTTCCACACGTCGAACAGTTTGGAATAGCCGCCTTCGAGATATATCGCGCCGTTTATCGCGCCTATGGACGTACCCGCAACGCCGTCGAAGTCAACCATAAGTTCTCTAATAGCCATAAGTGCACCGATTTGATATGCGCCTTTTACACCGCCGCCTTCGAGAACCAAACCTAACTTTTGCCTTTCTTTGCTCATTTGTGACCTAAAATAAGTATTATTTTAGATAATTGTATCATTGAAAGGGCTATTTGTAAAGAACGAAGAACGGCAAAGAAAAAATATAACTTGCCGTTCATTACAAGAGTTGTTCTTCCTCTACAAGAGTTTGACGGCGCGTACTTTAATTAAAA
>UMHQ01077646.1_pt1 | contig 31451 bp, 34 predicted proteins | sample 1965531 | NCBI WGS metagenome assembly UMHQ01 (sample SAMEA4836098, study PRJEB28245) | human gut metagenome | biome: gut microbiome; material: fecal sample | place: Denmark | collected 2008 | reverse complement strand
CCGAGGCGCGGAGCGGAGTGCAAGCCCCTTTGTCGAAGAAGGCTTTGCCTTCTTCGACAAGCTCAAGGACCCCCGGACGGGCGGCCTTTTTGCTGTGCGGTTTAGTCGAACACGGGCTCCATCTCGGAGTGGAGGACCGCGCCGGTGGAGGCGTCTATCGTGTAGTCATATTCCATCGTGCCGTTTATGAACTTCACGTCGTAGTACACGAAACCGTCGTCGCGCTCGAAATCGGTGTCCAGGCGCGTGACATCCTGGCGGGTGAAGCCGGCGTCGGCAAGGGCGGCTTCTGCCGCCGCGTCGCGGCCTATATATGCGCTGTCGTTCCACACGAAGAACCAGACCAGGCCCAGGGCTATGGCAGCCACCAGGACTATCGCGACTATTATCCAAATTATAGTTTTCTTCACTTTGTTTCCTCCTTGTACTGTTTGACTGCACTTTTATTTTCGCACGCTTTGATTAACGCAGAATTAAGACTGAGGGCTTTGCAAAAGATTTTTTGTAATGTATTATTTAATATGTCTCTAATGTGTTCGTGAAAAAATATGGGTGTAAAAATATGCTCCAAGGGATGTGACCGCTCATGCGCATACTTGTCGTCGAGGACGAAAGGGACCTGAACCGGATAATCTGCAAGAGGCTGGCCGCCGGCGGCTACTCCACGGACGCCTGCTATGACGGGCTAGAGGCGCTCGATTACCTTGAGAGCACCGACTACGACGCCGCCATCTTCGACGTCATGATGCCGCGCATGGACGGCTTCACGGCCGTGCGCAGGCTCCGCGAGCGGGGCGACGCCACGCCCGTGCTCTTCCTCACCGCGCGCGACGCCGTGGGCGACAGGGTCGAGGGTCTGGACCTCGGCGCCAACGACTATCTCGTCAAGCCCTTCTCCTTTGACGAGCTGCTGGCCCGCATCCGCGCCATGACCCGCAAATCCACCGGCAGCGCCACCAACATCTTCACCTGCGGCGACCTCTCGCTGGACACCGCCTCCCACCGCGTCACCCGCGCGGGCAAGAACATCGACCTCTCCGCCAAGGAGTTTGCCGTGCTGGAGTTCATGATCCGCAACAAGGGCTCCGTCCTCTCCCGCGAGGCCATAGAGAACAACGTCTGGAGCTATGACTGGGAGGGCGGCACCAACGTCGTGGACGTCTACATGAGTTACCTGCGCCGCAAGCTCGATGCCGAATTCGACAAGAAGCTCATCCACACCGTACGCGGCGTGGGCTGGGTGCTGAGGGACGAGGCATGAGATTCATAACTATCAAAACGCGGGTAACAATATACTTTACGCTCATGATGGTGCTTGTAGTCGCCCTGGTGCTCGTATTCATGCTCATCGTCGGCCAGAGGGTGCTCACCAACAACGCCGAGGCCACGCTGCTCGACGTCGTGCACGACAATATAGACGACGTGGAGTACAAGGACGGCTACCTCGACCTCGACGAGCTGAACCTCTACCGCCACAACGTTTACATCCTGGTCTATGACGACGCCCAGCAGCTCATCGGCGGCGCCGGGCTGCGCCACTTTGACGGCGACGACGAGTTCTTCAACGGCGAGACGCGCGACGTCGTCATCGACGGCGAGAACTACCTCGTCTACGACCTCTACGTCCAGAATCCCGGCGGCAACGTCTGGCTGCGCGGCATAACCTCCACGGACAACTCCTTCTCCGCCGTGAGGATCATCGTCATCCTCTCGCTGGTGCTCTTTCCCGTGCTGGTGCTGCTGACGGCGGTCGTCGGCTGGCTCATCGCGCGCCGGGCCTTCCTGCCCGTGCGGCAGATAACCGACACCGTGGACGCCATCTCCGACGGCTCCGACCTCACCGCCCGCATCGGCCTCAAGCGCGGGCGCGACGAGATACACCGCCTCGCCGCCACCTTCGACCGGATGTTCGACCGGCTGGAGCACTCCTTCGACGCCGAAAAGCGCTTCGCCTCCGACGCCTCGCACGAGCTGCGCACGCCCATCGCCGTCATCATCGCCGAGTGCGAATACGCGCGGCAGAACGCCAAGACCGTCGAGGACTATCAGGAGTCCATGGAGGTCGTGGAGCGGCAGTCGCGCAAGATGTCCACCCTCGTAAACCAGCTGCTCAACATCACACGCATGGACCAGGGCACGCACAAGATCTCCCTCGAGCGCGCGGACTTCTCGGAGCTCGTTGAGGTCGTCTGCGACGAGGCCGCCGTGGCCTCCGGGCGGGACATACGGCTCGAGAAGGACATAGAGCAGGGCGTCTACGCCAACATGGACGTCGGCCTCATGGCCCGGCTGGTGCAAAATCTCGTGGAGAACGCCTTCAAATACACCGCCGAGGGCGGCACGGTCCGCGTCGGCCTCCACACCTCCGGCGGGAGGCTCACCTTCTCCGTCTCCGACACGGGCATAGGCATAGACAAGAAGGACCTGCCCCACATCTGGGAGCGCTTCTGGCAGGCCGACAGCTCCCGCGGAGTCGACCGCGGCTCCGGCCTCGGCCTCGCGATGGTCAAGCAGATCGCCGAGGCCCACGGCGGAAAACTCAGCGTCGAGAGCAAGCCCGGCGAGGGCAGCACCTTCTCCTATTCGATGGAATGCAGTAACTAAAAATTCTTTTTCGCTTATAGTTTCTCTGGTGTTGACAAAGCGCGCTAAAAGTCATATAATGCAGACATGGAAGCTGAGGAAAGCGAGGTATGCGACATGGCAAATCCTATCTGCATAATAGGCGACTCTATAACAGGCGGAGTTGTTTATCTCTCGGACCTTGAGAAGTACACGCACTGGAAGGATTCGTTTGTGAACCTGCTGGGCGCCTCGCTGGATTCGGAGGTGAAGAACCACTCCAAGTTCGGCTGCACCTCCTCCGCCGCGCTCAAGCGGCTGGAGCGCTATGCCAAGGACATAGCCGCCTGCCCCACCACGCTGGTGATGCTGGGCGGGAACGACTCGGACTTCAACTGGCCCGCCGTCGCAGCCGAGCCGGAGGCCCCGCACGACTGCAACACGCCCATGGAGAAGTTCAAGGAGTACTACAACAAGGTGCTCGACGGCATCCAGGCCCTGGGCAGCAAGCCCGTGGTGATAAATCTCATCCCCGTCTACGGTCAGCGCTACTTTGACTGGTTCTCCCGCAAGAGCGACCCCAAGGCGCTCATGCGCTTTTTGGGCACGACTGACAGCATCGAGCACTGGAACGAGATGTACAATCTCGCGGTCATGCGCATTGCCGCCAGACGCGGCGTCCCGATGCTGGACGTGCGCAGCGCCTTTTTGCAAAAGCGCAACTTCGACGGCCTCTTCAGCGAGGACGGCATCCACCCCAGCCCGGAGGGACACCGGCGGATGTTCGAGTACATTCTCCCCCAGACCCGCGAGATCCTGGCCTGAAATCAGATAAAAAAGCTCCCCCCGCCGTTTGGCGGGGGGAGTTTTCATATTTCCACCGTATCTCCCGCGTGGAGATAGGCAACGCGCCGGCCCATCTTTTCGGCGAGGCGCGCGTAGGACGGCAGGCCGGTGCAGTGGCCGGTGTAGTACCGCGTGCCGGGCAGGGCGAGCAGGCGCTCGGCCACGCCGTCAACCAGCGCCTCGTCCACGTCGCTGGTGCCGGGCACGGCGAGGTGGAAGCCGCCTACGACGGCGTCCGGCGGGGCCGGGTCAAGCTCGGCGAGCCGGGAGAGGATGTTCACGATGCCGCAGTGCGAGCAGCCGGCGATGAGCGCGCGGCGGCCCCCCTCGCGGATGAGCAGGTGCTGCTCGTGGGCGAAGTCGTCCGGCGTCTCGCCGTCCGGGCCCAGCAGCAGGCGGTTCGCGCCCGAAAAGAGCTCCCTGCCGCGCACGCCGGAGAACAGCGTCAGCCCCGGCGCAAGGGCGCAGGTCTCGCCCGTCTCTACCACGCGGCCGTTTCCGGCGAGGGCGGCGTCTATGCCGATGTACTCCGTCCTGCCGTTCCGACGGCGGGCGTAGCGCGGGGCAAAGGCCCCGGCGCGGACATAGACCTTCGCGCGGCTGTTCGCCTCCAGGAAGGCGGCCAGGCCGCCCCCGTGGTCATAGTGCGCGTGCGAGAGCACGGCGAAGTCCGCGTCCGCGACATCTATGCCGAGGCGCGCGGCGTTTTCGAGGAACAGGCCGCTCGCGCCGCTGTCGAAGAGCAGCTTTTTCCCGCACGCCTCGACCCAGAGGCTCAGGCCGTGCTCGGCGCCCACGCCCTCCCGGGCGCAGTCGTCCACAAGGCAGGTTATTTTCACGCGCTCGCCCCCTCAGCGGATGATGCCGTGGATGAAGGGCGGGAGCTCGGGCTTCTCCGGGCCTATGGTATAGGCCGCGGCCAGCTGCTCGGCGGCCTGCATGGCGCTTGCCTCGTCCTTCGCGTGGATGGAGGCCAGGCTCTCCCCCGCCGCCACCGCGTCGCCGACCTTCTTGTGCAGCACGAGGCCGACGGAGAGGTCGATCTCGCTGTCCTTGGTCGCGCGGCCGCCGCCGAGGTGCATGCTCACGAGGCCGACGCCCGTGGCGTCGATGTGGTTTACATAACCTCCGACAGGTGCAGATGCCTCGAGCACGACGGGGGCGTGGGGCAGCAGCGAGGGGTCGTATACCTCGCGCGCGTCGCCGCCCTGGGAGCGGATAAATTCCGCGAACTTCTCCAGCGCTGCGCCGCTCTTGATGCTGTCTAGCAGCTTTTCGCTGGCTTCGTCCTCCGTCGCGGCCGCGCCGCTCTCGGTGAGGATGCACGAGCCGAGCGTGAGGCAGAGCTCCAGCAGCTCACCGCCGTATTCCCCGCGCAGCAGGGCCAGGGCCTCCGCCACCTCGAGCGCGTTGCCGACGGCGTTGCCCAGGGGCTGGTCCATGTCCGTTATGCAGGCCACCGTGCGGCGGCCGTTGAGCTTGCCTATCTCGACCATCTCGCGCGCGAGCTCGCGGGCCTCGGCCTCCGTCTTCATGAAGGCCCCGCCGCCGCACTTCACGTCCAGCACGATGACGTCCGCGCCCGCGGCCAGCTTTTTAGACATGATGCTGCTCACGATGAGGGGCATGGAGCGCACGGTGCCCGTCACGTCGCGCAGGGCATAGAGCTTTTTGTCCGCGGGGTCGAGGTTCGCGGTCTGGCCGGCGATGGCAAAGCCCGGCTCCTCCACCTGGCGGAGGAAGCCCTCCAGCGTCAGGCCGCACTTGAAGCCCGCGAAGCTCTCCAGCTTGTCCAGCGTGCCGCCCGTGTGCCCCAGGCCGCGGCCGGACATCTTGGCCATGCGCACGCCCTGCGTGGCCACCATGGGCAGCAGGCAGAGCGAGGTCTTGTCGCCCACGCCGCCGGTGGAGTGCTTGTCGGCCTTCACGCCGCTGATGGACGAGAGGTCCAGCGTGTCGCCGCTGTGGACCATCGCCATCGTGAGGTCATAGGTCTCGCGCCGGGTCATCCCGCGCCAGACTATCGCCATGAGCAGCGCCGAGACCTGATAGTCCGGCACCGTGCCGCGGGTGTAGCCGTCTATGACAAAGCCTATCTCCTCCGTCGTCAGCTCTCCGCCGTCGCGCTTTTTCGCTATTATATCGGTCATCAGCATGGTGATCTGCTCCTTTATCTAATGAGTATCACCATTTTACCATTTTCACCACGGAAAGACAACGTATTTGCGCCCGTTTATATACCTCACCACGTCCCCGGCCCAGGCGGGGACGCGCGCGTCGTCCGCGGGCAGGGCCACGAGCAGCCGCCGCCCGTCGTGCGCCGAGAGCGTGCCGTCCGGCGAGCTGTACCAGATGAGGCCGTCCTCCGGCTCGGGCTCCGGTTCAGGCTCGGAGACGGGCTCCGGGGCGGGCTTCTCCGGCTCAGGGGCCGGGGCGGCCTCGCCCGAGGGCGCGGCGTACTCTATGCGCTCCGGAAAGCCCCGCAGCGCCGCGCGAGAGAGGCTCCGCCTTAGCGCGACGCGCCCCTCCCCCGCGGGCGACATCACGCCTAGGTACCCCTCTCTCCCGCCGCCGTAGACTGAGAGGCGCAGCACGCCGCCCGGGTCCGCCGCCTCCGCCTCGAACACCGTCATCGCCCCGCGCGCATGCGCCCTCAGCGAGCCTATCTCGCGTCCTCCGAACATCACCGGCCAGCTTTCCTCCATGCCTCGCACCTCCGTTTGCAGTCTCTCCCATGTGAGACTATGCCGCGGCGGCGGGGCATATGCCCCCGGTGGGGTAAAAATTATTGACAAACGATAATTTGCCTGCTACACTGAGGGCAGAGAATTATTGTTTTGCGATAATTTTTGGAGGTGCATACCGTGTCTGAAACCCGGTTCAAAAAGCTCATCGTGCTCTCCGCGGTGCTCGGCTACGCTGTCTGCGCGGCGGCGGCCGCAGTGCCGGAGCTGACGATACTGATATTCAAGCTGCCCTGCGGCTTCTTTGTGGACCTGCTCTGGGAGCTGGCCATGACGGGCGATGGCTGGCGCATATTTGCCATCGCGCTCTATGTGCTCGTCTGCCTCATCCCGGCGGCGGCGCTGCTCCTGCTCTCGCGGCGGCGCAGGCCTTACCGCGAGGACTGGCTGCTGCTGGTCATGAGCGCCGCGCTCTTCATATTCATAGGCCGGGCGCTGAGCTCGCACTGGGACATGTATTCCACCTTTGCGCAGATGGGGCTGCTCGCCGTGCTGGTGGCGTGGCTGGTGCTCCGGCTGCTCCGGTACTTCAACGCCTCGGACGACGCACGGCTGGTGAAGCTCGCGCGCATCGCCGTGGTGCTGCTGGGGCTTATCTTCGGCTTTGCAGCGGGCTGGACGCTCATAGGCGCGGCGGCGGGGCTCCTCGGCGGCTTCCAGTTCTCCCTGCTTGCCGACGGCGTGTCCGCTGTCGCGACGGACGTCATACTCGTCCTCGGCTGCCTGCGGGCCCTGAGGCTCATAAACACGCTCGGCCCCGCCGGGGAGATCGCCGACGAGACGGTCACGGAGGCCGAGGGCTTCTACCGCTTCAGCTCAAAGGCGCTGGCGGCCATCGTGCTCATCAGCATGTGGGCCAGCCTGGCCAAGCTCCTGCTTATCGAGCTCTCCAGAGACAACAACGTGAACGTCAGCCTGCCCATATTCCCGCTGCTCTTCTGCCTGGCGGCGCTCATAGTCTCGCGCTTCATCGCCGCGCACAAGCAGCTGCGCGACGACAACGACCTCTTTGTCTGATGGCCATCCGCGTACATCTGGAGGACGTCCTGCGCGAGCGGGGCATGACCTCGAAGGAACTCTGCGCCAAGGTGGGCATCACCGAGGCGAATCTCTCCATACTCCGCTCCGGCAAGGCCAAGGGCGTGAGGTTCGCTACGATAAACCGCATCTGCTACTACCTCGACTGCGACGTCGGCGACATCTTGAAGTTTGACGGAAATCTTGAGGAGGACGAATGATGAAGGGCTCATACAAGTTTGGCCTCACCGGCGCGCGCTGCCTCATCCTCTGCGCCGCGGCGGCGCTCATCGGCTGCGCCATCTACCTGTTCTCGGTCTCTCAGGTCGAGGCTGCGCTGGACCGGAGCTGGTTCCCCTTTGCGCAGCTCCAGGCCCTGACCGCCGGCATGGACGGCAAGACGCCTGAGAGCGTCTGCCTGGTCCTGGCCGCGCTGCCGGTGTTCGGCTTTATCGCGCAGCTGCTCCGGAACAGATTCAAGCCGGAGGACCTGCTGCTTCTGCTCTCCGCCGTGCTGCTCTATCTGGTGATGAAGAACCCCCTGACCCTGGAGGGCATCTTCACGCAGCCGACGGTGCAGCCTGCGGTATTCTGGACGGCACTGCTTGCCTGGGCGGGACTGCGCATACTGCGCGCAAGCTGCGCGGCTGAGGGCGCGCCGCTGCTGAGGATAGGCGGCTGGGCCGTCTGCGCCGCGGCGCTGTACTTCGCTTACGGCGCGGGCGCGAACATCGGCACGGCAGTGTACGCGCTTCGTCTCTCCTCGCTCGGCGCCGCCATGGCCGGGGGCGTGAGCATAAGCCCCGCCGCCCTGTTCTCAAAGCTGGTGCTCGCCTTTGTCTCGGCCTGCCTCGGGATCGGAGCCTGTGTGCTGACGCTCAGCGCCCTGCGGCGCTACGCCCTCGACGGGGAGCTGAGCGACGCCGTGGTAGGCGCGGTGGGCAGGCTCTCACGCTTCTGCGCCACAGCCCTCGCGGCGATGCTGCTGCTCTCGGCGGCGCTGGCGGTTGCGGACGTGCTGCTGGTCAGGAGCGGCTCCGGAGGGCTCAGTTCCGTGAGCTTCCCTGTGAGCACGCTCATCTTCTGCTTCGCCGTGCTGCTCGGCGCGCGGTTCATCTCGGCGCACAAGCGGCTGCGGGACGAAAACGACATGTTCATATAGGAGGAACGACATGAAGAAACTCTCCATCGCACTCATACTCGCCCTAGCCCTGGCGCTCTCCGGCTGCTCCATGCTGCGCGAGGACGGAGCCCCGGCGCAGGAAGACCGGCTGGTCGGCATCTACATCACTCCGGAGTATGTGGACACCTTCGACCTCGAGGCATATTTCGAGGACAACGCCTCCAGCCTCATAAACGGCGGCGGCGAGATATCCAGCGAGGACGCGGCAAAATACTCCCAGCGCATCTACGCCACCGACAACGGCGGCCGGGAGGGGCACATCGAGTTCCCCATGTGGGGCATCCCGCTCATCTCCGCGCGCTATGAGGAGGACGGCGAGAGCTATATCGGCAACGAGTCCAGCGACTATATGGACCAAGGCGGCTTGCACGTCTATTCCAGCGACGAGGGCGAGCGTTACGAGATAAGCGGCACGATCTACGCCGACGCGCGCGGCCATATCCAGGTCTACTGCAACCCCGTCTATCAGCAGGCGGACGGCAGCATATATCTCGTCACCGGTCAGGGCATGTCCTCCAACGGCATGGGCACGATGACATTCACCCTCTCCGAGGACAGCGACGCCTACGGCGACGTTCCGGCCTGGGGCATGAGCATAGAGCTCGACATCACGGCCACATACCCCACGGAGCGCGTCGCCGTGCTGCTCTACGGCGCTGACGGCTCTCTCATGAGCCGCACGGAGTACGCGCCGGGCGAGGTCCCGGAGACGATAGCCGCCGGGGACGCCGCCTTTGCCGTGGTCGAGGACTACACGATGGACGACTCCGGCGAGGCCGTGGTGGAGCGGCAGTTCCTCACCCCCGGCGAGAGCTTCACCACCCGCACCCTTGCCGAGGGCGAGAGCTTCTACGCCATCCAGTCCACGATTCTGACCGGCCCGGACTCTGCACAGGATTGACCCCGCGCTCCCTGGCGCTCCGGCGGTAGCTGGAGCGCTGACGAACACATCAAAGGAGGGTCTCATATGAGTAAAACAAAATTCCTTGTCTCACTTGTCCTGGCCCTGGCGCTCATGTTCACGCTCGCCTCCTGCGGCGAGCAGCCCGCGGAGGGCCCGATCAGGCTCGAGGCCAACCCGGAGATGCTGAACGATCTCGTCGACGAAGACTCCGACTTCTATCCCCGGGAGGGCGAAAACTTCACCGCCATGGAGATCGATGTCGACACCGAAGCCTGCACAGCCGATATAAAGCTCTTCGGCGACATGGAGCTTTCCGGCACGCTTGAGGGCCACTGTATACCCATTGATGCCGGCAAAGTCTCCGGCTGGGTCTGCGATTTTTCTGGCGACCTGAGCGGCGGCGGGGACTCGCACTTCGTTATGGTCGACGCCGTGCTCTCCGGCCGCGATGCTCTTGTGACGTTCTCGTTCTACCGGAACAGCCGCTCTAATATGATCTGCTGGTTCGGCGTCCTGGACGACGACCTTGCCGCCGTGAGCAATGAGCGCGTCCGCATGTTTCGTGAGTCCCTGGAGTCGGAAGGGCAATAAACAAAGCGCGCCCCGGTGAGCGGGGCGCGCTTTTTTCAGCTCTGTTCCGCGACATATATGCTCATGCGCTCCTGGATGAGTTTTGCCGCCTGCCCGGCGCTCTGGCCGCCGGAGAGGAAGGCGTTGGCCTCGTCCATGATGATGGCGAGAGCCCGGCCGTCGTAGATGCTCAGACTGTCCGCACTCTCGATGAAGGCGCGGTATTTCTCCACCTCCTCCTCGCTGTGGAGCTGCGTGCTCTCCTCGCCTGTGCACGAGGCCAGCGCCGCTTCAAATGCCGGGCGGTACAGCGGCAGGCCCATGCGCGGCAGCGTCGGGTCGCCGCTGTTGAGCAGCATGTCGCGCACAAAGTCCCAGCACGCCTCCTTGTGCTCTGAGTTCACGCAGATGCCGAGCGCGAAGTCCAGCTCCACGAAGAGGCCGTCCTCACCGTCCGTGGAGGGGCAGCCGAAGTAGGTGACCTCCTTGCCCGTATAGTAGTTATCAAAGTTCGGGCCGTTTGTGAGGTCGGTGTCGCTGAAGGATGTGAAGCTGACCATCAGCTGACCGCGGCCCATGCGGCTCCAGGCGGTTTCAAAGCTCTCAAGGGACTCGTGCTCCGCAGTCCTGTCCTCCTTTACCCGTGCCGCCGCCTCCAGAATGGCGATGAACTCGGGATTATCAAAGTCGCACGTGCCGCTTTCCCAGTCAATGGCCGTCCGCATATAGCGCCGGCTGAGCATCTCGATGAAATAGGCGGGGTCCATGTGATAGCACATGTCCTGCCACGGCTCCAGCGAGGCCTCCATGTCGAGGTAGTCCTGTATCGTCCAGCCCCTGGCGTCACCGAACACCTCTCGGAGACCCTTCATGCCTTTGCAGCTGAAGCCGTCGCTTATGACGTAGACGCCGCCGTACTCGCTCAACGCGTCCCATACCATCAGATTGGAGCGGCCTATCTCCGCGTCTATCCAGGGCGTCAGGTCCTCAAACATGCCTCGGACGACGTAGTTCAGGGGGCCTATGTCCTCGGTGACGGCGTTCGGGAAACAGATCATGTCCGGTCCGCGGCCGGAGCCGAGCTCGGTGTTCAGCCGCAGCCGGGCGTTGGCCTCGCCGCCCGCCTCGGCGGTGTAGTTCACTGTCTTTATCGTGTAGTCATCGCTCAGGGCGTTGAAGCGCGCCACATGCTGTTCGATGGCCGAATCCAAGCAAAACACCGCCAGCGTGAGCTCGGTCTTGCGGCCGATCTCGTCCGGCGAGTCGGGGCGGAGCAGCAGCGTTCCGCGCACGCCCGAGCTCATGAAGCGCCCGCCGCCCACGGCGTCGAACTCCAGCACCTTGCCTAGCTCGATCCGGCACTCCGCAAAGTCTATGAACAGCTCCGTCTCCCCGCCGGAGTCCAGCTTGTACACGCCGTCGGTCCCGGCGAGGTACAAAAACGCCGCCTCGTCCCCGGAGCCGACCACACCGCGCTCAACGGAGAAGCCCTCCCCGCCACCGACAGGCGCGACAAAGCAGCCGCCCTCGAGCTGCGAGACGGTGTACAACCCGCCCTCGCCGTCTCTGACGATGCGGCGGTATTTTTGCGCGATGTCCAGCTCCTCACAGCTCCCGTCCGGCGCAAAGGCCAGAAGCGTGCCGCCCATGTCCAGCCAGGCCCGGCCATCCGAGAGCAGCATGTCCCTTGGGGCATCCGGCAGCTCCGCTTCCATCAGCGCCCCGCCCTCCGGGCCATATAGCCGCAGCACGAGGCCGCCCACCGCACTTGAGACGAGCCAGAGCCCGCTCTCATCGGCACGCATGAAGAGCCCGTAATCGCCCTCGGCGGCAAATAGCTCCTCTCCGCCGCAAAGGACACGGAGCGTACCGTCCTCCGCGCTCACGAGGCTGAAGCTCTCGCCGGCGTAGTCGAAGGAGCAGCCCATCCACTCGTTCTTGCCGTTTATGACGGGCTCCGCCGTATAGCACGCGCCCTTGCCGTTCCAGCTCGTGGCCGCCGCGGACGCCTCCGGCAAAGGCTCTCCGCTCACTGTCGGCGGCGCCTCCGCACCGCAGGCGGCGAGAGATATCGTGAGCGCGAAAATGAGCGACAAAGCAAGCTTTTTCATGCCGCACCTCCCGTTTTCACCAGCTTACAACGGAGCTGTATCAGATTTGTATCTTGCGTCTCACAAATTTCTGCGCCCTGTCTTGTTGAAAAATTCCAAAGCGCGCTTTGCTCTTGACGGCTCCGGCGCGGCGTATTATGCTGGGCTCACGTACACAAATCGACACCAAGGAGGCAACACATATGCTCGAAGTCGGCACCAAGGCCCCGGAGTTCACGCTCCCGGACAAGGACGGCAACAACGTCTCGCTCTCGGATTTCCGCGGCAAAAAGGTCGTGCTCTATTTCTACCCCAAGGACAACACCCCCGGCTGCACCCGTCAGGCCTGCGCCTTTGCGGGCGCGTATTCGCAGTTTGAGGCCCTCGGCGTGGTGGTCATCGGCGTGAGCCGCGACTCCCAGGCCTCGCACCAGCGCTTTGCGGAGAAGAACAGCCTGCCCTTCATCCTGCTCTCCGACCCGGAGCGCCAGGCCATTGAGGCCTACGGCGTCTGGCAGGAGAAAAAGAACTACGGCAAGGTCAGCATGGGCGTCGTGCGCTCGACCTACATCATCGACGAGAACGGCGTCATCGAAAAGGTCATGCCCAAGGTCAAGCCGGACACCAACGCCGCCGAGATACTCGAGTATCTCAGCGCAGGCAAGTGAGCATGTCGCGGGAACTCTGGGACGTATACAGCTTTGACCGCTCGCTGACGGGGCGCACGATGTACCGCGGCGACCCGGTGCCCGATGGCGGGTTCCACCTCGTGGTGCACATCTGCGTGTTCGCGCCGGACGGGCGGATGCTCATCCAGCGGCGCCAGACCACCAAGCGCGGCTGGCCCGGGCTCTGGGACCTGAGCGCCGGGGGCTGCGCCGTAGCGGGCGAGGACAGCCAGACGGCAGCGGAGCGCGAGCTCTTTGAGGAGCTGGGCATCCGCGCGAGCTTCGCCGGTGTGCGGCCCAAGCTGAGCATAGGCTTTGAGACAGGCTTTGACGACGTGTTCTTCACCGGGCACGGCGCGGACATCTCCGACCTGCGGCTGCAGGCCGAGGAGGTGCTCGACGTGCGCTGGGCGTCGGCGGACGAGGTGCTCCATCTGCTTGACGAGGGCCGCTTTGTGCCCTACAACGCCAGCTTTCTGAGCCTGCTCTACGACATCCACACCCACGGCGGCGGTCTGGACCTGCACCGCAACGCGAAAATGAAATAGCACACCTGGAGGCTCCCCTCGCGGGGAGCCTCCAGGTTTTCACAGATGTGCGTGTCCCTTCCCCGCCCCGCTCCGCACCCGCCCCCTCCCCAAGTCGGGCGAAGATGAGTAAAAATAACCGAGGCAGCAGCGCTCACGCGGATGGTGGAGCCACCGGGGTAAAAAAGCGCTTTTCTTTGGCGGCTCGACACCGTTTCTTTGGGCAAGCACCAAAGAAATGGGGTCGAACGGCAGTAGGGGCCATCGACCTCCACCCAACGTAACGGCGCACACGTACAAGGTAAAGAAAAGGGGGAACCCCCGGCGAGGGTTCCCCCTTAGACCCCCTCCTGCGCTTATGAGAGCAAAAGGAGAGTTCCGCGCTCTGCGGAGCGCGGCCAGAGGCTCTGCCTCTGGACTCCGCCACCTTTGAAAAGGTGGACGAAACTTTCAAACGCGCTTCGCGCGCAGGGCATCAGGGTTTGAGGGAGGGCATATGGACCATGCGGGCGACGGCGTCGGCGGGGATCTTCAGCTCGCGGCGGTCATACGTTATGAGGCCGTTGAGCTCGCCCTCGACGTCCGTGAGCTGGGTATACACCGCGGCGGAGAGCCCCTTCTTCACGGCGGGGCGGATCTGTCCGTCATAGAGCAGCGTTATGCCGCGGCGCAGCTCGGCCGCGGATTTGAACTTCTTGTAGCCGAAGGGCTTCACGTCCGACGTGTGGCCCTCCACCGCGAAGGCGTAGCCGCCGAACTCCGTGAGTATCACGCAGCGCCCCTGCTTGTCCGGGGCGTAGCGGTAGTCGTCAAAATAGACGTGCAGGCTCTTGAAGTCGCCTATCCCCTGGTCGTGCCAGCCGCTCGCGTGGTCTATCGTCCGCGTCGCGTCTATCTCGAGTATGGCCGCGACGTTTTTTTCCGCGTCAAACTGGCCCCAGCCCTCGTTGAAGGGCACCCACATCGCGATGCACGGGCAGTTGTAGAGCTCGGTCACCATCTCGCGCAGCTCCTCCGTGAACTCCGCGCGGCCGCGCTCGTCCTTCCGGCCGAAGGCGCCGTACTTGCTGTCCTTCATGTGCCAGCCCGTCAGCAGCGGCGCGGAGATGACCGCGGGATTGTAGCTCCCGCCGCCGTTCGGCATGTCCTGCCACACCAGCATACCCAGGCGGTCGCAGTGGTAGTACCAGCGCAGCGGCTCGACCTTCACGTGCTTCCTGAGCATGTTGAAGCCCATCGCCTTGGCGGCCTCGATGTCGTAGCTGAGCGCCTCGTCGCTCGGCGCGGTGTAGAGCCCGTCCGGCCACCAGCCCTGGTCCAGCAGCCCGTTGTGGAAATACGGCTTTCCGTTCAGGCACAGCCGCTTCACGCCCTCGGAGTCGGCCTGCACCGAGAAGCTGCGCATCGCGAAATAGCTCTCCACCCTGTCCTCGCCCAGCGCCAGCGTGAGCTCATAGAGGCAGGGGTCCTCCGGCGTCCAGAGGTGTATCTCCTCCCCCAGCCGGAGCAGCGCCGGCGTCCCGGCGTAAAAGTCGTAGGCCATGCCGCCGATGAGCGCCCGGCAGGGGCCCTCGCCGTCGACATAGAGCTCCACCGCGCCCTGGTCCACGTGCGGCGTGATGTACAGCGCGCGGATGTAGTTTTCCGGCACGCTCTCGCACCACACGGTCTGCCAGATGCCGCTCACGGGCGTGTACCAGATGCCGCCGGGCTTGAGCTTCTGCTTGCCGCGGGTGTGGTAGCTCTTGTCTGTGTCGTCCGTCACGCGGACGAGTATCTCGTTTGCCTCGCCCTCGGCGTACAGCAGCTCCGTTATGTCGGCGGAAAAGCCGAGGTAGCCGCCTGTGTGGGCGCAGGCGTCCTCTCCGTTCACCCAGACGCGCGCGCACTGGTCCACGGCGCCGAAGTGCAGCAGCACGCGCCCGACGTTGAAGCCCTCCGGCAGCACCAGCTCGCGCCGGTACCAGAGGTACTCCCCCGGTTTGAGCGTCCTGCCCACGCCAGAGAGCTCGGACTCGGGCGCAAAGGGCACGATTATCTCGCCGTCATACTCCTCCGGCTCGGCATTTTCGCGCGTTATGGCGTATTCCCAGGGGCCGTTGAGGTTGAGGTAGCTCTCGCGCCGGAGCTGCGGGCGCGGGTATTCGGGCAGGGGATGTTCGCGGTCAAGGGCCTCGCCCCACTCAGTTGTCAGCATGGACTTCCCTCCTTTTGAGGATGAAAACAGGTATCAGCGTCAGCAGCAGCACGACGGCCGCCGCGAGGAAGATGCCGGGCGTCGGCACCGTCTTGGTGACGCCGAGCTCGACGTATGTGAGGTCCCCGCCCTTGATGACGGCGGAGCCTATCTGCGGGCCGATTATCATGGGCAGCAGCACGGCAAAGAGCATGCGTATGCCCTGGAAGTGCCCGGCCTTGTCCGGCGGCGTGAGGTCGCGCACCTTGCCGGAGAGCGAGGCCGTCACGAGCATGTACCCGCTCATCATCACGCAGCCGGCGATGATGACCGCGACCTGGCCGCGCGCAAAGTACATCGCCACCAGCCCCGCGAACATCACCGCCGCGGCGGGGATGGTGAAGCGCAGCTTGCCCATCCGGTCAATTAGCTTCCCCGAGAGCACGCTCACCAGCGAGGCGACGATGAGCACCACGCCGAGCACGATGGCGTAGTCCGTGATGCCGAGGAAGTTCTGGATGTAGATTATGAGGTAGGGGAAGAACACCTGCACCGCCACGGAAAAAACCGCAAAGGCCAGCAGCGCGAGGTAGAGCCCCTGGTTCGCCCTCACCACCGAGGGCCGCAGCCCGTAGACGAGGTTCTTGAAATAGCTGTCCCGCCTGGGCTTGAGCTCCGGCTCGTCCTTCACGAGGAAGAGCGAGACGACGCCCGTCGCCGTCACCAGCGCGCCGAAGATGGTGAAGAACTCGCTCCAGCGCCCCTGCTGCGTGAGGCCGTCGAAGAGGCCGAAGATGACGAGCATGGAGATGAGCGGCAGCGTGGCGATTACGGACTCCGCCCGGCCGCGGTTCGTCTCGTCCGTGGCGTCCGTGAGCCAGGCGTTGAAGGCGGCGTCATTGGCCGTGGAGCCGAAGAAGGTCATGACGCAGTCGAGCACGACTATCATTATCGCCGCGGCCGAGACGGCGCTCGCCGCCGGGAACAGCTTTGCCGCGTTCTCCACCGTGACAAGGCCGAAGGCCGCGGTCGAGACGCCCCAGAGGATGTAGCCGCAGCCGATGAGCAGCCGCCGCTTGCCAAGCCTGTCCGAGAGCGCGCCCATGAGCAGCGCCGTGAGCGTCGCGGCGGCGGCGCTCCAGCCCACCATCGCGGCGATGTAGTCCGGGTCGGTCGAGATCGTGTTGTAGAGATAGACGTTGAAATACATGTTCTCGATGGTCCAGGCGAACTGCCCCACCAGTCCCACGAGCACTATCGTGAGCCACTTTCTGGCCCCAAGTCTGGTCGCCGTCATACGGCCCCCTCCCTTCCGCGGCGCGGCGCGCCCGCTCTGCTATTATATATTAACTTCTTAATTATTAAAAGCGGAAAATCGCCGTCCGGCCGCTCCGCGCGCAAAAAAATGCATAGTCCGCGTCCCCGGCGCAAAGGCGGCGAAAAATGACGGTTTTCTTGCATATGTCAAGCTTTTCGCAATATTGTTAAGAAATAATCTTGGAAACGCGGTGGATTTGTGTCAATTCCGCTGGACATATATTGACAAATGTGTTACGATTGCGAGGTCAAATATTACGAGAGGTGATGCTCATGCCCTTTAAGTACTATGGCGGTGTTCACCCCGATTACGCGAAGACCGCCAGCAAGACGCCTGTGCGTACCATCTCGCCGCCGAGTGTCGTTGTGCTGCCGATGATCCAACAGATCGGCGCGCCCAACAAGCCCATCGTCTCGGTGGGCGACACGGTGAAGATGGGACAGCTCATAGGCACGAACGACGCGCCGGTATCCGCCCCGGTGCATGCTTCGGTCTCCGGTAAGGTCATTGCCGTTGAGCCGAGGCGGCACATGCTGGGCGACATGGTCATGTCCGTCGTCATTGAAAACGACTTTCAGGACACTCCTTGTGAGGACATGAAGCCCCTGACCGCCGAGCAGCTCAAGGACCCGGACGCCATAATCGCCCGTATCCGCGAAGCCGGCGTGGTCGGCATGGGCGGCGCCATGTTCCCGACGGCGTTCAAGATCCAGGGCGCGCGCGGCAAGGTGGACACGCTCATCATCAACGGCGCAGAGTGCGAACCCTATCTCTGCGGCGACCACCGCACGATGCTGGAGCATCCGGAAGAGCTTTTGAAGGGCATAGAGCTCGTCCGCATTGCGCACGGCCTCGACAAGTGCTATTACGGCATTGAGAAGAACAAGCAGGACGCCATCGACCTGCTCAACAGCCTCGACCCGGCCAAGTACGGCATCGAGATCGTCCCCGAGCTCGTCAAGTACCCGCAGGGCGCCGAGAAGATGCAGGTCAAGGCAAACACCAACCGCGAGGTCAAGCCCGGCGGGCTGCCGAGCGGCGTGGGCTGCAACGTCGTCTCCACCTACACGGCCTACACGATATACCGCGCCTGCTACGAGGGCATACCCTCGATAGAGCGCGTGGTCACCGTCGCGGGCGACTGCGTGAAGGAAGCGCAGAACCTGCTCTGCCGCTTCGGCACCCCGCTGGAGCACATCTTCGCCGAAGCCGGCGTGGATATGGACCGTGTGGAGCGCATCTGCATGGGCGGACCCATGATGGGCATCTGCGTCGCGGACCCGACCGCGGGCAGCGTCAAGGGCGCAAGCGGCCTGCTGCTCTTCAGCAAGGACATGAACCGCGAGAGCGACACGCCCACCTGCATCCGCTGCGGCAACTGCATAGCGCACTGCCCGATGAAGCTCGAGCCGATGTACATGTATATGTACGTCAAGAAGGGCGACATCAAGAAGATGGAAGAATATCACGTCATGGACTGCTTCGAGTGCGGCTCCTGCTCCTGGGGATGTCCGGGACGCCTGCCGCTGACCCACACCTTCAAGGTCGGCAAGGCCATGATAAATGCCAAGCGCGCGGAGGAAAAAGCCCGCGCTGAAGCCGCCAAGGCCAACGCCGCGGCAGCTGCCGGAAAGGAGGCGCAGGCCTGATGGAGGAGAAAAAGCTCTTTAAAGTAACGTCGAACCCCATCCTCAGGACCGGGCGCGGCACCCAGCAGATAATGCTGGACGTCATAATCGGCCTCATCCCCGCCCTGGCCGTCGGCGTGTACATGTTCGGCGCCAAGGCAGCGATGCTGCTGGCCGTCTCCATAGTCTCCTGCGTGTTCTTTGAGTGGGCTTACAGGAAGCTCATGAAGAAGAACACCACCGTCGGCGACCTCTCCGCGGTCGTCACAGCCATACTGCTGGTCTGCGTGCTGCCCTCTGAGGCGAAGTGGTGGATGGTCGTCATCGGCTCCTTCTTCTCCGTTGTGGTGGTAAAGCAGCTCTACGGCGGCATCGGCAAGAACTTTCTGAACCCCGCCCTCGCGGGCCGCGCCTTCCTGACGGCGGCCTACGCGGGCTATATGACTGTCTGGGCGGTGCCCAGCGTGCTCTCCGGCAGCGTGGACGCCGCCACCATGGCTACCCCGCTCTCCTACCTCTACGCCGGACAGCCCCTGCCCGAGTACATGGGCCTCGGCTCCATCTTCCTGGGCGGTATCCCCGGCTGCATCGGCGAGATAAGCACCCTGGCCGTCCTCATCGGCGGCATCTGGCTTCTCGCCCGCAAGGTCATCACCTGGCGCATCCCCGTCACCTTCATCGGCTCCGTCGCGGTCCTCTGCCTCATCTTCGGCCACGAGGGCTACGGCAGGATAGACTGGATGCTCCTGAACGTCTGCTCCGGCGGCCTCATGCTCGGCGCCTTCTTCATGGCGACCGACTACTCCACCAGCCCCGTGACCCTGAAAGGCCAGCTGGTGTTCGGCCTCGGCTGCGGCGTGCTCACCGTGCTCATCCGCTACTTCGGCTCCTACCCCGAGGGCGTCAGCTATGCGATACTCATCATGAACTGCTGCACCTGGGGCGTTGACAAGCTGACCCGCCCGAGGCAGTTCGGCGTCAGCGCGGAGGACGCGAAGAATGCGAAGGCTGCCAAGAAGGCGGCCAAGAAACAGGCAAAGGAGGGTGCGGCAAATGGCTGAGACTAAGAAAGCCCCCAACCAGATTGTGCGGCTTGCGCTGATACTCTTCCTTGTGTCCGCCATCGTCTCCGGCGTGCTCGGCTTCGTGAACATGCTCACGAAGGACAGGATCAAGGAGCAGGAGGAGGCCGCCAGGGCCGCCGCCTACAACGCGGTCCTCGCGAGCGACACCTACACCGACGTCACCTACGACAAGGAAGCCTTCCCGACCGTGGACGCCCTCGTCCAGGCGGGCGACAGCGGCTGGGTCGTCGAGCTCACCTTCTCCGGTGCTCAGAGCTCCATCACCGCCGCCTTCGGCGTGGCTCCCGATTACAGCATCACGGGCGCGAGCGTCATCTCCCACGCTGAGACCTCCGGCCTCGGCGCGAAGATAACCGAGAGCGAGTTCCTGGACAGCTTCGTGGGCCAGACCGAGGGCATGGCCGTCACCAAGGACGGCGGCACGGTGGACTCCATCACCGCCGCGACCATCTCCTCCAGGGCGATGGCCAACGCCGCCAACACGGCGATCGCCGTCTGCAAGTCGCTGGGTTAAGGGAGGTCTGAGAGATGAACATTAAAAAGCAATTCACAGAGGGCCTCATCACCAACAACCCCGTCCTTGTGCAGCGCATCGGCATGTGCTCCACCATGGCCATCACGACCACGCTGTTCAACGGCATCGGCATGGGCCTCTCCGTTCTTGTCATCCTGACCTGCTGCAACATCGTCATCTCGGCGATGCGCAAGGTCATTCCGAACGACATCCGCCTGGCGATCTTCGTCGTCGTCATCGCGGGCTTCGTCACCATCGTGGACCTGCTGCTGCAGGCCTACATACCGGCGCTGTCGGCTTCGCTGGGCGTGTTCATCCCGCTCATCGTCGTCAACTGCATCATCATCGGCCGTGCCGAGGCGTTCTGCCAGCACGAGCCCGTGGGCCCCTCCTTCTTCGACGGCATCTTCCAGGGCTTCGGCTACACCGTCGTCCTGGTGTGCATGTGCGTCATCCGCGAGCTGCTCGGCTCCGGCACCTTCGGCGGCGGCCTGCTCGACATCACCACCGGCGCCCTGCGCCTGACGCTCGACGGCAGCGGCAAGGGCATTCAGATCTTCCCCTCCGAGTTCGGAGCGACGATACTCATCATGCCCTTCGGCGGCTTCCTCACGCTGGCCTGCCTGCTTGCGGCGATGCAGTACGCGCTGCGCAAGTCGGCTGAGAAGAAGGAAAAGGCCGCCCGCGCGGCCAAGGTCGAAGTTGTAAAGGAGGCGGCTGAGTAATGTTTGATTCCGTCCTTACGATAGCGCTCGGCGCCATCCTCATCAACAACTTTATCTTCTCCCAGTTCCTCGGCTGCTGCCCCTTCCTGGGCTGCTCCACCAAGATCGACACCGCCATCGGCATGGGCATCGCGGTCACCTTCGTCATGGGTCTGGCCTCCGCCATATGCTACGCGGTCAACCTGTTGCTCATCGCGCTGGACCTCGCGTACATGAGCACCCTGGCCTTCATCCTGGTCATCGCCGTGCTCGTGCAGTTCGTCGAGATGTTCCTCAAGAAGAGCGTGCCGTCGCTGTACACCGCGCTCGGCATCTTCCTGCCGCTCATCACCACCAACTGCGCCGTCCTCGGCGTCGTGCTGCTGAACGTGCAGAACAACTACAACTTCATTGAGAGCGTCGTCTACGGCATCACCGGCGGCCTAGGCTTCCTCGTCGCCATCGTCCTCTTCGCGAGCGTCCGCGACAGGCTGCAGTTCGCCGACTATCCGGAGAGCTTCGACGGCTTCCCGATAGCCCTCGTGACCGCCGGCCTGCTGGCCCTGGCCTTCATGGGCTTCTCGGGCATGCAGATAGGTTAAGGGGGTAGGGCAATGGACGGCATTATGAACATAGTCTACGCCATACTCGTGCTCGGCATCATGGGCGCGGTATTCGGCGCCATACTGGCCTTCGCCGCGAAAATCTTCCACGTCGAACAGGACCCCCGCATAGACGAGGTCCGTGCGGCCCTGGCCGGCGCCAACTGCGGCGGCTGCGGCTTTGCCGGCTGCGACGCCTACGCTGCGGCCGTGGTCGCTGGCGAGGCTCCCCCCAACAAGTGCTCCCCGGGCGGAGCCGCGACGGCTGAAAAGGTCGCCGCCATCATGGGTCTCGACGCTGTCGCCGAGGTCAAGTACGTCGCCTTCGTCCCCTGCTCCGGCACCGACGAGGCTGCCAAGCTCTTCTTCGACTACGAGGGTCCCAAGGACTGCGTCGCGGCCATGCGCTTCGGCAACAAGGGCCCCAAGCAGTGTCAGTTTTCCTGCATCGGCTTTGGCAACTGCGTGCGCGCCTGCCAGTTCGGCGCTATGCACATTGTCAACGGCGTCGCTGAGGTCGACCGCGAGAAGTGCGTCGCCTGCATGGCCTGCGCCGAGGCCTGCCCGAAGAAGATCATCCGCAAGGTGCCTTATGAGCAGCGCGTGCTCGTGGGCTGCCGCTCCGAGGACAAGGGCGCCCAGACCCGCAAGCTCTGCGACGCCGGCTGCATCGGCTGCATGAAGTGCCAGAAGGAGTGCCCGCACGAGGCCATCAAGGTCGTGAACTTCGTCGCCACCATCGACTACGACAAGTGCACCGGCTGCGGCCACTGCGCCGAGGTCTGCCCCAGGCACATCATCCACCCGCAGAAGATCTACCAGCAGTAAGCAAAAAATAAGGCCCCCGGCCAGATGGCCGGGGGTCTCTTTTTGTCTTAGGCGTTGAGTATGCGCATGAACTCTTCGCCGGTGATGGTCTCCTTGTCGTAGAGGTAGGCTGCGATCTCGTCGAGCTTGGCGCGGTTCTCTTTGAGGATGCCGAGGGCCTTCTCGTGCTGGCTCTTGACGAGGGAGACGACCTGCTTGTCTATCTGGGTCTGGGTCTCGGCGGAGCAGGCGAGGCTGGTGTCGCCGCCGAGGTACTGGTTGTTCACGGTCTCGAGGGCCACCATGTCGAAGTCGTCGCTCATGCCGTAGCGGGTTATCATGGCGCGGGCCAGCTTCGTGGCCTGCTCGATGTCGTTGGCGGCGCCGGTGGACTCGGAGTTGAAGATGAGCTCCTCGGCCGCGCGGCCGCCGGTGAGGGTGGCTATCTTGTTCTCCAGCTCCTCGCGGCTGATGAGGTAGTGGTTGCCCTCCTCCACCTGCATGGTGTAGCCCAGAGCGCCGGAGGTGCGGGGCACGATGGTGATCTTCTGCACGGGGGCGGAGTTCGTCTGCTTGGCGGCGACCAGAGCGTGGCCGACCTCGTGATAGGCCACGACGCGCTTCTCCTTGTCGGTGAGGATGGCGTTCTTCTTCTGGTAGCCCGCGACTACGACCTCGATGCTCTCCTCAAGGTCGGACTGCGTGACGAAGCGGCGGCCGTCCCTGACGGCGCGCAGGGCCGCCTCGTTGATGATGTTGGCGAGCTCCGCACCGGAGGCGCCGGAGGCCATGCGGGCGATCTTGTTGAAGTCGACCTTTTCGTCGAGCTTTATCTTCTTGGCGTGGACCTTGAGTATCGCCTCGCGGCCCTGGAGGTCGGGGAGCTCGACGGGGATACGGCGGTCAAAGCGGCCCGGGCGCGTGAGCGCGGGATCGAGGGAATCCGGGCGGTTCGTGGCGGCGAGGATGATGACGCCGGTGTTGTCCTCAAAGCCGTCCATCTCGGTGAGCAGCTGGTTGAGCGTCTGCTCGCGCTCGTCGTTGCCGCCGAGGCGGCCGTCACGCTTCTGGCCGATGGCGTCTATCTCGTCTATGAACACGATGCAGGGGGCCTTCTCCTTGGCCTGGCGGAAGAGGTCGCGCACCTTGCTCGCGCCCATGCCTACGAACATCTCGACAAACTCGGAGCCGGACATGGAGAAGAAGGGCACGTTGGATTCGCCGGCGACGGCCTTGGCGAGCATGGTCTTGCCGGTTCCCGGAGGGCCGACGAGGAGGATGCCCTTGGGCATCGCCGCGCCGATCTCGCGGTACTTGCTCGGGTCGTGGAGGTAATCGACTATCTCGGAGAGACTCTCCTTGGCCTCGTCCTCGCCCGCCACGTCTGCAAACTTGATGCCCTGAGTGCTCTTGACATAGACCTTGGCGTTGGACTTGCCGAAGGTCAGGGCGTTGGGCCCGCCGGCGCGCTCCATGAGCTTTTTGCTCATCAGCTCACCGAGGCCCACAAAGATGACGATGGGCAGTACCCAGCTGACGAGGAAGGTGAGTATCGGGTTCGCCTGCTCGATAATCTGCCTGGAGAACTTGGCGCCGGAGTCCGCAAGGCGCTCGGTGAGGTCGGGATCCGGCATCATGCCGGTCTTGTAGATGGTGGTCTCGTCCTTGTCGGTGAAGAGGATCTGGTTGTCCTCCTCCTGCACCTCCACCTGGCCGAGCTCCTGTTTGGCGGCCATGTCCATGAAGGTGCCGTAGTCCACCTCCTGTATCTGCCTCTGGGCGAGCCAGGGCATGGCGAGGAAGTTGAAGAGCAGCAGCACCAGCAGCACGATGACGTAATAGAATATAAGCGGTTTTTTCGGTTTCTTGACTTCCTGCATTTCAGGCTTCTCCTTTCGGTTCGTCCGCATCCAGCTGCATCTCCATGGCAGACAGCGCTGAGATGAGGGCATATTGTATGGTCTGCAAGGCGTAGTCTATGGCAAATTCGGCATAGAGCGAAACCGCCTCGGCGCGGTCCTCGGCACGGTTGTTGTCCACGGAGTGGAGATACTCCTCCAGCTTGCCGTCATGGAGCAGCTCCTCCATTTTGCGGCTGCACTCCAACTGTGCCCTGGCCAGCTCGGAGACGGCGCGGGAGCGGCTGTTTTCCACGTCCTTCTGCAGGGTCAGCGCGTGCTCGCGGTATTCGTCCACTGCCTTCTCCAGCTCCCCCTGGAGCTTCTCCCGGTCCTCCTGCCCGCAGATACGGATGCGGCTCAAGAGCTTTCCGTACTGCTTTTCAAGCTCATACAGCTTGACGGCTAAGAGCTCCTGATTTAGGTTCATGGCTTGATCCAGCTCCTTTACAACTCGGCGTCAGGCGCTCTCCGCCTGTCCTCAAGTGTGTTATACCAGTATTCTGCCCGCGGCGACACTCTCAAGTCCGCGCATCTGTCCTTATAAAAAGGCAAAAGTGTAAAAAAACCTTACACATCCGCATTTTTATAAGGACACATCCTGCAAATTAAAAGTGGCGCTCCGCCTCAGGTCCGGCTACTATACAGCCGAGGCCCGGGAGAGGCCCGGACCTCAATACCTTTGAAGGAGCCATTATTATGAGAAGCAAAAAAACTCTCGGCTGGGGCGAGCTGGCCCTCGGCATACTGCTTATAGCGCTGGGTATCTTCTCCTTCGCGCGTCCCGAGTCGGCTCTGGCCGGCGTCACCTATCTATACGGCATCCTGGCCCTCGTCACGGGCATCATAGACATAGTGTTTTACGTCAAGCTCGAGCAGCGCACGGGCTTCGGCCCCGGTCTCTCGCTCGCGGGCGGCATTTTGAGCATACTCGCCGGCCTGATGATACTGCTCTACCCCTCCGCCGGGGCCTGGGCACTCGTGGTGCTCTTCCCCATCTGGTTCATCGCCCACTGCATCTCCAGGCTGACCCGTCTGCCCCTCGTCCGTCTCGCCGGCCGCAGCGGCTATTACTATTTCACGCTCGTGCTGAACATCCTCGGCATAGTCCTTGGCTTTATTATGATAGTCGACCCGCTTATCTCCCTCTTCTCCATCGGCTATGTCATCGGCATGTACCTGCTGATCCTGGGCATAGACAGCCTTGTCGCCGCCCTGGACCTGCTCGACTCGAGGTATTGAGGGCTGCGCCATGGATGATATAAAGCTCCTCGTGACGCTCGACGAGAACTACCTGCCCCATCTCCAGGTGCTGCTCACCTCTATACACGCCTCCAACCCCGGCGAGCGGATGACGCTCTACCTGGTGCACAGCGGCATACCCAAGGAAAAGCTCTCGACTCTTGAGGCACAGTGCGCGCTCTGCGGCATGGAGCTGCGCCCCGTGACCGTAGACAGCGAGCTCTTCGAGGGCGCGCCGGTGACGAAGCAGTACCCGCAGGAGATGTATTACCGCCTGCTGGCGGCGCAGCTCCTGCCTGAGGGCCTGCACCGGGTACTGTACCTGGACCCGGACACGCTGGTGATAAACCCCCTGCGCCCGCTCTGGGAGACCGACCTCGGCGGCAATATCTTCGCCGCCGCGTCGCACAAGGGCAAGACCGAGCTGGTCTCGGGCATAAATCAGGTCCGCCTGGGGACGGAGAGCAAATACTTCAACTCCGGCGTGCTGCTCATCGACCTTGACGCCGCCCGGCGCGAGGTCGTGCCGGGGGAGATATTCGCCTACGTGGAGCGCCACGCCCGCGAGCTGGTACTGCCCGACCAGGACGTCCTGAACGCCCTGTACGGCGAGCGGACGCTGGAGCTGGACGACGCGGTGTGGAACTACGACGCGCGGAATTTCAACACCTACCTCCTCCGCAGCGGCGGCGAGTGCGGCCTCGACTGGGTACTCGGCCACACGGCGATACTGCATTTCTGCGGCAAGACCAAGCCCTGGCAGCCCGGTTATCTCCACCGCTTCGGCGCGCTCTATAAGCACTACATCCAGCTCACCCGCCTCACGGGCCTGTACATGGGCGAGTGAGGGCGCGCACAACTTAAAATAACACCGCACAGGGCGGCAGCCGAAAAAGGCTGCCGCCCTGTTTGTCATTGCGGTATAATATATCCATTGCAACACTTTGCCCCCGCCATTCGTTATCCATGCAGAAGGGAGGCGACACCTTGTGGGAGGAACTTTATGAGGCGCATTACAGAGAGCTGACGGCCTACGGCGCACGCATGTGCGGCAGCCGCGAGCTGGCCGAGGACCTGGCGCAGGAGACCTTTGTAAAGGCGCTGATGAACGCGGCGACCCTGGAGGACCTGAGCCCGGGCAAACAGCGGGCGTGGCTCTACCGCACGTTCAAAAATCTGTTCTTCGACTACTACCGCCGCTCGGTGCTCGAGGCCGAATACGTGCAGGGCCTTCGCTCTGAGGCCGTGGAGAGCTCGGGGATACAAAACGTGGAGACCGGGCTGCTTTTGCAGACCATCAGCCCCCAGGACCGCACGATATTCCTTCTCCGGTACTACGAGGGCTACACCGCGAAGGAGATAGCCGAGCTGCTGCATCTCCCCGCGGGCACGGTGCGCTCCAGGCTGTCCCGCTGCCGGAAATACCTGAAGGAGCAACTATGATATCTATGGAGGGAAACGAAATGGCAAAGAAACTGCTCATCAACTGCGCAAGCTGCGACGCGAGAAAGCTCCAGGAGGAGAACTACTCCGCCTATGAGTCCATAACCGTCAACGCCGCCACGGTGCTGGCCAGTGCCGCGAGCAAGGCCGTGATGAACCGGCTGCCCTTCGCGCTCAACTGCGCCAACGTGATAGAGGTCGAGGGCGACGTCGACCTCCGCACCGTCAACGGCAAGGCCGAGATCAAGAGCGACGACGCGGTGCCGGAGCGGAAGTTCTATATGCTGGTGAACGGCGTCCTCAACATAGGCCCCGATACCCAGAAGCAGCTGGCCCAGTGCGTAGGCATGACCGTCAACGGCTCGCTGCTCTGCCCCGAGAGCTTGTATGCGACCCTCGGCAACGTGAAGGTCAACGGCGCCTCCGCCTGCTACCCCGACGGCGCCATAGTCCTCCGTCGCAACGCGGTCATCGACAAGCTGTTCGCCATGCGCGCAAAGCGCGCCCTGTACTGGGCCGCCCGCCGCCTCATCATGGTGGACCCGGAGCTGGACGCGGAGGCCCTGCGCGCCAAGGGCGCGGCCTTCAGCGCCGCCGAGGTCATCGTCGCCCAGTCCAAGGTGGAGGCGCTGCTCGACCTCATCGACGAAAAGGCGGACATCGTGATCGTCCCCGACGGCACCGCCGTTGTACTGGACGACCTCACGCTTGACGAAAACGCCCTGCGCCGCTGCGGCAGGCGCCTTTACGTGATCGGCGACGTGACCGTCCCCAAGGACGGCGGCGTGCTCGGCGAGATAGAGTATCTCAACGTCCGCGGCGACGCCCGCGTGTTCCCGGCGCAGAGGGAGAAGCTGCTCGAGGTGCTGACGGACATCACCGGCGAGGTGAAGCTCGCGCGCCCGCATGGGGCGACCATAGGGGATAAGCCTGTGGTCAAGGTCACGAAGTGGATGCTCGAGCGTCAGCCCAGCGGCATAGAGGTCCGCGACTGCGCCGTCGTGAAGATAGCCGCCGACATCCCGAAGGAGCTGCTCACGGAGCGCCTGCACATCGAGGACTGCGGCGTCGTCGAGTGCAGCGAGGAGCAGGAGGACGCCGTCGCCCTGGTCTGCGAAGGCGTCGGCCAGATCGGCGGCGACGATTCAGACCCCACCGGCGACATTCTCTCCGGCCTCAAGGGCATGGCGGACACCAAGGTCATCAACGCCTCGGACTACGTGCTCTGAGCCTCGCCAAAGCCGGGCGGCCGTGGTATAATGTCCGGCAGTGAGCAAACGCGGGGTGATGAAGTTGAAGATCCATATAATCGGCGGCAGCGGCAGCGGTAAGACGTATCTCGCCAAAGCCCTGTCGGCAAAATACGGCATCCCCCGCCATGATTTGGACGACCTGCAGTGGGACAACGCGCGCGGATACGGCAGCAAAAGGCCCCGCGAGGAACGCCGGCAGCTCTTGGACGAGATATTGAAAGAGCCCGACTGGATAATCGAGGGCGTGTATTATACCTGGTGCCGCCAGTGCTTCGAGGACGCAGACAGGATATATCTCCTGAGCGTCCCGAGATATAAATACCGATGCCGCATCCTCCGCCGCTTCGTCAGAAGGAAGCTGGGTATGGAGGAGGGCAAAAAGGAGACCCTAAAGTCCCTCTCCGCCCTCCTGCGTTGGGCGGACAAGTACCAAGCCGAGGATATGCCCGAGATACAAAAACTCCTCGCGCAGTATCCTGAGAAAGTGATATCAATCTAAACCACCAATAAAAAGACGCCGTGGTCAGTAGACCACGGCGTCTTGGCACCCCCGGCGCGACTCGAACGCACTACATTCCGCTTAGGAGTTTGGCGTTTCTTTTGGTACGATATACCCATCATAACTTCCCATTATTTTTGATTCGCTATGACATTGTGTGGTTACTGGTCAATCTGCACAAAAATCCGTAAAATGCCGCCTCGTTACGGCCTGTTCAGAATGTGAAATTAGCAAATTCTTAGCACGGATGATGGCAGAAAGCCCTTTCGCCACAAGAAAAATCAGATAGGCATAGTCAAAATGCCTACGAAAAATGGGAGGCAAAATTATGAGTACATCGCAGGAAAAGAAGCTGCCGAGCAACAGAACCTACACCGTGGATGATATTGCCGCAATCCTTGCTGTTGTTAAAATGATATCTTCTGAATTCGATTTGAGGAATTTGAGCCAACAATTCGTCAAAATGTTCGCGTCCGCCTCCCAGTGCTGTGGTAAGATTAATGTCATTTAAGATTATATATGTGTTTTCGCTCATATCAACATTAATAAATTGAGCAATTTTTGAAATAAAACTCCTGAGCTTTTCTGATTCGCAATGTTTTTCCATATCGGAAAATACATATTGGAAAATAATAAGATCAGGAACCCACTTGACCTCAACAATGGTATCTATAAGTTCAGTAACATCTTGGTAAAAGAAGTGCGCATGATATTTTGAAGGATTATATTTTTTGATTTGCTTGTGTATTTCTTTCCACACCTTTTTGGCCAAATCAATAGCCATTATGTGGAAGAAATGAAACTGATGGTACAGTCGCCTGATGGTTCAATAATACCAGTGACCGCAGAAAACATTGTAGGATTGACAGATACTATTGATTATTTGATTGCAAAAAGGAAAATGATCTCTTCGGATCTTCAAGCAGTGATGCGGCAACTATCAAATAAGCAAAAAGAGAAGGATGAAGAAGCAGAGCAGTTAGCTTTTTATCAGTCAGAAAGCCTAATTGAAATTTTTGACAAGAAAATTGCAGCGGTTCCGATTGATGCTAAAGCTGTCGATAAAGAGATAAAACGTCTTGAATCGGCTTTGAAAGCGATTCGTAAAGAAATATCCTCAAAAACGAAGTCGACACCAAAGTGATAATGTCTCTTTATGAGAATATGGTAAAATATGCGTCTGAATTAGGAGTGGGCAACAGTGAATCTATTGCCACTTCCTATCTGTTCACTTCAAATTTGAAGGAACTATCTGGTGCAGTTCTGCATAAAACGGTTTTTGCATTTCGTTTAGCCTATATCATCGAAATAGAGAAATTTCTTAACATTAAACTGCCTGTTATTTTGGATTCGCCAAGTGGAAAGGAAGTAGATCAAACTAACATTCAGTTGATGGTCAATATTCTTAAAAGAGATTTTTCTAATAACCAAATAATTATAGCTTCAATTTTTCAATACGATTTTGATTCTGTTAATTTAATCGAAATTAAGAACCGCTTGATTGAGTGAATATCTACGAAATTGAATTGGGAGCGCCGCCTTCGGTTTGAACCGAGGGTGACGCTCCCGCTTTTTTGTTCTCTTTTCCCTTTCTATAAACCAGGATCATATAGTATTCGCAGCAGTAGGCGCTGTGGGAATGTGCGTAAACGGTCAGAGGGGCGGAGCTGTGGGAAACAATGTTTGCGGGCTGTGGGAAAGCTGGCAGTTTTTCCATCGGGCCGTGAATATCTGTTTTCCATCGGCGGAGCGGCCGTTTTCCACATTTCCCATAGCGGAAAATAGCATGATAGCATACTTGTATATTGCTTTTCCGCAAGAAAGGATTTATAATGAATTATGGTTAGTCAATGCTAACTATAATTCCGACTCCTGGAGGAAGTTATGGGAATATTAAAGGCTTTTTTCAACAATACCCGCAAGCCGAAAGGATTGCTGGGCAGGTGCATGGTGGGCAGCATGAATCGTGCCCATGCTGCCCTCGCGGATTGGGGCATTAGCTATTTGCCTGAAACAGGTCCCACCGAGATTGCGGAGTTGGGCTGCGGTGGTGGGCGGAATATCCAAGCCCTTTTGCGAAAATACCCTGCCGCGACTGTCGCCGCCTTGGACTATTCAGAAGTATCTGTGGAAAAGGCCAGGAGTGTTAACCGCAAGGGGCTGCAAGCCAGCCGCTGCCGTATCATACAGGGAGATGTGTCTTGCCTTCCCTTCGAGGATGGCGTATTTGATTTAGTGACCGCATTTGAAACTGTATATTTCTGGCCTGGTCCTACGGAGAGCTTCCGGGAGGTGTACCGAACTCTGCGGCCGGGCGGCATCTTTCTGATCGTCAATGAGTCGGACGGAGAAGATCCCCACGCCAGCAAGTGGCTTTCTGTCATTGATGGGATGAGGATCTTCGATGGAGACCAACTTGCCCGTTTTCTCACCGAGGCAGGTTTTTCTGAGATCATCGTAAATCGGAATGCAAAAAAGCATTGGCTCTGCGTTCTGGCGATGCGGGAAAACAGCAGCCTTTTGGAAAATGAAGAACCGAGTGGCATCTCATAAAAAGCGGCAAATGGTGCGGCTGAGCACAGCATTTGACTTACTATTCAACCATTGGAATGTTTTTGATGAAGTGTACCGTATATGCTGGAACCAGTGAAACGGACTTTACGACGAATGGAGGAACAGAAGATGTGGAAATACACAATCCAAGTAGACGGCATGATGTGCGGTATGTGCGAGAGCCATGTGAACGATGCGGTGCGGAAAGCCTTTCCGGTGAAGAAGGTCACCTCATCTCGGAGTAAAAAAGAGACTGTGGTAATCACGGAAACGGAACTGGATCAAGAGGCTTTACAGGCGGCTATTTCCGCCACTGGCTATGATGTGGGGGAGATTCGGAAGGAGTCTTGGCAGAAGAAAGGTCTGTTTGGCCGATAAATGTTTGGGACACAGATCAATGGAGAGGAGGCAAGCGGATGCTGGCAGAATTTTTGTCAGAACAGGGGGAATGGGCACAAGTGATGCCTGGCGCGCGAGCCTGCCTGTTTTCCCTGTGCGAGAGGTCATTCCCTCTGCCCCTCCGGTTGGAGCCTCTGCACTTCGAGGTATTGTTCTGCCTGGCCGGGATGTTGACCCTGACCCGGCGGGATGGTTCGGCTCTGAGGTTAGGTACCCGGC
>UMHQ01068105.1_pt1 | contig 31920 bp, 11 predicted proteins | sample 1965531 | NCBI WGS metagenome assembly UMHQ01 (sample SAMEA4836098, study PRJEB28245) | human gut metagenome | biome: gut microbiome; material: fecal sample | place: Denmark | collected 2008 | reverse complement strand
ATAGAGCCACATATCTCGGCCATTCCGTTTTGCAAGCCTTTCAAAACACCATTCTCCACAAAAGCTACATGCTCGTCCGAACTGCTCCACGAAAGCGCACTCGGATTAAGAGGCACTACCTCGCCGGTACTTTTCGTCATCGACACTTCCACCGGATACTCATAATGACAATCGCTCACAACCGAATCCAATCTGAAAACGATATTATCTATATCCTCTTTCACCACGACCTCCATTTCACAAGTATATCCGGCCGGTGTACGAGCATAAATTTTACCCAAACCTATACCGTCGGCAACAAAAGTCTTACCATCGGCTTTTACATATCCTATCCGTTCGTCACAAGTAATCGTATAATTAGACATTTCCGTATTTATCAACAGTCCATAGGCATTATACCCGTAAACGGTCGGACTATATTCCTCTCCTTTGGATATGACATGCGGAGGTGTCGCAAAATCTATTCCCCCGACAAACGAAGATGCAGGTGCTGTGGAAACCACGAATACACCATCGCCGACCTTACGCTGCACACCTTTCGAACTGGGATAGTTCCTTACCCCCAACATACTGGTATACAATGTGCTCGAACCTCCTCCATCTAAATTCAGTGCCTCATCGGCTCCGGCATATCGCATCAAGTCGGCTAATTCCCGGGTACGAACGCCTCGCGAAATTTCGGTACGACCATCGCAGACCAACATAATCAATCTCTTCTTATCCTTACTGTACCCAATTGAAGTACGGGGATGCCACTCTATGGCATCAGCTCGCTCCCCTTCCGTATTCAATACCTCCCCATTTCCCAATATCTTGGGATTACCGGTAGTCAGATGCTCCACCATAACGGTCTCGCCATCAAACGACATCGGTAAATTCACCTCTACTTCGTCCCCATCATTCAAACTTTGAATAAAAGGCCCTGCCAAGCCTTTTCCGCTAATTACGTACCCACCGTCGGGAATCACCATATTGGTTCCTCTCGCCCATGCACCTTTCACGGTCATCTTACAAGGCTTCCCGGGAACTAAGCGTTCTCCTGCTTTCGGCATCAACGCGACCTCATAATACATCGGAAAAGAACTGCCTGTCACCTGCGTCACTTGCCCCGGCATTTTATCGGTATAAAGAATAATTTTATTGTTTCCGGCGTTAACATTTACTCCCGATATTGCATATGAATCGGTAGCCGTAGTAATCGTCCCGGTAAAATCGACCGAAACATTGCTAAGGTACGGTACTTTATCGGACGTAATTCCAAAATGACGGCATATCGCCGATGTAGATGTCCTATAAATTTCACCTTCGGCGACCGACGCATGATGCGGCCTACCGACAATACTGGTTTTTCCGTCGTTCGCAGTCCCCGACATCGCAAAAAAACCACCGTTGATTCCCGCAAAATAAAGACTTTCGCCCTCCACACTATGACTTTCCGCCATCTGTGTAACAGTTTGAGCACCGGCTAAATGATCCGTAGCGCACACTGTTCTTATATCCACATAAGGATCGGTAAGATCTACCGTCAAATAAAAAACCGTCAATGTCGTATCGGGCCCCGTCAATAACAACGATGTCTGCGTAGTTCCGGGACCTATTTTAGCATGAAATGTAGTATCTACCCGATAGTCCGTATTCCAAACTTTCCACGTAACGGAAGCGTATGAATTGCATACCGTTAACCATAAAACCAGCCATAAATAAATTTTCAATTTCATAGTACGACATCAAACTTATTATTAAGAAAAAAGGTAATGAGAATGTGAAAATATGCTGCCGGAAAGAGCTCCGGCAGCATACCAGATGAAAAAACTACTTAATTGAGATGTTATTTAATCACTTTGAATGCCTGTCCACCCACAGTCATAATATAAACTCCCTTAGCAGCAGAGGACAAATCGATTACTTCATTAGCCGGTACAACTTTCACGACATTACCGCTCAAATTGTAAACCGTCACGTCGGTATCTGCCCCATTCACTTGGAATATACCGTTACCCAACGTGCTTACCGAAACCTTGCTAACATTCGTCAGGTCTGTAATACCCGATGTAGCATCACCGTCATAAGCTCCCACACAAGTAGTAGCAGCGCGTTTGTAACCGCGTTGGTCGACGGTCAAATCGATATTCTCCGGCAAGCTCCATTCGGTTTTTAAAGCGTTCAGTTCATCGAGAGTCAAACTCGACATACGGGTAGCCGGAACCAGCGTTTGTGTATTTCCCCCATTATCACCGAAAGTAGTCTCTCCGAATACATCGGCATAGGTATATGTTTCCGTGTCGTTGCCACTCAGATACAAAAGTGATGTCGCTTGAATTTCGGGAGTTTGCGTACGATCTCTCGGAGTAGCCCAAGTGGTACAATACCATGCCGTACCCGAAATATTATAACCGCCACTGTTCCATGTGCCCGGACGAGTAGCACTATTACGGCTCAATAATATAGCAGGATTAGAAGGTGCGGATTCGCCTAAAACAGCATTCACAATATAATTATTCGCCATATAATTGTATCCGCCATAGCTCATTACCCCCAAACCGCGACCTACATCCTTTGTAGTATTGTTATTACCAGCAACCGTACGAGCTTCTTGTTCAGCGGTATAATCTTTATTAGCAATCGTATTGGAAATCATACACATCGTCGTTCCGGGGTAGCCCATTATGACACCGAATCCTTCGGTATAGTTATCGGCAACCAAACTGTTCACCAAATAGAGGCGGACACGCTCGTCACTGCTACCCAAAAAGATCGCCGATCCGCGAAGTTTATTGGTATAAGCCGGTTTGCCATCTTCACCGTATTTATCTTCCGGATAATACTCAGTCGTAAAATAATTATCGGTAAACTGACATCGTTGCACAACCGCTGTCGTTTTATATTCTTTCTCTGCATAGCCAGAAACCGTGAACATACCTAACGCTGCACCTTTTTCTCCCGAGAAATTTTCCGAAAATACACAATCTGACACATTAGCATGAGAAGCTATTACATCAAGACCGGAAGGCCCCACATAGGCAGCTCCATTCTGAATGAATTTACACCACTGCATATCCAAATCGGTGTCAAACACCATCACCGCCCCTTTATAACTGCTGGCACTATCGTAGTTACGGAAAGCGTGTTTGAATGTAAATCCTTTTACAGTAACGTCCAATCGAATCCTTACGGTATCCGTAGGAGTAAACGATGCATTCTGTATATACCACAAGTGAGTACGGTTACCGGGAACAGCTGCCACATCGCTCTCGATAGCCCCTGAAATGACAGTTTCATAAGGAGAAGGATACGTAATATCTGTATTCGTACCCGTACTGGCAGGGTCAAAACCTCCCAAAAGAGTCACACTTCGATTAATAGCTAAATATTTGTCGAAATCGGGAGAGGACAATTTATACACTCCACCGGCAAAACAAAAGACATCGCCATCGGCAAAATTTCCTTGTTCCATATTCTCGGCAAAATAGTCATAACTAATGGCTTGTTCCCAAGAAGAACCGTCTGTTCCATCGGAACCATCAACTTTTATAAAATACGTTTCGGCCAACACGCTGGGCGCTGTCGCCAACATAAACCCTGCAACAAGCAGGCAAGAAGTCAATTTTCTTTTCATAACTACTTTTTTTAGATTAGATTATTGGTAAATATTTAATTTTAGCGAGGAGAACAGAGATAGTCACCTCCATTCTCCCCAAAATAGTTTAATAAGACAAGCCGTCTTCCCAACCCGGGTTTTGAGTCAAGCTATGATTCAATGTACGTTCGTCGGTCGGTATCGGCCACAGATAATCACGTTCCTCATTCCAAATCCGTTTCACATCTTTGTGAGGCCACATATATCCCTCGGTGTCGTTGGTCAGGAAGAAATCCACACCCAATTTGTATTTGGTCAATCCCAAACCCGACGGAGCCTGATCCTTGTAAATAGCGGTTTCCTTCTTTCCGTCTCCGTTCAAGTCGTACTTACCTTCTCCGGGGAAATAGACACCATGATACTCGTTGGTAAGCTGTTTACCCTCTTTCCAACGAATCATATCGAACAAACGGAAACCTTCGAGACAAAGCTCTACCGTGCGTTCGCGACGTATTTCCAAAATCACACCGGTCATCGCACTTTTCGTCACATTGGGATAACCGGTCACATCGGCCATCAAATAGGGATCAGGATTGGCATTCGCCTCGTCCATATCGATATGAGCATCTTCCATTCCTGCCCGGTCACGTAACAGATTGACCGAAATATCCAAATCGTCCTGCGTCAACGTTCCCAATTCGGCCTTAGCTTCGGCATAATTCAGATAAACTTCCGCCAAACGGAACAACGGGAAATACATCGGCGATTTGTTGGATTGGTCGTATTGCGGCTCCATCACATATTTGATGTATTGATAACCGGTCAACGTATATTTAGACAAGGTATTGATCATCTCCTTCGTCGTGCCTTTCTGTACATAACCGGGAGTCAGAATCGTTTGAGACAAACGGGGGTCGCGACCGGTCACTTCGGCTACGAACTCGTTCTTCTCATGCCCGGGTTTATCGGTGTAACGAGAACCGTCGGCCATCAAATAATGATCTACGAAACGTTTGGTGAACGATACCCGTTGATTACCTGTCATCGAATTGCACTGAGAATTATGCAAGATAGAAAGCTCTGTACTATAACGACGTCCCAAGATGATTTCCTCGGCAGGAGCATCGAGACGAGCGAACAAATCGCGATACGGGGTAGAACCTGTCTTATAAAGCGAGAATCCTCCTTTTTGAATCAATTCCAACGAAGCGGCAGCCGATTGTTTCAGCATTTCCTCCCAATCACCTAAATTGTGATATTTACGAAACGTTCCTTCGAACAATGCAGCGCGGGATTTCAATGCCAAAGCCGTCCATTTGTTCACTTCATACGGAGTCTTCGTCTCGGGCAACATAAATATCGCTTGGTCCAGATCTTCCATTACCTTTTGCATCACATATTTACGAGAATCACGGGGTTTATACAACAGCTCATTATCCTTCGACCCGATTACTTCGTCGTAATAAGGCACATCGCCGTAACGCTGCACTTTCGTAAAATAGAAGTAAGCGCGCATAAAATGGGAAAAGCCATCATAATGATTACGCGCGTTTACATCGTCACAATTTTTACACCATTGGAAATACGTATTTATGACACGTAAATCCTCCCAATCCCATGCTTTTTCGGTACCGGGAGTACGATTGCCTAAAATCTCGTTATCCAAGATATTTTTGATGACATCGTCAGCACAAATATCATTCAGGGCATCGGCTCCGGGAAGCATGCCATAATAAGCGTTCGTCCACAGACGCAGCTCCTCTTCGCTCGAAAAATAATTTTCGGGAGCCATCGTATCCTCGGGGATCAAGTCCAAATCGGTACAACCCATCAAAGCAGCCCCGGTCAACGTACAGAATATATATAAATACTTTTTCATCGTTGTTCTGTTTTTAATCGTTAAAATGTAATGTCCACACCCACCGAGAAATTTCTCGAATAGTTATAAGCCATACCCGTGTTACCGTTTCCTCCGGCAGCTTCCGGATCAATATACTTGGTATATTTTTTCATCGGTGACCAATACCAAAGGTTCTCACCGGTAAAATAAACACGCAGTTTGGTAAAGACCTTTTTCAAAACCGGCAACGTATAACCCACTGTGAGATTCTTTAACCGGATATACGATGCATTTTGCAAGTAGCGGTCATTATTCACTCCTAATTGACTGTCTTTGAACGTCTGGTAACCGCGAAAACGGGGGAAATACCCTCCGGGATTCTCTTCGGACCAGCATTGATCCATAAAGTTCTCGGGAATAAAACTCGTGAATGCCCGGGAATAAGGTCCCCAGAAACCGGTGGAAAGATGATTGGGATACCAATCTCTTTTACCTACCCCCTGGAAGAAGATACCTAAATCGAAACCGTTCCAGTCGGCCCCTAAACGAAAACTATAATTATAACGAGGTGTCTCGTTACCGATAATCTCTCTATCACCCGGATCATATACTGTATCATCACCTTTATTGATCACATTATTATTGTCCAAATCACGGAATTTCAAATCGCCGGCACGATAATAAGGATCCACTTTATCCGACAAAATACGGGCGTTTACGAAATCTTGATTGATTTTCGAGGTATATTCAGTAGCCTCCTCGTCCGAGGTAAACAGCCCGTCTACCCGATAGCCCCAAATTTCACCCAAAACCATACCTTCATAATAGTCAGTAAGCAATTTTTCAGGATTGTTATACTTCGTAATCACCGTTTTGTTATCGCCCAAAGAGGCCGACACCGTATAATTAAACCGTTTCCCCATCAAAGCGAACGAATCGTTCCAGTTCAATGAAAGCTCCCAACCCTTAGTGCGCAAATCGGCACAATTTTCTTTGGGTTCCTTAGCACCGAAAACACTCGGCAACACATACGACTTAGCCAACATACCCTCGGTATCCCGGATAAAATAGTCGCCTGTAAAATTCAATCGGCTATTGAGGAACGACATATCCAAACCTATATTCCACGTAGCGATCGTCTCCCATGTAAGATAACTGGTCTTAGGATTGCTTGGATAAGCATATTGCAATTTGCTCGTCCCATCGAGCGTATAATTCAAGGTTCCACCTGTATTGATCTCCTCTAAATAAGCATACTCATCGACACCATGCTGATTGGCCAATTTACCATAAGAAAGACGTATTTTCGTATTATCCACTACGTCTCTGATAGGTTCCCAAAAATTCTCCTCGCTGATACGCCAACCGGCGGAAGCAGAAGGCACGAACACCCAACGGTGATCGCTGCGAAAACGGGAAGTGCCATCGTAACGGGCGCTCACTTCCAACAGATAACGGCTCTTATAATCGTAGTTCACCCGACCGAAAAAGCCGCTGTTACGCCATTCGGAGATTGACTGACTACGGGTTATCTCACCCGTCGCATTGGCAAAACTCGATAAATTCTCACTCAACAGATTCAACTGCTCCAACTTCAGATGAGTATCTCGTGCACCTCGATATTGATAACCGGCCAATGCCGTAAAATTATGCGCCTTGTTCCATGTGTGGGTATAAGTTCCATACACATTCAAGTTATGCTCGTTCGTCTCATAATGATTTTCCCGATAATAATCCTTGAAGTTACCGGTAATAATCGTTTTTTCCTCACCCTGTTTATTGGAATAGTGCAAATTATGGTTCCGAACTTTATTCAAACGGCCACGAAATTTGTAGCTATAATCTACCGTCAATACCAAATCCTTGAAAATATCGATATCGAAACGGTTTCCTATAATTATATACTTTTGATTGTTAGCATGGCGCGCGCGATTATCCACCAAATAGGGAGGAGTTCCATTAATGGTAGTATTGGCATGCGTCTCGGCATAAATAGCCTTACCTTCGGGAGTCTTGGCTGGCCACGATGACATCAAGGTTTTATCCACCTCCATCAACGTATTGTCTATGGTCGACAAACCGCTGTATTTATAAGAAGAGGAGAAAAAGTTCATATTGGTCGAATAGCGCAACCACGGCTTGATTTTCACATCGAGTTTCGCTCTTGTAGAATAAGTGTCATAAGTATCTGGGTTGATATTGAAAATACCCTCCTCACGATTATAACGACCGCTCACATAATATTTCACCTTATCGTTACCGCCTCTCACCGAAAGATTATATTCCTGTTGGGGACGAGTTTTACGGAACAGATAGTTGTACCAGTCGAAGTTGGCATAATAGCGATACGAACCGTCGTCCTGCAAAACGATCCACGGACGATCGGGATGCTCGGTCTTGTCGTTGCGACGCTCATACAGCATTTGCATTTCCTCTTCGGTATAGTTGGTAAAATTGGTCGCATATTGCGAATAATAGGCCTTATCGACCAAACTTACCTGATCGTAGCCCGTGGTCATATAATCGGTCGATGTCGTGTTTTGCGACCAACCGAAACGTCCGTTAAAACTTATACTGGCCTTTCCGGCAGCATCCGAGCCTGTCTTAGTGGTAATCAAAATCACACCCTTCGAAGCCGTCGCACCGTAAATAGAAGCTGCCGAAGCATCTTTCAAAATAGAAACCGACTCGATATCGTTGGGATTGACCATATTCAACTCGGTCACTACTCCATCGACCATAATCAGCGGTGTGTTTGACGTCGATATAGACGATTCACCGCGAATATTCAAATTATATCCGCTACTGGAACGCCCGGAAGACATCTTCAAGTTCATCGAAGGATCGGCTCCCTGCAATGCCATGGCGACGTTACTTACCGGACGAGCATTGATTTCTTTGGCACTGATGGTTCCCACAGCTCCGGTCAAATTGACTTTTTTCTGCGTACCATACCCCACTACAACCACTTCATTCAGTAATTGATTGGATTCTTTTAATTTAACCAGAACAAAGTTTTTCCCGTTGACAGGAATACTCTGTTTTTCATAACCGACATACGAAACCTCCAACGTTGCATTGGCAGGTATGTCTTTCACAGTAAAAGCACCGTCGGTATCGGTCGAACGACCGATAGAGGTACCCGAAACTTTAACAACAGCCCCGATAATCGGTTGGTCATATTCATCTAAGACCCTACCAGTCAACTGATTACTGGCTCCTACGGACTGTGCAAACATCTGGAAACCAGACATAAAGGCGATAATCAAGAGTAAACAAGACCATCTCCTGTGCAGTGTGTTCGTTAGTAAATTCATAATTTTTTTGATTTATGGTTCTTATTAAATTAGAAGTTTCTATATATTATTATAAGGAATGAAAAATTCATTCCTTTAACAAACTATCTTTTAACTATTTACAACCGATTCTCTTTACAAAACAACATTAACACAACAGTTACGGCACAAGCGGATAGCAACAGAATAAACCCTCCGTCCCAACCGAAATGCTCGAAAATGTATCCCATACCGATATTGGCAAACACGGCCGATCCCAGCAAATAGCCGAACAACCCCGTGAAACCGGCAGCCGTACCAGCCGCTTTTTTAGGAACCAAATCCAAAGCCGAAACTCCTATCAACATTACCGGGCCGTAGATGAGAAATCCTATCGCGGCCATAGCTACGTTGGTTACCATCGCCGAAGCGCTATTCCAATAAACATAAACCGCCAGCATGACCAGCAACATATAAATAATAGTAACCGGAGCACGACGGCCTCTAAAAACTTTATCGGAAAGCCAACCGCAAAGTATAGTTCCGAAAATACCGGCTATTTCGAACGCAAAATAAGACCAACTGCTATTCGCCAAATCCATGTGCTTCACCTGTTCGAGATACATCGGCGCCCAATCTAACACACCATAACGTACAAAATAGATAAACGCATTGGCAAAAGCGATAATCCACAAAAGCTTATTATTGAAAACATGCCCGAACAGAATATCTTTGGTAGAGAGTTCCTTTTCCTGTTCGGAGGAATATGCCTGAGTACACTCTTCCGGCTTATACAGTTCGATAGGCGGTAATCCACAGGATTGAGGCGTATCACGCACCAGTAAATAGGCAATCACAGCAATGACTACGGCAACCATAGCCGGGAAATAGAAGGCTCCGCCCCAGACTCCGAAAATGGTAATACCGAAAACCGCCAAAGGAGCCATAAGAGCACCTCCTATATTATGAGCGATATTCCATATAGACATCTTTACGCCTCGTTCCCGGACAGAAAACCAGTGAACCATCACCCGGCCACACGGAGGCCAACCCATACCTTGCACCCAACCATTCACAAATAAGATGCAGAACATAAGCATGATAGAAAGCGAACTGACCGTCCACGGGATAAGACCCATAACAGTCATAATCACTGCCGAAGCTATCAATCCCAAAGGTATGAACACACGAGCATTGCTATGGTCGGAAACTGTACCCATCACGAACTTACTGATACCATAAGCTATCGAAACAGCAGACAGAGCCCAACCTAAATCGGCCTTATCGAAGCCCATCTGTTCGAGTGCAGGCATGGCAATCGAAAAATTTTTACGTACCAGATAATAACCTGCATACCCGATAAATATACCGAGAAAGACCTGTAATCTTAACTTCTTATACTCCTTGTCCACCCGCTCTTTGGGAAGCGGATCGATAACCGGAGCCGGTCGGAATAACTTCAACATACGCTATCCTCTCTCTAAAAAATCAGGCTAAAATATAATTTTTTGCCAGACTGATAAAATTTTTAACTTGTTCCGTTTCCCAATTTTTATCTTTTCCCATTTCACGAGCCATAATAGCCGCTACACGAGGAGCCATTTCCATCGCAGCCCGAGCATCCATAAAGAGCGCCCGAACACGTCGTGCCAATACATCTTCCACCGTTTGAGCCATCTCCTCCCGCACAGCCCAAATAACATGAGCTACCCGGAAAGTATATCCGATATGAAGCAACTCTCCCAACGAGGCATCGTTTTCTATCAATGCTGCGATTTGGTCGGCATCGCTACCGTACACATAATCCCAAACCGAACGGTCCACTTCTTCCCGGTAACCATGTAATTGCATTTTACGAGTCACACAAACCCTCGGTTCCAAACCGATCAAAGCAGCTACTTTATTCACCGCTTCTTCGGCCATCTGACGATAAGTGGTCCATTTCCCTCCGGTTATCGTAAGCATTCCCGAATCGGAAACATATATTTTATGATTCCGCGAAATTTCTTTGGTCTTTTTGGAATCGCTATGCGTAGGAGCAGCCAACGGACGCAATCCGGCGAACACAGACAACACATCGCTGCGTTTCGGTTTACGAGTCAGATACTGCCCCGCCTGATCGAGAATAAAATCTATCTCCTCGTCCAGAGGCTTCGGTTCTAATGAGTTTTCATTCAATGGCGTATCGGTAGTTCCCAATACAGCCTTTCCATGCCACGGTACACCGAACAATACTCGTCCGTCCCTTGTCTTCGGTATCATCAAAGCCGAATTTCCTCCCAAGAAAGCGGCATCGACTACAATATGCACTCCTTGACTGGGACGTACTTTCTTGCGACTCTCCGGCTTATCCATTTGCATGATATCGTCCACATAAACACCGGTAGCGTTCACTACCCCTTTTACATTTACTTCATACGTTCCGCCTTCGAGAGTATCTTCCAAAGCCGCCCCGCAAATTTTCCCGGAATCATTCTTAATCAAAGACGTTACTTTCATATAATTGATGCATATCGCACCGTGGTCATGAGCACTCTGCATCAATGTAATCGCCATTCTCGAATCGTCGAATTGCCCGTCGTGGTAAACCACGCCTCCACGCAAATGATCGTGCAGCAATCCCGGCAACTCCTTCAAGGTCTGTTTCTTGGACAAAGGCAAAGACCGTCCCAAGCCCAATCGCCCGGCCAACAAATCGTAACAACACAACCCGATGGTATAAAAAGGACGTTCCCACCAACGATAGTTGCCGATAATGAAACGCATATCCTTTACCAAATGGGGGGCATTGCGCCATAAGCGACCACGCTCATGCAACGCTTCCACAACCATGGATACATCGCCTTGTTGCAAATAGCGAACCCCTCCATGTACCAGCTTCGTGCTTCGGCTAGAAGTCGCTTTTGCAAAATCGTGTTGTTCTACCAATAGGACACGGTATCCCCGACTCGAAGCATCCACCGCCACGCCCAAGCCCGTAGCACCGCCACCTATTATCAATAAATCCCATGGTCTCTTTTCTTCGGCCATCTGTTTTATCAAGCCTTCACGTTTCATTTTCTTATCTTTCGATTTTTGATTTCTTATTAAATCTTGCGATTACTTTCTTTTTATGTGACAAAGAAAATAAAAAAGCAAGTATAAACCAAGAAAAAATGTAAAAATTTTTCGTTTCGTTTTCTTTTCAATAATATTTCATTTCGTTTTCAAAATAAATTCTCAATATTATTTGTGCATTATTCAAATAAATTTTACATTTGTATGGAACAAATATTATAATATTATTATGCTTAGTATAGCCGAAAGACACAAACACATTCTTGACAAGCTCAATGCGCAAGGGTTCGTGAAAGTTTTAGATATCGCCCGCGAATTGGACGTGACACCTGTAACGATACGAAAAGACTTGAAATTACTGGAAGAAAAGAAATTGCTATTTCGTACACATGGAAGCGCCAGTCCGGTAAACCCTCACACGGCAGATATCAATATACATATTAAAGAGCGAATAAACAGCGATGCCAAACGGCGTATCGCCCATACAGCCATTCGTCTGCTCGATCCGAACGACTCGATTATCGTCGCCTCGGGAAGCACAGTGTATGCATTCGCCGAAGAAATTACAGACGATCTAAACCTGACAGTCGTCACGGCTTCGCTCAATGTCTCTACTTTGCTCAACCGTTTCGAGCACATTCATGTGATCCAGCTCGGCGGAACATTGCGAAAAAGTTCTTTCTCGGTCATCGGCGATTTAGCTGCACAGGCATTCGACAATCTTACTTGTTCCAAACTATTTATGGGAGTAGACGGTATAGACCTCGATTTCGGGCTGACGACCTCGAACATAGACGAAGCCCGGCTCAATCAACGTATGATCGCAGCCTCGCTACGAACGATCGTCCTTGCCGACTCTTCCAAATTCGGGAAAAGAGGATTCGGGAAAATCTGCACACTCGACCAAGTCGATGTCATCATCACCGACTCGGGTATTTCGCCATCGGTAGCGAAAAGCATAGAGGAAGCAGGAATAGAACTAATCATTGCATAAACCTCAAATCGAAAGGAAACAAAAGGGGCGGGAATATTATTCCGCCCCTTTTGTTTATCTCCGAATCTTAAATTCCATATTAACAAAGAAAAGACCTGCTTCACACGACGCAAGCAGGCCCTTCACCAACGATAAGTGTCGCCAACTCAAAAGCTATTTCACTACCACTTTCCCCTTAACTAAACTGCTTCCTTCGATACGTATCATATAAACTCCCGATTCGAGTTCAAATTCCTCACTTTCCCCATAGGCTTTGCCACTCGCTCTCTGACGCCCGAGCGTATCGTAAATACCTATACTTTCGCCACCTTGCAAATTAACGATTCGCAATTGTCGTTTTCCCGGGGAATAGAATGTAGGCTGCTGCATTTCATCGGAAAGAGTTTTAAAGGATAGAGAGAAACGTCCCGTTTCCATCGCTCGATCATCTACCGTAAAACTATACGGCGCATGTTTCAAGTCCACTTTCCGACCCGTCGATCTATCGGTAAGAACCACAGCATCATAACGATCATATTCCGAATCTTCGGTCAACGATATTTCATAAATTCCCGATTCGCCGGTATAGATACCCACCGGAGTTTCCCCTTCGATATCAGCAGTTTGAGTATGAGCAAATCGGACTCCCTTTTCATTGTAGACATAAATCTGCGGAATCCTCGGGTCGAAACTCATCATTTTCAACGCATCGTTTCCCATGTCGAAATTCATGGGTTCTCCGTACACATTATCGGCAACAACCGATACATAGTCGCAACCCGCCGATAAATTACTCCCCGAAATTTTCAACTGTACACCGTGAGGAGCCGGCAACGTATTCAACGGGATAACAGGCTTGGCAAACAGAAGTTCCTCCGATTCCTTCACCGTAGCAGTCTGCGTGAATACCGCTGAGAAAGGAGCAATCGTGTTTCCTTCCCACGAATTTATCGAAACAAAACGGCTGGCCTCCGGGTCATAAGTATAGAGTATATGGTCGATACTCATTCTTTCGGTAGTATAAGAGCACAAATAAGGCACACCGAAAAGATTCCAACCCATATTCTCTTTATACGTAAAATGAGGACGGCCATCGACCAGAGTCTTCAAATTATGCTGTTTCAACAAAATGCTTTTCCCTTCTTCTGCCGATTCTTCATAAACAGGCAATGCCGATGAAGATTTCGAGAAACGCACAGTCACCGCATCCGAAGCAGAAGGAGTCGCCATGAGATAACCGACATTCGCGCCCATCTGGTTATTTTCAAACGCCCAATATTTACTATTCTGAGGAGCAACTACGCTATACAAATCTTCGGCTCGCTTAGCCCCGTCATACTCGTATAAATATAAACGGTTCTTGTCGTCCCCCGATTCATCTCCGGCCTGTATAGCCCCTACCGGTAAACCGTCTATCGTAACGCCGTTCAACATCGTACCGTTCCCGACTTCAAGGGAGAATGGCAGACTCACCATATCCCAAGAAGCTGTCGTATCATTAATAAGCGGTTTCAAATCACGCTCTATGGCCAGATTATAAAGCGATACAGCATGCTCTCCTGTCCGCAAACCCGCAGCATGGTGAAGCAACAAATAGGACGGTGCGAAATCTTTCGTAAGGGCATCGGTCAGCCGCACTTCACTTTCCTTGCCGACATAGACGACGCTTCCCGCATGAGGATAATAATTATCGCTCACGTTGACAACCTTCTGCGGAGTCGTATTCCAAGTTTCGAAACAACCGTAATCCGGGCGAATTACTTCACCCTCCCCATGAAACTTATCGGTAAACAGCCGCACATTACCCAGCACATCGCAATCGGTAGACAGATCGATAATATCGGTATATTCCTTACCATTCCTGATCTTAGGCACTGTATATCCACCGATAGTCGTCACCGGATTTCCTTCATGGTCTACACCTGTTTCCTGTAAAGCTCCTATTCCAAACAAGACTGCATCTTTCTGGTCGGATAGCTGATAACGCAAATGTGTATCATCGGTAATATAATCCCCGACATAAAGCGGACTATAAGCATTCCCCGATACCGAGGTCACCTCTCCATTTATCGTATTGATTATCTTTCCCATACCGCCGATTTGCGCTCCCTCGCCGGGGGCTGTCACATGAATGGCTGCCGCATGCTCGTCCAATACGACAGCGGCGCTGCCTTCTTTCACCGTATTGTCATGCACCAAAACATTGTAGAGCAGCCCGTCCGTTTCCACCACAGCACCGTCGGGGTTCACATTATTATATATGACACTATTGACGATGGCGAACGAGTCGGCGACGATCACCGCCGGGCTGTTTTTGCTTCCCGTAATATGAAAGCCATTCAATTCCGCCCAATTCTCCACAATCGTCCCGGCGGCATGGTCATTGTCCGAACGCACGACAGGAACCCCTTCCGCCTCTACCGAAAGGATACTTTCCGGTGCATTCTTTTCCAACAAACCGGGACGTTGAGTCAGCTTCGTTTCGTTGGTTCCTCGGAATCCGCCATAAACTTTCACATTTGCCATCCACTGTAAAGTCGTAGGCAAAACGTAGTCTCCGCCGGCTACCCACACCGTACCATAAGTTCCGCTCTCTTCCGGATCTCCCGAATAGTACGCCGAATAAATGGCTTCCTGTAAATCGCCCATAGCATCGTCCCAACTGGAACCCAATCCGAATCCGTTAGGCTTCACATATAAATTAGGATAGAACAACCGTTGGTACTCATAAGCACCTATATCTATGCTGTTACCGGCTATACGACGATTGCCTCCGGCATCCACGAACATAACTCTCGCCAGCGAATCGCCGGGAGCCACAGGCTCTTCTACCGAACCGAACGGATAATACGCAAATAAATCGGTGTACCATTTATCGTTTTCCGCTTTATTATATGAGTCGCCTGTCATGTATCGATACCCCGTATTGATCAGTTTACGTCCCGGACGTATGTTATACTTTTTGTCCAACGGAGTCGCTTCATCGGGAGCTTCGAAACGGGGACCGTACGACATATCCTCATTGTCGGAACTTAATGTTTTATTGATATTGGCAGCCTTATCGCCCAATACGACACCTGCGGAACTATTCCAATAAACATACTCGGCATTCGGCTGCTCTGCCGTCGCATCGTCCACCTGAACCGCATTGCTGTACAGGGTCGCATTCTGCACATCTATCTGGTTGTTCAAATCTCCGACAGTAGGAACAGCCGAAGTATAATTCCTCCAAAATATATTGTTATAGATCTGCAAAGGTTCGGCGACAAGCGCTCCACGTGCGTACAATCCGCCTTTGGAGTTATCGGCTATCGTGTTGCTGACAATGTTGCCCGTCCCGTTCAAAGCAAGCCCCCAAGCCTTGTTGGAATGAAGCACGGTATTATATATATTGCCTTTATTCAGATACACAGCCGCACCTTTTTCTCCGGCAGCCGTATTATCGACAAACACGCTGTTCCGAATCGTCGTACTGCCATTGGCTGCATACACGGCCGCACCGGTCGAACCCTCGCCTGTCGCATCGGCCGCATTTCCACCGACAAAAGTAAAGCCCTCTATGTTTACAGGAGCCAACGCCCCGTTTTCCCCGGCCGTATCCATCGACTCGTCTATATAAACGAGGTGTTTCGAATCGTTTCGATTTCCTCTGATATAAGTCGGGTACAATATAGGATCACGCAAATTATCCATAGCGACATCGGTCCCCGTGATGTTGTTGGGATATCCGCCCCTCAATGTCAAACTCTTGGTCGAGTATTCCAGATTTCCCACATCGGGTTTCTCCAAAACGAACGAATAACCGCTTGTCCCGTCTTGCAGGAACGGCACATAGTCGCCCGAAGCAATCTTGATATATTTATCTTTTTTATTGGGACTGAGCAACAGTACCTGAATAGCCTGATGAATGTTAGACGTAGCCCTTTCCCACGTTTCTCCGTTGTTTTCTTTATCCGAAACTGCTTCGGAACTCTTCACATACAGTATATTACCGCCGAAAGGAGTCAACGATACCGTTTCATATTCATAAGCCCCTATATCGATCGTCCCCTCCTTCCACTCTTTCACATCGATCATATCTACACCGTCTTTCTTAATAATGTGATATGTATCAGGTTCTTTGGTAATACGCCATTTATTGTTTAGCGTATCCGGCACATTCTCGCGTCCCGACACTTTCTGCACGGCATAATATCCCTTACCGGAACCATCGAGTACGACAGGTTCCGTTGTAATTGTCGTGCTCTTCACCGAGCCGTCGGGATTCATTTCGATAACCGTATTCAGTCGACGTGTACCGCCATTCGTACCCCGGTTAACCAGCGTCGAGAGCGAAGGCAGAGAGAAATCGGCAGAAGCGAAATAATTTCCCGCTCCGGCATAATCGCTGGGAAATCCGAACCGAGGCCCCATAACCGCTTCATTAGCTCGATCCAGAAAGACCTCGAAATTTCCTGCATCTTCATCGACATCGGCTGCCGAAGTAATAATTTCCCAATGATCTGCATTGATACGTTCGGCATCGTCATTCCCCCAGATAACCGTATTGGTAAGATTATTACCGGCTGTCGAAGCCGAATAAACGGTACTACCCGATGTTACATCGCCCGACACATTCTCGGCATGGGCATTACGCACGATCGTATTGTTGATTAACTGCGATGTCGAACCGGATTCGGCATAATAGGCCGAGCCCGTCGATGCCGTATTGTTGTAAATCACCGTATTGACGATGAGCGACTTCCCGCCTTCCCGCAGATAGACCGCACCTCCCGATTTACCGGGAGCCTCGTTCCCGCCCAATATAGAACCATAGATCTCTATATCGCTGGCATACACGGCTCCTCCCCCGAAATCGGCCGTATTGAGCAACAATTGGCAATTGCGCAAAGCAATCGGAGCCAAAGCACATAAAGCCCCGCCTCCATGATCGGTACACGACGAGTTACCTTTTACCATCTTTATTCCATCGAGTACAACCCTGCGAGTAGCCTCCGAGTCTTCATAATAAGCCACATGCGAATTACCGGAACCGCCGCCTATATCGCCTGAAAGAATCGTTTCATTGGCGTACTCGAAATCTTCGAGCAAGCCGTTCCCGTTCCAATCTTGACGAGGTCGCTCGCTCAAAAATGCCTCCCCTTCGTAATACTGGTCCGATGAAGGCATAGCCTGAGTTTCTTCTTCCGTAACGATATTAATATCCAACTCCGAAACCGTATTCTCCGACTGATTCTTATTGTCTATCGTTATATCGCTAATTCCCACGGTATATGCAGCTTTTCCACCGGAATAAGGATGAACAGAGACGAGCGAAAGCATATCGCCATTGGACAATGTATTTTCCTCATCAGTAATCTCTACGGAGGAAGTGCCGTCATATACCAATCCGGTCTTTAAATCCACCGTCAGTTTGTACTCTCCATTACTAACTCTTCCATTTATAAGCAAAGACTTTCTTACACCGGCTGTCGAATATAACTGTATACGCAACCTGCCGTTCTCGTTCCCTTTACTCAAATCGGTAAAACGTATCGTTGCATGCAAATACCGATTACTCGGGTTTGTTCTTTCGTATTTCACCGCCTGTGGAAAACGGAAGTAGGCTCCCAATTGGTCATTATAATAAGTATACTCTTGCCAAAAATACCTCCTGTACCTCTCGTTTGTTAATACGACACCATCGTTCCCCGAAACTGTAATAGATGCCCTATTAGGACTTGGACAATAATGCATACCGTATGCTCCTGCCGAATTTCCGGCAGCATAATAATCGGAGACATTGGAAGAATATGTATTCGATTTTTCCGCTTGCGAAAGATTATTCAAGCTCACCGAGGCATCATAAGGAACACCCGTAGAAGTCTGATGAAGAATATCGGTATCGAGAATTTCCGTCGATACCGTTGTGGAATTCTTGCGATTATCGATCGTAGCGCTATACAACTTCACACCGGCCGGTAATCCCGAGACGCGAACAGCCTCGATGACCGGAGCTGTCGCCCAATCGGTATTTCCGATAGCCAGATAGCGCAAATCGTAAATATACTCGGTGGTGCTGTCGGTAGCGATGACCGGCAATTCCAGCTCATGAGGGAGTTGGAAGCCATTGACCGTCACAACAGGAGATGACGGTGACTTCTCATCGGTCGTGAAATGCAAGAACCACGAAGAGGGTTCGTCCTCCAATGCCTTTACCTCTGGATAAAAGGTAATCTCTCCATCGCCGCCCAATGTATAGGAATAGTCTCCTTTGTTCCATACACCGGTGGCATCGACACGCTTCGAGGGTTCCACTTTAAACGATTCTATCCAACTCTCGTAATAAGGCAAGTTACTGCCCCGGAATCCTCCGTATATCGATGAATATCTGTTAAGAATAAAAGAAGTTCCCCAATTATCCTCTTTCACCGAAGTTTTCGGGTTATACGTTCCCTTCGAGACCCATATCTCGCACCGGCGAGTATCCTTATTCGGATCGTGTTCGAAATTGGCATCATTCCCGAAATAATCGAGAGCTTGCTGTATATCGCCCAAAGCGTTTCGCCAACTGCGACCGTTCGCCAACCCCTGTGCCGTTTGCGACACATACAACCGGTAGATTCCGTCTGCCCCCTTTTCGGCTTCGGTATCTCCCGCAGGGTCGATAACAAATATCCCGTCATAAGCAAAAGCTCCTATCTCGAAATAATCCCGCAAAGAAGAATCCTCTTTATAAAAACGATTCGTTCCGAGCAAATCGAGTCGAGAAACATGCAATGCCTCCATGAGCGGAGAGCCCGGCTGCTCGGCTCCGATACCGGCACGAATCAACGCCGATACACGTTTCAAAGTAAAATCGAGGTTATCGGGGTCGGTAAAACCGGGAGCATTCAAGCCCACTATCGTCGATGTATTCTCATTCGTACTCGTCAACGCCATGTTTCCGAAACCCACGACTTTGATACCTTCGACCGCACAATGATTAAAGATATAGTTTTGATACCGCACGCCCGTAAAGGTCGTATCGACCTGCTGGGACATGTTTCCGTATATATTTTTTCCGTTACCGGAATCGTTCATCCAGAATACAGAATTGATGATAATCGGCTTCACGCCTATCGATATACCACCACCGGAGCCATTGTTCACAGTCGTGTTATCGACTACCGTACAATTTACGACCATCGAAGAGTCGTCGGCATAAATACCTCCGCCATTGGCCCCCACGTTATTATAAACTATCGAACCGGTAATCCGGCCGCCCGGAGCTAAGTAAACTCCTCCACCCTTATCGGAAGCGGCACAGTTGAAAACGGCACAATTTTGCAACAATCCGTTCGACGTAACCTTAACGCCGCCACCCGACTGCCACTCGTCGTCAGACGGGTGATTGGCATTTCCATAAACGATATAAACACCGTTGAGCAAAGCTATTTCGGGGTTGGGATCGTCGTAATAAGCTGCACCCTCGGCAGGCATCGTGGCGTTGTCTTTATGCTGCTTCATGCCGAACGTTACAACACGATAGGCGCTTTCTTCTGTCGAACTGCCGATCATACCGTTGAAAAAAGTCCTGTTCAAACGCATATTACGTCCTTCCACGGTCTCGTCGTCAGAGATTCCCGCAAACCCTCCATACACCTCTATCCCTGCCGGAATAATAAACGAAGCGGTACGAGGCTGATCGGGAAGAACGACATCGGTAGGATAATAAGTGCCTTTCGCAATCCTCACTTGAATGCGAGTAATATCTCTATATCGACCCGATGCGTACGTCTCCTTATTGTGAATAATATAACCTGCCCAGTTGAGAGCTTTTTGTAATTTCGCTTCGCAAGCGGCATTCGCCCACGACGAACCGTCTACCGTACCGTTAGCCGCCTTCGTCACATAAATGACTCCCACCTGTTCTCCGTCGATAGTCTTGATAGCGGGCATAATCGGCTCGCTTTGGTCTATTTCGTATGCCCCTATATCGATAGAACAATCTTTGAAACGATCGGTATAATCCATATCGGTTTCGGGTAATGTAATCCCTTCGGGACTATTATTCCCGGCATTGATACAGGGTGAAGTGCCCTGTAAACGATAGTCGTTATTTTCTTTATTTCCCGACGAACGATCCACGAATTGCGGAACTTGATTGATAATGTTGTCTTGCGTCAAGTTAGCGCCAGAGACTCCCGATATAGAACCCGAGGGATAACAACAATGCGAAGTTCTCAACACTACATTGCTATGAGCCTGCACCTGAGACGAGCCCGAATTATTATAAATAATGGTATTGTAAATATTGGCCGCACCATCGGCAAACCAATAACCGCAATAAATGGCTGCACCGCTACCGGAGTTGTCGGCAATCGTATTGTTATAAAAATCGGCTACTTCGATATAAACGGCCTGACCGTTGGAATTACCGCCAGATACGGAATTACCGGCAAACACGCAATTGTACAACGTACCGTAACGCATGTAAACACCCCCGCCGTATTGTTCTCCGTAATCGCTCCCCAATGCCGGCATATCGTTATTGAAAAACGAACAATTGGAAAATGTTCCGTCGTTACAAAATGCACCTCCGCCACGACTACGGGATGCTACATTATAATTGTTTCGGATAATACAGTTTTCGAGCCGTCCATTTTTCCGCAAGGCTACCCCTGCACCGCCATCTTTTCCGTGACGTATTCGAGTTCGACCGTTTTGTATTATAAATCCGTCCCATATCGTCTCGATAACAAATGGATTCAACGCCACATTATTAGTCTCGGTCGAAGCCTGTCCCTGCGAACCCGCTTCCAAACGACCTCCGTCCTCATAATACGGGAAAGGCTGGGTAAGTACCCTACGAACTTTATTCGCATTATCGTATCGACTGTTCAATTCATAGAACTGACTCGTCGATCCACCGGCATCCATATCGAAATAAGGAGCATACCCATCGAGCGAAGTAACAGCATTCGCCTCGGCGGTAGTCATCGTCTGTATAATCGTATTGTAGACGCGGGGATTGCGCTCGTCTTTCCCGGGTGTACCGGTCTTGGGAAATCCGCCGTACACTTGCACGGCATCCCGCATAAAGAATCCCCGCCGGCTGGTATATTCGCCCTCGGCTACCCACACTTCGACCAAAGCCGTCGTATCGACACCGACAGGTATTTGTACCGATGCACTACGACCGTTCGTTTGATTGTATGTATAATCTGTATAATTCAATGTCTCATAAGCGATCCGACCGCTTCCGTCTTTTTTCAACGATGTCTTGTATGCCTCGTTGACAGCATACTGCAAACCGGTAATATAGTCGGTAGCATCGCGGCTATCGTATTCGATTTGATCATAAGGCAGACCGTCGTCGAATCCATACCACGCATTTCCATTGATAGCGTTCGCCCACGAAGAACCGTCTCCCGTACCGAAATAAGAGGTTTGAGGAGAAGAGGCCGTACCGGCAGGCCCGCTACGCACGTAAAGAACCGAACCGACAGGATTCAGACAAGTAGCCTCATAAGCTCCTATATCGGGGGCTCCACCCACAGCGAAATTATGCCCCGTAATATCGGCATCAAGAGCCAAATCCGGATCACCAACTATACTTTCGTCACCGGCAATCACCAACGGTGATTCGCAAGTCGGCTCGAATCGTGCGGGACCGCCCAACGGCGTATCGTATCCGGACGAAACTGCGCCGACATTTCGGGTCGGATTGACAAAAGCCGGATATAACGGATCGCCCTGAACGACGCTTAACTGCATGTTCTCACTCCACAGATTCCATTCTTCCGGAGCATTCTGGATAGCATTGTTACGAATATCGAGCGTAGTGGCCTCTCCTGTAATTTGTATGTCTTCGGGAGCGATAGTCCCGGTCGAAGTATTTCCCCACAAAACCGAGTTATAGAGCCTCAGCTGCCCATTCATCGCACAGATGCCCGGGGCATTGTTATGTATAATCGTGCAGTGATTGAGACGAGCATCGTTTTCGAGGGTTATCGCCGAATAAAAGGATTCGCTCGCCAATCCCGTATTGGTATTATTATTCACCACCGTATTGGTCATTACCAATTTTTTCGTCGTACCCAACATAACGATTCCGGCTCCGTTCGTTGCGACATTATTCTCGATCATGCAATTGCGGATATACAATGTGCCATATTCGTGCAGCACACCGCCCCCGGTCTTGATAACCGAAGAACCGGTCGATGCATCTCCGTTGACGATATGAAATCCGTCGAGAATGGCTTCTCCGTCGTCAGACATAGTTACCACATGATAAAGGTTACCACCGGCCAACGTACCGTCGAACACCGTACGGAAATCTACCGGATTACGCATCGGTTCGGCGACATCGCTCCCTGTCGGGACAAACTTCTGTCCGGGAACCGTAGAGCCTTCCGTACCTCTCAATTTGGAATTGAAACCGCCATACAAGGAAACGCCTCCCCGCAAAACGACCGACGAAGTGCGACGGTCACTGCCGATAGCTTTCCATACCGGATTTATCGTCCCCTCCTTCACCCATATCTCACGAGGGCAACCGGGATATTCGGTGTCCGGGAGTTCCGCCAAATATTCGATGGCCGAGTTCCCCGATATAATCGGAGATTCCCAAGACTCGCCCGAAAGATCCGTATCGACCGACGGGTCGACAAAAATAACCAGTTTCTTTACACCGTTATCTTCTATGACGCTATATTGCAAAGACGGACGATCGGAAGCGAAAGCTCCTAAGACACGAGGTTCGACGAACGCTTTGCTGAGAATATCGGTCATCGCGACATAAAACTGTGTTTTCACCGGAGCATATCTGACATACGGAGCCTCGGATTGGCTGCCTCCTTTTCTTTGTAGGGCAGAAAATTCGGACGGAACCCAACGCTGTACGTCATAAATAGTTCGCAACGCATTGTCGAGCGTTTGAGAGCCTTCGACATCGGCAGCTGTCGTCTGGTACACGCCGGCCTCATTGTTGATAACGTCGACATTGCCGACTCTCACATTGGTAAAATCGGGGAAACTGGAATCATAAGCGATAGAAGAACGTCCTTTTGAATTTTGATCGGACAAAGCATACGTTTTTTGAGTCACGGTATTCACGCCCCAAATCGTATTGGAAAGATTTTGCAACGCCGTATTATAAACCTGTATCGAAGCCGGCACATTCGACTCGGCCGTCTTTCCGTTTTTCCCGTAAAATTGCCGAGTATGTTCGAGGGTCGCATTTCCCCAAAGAACCGAATTATAGACTATGCCATATCCATCGACGATCATACCGCCCGAATTCCCTTCTTGGTCGGAAGCCACCGCCGAACAATAGTTCTTAACCACCGTAGAGGAAGAAAGCCCTCCCAACTTATCGAAATAGACCGCTCCCGCATCGGACGAAGAGGTATTGTTGGAAACGAGCGTGTTCACCAAGACACCCCGGTACATATCGTCTAACGATTCTTCGTATGCAGGATTGTTATACTCCGCCTCATCGACATACACACCGCCGCCCACGCGAGCCGTATTGTTGGTTATCACCGTTCTGAAAACAGTTCCGTTCCCCAATATGTACACGCCGCCGCCCAATCCGTTGCGCACCTGCACTCCGGGCGAAGCATTGCGAAAGACCATGCTGTTCACCAACATTCCGCCGTTATTCATCATCACCCCGCCACCGCGAGTCAAGGCAAAGTTTTGATAAATGATACAATTCGACACGACTCCGTTCTCGGTCAAATAGATTCCACCGCCCATACGGGTCGATTCTCCGCGCTCGCCATAGTCGGCGCAACCGCCCGTAACCACGACACCGTCGAGAGTCGTCTCCACGGGAAGCGGCTTTGCCGTAACGGCTTCGTACTTCGTGGTTCTTTCGTTAAATCCCTCGGAAGCAAACCATACCACATGGTAGGAGTTGCGCCCGTAATATTGCTCCCATTTCTTCTCTCCGGCATTCCAACGCCAACCTTTCTGCGAATCGTCGTTCCGGTCGACATCTCCGCTGAATATCGTACGATTGGCAAACGCCCATTGAACAGCGAGATGGTCCGGGTCGCGGGGACGAGTCGTGCTGTTGTTTATCCCTTCGTCGCCGGTTTGTCCCCGGAATCCTCCGTAAACCGAGATACCGCTACGCATGATGAAAGAACGATGCCTTTCCGTACGGCCCCTTATACCCGACTCATCGGTAAACGCCGCCGTGGGGTAATACGTTCCACCGGCAACCCACACCTCTCCCACTACATTCCGGGCATATAGTTGATCGATCGCCATCTGCACGTCCTGTACAGCCAAACGCCATGTACTTCCGTCCCGGACTTCTCCGTCGGCAAGAGGCGGTTCGTCGGGCGAAAGCTGACGAACATACAATATATTTCTGCCCGAAACCGGCTGATATTGATAAGCGCCTATATCCAGCGTCTTACTGACGATCCTCGGCTTCCCGGCAATGTCGTAAGAAACATCGGTCCCGTAATACGTGTTCAACGTCGTCATCCAAGAACCCTCGGCTTTCGACAGGAGCACAGAATTTTGACGCAACAAAAACGAAACGCCCAAATCGGCATACACAGGCTCCAATATAGCCCCTATCTGAGTCGTAGGATTGATAAAATTGGGCACAGAACCCGTATGGTCATTATAAGGCAACAACGAAATATTATCGTTGCCTTTCGTTTCGTCCCAATCGACGATCGCACAATTCGAGACACGGTCGACAAGAGCATCGAATCCCTTCAATCCCGCATGGTTCAACGGGTTGATACTCCATATAACCGAGTTGGATACGCTGATCGAAGAACCCGCCACATCGGTATCGGCCGGACGACCTATACCATACAACTGGTTGTTGACAATCGTATTATTGACAATCGAGGTCTCATCGTATACACAAATACCGCCCCCGTTATTATTGTAAACGACATTGTCGAAAACGACTCCTGCTTCGGAATAGATACCGCCTCCATATCCGAACCCGTCGCGACGGAATGCCGAATTGGATACCAACACCGAGTTATAGACAAAACACGGTTGGGAGTCCGAACCGCTATTCTTATGCATATAAACGGCTCCTCCTTTCGAGGCAAAATTAAAATAGAACAGGCATCGCTGTATGCCGCAACCGATACCGTCGAGCGATACACCTCCGCCGCGCCCCGAATTACCGTCTCCATCGGCAGAGCCCCCGACAATAGTTATCCCGTCGAGCATCACGTCCACACTCGACGGATCGAAAGTAACTACCGTATGGAGATTGTCTGTCCGGGTGGTATTCTGGGCCGGGTCGAGCGAAGAGAACATGTTATCCGTACCGACTACATCGTTTCTCAATCGGTCGCCCGATAAAATAGTCTGGTTCTTCAACGCCCACGGCTCCTGCCGGTCGCCCGAATAGACATTGCCGTATTCTCTCTCTTCGAGACTGTTCTCCCCCTCATAGACCAAAGCTCCTAAATCGTCGAACACTTGCCCGCGAAAACCGCCGTAAACAACGACCTGATTTCCTTTCAAGACGAACGAGGCACTCTGTTCATCGCCGGGAAGGAGTGGTTCGGTCGGGACATAAGTACCCGCCGCAATCCATATCTGCAATGTAGAGTTAATAGCATTCCATGTATCGGTAGAACGAAGAATCATTTGCAAATCGGAACCCTTAGCAGCATTCGCCCACGAAGAACCGTCGAACGTACCGGCTCCTTCGGGGGAAACATATATGCGTCGCAAATTGAAGGCCGGTTGAGCCGGCTGGATATTCGACTGAGCCTCTACCGGTAAGCTCGTCAGCGACAACAGAAACAATAGCAGCAATCCCGCCGAATATCCCATGCGTTTCGACACATCGGAAACACGGCCTGCAAAATCAATAATTTCTCTATTTCTTCCGTTCAACATAACCTATAATTCCTTTTCTATATCGAAGCTGTCCATCGATAATTATATTCCGTTTGCGTAAATCCCACCACATCGAACCGCAGCAAATAATACGGCGCAACCGCCAAGTCCTCGGGGGTATCGACGTGTATGTTATAAGTAGTCATCTTTACATAAGTGTCTGCATATACGCTCTGCACGACCAGCTCTATATCGAGCGTACCGCTATCGTAGAGATAACAGTCGTATCGCCCGTTAATCCATGCCGATTGACCCGGTCCCGAATTACCGGTAAGGCTGACCACGTGATCGACGACGGGGGCATTCGACCTCACGGCAAAGAATTTTCCCTCTTTGGGTACATTTTTCAACTTCAATGAAACGACTTTCGCCGACGTACAGTCCCCATGTTCTTTCTGTCCGGCTGGCTTGGCATTGTAATTGGATATAGCCGTCCCTATATTGTACATAATATCGACCTTAGAAGCCACCAGCCCGGCATCGATAACTCCCGAATGCTTCATTTGAACCAATTCGAGGTCGAGCAAAGTACCGGCATATAAATCGCGCGAAGGCGTGGCGATCGTCGTCAACGCCATTACCTCGTCTTCCGTCGACAGGGCATCCCATTCGTAGTGACTGCCGGCATTGACGATAGCATAAAACGAGGCGGTGCACTTCGGCACGTCTATGGCTTGAAACTCATAATAGGCCGTGCTTTCGGGCAGTTCTATATAATAATGTTCCATGTAAGCGGCAGCGCCGTTTTTAGGCTCTACATACATGAACAGGTTGATATTTTCGATGGCATCCGGCATCTCCGGCGATGTCCCGGGGTCTCCCGGAAGCCCCACCGCTCTCGAAATTTCCCGGCCGGTGTATATACTCAACGTCACGCTCGCCGTCTCCTGCGGTTCCGACGGACTGCCGGGCTGCAACGAGTTCTCGCCTCCACAGCCGCCGAGCAACCATGTAGCGAACAAAAGTGCCATTATCGCATATCTCTGTTTCAACATCAAAGCTCCTATTCGATTAAACCTATATTCGACAATCTGCCCGCATTCGGGAATATTATATATCCACATCGATATCTCCTCCCGGTTTCCAGTCGATAGTCACCGCCACAGTCGCCTGCACATTGTGACCGATATCTATACTGCCGTCGTCCCTCACCACACCGTATATTTCTATACACTCTCCGGCGGGAAGCGGCTCGGTCAGATTGATCGTATTTCGTGTTATTTTATCTCCTATGGTAACGTAAACATCGGTATTCCAGATAGCATTTTCCTCCGATGGGTTACGATTCAAAGACTTCGCTCCTGCTCTCGCCTCATTCCTCGACGGAAACGAAACAGCTTCGAAAAGCGCCAGTCCGTTTTCATCTTTCCCCGCTTCATTCATCTGTACGACAACGGGACGGTCGTACTCATAAATACTGTCGTTACACAAAAAACCGGTTGCGGTTTCATTGACATATCCCTCCACCCGTTTTACCGGGACGACGGGATCGGTTCCATAACTGAGGTGTAACCTCGTCTTGGAAATACAAGGCGTCAAAACGACCTCGATAAACTGATTTCTATCCGCTATCGTAAATCGTTCCCTCCCGACATACAGTTCCGAAACATGCGAAGATACCGTATCGGCCGCCGACTCATAAGACAATTTATAACGATCGGACGCGACACCGAGGTCGGAACATTTCACACAACTCGCCTGCGAAATATTGGCAATGGCAAAATGGTGATAATCGTTTGCAGGCAGGGTAATAGCGTAGATATTGTTCGACGGCATTCGTTCCCGCTCTACATACTCATGATAAGCGAGCGATTTGTTACCGTCATAAAAATGCATATTGAGATTCTCCATTCTACCCGAAAATGCCTGTGTATGGGTAGACAGTTCTATTCTATATCTGACGGTGAAATTGTTGCAATCGGACATGTTGTCGTCGATGCAACCGCTCGATAACGGCAGCAATGCGAAAAAGATTCCTCCGACAACCCATCTTTGCCAATCACCTGTTTTCATTTTCTCGATATTTATTTTTTGAGGAAATATCTCCGGCGAATCGAAACGCTCCCGATTCACCGGAGACAAATTTTACAGTTTAACTATTTTTTTCGAAATCAATCGCCGATAGGTACATCGATAACCAAACCGGCTTTCCAGTCTATATCGACAGCCAATGCCAATTCCAAACGCGGGTTAATCAGGTCGGGAACCGTATTGTAGGCTTTTGCCAACGAATTGATAGACAAGTTCGCCGTCGTATTGTAATCCTGCTGGAATACGCGAACGACTTCACTCTTACTGTTGTCCTTCTTATAAGTCAGCTTTCCTACCAAGTAGAACGTTCCGCCTTCGGGAACCAAATTGCCGTCTAAACCGTAGAATTGAGGACCGTCATTCAAGACCTCCAAAGCAATATTGGGTGTATGTCCCAAATCTTCTGCATTACCGGTAGAACAATCGGCCGTCTCGGGCAATAAGCTGTATATAAATGGAGTCATACCAGCAAAATCGGGAGTAGCGGCATTCGTCAATTCGTAATCATTGGTATTCATTCTGTTGTCATATACAATCTTGGAATAAGTATCGGAAGCAGAAGGATGCATTTCCCAATCCAGTTTATCGGGCAGACCGCCAATCAATATACCCTTTACAACAAAATTATGGTTGGTCAAAGTCACCTTAGTATTTTTACCGGCCGGAACTGTACCATCGGCCGATTTGAATGCAGCTTTCACATCGAGACGTGCCACACCGTAATTGATCGTTTTGTTCAAAGCAATCTTCGTCGTCGCTACCGTAATCGGCGTACGAGCTCCGCTATAAACACCATTATTCCAATTAGTAAATGTCGGAAGATTCGAATAAGCTACCGGATAGGCATTGGTCCAATAATACAAAGAAGAAGGATAGCTGTATGCCTTCGAAGAACCGCTCGTAACAATACCCGAACCGCCGGGGCCGTTCTCATCGAACAAGATGATACCGTTATTCAATTTATATGCTCCTTTCGGAAGATTGGCGGGGAAATCTTTGTAAGCATCTTTTGCCAACTCTGTCGCCATATCATCGACCGATGCCTTTGCCGTATTGGCTGCTGACGTAGAGTAATCCGCATATAATTCGCCCAACCCGTTCGAAAGATACTGTAAAGCCAATTTCAGATTTTCCAAAGAAGCGCTATTGAACGAAAAGTAACCATTCTGCAACTCTGTTGCCTTATTCTTCTCCTCACCCTCTGTCAAACTACCGACATAAGTAGCTAATGCATCCGTAACATTCGTTTTCCACGCCTCTATCAAAGCGGCTGCGGTAGAATAGGAACCACCGGTATAAGTACCTTCGGTAATATTCTTCAAAGTAAACGCTATGTCGGCAGGCGTCAAAGAGGTAACCGAAGCATCGGGTGTCATCTCCAAGACACCTTTGTAAGCAGCGTCATGCTTGGCTTTACCGTAAAAAAGGAAAGCGATGTCGCCGGAAGGAATAGTTACGTCGGTAAACGTTTTTACAAAATTCTCGGCCTCGTCATTCGTGATATCAGAACCTGTCAACTGGGTAGCACCGGCCAACACCGAATTAGCTCCGACATAATCGCCGCTCAAATTTGAAAAAGGCATTAACCTCAAACTTTCTATACCCAAGAAATTGTTGTTGCCTTGAACATCGTCGCTGGTAGCACGGGACACCGGCGAAGGAATAGCGAACGAGAAACTCGTCTTGACAGCATCTCTTTCTCCCACAGGAGTCTCTCCCCCCGGAATAACCTCTTCGTTGGAACAAGACGACAGAACTGCGGCAGCGGCAAGGAACATAGACCCGGCTTTTGTCCATTTTGTTTTCATTGTTTTCATCTTCGTAATTGTTTTTGTTAAAAGATTAATAATCGTTTTCTATATTTTCCAAGTTTTGAATAGCTACTTTGTCACCCATAGCGGCTGCCTGCTTGAACAAGTCCAATGCCGTCGCTTTATCGCCCAAACGATAATAGGCTGTCGCGAGAGTGTTCAAACAGCGTTTGTCTTCCCGTATGGGTCGAAGTAAAGAGACAGCCCCGTCGAAATCGCCCTCGGCAATCATACCTTGTGCTTGGTTGATCTTTATAGCGTTGTAATCCGGCTCCGAAGTATAATAAACCCTCATGTATCCCGAATTACGTTGGTCGGAGAATACCGAGCGCAACAGTTCTTTGAAAGGCTCTCCACCGTCCAGCCGGCGCAACAACCACTCCCGACGGCCGAGATCGGCCGTATGGTCGATAATATCGAGCATCTCGTCCCGGCAATCGAATGTGCTTTCTTCCACCCGATCGCGCAATTCGCCCCATGCCTCGCCCCCGTTGGCTACCTCGTAGAGGCTATCCGGCAATTCGAGATAACTGTTTACATACTCCTTCAAGACATCGGCGCGAGCGCCTGCCAAACGGGTATTCCGGCCGAGAGGACCCTCGGGCGAAGCAAACCCGACAATCAATATCTTCCCGACATCGGAACGGTCGTCGGCATAGATCTGCCTCAATATATCGACGATTCTACCGAGCGTCACATCGTTGTTTCGGTAATCGCGACGTAAGTCGGACTTATCGAGAGGGAAATAGACTTTCAATGCTCCCCGATCCCTCCACACGGTCATCGAATCGGAATAGGGTTCGTACTCTGCCATCGGGAACAAAACCTTTTCGACCTCGGCCAACCGTTCCGCCACACTCGGTATCAATGCCACCGGCTGTACCGAAGGAACATAAGGAGGACGCAGTTTCACATCGGAACAAAGGAAGATGCCCGGCAAAGGTTCGACCTTACAACACCCCTCGCGCTCACATAACAGGCTGAGATCGACAGGGGCTCTACCCATCCATTTTTCATAAGGCAGCACGCAATCGTATTGCAACTCGCCGCCATCGACGGTCTGATAAAAAGGAACTTCATACGTTTTCCCCGAAAGCACGGCTTCCCGGCGGCGTAACTTTTGTTTACGCTTGCCTATAATTTCTATTTCGTCGAGAGCCAAAGAATCCACGCCGTTCTCGATAACGGGAATAAGCCTTTGTACATAATCGGAAGCAATCGTACCCGACGGAACCAAAATTTTGAAACTTACCCGAATACTATCTCCCGAACGGTGTATCGAAGCATTCTCGACCTTCACTTCGGCCCCGGCAAAAAATATAGCCCAGACAAAAACCGGCAGAAACACTATATATCTTTTCATCGCTTTCATTTCAGTATATAGATTATAGAAATCGCGGCTTCGGTAGGAGCAAGATAGCCTTTATGGCCGTCGCCTATTTTACGCCCGCAAGTACGACACTGGTAATAATCGAACGTATAAATCGGCTATATTT
>UMHQ01010951.1_pt1 | contig 32292 bp, 17 predicted proteins | sample 1965531 | NCBI WGS metagenome assembly UMHQ01 (sample SAMEA4836098, study PRJEB28245) | human gut metagenome | biome: gut microbiome; material: fecal sample | place: Denmark | collected 2008 | reverse complement strand
TGGGGGTGTGATGTTTGGTTGGTTCCCAAGAAGACGAACTGAACGTCGTGCCGTCCGGAATCCGGAACAGGTAATGAGAATCGAACCTCGGCGCTGAAACCGGCCCTACTGTTATGAGCCCGACAGGTTTGATTGCGGCGATTTGCCTGATTGCCTTATTTTCAGTAGATTTGGCAAGCAGTGTTCATCCGTTTCCGCCGTATGCCTGCTGCATGGGAAATACGGGAGGGGTATGAGCGACAAAATGATAACACCTGAAGGTTAATCAAGTCCTGCAATGAAAAGAATAATCATCCTTTGTTTTGCTCTTGTAGCGGCAAGCTGCTGTTTCGCTCAACAGGGGGAAACTGCGGGGTTATCCCGTTCGCTGGATGAAAGTCGGGCCAAAGCGGATATTGTATTGTCCGGGTTCGGGACCATTCCGGGAAGAAAAATGGTATATTCACTCAAGAACGAGCATTACTATATTGTCATTCATTCGGACAGTGCCTGCAATGAATATGTCGTATCAATCGACAGTGCCTGCCATGTTGTCGGTATGAAAAAAATCGACCACGATTCAATCATCGATCAGCTGAAGCGAAAGAGACACATATCCCGAAAACAAAGAAAAGAGTTGAAAAGGGCGGAAACGGACCGGCAAATGCTGAAAGAGGCATTTGATCTGAAACAATATCATACGGAGCCGATAACGGATCTCCCCGATGCAACCTGTATGGCTGGAGTTCCCTCCTATTTCGTTATAAAAGACGAGTATGATAACCGGTATGGGGAATATTGTCTGCCATCGATAACCGCTCCGTGCCCCATCAATCCGGATTTGTGGGTATACCTGATTCGGGAGTTGATGGAAAACATAAAATAATCTGTAACAATTAACATCGGGATGACCCGTCTGACCGTGCCTGCGGGCGTTGCCGATGACAATAGGGAGGGTGGCAACCAATAGATTTTTATCCCATGAAACGTTTAATTGTAATTGCAGGCGCTGTCGTTGTTGTTTGTATGCTGACGATTTATTCCGTGGCTTATCTGCCTTACGGTATCGGGTACATGCGGACGATGAAAAAACATTGCGAGGAGGCGAAGCGGGAGATTGCTGCGGTTGAATTTACGGGGGAAATTGTCGATGTGAAGGACGAACGTCTCCATATCAGATTGGCGGAACCTCTTTTGTTCAGCAAGGTCTTGCCAGTCGAATATCCATACCGGTATGATGACCGAGAGGGCATATTGCAGCTGCTCGCAAACAAGCCTTTGTTGCATTATGCCAAAACCGGAATGTGCATAGAAAAGATGCCGGGATCGGATTCCTTCGTTGTCAATAACCGGTCTTTTGCCATATATGATAAAAAATATGGACGATGGCAGTGACGGTTGGCTGGAATGAGTTTTAGACGGATATATCCCACCCGGCCGTGTTGTGCCCAATGATCATCAACCCCTGACGCTATGAAAAAATATTTGTTTGCGGTGCTGTTCTGCCTGTCCCTGTGCAGCGCATATTGCCAGATCTCCGAGGTCGAACGCTGCGATGACCTCGACCTTCTCACGGTGGCGGAGAAGAAGCTCCTGCCGGTACTGGATGCGGTCCTTGCCGAGGAGCGCACACGCGACTACTATCGGTCCGACACGAATTTTTCCATCTCCTTTCAGGCCGATTCGACCATTCGGATTGAGGCCTTTGATCTCCTTTTCTCCCTCTCCGAAACCGCTTCGGAGGACTATTACGGCGTGATAGAGTACGGCGGTCATCCTTTTTTTGTGGCTGGAGCCTATCTTGACGAGCGGATTTTTCACCGGTCCGGGGCGAAACGGCGGTTCCGGTTTTATACGGATTCGGCATACGAAGAGAACGGGAAGACGGTACTTCTGCTCTTTCCGGATGACAGCCATTCGCAATGGATCTATCGTTACGACGGGGACGAATTCCGGCTGCTTGATTTTGTGGATACCGCGCCCGACGAATAACACCGGCCTCGCTGTCTTATGAACGGGAACGAAGCGGATGGGCTTCACGGATGAGGGGCGTTTTCCAGAGGAAGGGATGACGCATCAGTTGTGCAAGAAACGCTGTCGTGCAAGAGACGAATTCACAGGCTGTCACGTAAAAACCCCGGCACCTTCGGTGCCGGGGTTTTTGTTTTTGGACGACCGCCGTCCCGGACGCGGGGTGGCTATCCGGGATCGGTGTGTCGGACCGGGTGAATTTATTTCGGCGCCGGGCACCCGGAAGTCGTGCGGATTTCGTACCTTGCACGAAATTTGAGGACTCGGGCGGAGGTTGCAAACTCCCGGAAGACGGATGTTGAAAAAAATCATGAAACATACGCTCCGCACGCTGGCGGTGCTCCTGCTCGCGGTGCTGTTGCTGCCGGCTCTGCTCTATGTGCCGGCCGTTCAGGACCTTGTCCGGCGGAAGGCTGCGGCGTATGCTTCGCAGGCGCTCGGCATGGAGCTGTCGGTCGAACGGCTGCGGCTGTCGTTCCCGCTGCGCCTGACCGTCGAGGGGACGCTTCTGCGCGACGGGGCGGATACGCTGCTGCGCTGCGGGCGCCTCTCGCTCGATGCCGCGCTGTGGCCCCTGTTGCGGAGGGAGGTGGCTGTCGACCGCTTCGAGCTGTGCGACCTCGCGGCCCGCTATGCCGATTCGCTCGCCGAGATGGAGCTGCGCCTTGCGGCGGGGCGGTTCTCGCTCGAGGAGTGCCGCGTCGGGCTTCCGGCGCACAGGGTTGACCTCGGGACGGTGTCGCTCTCCGATGCCGACATCTCGCTCGACCTGCGGGCCGCTGGTGCACCGGAGAAGACGGACAGCACGGCGTCGCCGGCCTGGACGGTAGCGGTCGGGCAGCTTGTCGTGGCCAACACCGTCTTCGGCATGCGGACGGCGCCGGCGGTTACGGAGCTGGCGGTGCGCCTGCCGGGCGGCATGGTCGAGCGGTGCGTGGTCCGGCTGGGCGACCGCGACGTCGCGGTCGGCAGCCTGCTGCTCGAACGGGGCGAATATGCCTACCGGACCGCTCCCGCGGCGGCCGACGCTTCGCAGCCGGTCCCGGCGCGTGCGACGGCCGGAACTCCCGGGCACGATGCGGTGGAGCGGGCCGCTGGGCCCGAGTCGGCAGCCGCCGCAGCGTCACAGCCGTGGAGCGTGCTGATCGGAAGCGTCGTGCTGGCGGACAATCGCGTCGAATACGGAACGCTGGGCCACACTCCCGTGGCGGGCTTCGACCCGGAGTGCATCGCCCTGTCGGGGCTCGATCTGGAGATCGACTCGATCCGCAACCGGGGCGCGGAGATCGCCCTGCTGATCCGGCGGATGCGCTTTGCCGAGCGGTGCGGTGTGGACGTGCAGCAGTTGGACGGCGGCTTCCGCATGGATTCGGCCGGCATCGCACTCTCGGACTTCAACCTGCGCACGGCAAACTCCTCGCTGCGGGCCGATCTGTCGGCCGGGGCGGGGGCGCTGCGGGCGGATCCTGCGGCGGCTGTTGCCGCGGATCTCGCGGCCCGGATCGCACCCGGGGATGCGCTGCTGCTGCGTCCCGGGCTGCCGCTTGCCGTACTCAAGGGGCGCGACGTGCGCATGCACCTGGCCGCGGACGGTACGCTGGGCGACATCGGGCGGCTGACGCTGGGCGTCTCGTCGCCCGGGCTGGCCGCGGTGGAGGCGGACGGTGCGGTGCGCAACCTGACCGATGCCCGGCGTCTGGCGGCCGACCTCCGCTTCCGGGGTGATTTCGATAACCTGAATCCGCTGCTGGCGCTGCTGCCCGACACGGCGCTGCGCCGCCGCGTGGCGGTTCCCCGCGGGGTCGGTCTGCGGGGCCGGGTCCGGGCCGACGGTGCGGCTTACGATGGCACGGCGACGCTGACGGCAGGGGAGGGACGGCTGCTTCTCGACGGACGCTACGACGGTCGGGCGGAGCGTTACGACGCCCTGCTGCGCTGCGACAGCTTCCCGCTCGGAGCCTTCCTCCCGACCGACTCGCTTGGGGCGCTCGACCTGCTTCTCACGGCCCGCGGCGAGGGGTTCGATCCGTTTGCGGCGCGGACCTCTGCTGCCTTGCGGGCGCAGGTCGGCCGCGTGGTCTGGCAGGGGCGCGATCTGGGCGGGCTCGAACTTGAAGCCGACCTGGCGGAGCACCGCCTCACGGGGCGGCTGCTCGACGACAACGAAGCGTTGCGGCTTGCGCTGCAGCTGGAGGGTGAGCTGACGGCGCAGGCGCAGCGCCTTGCCCTCTCGGGTCGCGTGGCGGAGGTCGATCTGGCGGCCCTCGGGGTGGTGTCCGAGCCGCTCGGCGGCTCTCTGACGCTCGATGCCGAGGCCTCGGCCGCCGCCGGGCGGCGCTTTGCGGCCCGGATCAGGCTGGACAGCATCGAAATCCGCAGCGCCGGCCGCACGGACCGCATCCGCCCGACCGCTGCGAGCTTCTCCACGGACAGCCTGGCGACGCGGGCCGCGCTTCGCTCGGGCGATCTGTCGCTCGCCTTCGCGGCCCCCGGAGCGCTCGATTCGCTCACGGCGGCCTTCGCGGCCGGTGCCGACACGCTGCTGGGGCAGCTGCGCACGCAGCACCTCGACATGGAGCGGCTGGGGGCAGCGCTTCCGGCATTCGGGCTGCACCTGACGGCCGGGCGCAACAACATCGTGAACAACCTGTTGAAGATGCGCGGGGCTTCGTTCGACTCGCTGCGTGCGGAGGCCGTGCACGGCGATACGCTGCCCCTGCTCGTGCGGGCCAGGGTGACAAACCTCGCGTCGGGCGGGCTGCGGCTCGATACGGCGGGGATTCGGCTTCGGCAGGAGGGGCGGCGGCTGACTTACGGCGTGCTGCTGGACAACACCTCGGGCGGACTGGAGCAGGCGGCGCGCGCCGCACTCACGGGTCACCTTGAGGCGGACAGCTGCCGGGTCGATCTCTCCCTGCAAAACCGTGCCGGGGCGGATGTCACGCGCTTCGGCTGGGACGTCGTGTGGTCCGATTCGCTGGTTCGTGCCACGCTGGGACCCGCTGCGCCGCTCTTCGGCTCGGCCCTTTGGTCGGTGAACCCCGACAACTACGTGATTTACGGATTCGACGGCACGCTCCGGGCCGATCTCGACCTCACGCACGGCGCGCAGCGCTTCGCCCTGCGCACGCTCCCCGTACAGGAGACGCCGGATGCCCCCGATGCCCTGCGGCTCGACATGGCCGGACTGCGCATCGCCTCGATGCTGGAGGCGCTGCCCGTGGCCCCGCCGCTGGACGGCGTGCTCGGGGCGGGCATTCAGCTCGAGCGCCGGGCCGATTCGCTCGCCGTCGGGGGCGAGGTCTCGGTGGCCGGCCTCTCCTACGACGGACAGCGCTTCGGCGACGTGGGGCTCGGCCTCTCCTATGCCGGTGGGCGCGGCTACCGCGGTGCGCTCCGCCTGACGCTCGACAGCGCGGAGGTGCTGACGGCCCGCGGCAGCTATGAGCCGCAGCAGCCCCAACCGCTCGACTTTGCCCTCACGATTCCGGGCTTCCCGCTCGAACGGGCCAACGCCTTCCTGCCGGCCGACCTGCTGCGCCTGTCGGGCTCGCTCCGCGGCTCGCTCCGCGCCACGGGAACAACGGCTGCACCGCAGCTTGACGGCGGGCTGCACTTCACCGGGACGAAGCTCCGTGTGCCGATGATCGGCACCTCCTTCGCCCTCTCGTCCGACACAATCCGCATCCGCGACAGCCGCGTGCGCTTCGACCGCTATGCCGTTACGGCGCCCAACAAGCACGCCCTCACCCTCGACGGCGTGTTCGACCTGTCGAACCTGACGGCGCCGTCGGCCGACATCGCGCTGCACGCGGCCGACTTCCAGGCTGTGAACGTCGCCCGCACGGAGCGCACGGCGGTCTACGGCACAGCCTACCTCGACCTGGACGCCACGGCGCGGGGTCCGGTCGACGAGCTGGCGGTGCGCGGCCGCGTCGCCCTGCTCGGCGGCACGGATATCACCTATGTGATGCAGGATTCGCCGATGGACGTGCGCGAACGGCCGCAGCAGGTCGTCTCGTTCGTCTCCTTCGACGAACTCGACACGCAGGAGCCGCCCGCCGAAGCGCCCCTCACGGTGCGCATCGGCGGCATGGACCTGCAGCTCGACGTCGACATCAGCGACGATGTGCGCGCCGGTGTCGACCTCTCGGCCGACGGGCAGAACCGCGTCGACCTCGAGGGCGGCGGCCGGCTGACCTACTCGATGAACCCGCTGGGCGATGTGCGCCTGACGGGCAAATACCTGCTCTCGGGCGGTACGGTGAGCTACAACCCGCCAATCATCGCGCGCAAGGTCTTCCGAATACGCCCCGGAAGCTATGTCGAGTGGATCGGCAACGTGGCCGACCCGTCGTTCGACATCACGGCCGTGGAGAGCGTGCGGGCAAACGTCTCGACGGACGGGCAGCAGTCGCGCGCCGTGAACTTCGACATCTCGATCACGATCCGCAACTCGCTCGACAACCTCGAGATCAGCTTCGGCCTCGCGGCTCCGGAGGACCTGGCAATGCAGAACGAGCTCAACTCGCTGACGGCCGAGCAGCGGGCCAACCAGGCGATGGGGCTGCTCGTCTACAACACCTACTCGGGACCTGGCACGACGGCGAAGGTCGCGACCGGGAATCCGCTCAACGCCTTCCTCCAGCAGGAGCTCAACCGCTGGGCGCAGAACAGCCTCAAGGGGGTGGACCTGAGCTTCGGTATCGACTCCTACGGCGAGAGCGACCCCGGCGGCCAGCATACGGACTACTCCTACCGGCTGTCGAAAAACCTCTTCGGCAACCGCGTGCGGGCCGTGATCGGCGGGTCGTTCAGCACGGATGCCGACCCGACGCAGAACCTGCGCGAGAACATCATCGGCGACGTCTCGCTCGAGTACATGCTCGACAAGCGCGACAACATGTTCATCAAACTCTTCCGCCATACGGGCTACGAGAGCATCCTCGAGGGCGAGATCACCGAGACGGGCGTCGGCTTCGTGATCCGCAAGCGGCTGCTCCGCTTTACGGACCTCTTCCGGCTGACGAAACGCCGGCTCGAAAAACAACAGAAAGACAATGAATCCACTGCGACATCCCGTTAGCTGCCTCGTGCTGGCTGCGGCGCTGCTGCTCGGCGCCTGCTCCACGACGCGCCGCCTGGGCGAGGGCGAGGTCCTCTATACGGGCGTGCACCGGATCCGCATCGAGGCGGATTCGGGCGTTGTGCTCTCCGCGGCGGCCGAGTCCGCGGCCCGGGAGCCTTTGTCCGTGGCGCCGAACAATCCCCTCTACAGCCCCTATCTGCGCACCCCCTTCCCGATCGGACTGTGGGCCTACAACTACTGCTATACGCCCCGCGAAAAGGGGTTCCGCTACTGGTTCTACAAGCGGCTGGCCAAGCAGCCCGTGCTGCTGTCGGCCGTGCAGCCCGAGCTGCGGACCCGCGTGGCGGTGCAGGCGCTCGAGAACTACGGCCATTTCGGCTCGCAGGCCGCATGCAGCCTCCGCTACCGCAAGCACGGCCGCAAGGCCCGCGTGGACTACACGCTGCACGTCGCGCCGCCCTATACCTATTCGCGGATCGCCTATCCGCAGCCCGAAGGGACGCTCCGCCCGCTCTTCGACAGCCTGCAGGCAACGTCGCTGCTGCGTCCCGGGGCGCAGTACAACCTCGATACGCTCACGCAGGAGCGCAGCCGCATCGCCGCGCAGCTGCGCAACCGCGGCTACTACTACTTCCGTCCCGAGTACCTCGAATACCTCGCCGACACGACCCTCGCGCCGCGGCGTGTCGATCTGCGGCTCGTGCTCAAGCCCGACGTGCCCGCCGCGGCGCTCGAATCCTACCGCGTGGGCGGGATCACCGTCGCCCTGCGTAACGTCGAGCCCGGACCGGCCGACACGCTGCGGCTGCGCGATGCCGAGGTTGTGGCCCAGCGGCCGCTGAAGCTCCGCCCGCGGGTGCTGGCCCGGGCGCTGGCGCTCCGGCGGGGCGAGCTCTTCACGGTCGATGCGCAGAACCGCACGCTCAACGAGCTGGGCAAGCTCGGTGTCTTCCGCTCGGTGGGCATGAGCGTGCCGCCGCTCGATTCGCTGCACGGCGGCCGGGAGATAGACGTGCGCATCGACGCGCAGTTCGACTACCCGGTCTCGGTCTCGCTCGAAACCGACGTGACCTCCAAGTCGAACAGCTTTCTCGGACCGGGCATCTCGCTGAAGCTCTCCGACAACAACCTCTTCCGCGGCGGCGAGGTCTTCTCCGTCGCGCTCGACGGCTCCTACGAGTGGCAGACGGGCAACAAGAACTCCGGCGGCCGCTCCTCGCGGCTCAACTCCTACGAGCTGGGGCTCAACGCGACGCTCGACGTGCCGCGTCTGCTGGCCTTCGGCCGCCTGTCGGAACGTCTGCCCGCGTCGCGCAAGATCTCGTTCCAGCTGGGACTGAACCTGATGAACCGTCCCGACTATTTCCGCCTGATCGCCTTCAGTGGCTCGGCCGGGTACGACTTCCGCACCTCGCCGTCGAGCAGCCACACCCTCACGGTCCTGAAACTCGTCTACAACCGGCTGCTGCATACGACCGAGTCATTCGACCAGACGCTCGAGGCCAATCCGGCCATCGCGTTGAGCTTCCGCGACCAGTTCATCCCGTCGGTCGGGTATACCTATACCTTCGACCGGAGCTACGGCGCCACCTCCGACCGCCGGTTTTACTGGCAGAACAGCTTTTCGGCCGCAGGCAACCTGCTGGCGGGCGTGCTGCGCCTGTGCGGCGAGCGGCAGCCGCAGCACCTGTTCGGCAACCGCTTCTCGCAGTTCGTCAAGAACGTGAGCGAGGTGAAGTTCTTTCACCGCCTCGGACGCCGCGACAACTGGCTGGCGACGCGCTTCCTCGTGGGGGTGGGGTATGCCTACGGCAACTCCGAGGTGATGCCCTACAGCGAGCAGTTCTACATCGGCGGCGCCAACAGCATCCGCGCCTTCACCGTGCGGTCGATCGGCCCGGGAAGCTACCGCCCCGCGGCTGGCGACAGCAACGGCTACCTGGACCAGACGGGCGACTTCAAGCTCGAGGCCAACGTCGAATTCCGCTTCGGCATCATGGGACGCCTCCACGGCGCTCTGTTCCTCGATGCGGGCAACATCTGGCTGCTGAAGAACGACCCCCTGCGGCCGGGCGCCGAACTCAAGTGGCGGGGATTCTGGAATGAGATCGCCCTCGGTACAGGCTTCGGCCTGCGCTACGACATCAGCTACCTGGTGCTGCGCGCCGACCTCGGCATCGGCATCCATACGCCCTATCCGAACCCCGACCGGCGGGGCTATTACAACATTCAGAGTTTCAAGGACGGGCTGGGATTCCACCTGGCCATTGGTTATCCCTTCTGACGGAGCGTGCGGGTGATGCGTTTCAGCGGTGGAGGAGGAGCAGCAGCGCCAGCGGCAGGTAATCCTTCAGCGTGCGGCGCAGCAGTTGGAGGGCGGTTTGCATCTCGCTGGTGACCTGCCGGACGGACATGCCGCGCTCCTCGGCGATCTCCTGATAGGTCATGTTGCGGAAACGGTTGGCAAGGAACACCTCGCGCGTAATGCTCGGCATGTGGTCGATGCATTCGCGGAAGAGCGTCTCCACCTCGCTGGCATAGAGACGCCCCGGGTCGCAGCTCTCGAGCGAGTTGATCTCGTGCATCAGCATCCGGCTGTTTGCGTGGTGGATGTCCTGGCGGATTTTCGTCTGGGTCTGCTCCGAGCGGAGAAAGTCGAGGCACTTGCGGATGACGATTTGGAAGAGGTAGGCCTCGAAGTTCTCCGTGAGGATTTCGTTCCGCTTTTCCCACAACCGGACGAAGCTGTCGTTCACGAGATCCTCCGCGACGGCGGCATCGTGCACGTAGGAATTTGCCACCGTCGTGAAGGGGATGCGGCACTTGTTGAACAGACGTCCGAACTCCTCTTCGCCGAGCACTCTCTTATGTGGCAACTTCTCCGGCATGGTAAAATTTTAAACAAATGTAATCGTTTGTTTGCTCATTTGCAAACACCCGTTTTTGCGAATTGCTCCCTTCGGTGAAATTTTTTTAATTGCCTTTTCCCTCCCGGCTGGGGTGAATTATCTGTAAAATACAAATTATCAGTTAGATAAGTTGTTAAAATAATTTCGTATATTTATTAAAATATTTTTTATATCAAAAAGATCCGTTTTTGCTGTAAACGGGTCCGCTTCGATCGTCTATTTAATGCTATGAAAGAAGAGACTCTGTACCGATACTTCAATAACGAGGCTGCTCCCGAGGAGGTGGAGCAGATCGAAGCGTGGCTTGCGGAGGACCCCGCTCGTCAGCGTGAATTCGATGCCGCGCACATGCTGTTCAATGCCAGTGTGCTCCAGCGCATGCACTATGGGGAGTCGGCCCGTCGGACGACCCGCACGTGGTCGCTGCGCCGGATCGCCCGTGCGGCCGTGCGCGTGGCTGCGGCGCTGGTGCTGATTGCCGGAGCGGGGTATGCCGGCGGCATGATTGCCCGCGACGGAATGTACCGCGAGATGTCCGACCGGCTCAACGTGCTCGAGGTGCCGGCCGGCCAGCGCATGTCGATCACGCTCGAGGACGGCACGCTCGTCTGGCTCAACGGCGGGTCGCGCATGGAGTATCCGCTGCTCTTCGCCCGCGGCGAGCGGCATGTGAAGCTCTCGGGCGAGGCGCTGTTCGACGTGGCCCACGACGAGGAGCATCCGTTTGTCGTGGAGACCTTCGCTTCGGAGATCACGGTGCTCGGTACGAAGTTCAACGTCTACGCCGACGAGGAGAACGGCCGCTTCACGACGACGCTGGCCGAAGGGCGCATCCGCGCGAAGAACCTCGTCGGAAACCGTCAGGAGCAGGTCGTCCTGAATCCCAACGAGATGGTCCGCCTCATCAACGGCCACCTGGTTCCCTCGCGCGTCGCCGACCTGGATGCGCTCTGCTGGACCGAGGGATACATCAACATCCGCAACGTCGCCTTCGAGGAGCTCATGGAGCGCTTTGAGAACGCCTACGACGTGCATATCGTGATCGACCGCGCGCAGCTGCCCTCCATCGGCTATGCCAGTGGCAAGATCCGCATCTCGGAGGGGGTCGATTTCGCCCTGCACCTCCTGCAGCAGGCCTGCGACTTCAGCTACACGAAGGACGAGGCGACCAATACGATCACGATCCGCTGATACGAACCGATCGATAAAAAAGTATACCACACGTAAAAACCGTTTCTGCCTATGATATGATGCCAACTGTATTCTGAACGGCGCAAGTGACCCGCCGACGTCGGACGCCGCGCGGGAAAATAGATGATGAAGCCGCTGATAATTTCTAACCTATTACCTTAATTTTATGTATTTATGAATAAAACAGTATTCCACAGAATCTGTACACTGTTTCGATTCGCACTAACCCTGATGCTGTGCGCAGGAAGCCTCTCGGCGCTCGCGCAGACGCAGGAACTGGTAACCATCAACCTGAAAAACGTACCTATTGAACAGGTCATGCGGGAGTTGGAGCAGCAGACCAAGTATGTGTTCCTGAACAAGGATGTCGACGTCAAGCAGAACGTGAGCCTTGACGTGAACCAGATGCCCGTTCCCGAAGTGCTCTCGACGCTTTTCGCCTCGCGGAACATCGATTTCAAGATCGAGGCCAAGCATATCGTGATTTCCAACCGCACCGCTCCCGCAACGGACGGTCCGGTCGTTGTCGAAGGCCAGGTCATCGACTCGTCGAACAACCCGGTGATCGGCGCCTCCGTCGTTATCAAGGGTACGACGATCGGCGTGAGCACCGATATCGACGGTCGCTACACCCTGCAGGTGCCCGCTCCCGCCGGCTCGGCCGTGCTGGTAGTCAACTACCTGGGCTACGAGGAGCTTGAGATTCCGGTCGGCAGCCGCACGCGCATCGACGTCACGCTGAAGGAGTCGGCCGTCGATGTCGACGCCGTCGTGGTGACCGCCCTCGGTATCAAGCGTTCGGAGAAGGCCCTTTCGTACAACGTCCAGCAGGTCGACTCGGAGAGCATCCTCGCCAACAAGGACGTCAACTTCATCAACTCGCTCAACGGCAAGGTCGCCGGTGTGACGATCAACGCCTCGTCGTCGGGTATCGGCGGTGCCTCGAAGGTGGTCATGCGTGGTGAGAAGTCCATCCTCCAGTCGTCGAACGCCCTCTACGTGATCGACGGTGTGCCGATGTACTCCGCCACGTCGAGCGCCGGCACGGAGTTCAACTCGCAGGGTACGTCGGAGCCCATTGCCGACATCAACCCCGAGGACATCGAGTCGATGTCGGTGCTGAACGGTGCCGCCGCAGCCGCCCTTTACGGTTCGGATGCCGCCAACGGTGCCATCATCATCACCACGAAGAAGGGTAAGGCCGGCACGTTGAGCGTGACCGTATCGAGCAACACGGAGGTTTCGGTTCCCTTCGTTATGCCGCAGTTCCAGACCCGCTACGGCACGGGCGACCTCTCGTCGAGCGAGGGTTCCCTGACGCGCAGCTGGGGCGCCCGTCTGAACAAGTTCAACTACCAGGGTTACGACCCCTATGACGACTACTTCCAGGTCGGCGTGACCGGCACGGAGAGCGTGTCGCTCTCGACCGGTACGGAGAAGAACCAGACCTACTTCTCGGCCGCTTCGGTCAACTCGCGCGGTATCGTGCCCAACAACAGCTACGACCGCTACAACTTCACGTTCCGCAACACGACCTCGTTCCTCAAGGACAAGATGACGCTCGACGTGAGCGCCAGCTACATCAAGCAGGAGGACCGCAACATGACCAACCAGGGTATCTACAACAACCCGCTGGTCGGCGCCTACCTCTTCCCGCGCGGCAACGACTGGAACGACATCCAGATGTACGAGCGCTACGACGCCGCCCGCAAGCTCTACACGCAGTACTGGCCCGTGGGCGATGCCGGCATGACGATGCAGAACCCCTACTGGATCAACTACCGCAACCTGCGCGAGAACGACAAGGACCGCTACATGCTCAGCGCACAGCTCTCGTATGACATCCTCGACTGGCTGAACATTTCGGGCCGTCTGCGCATCGACAACTCGGTGAACGACTATACCGAGAAGTTCTACGCTTCGACCAACACGCAGCTGACCGAGAACTCGAACAACGGTCTCTACGGCATCACCCGCACGAAGGACCGCCAGACCTACGGCGACGTGCTGGTGAACATCAACAAGACCTTCGGTGAGGACTGGTCGCTGCAGGCCAACCTCGGTGCCTCGATCTCGGACATGAAGTCCGACGCCATGAAGGTGCGCGGTCCGATTGCCGACGGCGGCGATACCTTCGGTGACGAGAAGGTGGGTCTGGCAAACTTCTTTGCCATCCAGAACCTCTCGCCCAGCCGCACGGAGCGCATGCAGGACGGCTGGCGCGAGCAGACGCAGTCGATCTTCCTCTCGGCCGAGGTCGGTTACAAGAACACCTACTTCCTGACGCTGACGGGCCGTAACGACTGGCCTTCGCAGCTGGCAGGCCCCCGGTCGAACACCTCGTCGTACTTCTATCCTTCGGTCGGTGCTTCGGTCGTTCTCTCGCAGATCATCCCGAACATGCCCGAGAACCTCTCCTACATCAAGATCCGCGGCTCCTACGCATCGGTCGGTGTGGCCTTCGAGCGTTTCCTGGCCAACCCGCGCTACGAGTGGACGGGCAACCTGCAGCAGTGGGCCAACACGACGCAGTACCCGATCGAGAACCTGAAGCCCGAGCGCACCAAGTCGTTCGAGGTCGGTCTGAACATGCGCTTCCTCAAGCACTTTGAACTCGACGTGACCTACTACAACGCCAAGACCGCCAACCAGACGTTCGACCCGCAGCTGCCCGTTTCGGGCTGGTCGAAGATCTACCTGCAGACCGGTTCGGTGCGCAACCAGGGTGTCGAGCTCGCGCTCAACTACCGCAACACGTGGGGCAAGTTCTCGTGGAATACGAGCTACACCTTCTCGGCCAACGAGAACAAGATCCTCTCGCTGTCGGACAACGCCGTGAACCCCGTGACGGGCGAGACGCTGAACCTCTCGCTGCTGAACATGGGCGGTCTGGGCGACACGCGCTTCCTGCTTAAGGAGGGCGGCACGATGGGCGACCTCTACTCGCTCGTCGACCTGAAGCGTGACAGCAACAACAACATCTACATCGATCCGGACGGCAAGCTGGCCACCGAGAAACTCTCGTCGGACCGCTACATCAAGCTCGGCTCCGTGCTGCCCGATGCCAACATGGCATGGCGCAACGACTTCCGCTGGCGCAACTTCAACTTCGGATTCATGGTATCGGCCCGTCTGGGCGGCGTGGTCTTCTCGCGCACGCAGGCCATGCTCGACAACTACGGCGTGTCGGAGGCTACGGCCGCAGCCCGCGACCTGGGTTACGTGTCGATCAACGGCGGCGACCGCATCGATCCGCAGGTATGGTACACGACCGTCGGCAGCGGCAACTCGATCCCGCAGTACTACACCTACTCGGCCACGAACGTCCGTCTGCAGGAGGCTTCGATCGGCTATACGATTCCCCGCAAGGCCCTGCGCGGCGTCTGCGAGATCACCGTTTCGCTCGTGGGCCGCAACCTGTGGATGATCTACAACAAGGCTCCGTTCGATCCCGAAAGCATCGCCACGACCGGCAACTTCTATCAGGGTATCGACTACTTCATGATGCCTTCGATGCGCAACATCGGCTTCAACGTGCGACTCAAATTCTAAAGACTTACGACCATGAAACATACAATCAGCAAGATATTTGCCGGAGCGCTGCTGTTGGGCACGGTGTCGTGTACGGCGAATTATTTGGACATCAACTCGAACCCCTATCAGCCGGGTGACCTGACCGCCGACGACTATGCGCTCGGCTCGGCCATGAACTCGCTGGCCAGCGGCGTGATCTCGTCGGATGTCAACACGGCACAGTTCACCGAGGCCCTGATGGGCGGTCCGCTGGCCGGTTACTTCGCCCCGGCAAATGCCGGCTGGGAGAACACCATCTCCAACTACAACCCGACGAACGACTGGACCAACGTGCTGCTCAAGTCGGAAAAGGTGATTCCGGTGATCTACACCAACCTCGGCATCATCGAGACCGTGTCGGAGCAGACCGGTTCGCCCGTGCCCATGGCCATCGCCAACATCATCAAGGTGGCCGCCATGCACCGCATCACGGATACCTACGGCCCGATTCCCTACTCGAAGATCGGTGCCGACGGCAGCATCAACACCCCCTACGACTCGGTCGAGGAGATCTACATGGCCTTCTTCGACGAGCTCGACGCGTCGATCGCCACGCTGAACGAGAATTCGGAGTACAAGCTCGTCGCGACGGCCGACTATGTCTACAGCGGTGACATCAAGAAGTGGATCCGCTACGCCAATTCGCTCAAGCTGCGTCTGGCCATCCGCATCGCCAACGTGAAGCCCGATGTGGCCCGCGAGAAGGCCGAGGAGGCGGTCAACGATCCGGGCGGTCTGATCACGTCGAACGCCGACAACGCCGCATGGCACTACTTCGGCAGCGTGCAGAACCCGCTCTACGTGGCCGTGAACTACAACCGCGTCTCCACGCACGACGACGGTACGGCCTGCACCTCGACGGGCGATACGCACGCCGCAGCCGACATCATCTGCTACATGAACGGATATGATGATCCGCGCCGCGAGATGTACTTCACCAAGAGCGAGTGGGAGGGTTACGACTACGTGGGTCTTCGCCACGGCATCGAGATTCCCGAGCACGGTTCTATCGGTCACAAGTTCTCGGGCCCGAACATCAAGGCCAACGATGCCCTGCAGTGGATGAACGCCGCCGAGGTGGCCTTCCTGCGCGCCGAGGGTGTCGCCGTCTACGGCTTCAACATGGGCGGCACGGCCAAGGACTTCTACGAGCAGGGTGTCCGCCTGTCGTTCGAGCAGTGGGGCGTAACGGGTGCCGATACCTACCTGGCACAGGAGACGGCTCTGCCCGAGCTTTACGACGATCCGTCGGGTTCGAACGACTACAACGTGCAGCTCTCGACGCTTTCGGTAAAATGGGTTGACGGTTCGGTGGCTGAGATGCAGGAGCGTATCCTGATCCAGAAGTGGATTGCCAACTATCCGCTGGGCAACGAGGCCTGGGCCGACTACCGCCGCACGGGCTATCCGCACCTGATTCCCGCTACCGCCGCCGGCAACATGAGCAACGGCGAGGTGGATTCCAACCGCGGTGCACGCCGTATGCGTTATCCGCTTGACGAGTATGTCAGCAACGCGCAGAACGTACAGAATGCCGTATCCACGCTGCTGGGCGGTCCCGACCTGATGTCGACCGACCTGTGGTGGGCGAAAAAGAACTAACCAACTGAAAAACGAAAACCATGAAAAATACCGTGAAAAAAGGCTTGCGCTTTTCCTCTCTGTTTGCCGCATCGGCCCTGCTGCTGGCCGCATGCAGCGAGTGGACGGAATATGAGAGTCTCGACATCAAGACCCCTTCGATGGATCAGGGTCTCTACGCGGACTATGTCAAGAACCTGAAGGCCTACAAGGCCGGCAGCCACAAGGTGGCGATGGCCTCGTTCGAGAACGTGGCCAGCGGCCCGACGCGTCAGGCGGAGCGGCTCACCGTACTGCCCGACAGCCTGGACGTCATTCTGCTGAACAACCCCGACAACCTGCATGCCGGCTATGTGAGCGAGATGAAGAAGGTGCGCGAGAAGGGTACGCGCGTCGGCTATGCGATCGATTATGCGACCATCGAGTCCGAGTGGAGCGAGATGGTCAAGGCCGATGCCACGCTGACCGAGGAGCAGGCCCTGACCTACATTGCCGACCGCACGAACGAGCAGCTCGGCCTGTGCGACAAGTATGGCTACGACGGTGTCGTCTTCACCTATGTGGGCCGTTCGACGGCGAGCATGACCGAGGAGGCGCTGGCACAGTACGGCGCACGTCAGGCTGCCTACTTCAATACGGTGGCCACGTGGCGCGAGAGCCACAAGTCGGCCTTCTTCGCCTACCGCGGTCTCGCCCAGTATGTGCTTGCCGCGAACAAGCCGCTGCTTGCCGACTGCAACTACATCATTCTGGAGACCACGTCGGCCAGCAACCTCTCGGAGATGACCATCGCTGCGAGCGCCGCCGTCGACAGCGGGGACGTGCCTGCGGACCGTTTCATCGTCACGACCGAGACGACGCGCTACAACGACGAGGACAAGATCTACGGATACCTCGGCACGACGGATGCCGAAGGCAATGCCGAGCGGTCGATCCGCGGCGGCGCACTCTGGGTAGGGCAGCCCTCCGACTTCACGCGTGCGGGCATGCTGATCCTCAATGCGCAGTACGACTACTACGACAACACGCCGATCTACTTCCATCTGCGTGAGGCCATCGACATCATGAATCCTTCACCTAAAAACTAACTTACGCCATGAAATTCGATAAAATATCGCTGACGCTCTTCCTGCTTGCCGCCGTGGCCTTCACGGGGTGCAAGAACGAGGATCCCGCCGAGCATCATTTCGACAACAAGCTCTATATTTCGTCCGCCCAGCTGACCGATGACCTGCTCATCCGCGACGACATCGTCAGCGACTCGCGCACGATCTCGGCCCGTCTGGCGTTGCCCGCACCCGAGGACGTGACGGTGACCTTCGAGGGCCGTCCCGACATGGCCGCCCGCTACAACATGGTCTACGGCGACAACGCCGTGGGTCTGCCTGCCGAGTACTTCTCGATTCCCGAGAAGGTCATCTCGATCGGCAAGGGCAATGTGACGGGCAACGACATCGTTGTGAACTTCACCAACACGAACGAGCTCAACGGTGACCTGCGCTACGTGCTTCCCGTCACCGTGGCCGACATCCAGGGCATCTCGCTGCTCGAGAGCACGCGCACGGTCTACTTCATATTCAAGGGCGCCGCGCTCATCAACGTCGTGGCCGACATCTCGGAGATGTATTTCCCGGTAAACTGGTCGAGCTCGGTCAACGTGAGCGGCCTGAAGACGATCACCGTCGAGGCGCTCATCCGCGTTGCCGACTGGGACGACGGCCGTTCGGGCTCCGTGCTGAGCTCCGTCTTCGGCATCGAGGGCAACTTCCTGATCCGTATCGGCGATGCCGACCGTCCGAGCAACCAGCTCCAGCTGGTGAACCCCAACGGCAACTGGCCGTCGCCCAATGCGGCACCGGGTCTTCCCGTCAACGAGTGGGTTCACATCGCCGTGGTATGGGATGCCACGACCGGCGAGCGCATCTACTACCAGAACGGTGAGGTCGTGGCCTCCGACAACGCCGCAAGCGGCAGCGTATCGCTCAATAGCGGCTGCTATGTCGGCAAGTCCTACGACGACAACCGCTGGCTGCCCGGCGAGATCTCCGAGCTTCGCATCTGGACCGTGCAGCGCACGCAGGAGCAGATCGCTTCGAACATGTACACGGTCGATCCGACGACCGATGGGCTGCTGGCCTACTGGAAATTCAACGAGGGTAGCGGCAATGTCATCAACGACGCAACCGGCAACGGCACGAATCTGACCGGCGAGGGTACGCCGACGTGGGTGAATGTCGAGCTCCCCGAATAATCTCAAGTCGAACCAATAGATTGAATCTGTCATGAACTTCAGATATTTCAGAATCCGCACGTTTGCAGCTGCCGCCCTTGTGGCCGGTGCGCTGCTGGGAGTTGCGTGCTCCGAGGAGATCGAGGCCGGAAAGCCGATCGACGAAACTCCCTACGAGACCATCTACGAGACGAACGGCTACCTGCTGGATCAGGCCAGCAATCAGTCGGTCGTGACGATCGCCCCGACCGGTCAGGAGTACACCGCCACGCTGTCGTTCGGCCTCACCCGCGCCTACGAGGGTACGCTCTCGGCCCGGGCTTCGGTCGACGCCGCCTACCTTGAAAGCTACAACGCGGCCAACGGCACCGCCTACGAACTCTATCCCGAGACGCTGGTTTCGTTCGCCAACGACGGCGCCTTCACCGTGAGCGAGGCCGATGCCACCCGGGCTACGGCCACGATGACCGTTTCGCCGAGCACGGAACTCGCTGCCGGTGTCGTCTACGCCATTCCGGTGGTCGTCGAGGCCGACGGCATCACGCTCAAGGAGGAGGCTTCGCACTGCCTCTACCTCATCAACGGCGATACGGAGCAGGCCGGGAACTTCGCCGACTGCGACAAGGGCGAAGGTCACCCCAAGGGATTCCTCTTCTTCGAGGTGAACGGTACCAACCCGCTCAACGCCCTGACCTTCAAGCTCGAGAACGGCAAGCTGCTTTGGGATGCCGTGGTGCTCTTTGCCGCCAACATCAACTGGGATGCCGCAGCCGGACGCGCCTACGTCAACTGCAACCCGAACGTGCAGTTCCTGCTCGACAATAACGAGACCTACCTCCAGCCGCTGCGCAAGCGCGGTATCAAGGTGCTGCTGGGTCTGCTCGGCAACCACGACCAGTCGGGTCTGGCGCAGCTCTCCGATATCGGTGCGCGTGACTTCGCCGCCGAAGTGGCCGAGTACGTCTACGCCTACAACCTCGACGGCGTGAACTACGACGACGAGTACTCGACCTCGCCCGATCTGTCGAATCCCTACTTCGCACAGCGTTCGCAGGAAGCCGCCGCACGCCTGTGCTACGAGACCAAGCAGCTGATGCCCGACAAACTGGTGACGGTCTTCGATTACGGCGCCATGTACGGAGCCGAGAGCGTGGACGGCGTGGATGCCGACGAATGGATCGACGTGGTGGTCGCCAACTACGGCGGTTCGTCCTCTCCGATCGGCAACATGAGCATCTCGAAGTGCTCGGGCATCTCCATCGAGTTCAATCAGGGATGGCCCTCCATGAGTTCCAGCACGGCGCAGAACATCCTTGACCGCAATTACGGTTGGTTCATGGGCTTCGCGCTCGCACCGGAGAACTTCGCCCGTTCGTATTCCATGCTGTCGGGTGTGGAGACCCTCTACGGCTCGCCGCTGGCCTATCCGACGACCTTCTACAAGAAGGACGATCCGACGCCGTATGTTTTCCCCGACGATCTGTAATAACCACATAAAACGACTACAACCATGAAAAATATTTGGAAACTGACGCTCCTCTCCGCACTGGTTCTCGGCAGCGGCATGCTTGCGGGCTGCCGCGAGGAGGAGGAGCTGAATTTGGCCGGATATCCCGAAGTAGAGGTCGGCGTTGTCATCGCGGATGCGGAGAACGCCGCCGAGGCAACCGTGAAGGCGACCTATGCGGCAGGGACCGGTGAACTGCAACTGGACGGCGCGCTGACGCGCACGTACATCTTCTCGCTCTCTACGCCGAGCCCCAAGGATGCCTCTTTCGTGGTCGAGCCGATCTTCTCGAACATTCCCGAGGAACTGGTTACGATCAGCGAAACCGAGCTGTTTATTCCGGCCGGTAGCATTTCGGCATCGGTGACGGTCGGTCTGGTGGACGAGAACACCTCGTTCATGGCAGATGAGTACACGGCCCAGACCTACGAGTTGGGTGTGCGTCTGATCAGCGCCGACGGTTCGCAGCTGGAACTGACGCAGACCGAGGCCCGTCTCAAGATTGAGAAGGAGGCCTACGTGAGCGTGGCGTCGGTTCAGGGTGTCGATGGCAGCACGTCGGCCGAGTTCCGTCGCGCCTACATCGAGGGCGACATCATCAATACGGACCCGATCAGCTACGAGTACCGGGTCGTACTGGACAAACCCGCGCTGCATGACCTGACCTTTACGGTCTCCTCGACGGGTGCTCCCGAGAACAGCGGCGAACGCTTCTCGGCCTCGCAGCTGACCGTTACGGCCGGCAAACTCGAGTCGACCTCGACCGTCTGGTCGCTGACGGACGACTTCCTGGAGGTGGACGACCAGCCGTTCGAGTGCATGGTCCAGCTGACCGCCGCTCTGGCCGGCGACGAGACCGCAGCCTTGATGTCGGAGGAGCAGGGCTCCTGCGCAATCTCGGTTCTCAAGGTCTTCGACCGCATGACCTTCCTCTCGGCGCTCGATCCTTCGTGGGTTGAGTTCGACTACTCGTCGTGGACGGTGGACCCCGCCTCCATCGGCAACAAGCTCTTCGACAACAACACCATGACCTACATCTACGACGAGTCGTTCGTCATCGACATGCAGGAGGTGAAGACCGTCTACGGCCTGAGCTTCCGGGGTGCCTCGGACTATGTCGGCTACGTGCCGCGCATCTATCGCGTCTCCGGCTCGGTGGACGGTGTGGATTGGTCGTCGTGGGGCGAGATGGACCGCTACGATGCTCCGACGGACTCCTTCACGCCGCTTTACATCGCACTGGTGCGGCCGGCCGATGTCCGCTACCTCAAGTTCGAGGTAGTCGAGGCGAACTACTGGTACTTTGCCGAGTTCGAGGTGTACGGCAAGAACTGACACGATGAATGACGCAACCCGTTGAGCGACAACCGTAAAGGAGTCGTCAGACGGAACAGCGAACGGAGACTTTCTGTCAGAAATGGAAAGTCTCCGTTTTTTTGACTACCCGAAGCCTCGTTTTTGCGTATTTATTCGTAATTTTGGACAAAACTGCATGAACAAAATGAACGGACCCCGATCTGATGCTTCCTGCCGGCTGCGCGGCGTGCGGACGCCTGCCGCACGGAGCCGTGGCGGAGTGGCCTCCGATCCCGGGCCGTCCGCAATCCCCGGGCCGGGCAGTCGGCCTCGCAATCGGTTTTTCCACATGTTCCCGAATCGCTTTCTGTTTCTTGTCGCGACGCTGCTGCTGTGCGGCGCCTGCGAACGCAGCGCGCAGGAGAATGCGCTGCTTCCCGAGCCCGTCGCCGTGCGCGAATATCCGGGCAGCTTCAAAATCCATGCGCCGCTGTCGCTGTGGATCGACGCCCCCGATTCGGTGGCGCAGCCGCTGGCCGACTACCTGCTCTCGACGCCGATCGAGTGTGTGCGCGAGGCGCGCAAACGCCACGCGGCCAAGAACTACCTGCACCTCGTCCTCTCGAAGGGCGATTCGCTGCCCGCATCTCCGGAAGGCTATGTGCTGGCCATCCGGCCGGCCGGCATCACGGTTCGTTCGCACGGTGAGGCGGGGCTCTTCTACGGATTGCAGACGCTGCTGCAGCTGCATGCGCAGTACGGCGACCGCATTCCGGCGCAGAAGATCACCGACTATCCGCGCTTTGCCTGGCGCGGTCTGCATCTGGACGTCTCGCGCAACTTCTTCGATGCGGAGTTCGTCAAGAAGCAGCTGCGCATGATGGCGTCGCTCAAGCTCAACCGCCTGCACTGGCACCTGACCGACGGCGCCGGCTGGCGCCTGGCCATCGATGCCTACCCGCGGCTGACGGAGGAGGCCGCCTGGCGCGTCGGAAAAACCTGGCAGGAGTGGCGCCGCGGCGGCAGCCGCTATGCCCGCCGCGGTGATCCCGAGGCCTCGGGCGGCTACTACACGAAGGAGCAGGTGCGTGACGTGCTGGCGCTGGCCGACTCGCTGCACATCACCGTCGTGCCCGAAATCGAGATGCCGGGCCATTCGGAGGAGGTGCTGGCGGTCTATCCCGAGCTCTCGTGCTCGGGCGAGCCCGGCACGAGCGGGGAGTTCTGCCTCGGCAACGAGCAGACCTACGTCTTTCTGGAGCGGGTCTTCTCCGAGGTGCTGGAGCTCTTCCCTTCGGAGTTCATCCACATCGGCGGGGACGAAGCCTCGTCGCGCGCGTGGATGGCCTGCCCGAAGTGCCGCGCCCTGATGGAGCGCGAGGGGCTGAAGACGCCGGCCGAGCTGCAGGCCTACGCCGTGCACCGCATCGGCCGCTTCCTCGAGGCGCACGGCCGCCGGCTGGTCGGCTGGGACGAGATCCTCGACGGCAGCATCCCGGCCGATGCCGTTGTGATGTCGTGGCGCGGCGAGGAGGGCGGACGCCGGGCCGCCGCCGCGGGGCACGACGTCGTCATGACGCCCGGCAGCTACTGCTATTTCGACGGCTATCAGGACAACCCGATGATCCAGCCGCAGGCCTTCACGGGCTACCTGCCCCTCTCGAAGGTCTACTCGTATGATCCGGCTCCCGAGCAGATGGCGGGCCGCGACCGCGTGCTGGGCGTGCAGGCCAACCTCTGGACGGAGTACATCCCGACCCCGGAGCAGGCCGAATACATGCTCTATCCGCGGGCCTTCGCCCTGGCCGAGGTGGCGTGGAGCCCCCAAAAGAGCCGCGACTACGACGAGTTCCGCACCCGGGCGCTGATCTATACCGAGCGGGCGCGCGAGGCGGGTTACAACGCCTTCGACCTCGAATCCGAGGAGGGCGAGCGGCCCGAGTCGCTGGAGCCTGTCGAGCACCTGGCCGTCGGCTGTCCGGTAAGCTACGCCACGCCGTGGCACCGTTCCTATCCGGCCGACGGGGCCGCGACACTGACCGACGGACAGCGCGGGCCGTGGAGCTACGGCGAGCGCTGGCAGGGCTTCCTCAACAGTGACGTCGACGTCACGGTGGACCTCGGCGCCGTAAAGCCGATCCGCGAGGTGGCAGCCGACTTCATGCAGTGGTATTCGGCGTGGGTATGGCTCCCGGCGCGGGTCGAGATCGAGGTCTCGGCGGACGGCGAGACCTTCCGCAGCCTCGGGGTCATCGGGAACGACTACCCGCAGGAGGAGGAACGCCCCGAATACCGCACCTTCGCCTGGAAGGGCTCCGACGAGGCCCGCTACGTGCGTTACCATGCCGTATCGAACGGCCGTGCGGGCGGCTGGCTCTTTACGGACGAGATCATCATCCGCTGAAACGAACAGACAAATTCCAAATAATCTATCACAATGCAATCGAAACTTGAAATCATGGGCGAAGCCCAGCCCGGCATGCCGTGGGAGGAGCGTCCCGCCGGCTGCCGGAGCATCGTATGGCGCTACTCGAAGAACCCGATCATCGGACGCGACGCGCTGTCGACCTCGAACTCGATCTTCAACTCGGCCGTCGTGCCCTTCCGCAAGGGCGCGTACAACTACGCCGGCGTCTTCCGCTGCGACGACACGAACCGCCGCATGCGGCTGCACGTGGGCTTCTCGGTCGACGGCCTGAAGTGGGACATCGACGAGGAGGACATCCGCCTGACGGGTGCCGATCCCGAGGTGGGGGAGTGGGTCTACGGCTACGACCCCCGCGTGGCGAAGATCGGCGACCGCTACTACGTGACGTGGTGCAACGGCTACCACGGCCCGACGATCGGCGTGGCGTGGACCGACGACTTCGTCACGTTCCACCAGCTGGAGAATGCCTTCCTGCCCTATAACCGCAACGGCGTGCTCTTCCCGCGCAAGATCAACGGCAACTACGCGATGCTGTCGCGCCCGAGCGACACGGGACATACGCCCTTCGGCGACATCTTCTACTCGGAGAGCCCCGATCTGACCTACTGGGGCCGTCACCGCCACGTGATGGCGCCCGCCGCGTTCGAGCTCTCGGCCTGGCAGTGCATGAAGATCGGTGCCGGTCCGGTGCCCATCGAGACCTCGGAGGGGTGGCTGCTGTTCTACCACGGCGTGCTGCGCTCGTGCAACGGCTATGTCTATGCCTTCGGTTCGGCGCTGCTCGACCGCGACGAGCCGTGGAAGGTGCTGGCCCGCAGCGGTCCGTATCTGATCTCGCCGCGCGAAAGCTACGAGTGCATGGGCGACGTGCCCAACGTGACCTTCCCGTGCGCCTCGCTGCACGATCCCGCCACGGGTCGCGTGGCGATCTACTACGGCTGCGCCGATACGGTGACGGGGCTGGCCTTCGGCTACATCCCCGAGATCATCGAGTTCACGAAGAAAAACTCGATCCTCTGATGGGCGCGCGACGAATGCTGCGGACGGCGGCGCTCGCACTCCTGCTGGGTGCGGCGCCCGCCCTGGCGCAGACACCCGCCGAGTATGTGGACCCCTTCATCGGGACGACGAACTTCGGGACGACGAATCCCGGGGCCGTTGTGCCGAACGGCATGATGGCCGTCGTGCCCTTCAATGTGATGGGGTCGGATTTGAACCGCTACGACAAGGACGCACGCTGGTGGTCGACCCCCTATGAATACCACAACCGGTTCTTCACGGGATTCGCCCACGGCGCCCTGAGCGGGGTGGGGTGCCCCGACATGGGCTCGCTGCTGACGATGGCCACGACCGGCGAGCTGGAGGTCGACTACCGCAACTACGGCTCGGAGTACCGCGACGAGGAGGCCTCGCCGGGCTACTACGCCGTGACGCTCTCGAAGTACGGCATCCGCGCCGAGGCGACGTCTACGCCGCGCACGTCGGTCGAGCGCTACACCTTCCCGGGCGGCGAGGGGCACTTGCTGCTGAACCTGGGCGAGGGGCTGACGAATGAGTCCGGGGCGATGGTGCGCCGCGTGAGCGCCACCGAAATCGAGGGCATGAAGCTGCTGGGAACCTTCTGCTACAACCCGCAGAAGGTCTTTCCGGTCTACTTCGTGCTGCGCGTCTCGAAGACTCCGTCGGCTGCGGGCTACTGGAAGAAGCAGCGGGAGATGACGGGCGTCGAGGCCGAATGGACGCCCGACAACGGCAGGTACAAGCTCTACACGGAGTACGGGCGCGAGCTGGCGGGTGACGACATCGGTTACTGGTTCACGTTCGACGACCTGCAGGCGGGCGAGCAGATCGAGGTGCGCATGGGCATCTCGTATGTCTCGGCAGAGAATGCCCGCCGCAACCTCGAGGCGGAGCAGGCCGACGGAGAGTCGTTCGACGCCCTGCGCGAGGCGGCCCTCGGACGGTGGAATGCCGATCTGGGCCGCATCCGTGTCGAGGGCGGCACGGAGGCGCAGCGCCGCGTCTTCTACACGGCGCTCTACCACACGCTGATCCACCCGAATCTGCTCAGCGACGTCAACGGCGAGTATCCGCTCATGGAGCGTTCGGGCGAGGTGGGCGTTACCGAGGGCGAGCGCTACACGGTCTTCTCGCTGTGGGATACCTACCGCAACGTGCACCAGCTGCTGACGCTGGTCTACCCCGAGCGGCAGGTGGAGATGGTGCGTTCGATGATCGACATCTACCGCGAGTGGGGCTGGATGCCCCGCTGGGAACTCTACGGGCGCGAGACCTTCACGATGGAGGGCGACCCGGCCATCCCGGTCATCACGGACACGTGGATGAAGGGACTGCGCGACTTCGACATCGGGACCGCCTACGAGGCCTTCCGCAAGTCGGCGACGACGCCCGGTGCGCAGAACCTCCTGCGACCCGATATCGACCCCTACATCGAGCGGGGCTACATCCCGCTGGGCTTCTATGCGCAGGACCTGGCCGGCGACGTTTCCGTCTCGCACGCGCTGGAGTACTACGTCGCCGATGCGGCGCTGGCCCGGCTGGCCGACTCGCTCGGCCACCGCGAGGATGCACGCCTGTTCCGCGAACGCGCGCTCGGGTACCGCCACTACTACGACAAGGAGTACGGCACGCTGCGCCCGATCCTGCCCGACGGGTCGTTCCTCACGCCCTTCGATCCGAAGGCCGGCGAGAACTTCTCGGCGGCGCCCGGCTTCCACGAAGGGTCGTCCTGGAACTACACGTTCTACGTGCCGCACGACGTCGAGGGGCTGGTCCGGCTCATGGGCGGACGCAAACGCTTTGTCGAGAAGCTGCAAATGGTCTTCGACGAGGGCCTCTACGACCCGGCGAACGAACCCGACATCGCCTATGCGTACCTCTTCAGCCGCTTCCCCGGCGAGGCGTGGCGCACGCAGCGCGAGACACGGCGTCTGCTGGAGCGATACTTCACGGTCGAGCCCGACGGCATCCCGGGCAACGACGACACGGGCACGATGTCGGCCTGGGCGGTCTTCACGATGCTGGGCTTCTATCCCGACTGTCCGGGTGAGGCGGCCTACACGCTGACGGCCCCGACGTTCGACCGGGCGGAGATCGACACGCCGCAGGGCACGCTCACGATCGAGAAGCACGGCGAGGGCTACATCCGGCGGATGACGCTCGGCGGCCGTCCGCTGTCGAAATACCGCCTCACGCACGACGAACTGCTGCGTGGCGGCACACTGACCTTTGAACTCAACAACGAAACGAACAAATAACAGATGAACCTGTCAAGAATTTTCCTCATTGCGGCTCTCGGGCTGGCCTCCTGTGCGCAGCCCGCGGCCGACGACAACCTGACCCGGTATGTCGATCCGCGGATCGGCACGGGCGGCCACGGCCACGTCTTCGTAGGCGCGAACGTGCCGTTCGGACTGGTGCAGCTCGGACCCACGAGCATCCCGCAGGCGTGGGACTGGACCTCGGGCTACCACGAGTCGGACTCCACGGTCATCGGATTCTCGCACACGCATTTGAGCGGTACGGGCATCGGCGACCTGTTCGACGTGACGGTCATGCCCGTCGTGGGCGAGGTGACCTGCGCCCGCGGCACGGAGGAGGACCCCGCTTCGGGCCTGTGGTCCTATGCCGACCGCACGAAGGAGGTCGTGCGTCCGGGCTACTACTCGGTGCCGCTCGTGCGCTACGGTATCACGGCCGAGATGACGGCCACCTCGCGTGTGGGCTTCCACCGCTACACCTTCCCCGCTGCGGACGACGCGGCGGTGATCTTCGACCTGGAGAACGGCGGCTGCTGGGACAAGGCTACCGAGACCCACATCGAGCAGTCGGGCGACAGCCGCCTCGTGGGTTGGCGCTACTCCTCGGGTTGGGCCAAGGACCAGCGCGTGTGGTTTGTCGCCGAGTTCTCGCGCCCCTTCACCTCGTTTGAGCAGGTCGGCGAGCACTATGCCCGCGTGAACTTCGCTACGGCGGAGGGCGAGCAGCTGATGCTGAAGGTCGCCCTCTCGCCCGTAAGCATCGAGGGCGCCGAGGCGAACCTTGCGGCGGAGCTTCCCGGCTGGGACTTCGACGCGACGGCCGCTGCCGCCGATGCGGCGTGGAACGCGCAGCTCGCGAAGGTGAAGGTCACGACGCAGGACGAGGTGGCCAGGCGCATCTTCTATACGGGCCTTTACCACACGATGGTCGCTCCGTCGGAGTTCTGCGACGAGAACGGCGACTACCGCGGGGCCGACGGTGCCGTGCACCACAATCCCGGCCATACGACCTACACGACCTTCTCGCTGTGGGACACCTATCGCGCGGCCATGCCGCTGATGACGATCCTGCATCCGGACCGCATGCCCGACATCGTCAACACGATGCTCGCGATCGCCGACGAGCAGGGCCGCCTGCCGGTATGGCACCTCTGGGGCAACGAGACCGACTGCATGGTGGGCAATCCGGGCATTCCGGTCGTCGCCGACGCCATTGTCAAGGGTATCGGGGGCTTCGACCGCGAGCGGGCCTTCGAGGCAATCCGCCGCACGGCGATGAACCCCGACCGCGGCAACGGCCTGCGGATGAAGTACGGCTACATCCCCTGCGACCTGTTCAACGAGGCGGTGGCCTACGACATGGAGTATGCACTGGCCGACGGCGCCGCCGCCCGGGCTGCCGAGGCGCTCGGCCGCGGGGAGGATGCCCGCTACTTCACGGAACGGAGCCACTCCTACCGCAACTACTTCGACCCCTCGACGGGCTTCATGCGCGGACGCGACAGCCGCCGCGGATGGCGCACGCCCTTCAACCCCTTCGCCTCGACGCACCGCGCCGACGACTACTGCGAGGGTAACGCCTGGCAGTATACGTGGCTCGCACCGCACGATGTTGCCGGGCTCGAGGCCTGCTTCGGCAGCCGGGCCCGCATGCTCGGCAAGCTCGACTCGCTCTTCACGGTAAGCTCCGTGATTGAGGGTGCCGAGACCTCGCCCGACATTTCGGGCCTGATCGGACAGTATGCCCACGGCAACGAGCCGAGCCACCACATCCTCTACCTCTACACGATGCTGGGCCAGCCGTGGAAGACGGCCGAGAAGGTTCGCGAGGTGCTCACGACGCTCTATCACGACCAGCCCGACGGCCTGTCGGGCAACGAGGATGTGGGCCAGATGTCGGCCTGGTACATTCTCTCGTCGCTTGGCATGTATGAGGTCGAGCCGGCGGGCGGCCGCTACTGGTTCGGGTCGCCGCTCTTCGACCGCGCGGAGATCGCGGTGCCGGGCGGCACCTTCACGATCGTGGCCGAGAACAACTCGTCGGAGAACAAGTACATCCGTCGCGTATGGCTCAACGGACGCCCCTACACGAAGCCCTGGATCGGACATGAGGAGGTGATGGCGGGCGGCGAGCTGCGCTTCGAGATGGACGACGAGCCCCACGTATGGTACTGCCCCGAGGAGCCGGAGCAGTATGCCGATCAGCGGCCCGCGGCGGAAGAGCGGCTCTTCCGCTCGGAGGCCGTCGAGCAGGAGATCGCCCGCGTGTGCGGCCTGCTGACCAACGAGCGCCTGCGCTGGATGTTCGCCAACTGCTTCCCCAATACGCTCGACACGACGGTGCACTACCGCGAGGACGAGGAGGGCAACCCCGACACCTACGTCTACACGGGCGACATTCCGGCCATGTGGCTGCGCGACTCGGGTGCCCAGGTGTGGCCCTACGTGCAGCTGTGCGGCAATGACCCCGCGCTGCGGAAGATGATTGCCGGGGTGATCCGCCGGCAGTTCCGCCTGATCAACATCGACCCCTATGCCAACGCCTTCAACGACGGCCCGACGGGTGCCGGCGAGGATGTCGGCTACCCGGGCCACGTGCAGGACCCGTGGGTCTTCGAGCGCAAGTGGGAGATCGACTCGCACTGCTATCCGATCCGCCTGGCGCACCACTACTGGAAGACCACGGGCGATGAGTCGGTCTTCGATGCGGAGTGGGTGGAGGCCATGCGCAACATCCTCGCGACGCTGCGCGACCAGCAGATGAAGGAGGGTCCGGGCGACTACACCTTCCTGCGCGTCACGGACCGGCAGCTCGACACGCGCTGCCACGTGGGCCGCGGCAATCCGGTGAAGCCCGTGGGGCTCATCTCGTCGGCCTTCCGTCCGTCGGATGACGCCACGACCTTCGGATTCCTCGTGCCGTCGAACTTCATGGCCGTCTCGTCGCTGCGCAAGGCTGCCGAGATTCTCTCGACGGTCAACGGCGAGCAGGAACTTGCCGCCGGCTGCACGGCCCTGGCCGACGAGGTGGCTGCCGCGCTGCAGCAGCACGCCGTCGTCGAGCATCCCGTCTACGGGAAGATCTACGCCTTCGAGGTTGACGGATTCGGCAGCGTGCAGCTCATGGACGATGCCAACGTGCCGTCGCTGCTGGCCATGCCCTACCTGGGCGATGTCGAGCGCACGGACCCCGTCTACGAGAATACGCGCCGCTTCGTCTGGAGCACCGACAACCCCTACTTCTGGCGCGGCCCGGCAGGCGAGGGCATCGGCGGCCCGCACATCGGCGTGGAGATGATCTGGCCGATGAGCATCATGATGCGCGCCTTCACCTCGACCGACGACGCCGAGATCCGCGACTGCATCATCGCCCTGATGACCACCGACGCCGGCACGGGCTTCATGCACGAGTCCTTCTCGCGTCACGACGCCGCCGACTTCACGCGCGCCTGGTTCGCCTGGCAGAACACCCTCTTCGGAGAGCTGATCCTCAAACTGGTGAACGACGGCAAGGTCGACCTGCTCAACTCGATTGACTGACCCGCAAAATCCGAAAAAAACCGAAAAATCATGATACGACCTCTTTTCACCCTGCTGCTGGCCGCCGCCGTGTGCTGCTGCGGCAACTCCTGCTCGCGCTGCGATGCCGGCGGAAATGCCGAGCCGCAACTGCGCCCCTCGGAATATGTCTCGACGCTCGTGGGTACGCTCTCGGACTTCTCGCTCTCGACGGGCAACACCTATCCGGCCATCGCCCTGCCCTGGGGCATGAACTTCTGGACGCCCCAGACGGGCAAGATGGGCGACGGCTGGGCCTACACCTACGGCGCCCATACGATCCGGGGCTTCAAGCAGACGCACCAGCCCTCGCCGTGGATCAACGACTACGGACAGTTCTCGCTCATGCCCGTGCGCGGCGCCGACAAGTTCGACGAGGAGTCGCGCCAGAGCTGGTTCTCACACCAGAGCGAGGAGGCGCGTCCCTACTACTATTCGGTCTACCTGGCCGACCACGACATCCGCACGGAGATCGTGCCGACGGAGCGCGCCGCCGTGCTGCGCTTCACCTTCCCCGCATCGGACGAGTCGGGCGTGGTCGTCGACGCCTTCGACCGCGGCTCCTACGTGCGCGTGATGCCCGACAACCGCACGGTCGTGGGCTACACGACGCGCAACAGCGGCGGCGTGCCCGAGAACTTCCGCAACTGGTTCGTCATCCGCTTCGACCGCTCGTTCGAGGGCTTCGACGTGATGCTCGACGGCAAGGTGCTCGACGGGGCGCACGAGGCGACGGGCGACCACGCCCTGGCGAAGGTGCACTTCACGACGCGCCGCGGCGAGCGGATCGAGGCCCGTGTGGCGTCGTCGTTCATCTCCGAGCAGCAGGCGCTGCGCAACCTCGGCGAGCTGGGCGAGGAGACGTTCGAGCAGCTCAGGGAGAAGGCACAGGCTCGCTGGGACGAGGTGCTGGGCCGCATCGAGGTCTCGGGCGGTACGATCGACCAGCTGCGCACCTTCTATTCGTGCCTCTACCGTTCGACGCTCTTCCCGCGCAAGTTCTACGAGATCGACGAAAAGGGCCAGCCGGTGCACTACAGCCCCTACAACGGCGAGGTGCTGCCCGGATACATGTACACCGACACGGGCTTCTGGGATACGTTCCGCTGCCTCTTCCCGCTGCTGAACCTCGTTTATCCGTCGGTCAACGCCGAGATTCAGGCCGGCCTGGCAAACACCTACCGCGAGAGCGGCTTCCTTCCCGAGTGGGCCTCGCCGGGCCACCGCGGCTGCATGGTGGGCAACAACTCGGCGTCGGTCGTCTCGGATGCCATCCTCAAGGGCGTGACGCCTGCCGAGGATGTCGAAACGCTCTACGAGGCGATGATGAGCGGCCGCATGCAGGTGCATCCGACGGTCAGCTCGACGGGCCGCCTGGGACACGAGTACTACAATACGCTGGGATACGTTCCCTATGACGTGAACATCCCCGAGAATGCCGCACGCACGCTCGAATACGCCTACGATGACTGGTGCATCGCCCGCGTGGCCGAGCACCTCGGTCGCAGCGACGATGCCGCCCTGCTCGACAAGGCCGCGAAGAACTACCGCAACCTCTTCGATCCGGAGACAAAGCTCATGCGCGGCCGCAATGCCGACGGCACGTTCCAGTCGCCGTTCAGCCCCTACAAGTGGGGCG
>UMHQ01059761.1_pt1 | contig 32497 bp, 22 predicted proteins | sample 1965531 | NCBI WGS metagenome assembly UMHQ01 (sample SAMEA4836098, study PRJEB28245) | human gut metagenome | biome: gut microbiome; material: fecal sample | place: Denmark | collected 2008 | reverse complement strand
TTGGCAACAGCGCAACGACACCGCGCGATATGACCTGTGACGAAGACGTGCATCTGATGCTGTTGCTGCTGGCCGAGAGCGTGACCTCGCGGATGCGGGAACTCTGCTCCAAATGCACGACGGTCGAAGTCTCAATTCGGGATACCGGCCTGTCGTGGTTCACACGCCAGCGAAAGCTTCCCATGCCGTCCTGTTCCAGCGACGAGCTTGCAGAGGTGGCCTTCCAGCTTTTCAAGGCAAATTACCGCTGGCAAAGCCCCATCCGGAGCATTGGCATCCGCGGCTCCGGACTTGTGGAGGCCTCTCCGTTTGCACAATGCTCTGTTTTCCCGGAGGATCAGTGGCGGGAACGCTGGGAACAGCTCGACAAAACCGTGGATGGACTGCGCAGCCGTTACGGTTATCACAGCATCCGCAGAGCGGTCATGTACGGCAATAAGCTGCTCGGCAGCATCAACCCGCGCGACGATCACACCGTCCACCCGGTCGGTTTCTTTGGAGGATGACGATGGACAGAGAAAAGAAATATGTGCCAGTGCTCGTGCGCTTCGACGCAGAGGGTAAGATGCGTCCGGTCGAGATCGAATTTGAGGAAGGACAGGTCTTCGCTGTCGACCGCATTCTCGATGTACGCCGAGCCGCCTGCCAGAGTGTCGGCGGTGTCGGTGACCGCTACACCTGCCGGATCATGGGCAAGGAGACATACCTTTGGTTTGAAAAGGGACGCTGGTTCGTGGCGGCAAAGATATAGCGGCAGAAAAATAGCAGTGCCCAAATATCTAAAAGGTATTTGGGCGCTGCTATAGTTTGCCGTAAAAGTCTAGCTGCTCTGTGTGGATCTGGGCAGCGAAGCATAAAAGAAAACTTACTAATTGCTGTGGCTAAGGCGCAGCGTAGTTTTACCGGAAAGCGGACGAGTCAGTACATATTCACAGGGAAGCTCTGCATTACGGTCAATGATCAGGTGAAGGACTGCGTTATCCAGATGCAGATTTTTGAGTTCCATGTGATCGACGCCTGTTGGGAGATAGGGGCGAATGCAGATTTTATCAGCGGTAATCTCCAAACCGCAGAGTCCGTAGAGCAGGAGCGACCAGAATGCCGTGGCGCTCCATGTCTGCTTCTCGCAGGATTTCCAGACGCTGATGCCGTGCGATTCATTTTCCTGCATACCGCCGTAGACTTCACCCGTGACCGGGTGATAGATCTCGGCAAACTGCATATCGCGAACCGCTCGATAGCTCAGGTTCCAAAGCTCTTTTTCAAATCCGGCCGGGCATCCGGCGCGCAGATTAGCAAGTGCCCAGAAGCCCTCGGCGTGTGGCCAGACGGTGCCGGAATGGCGGCCATAGTGGTTCCCGATGCGGTAGCGGTCAAAGCTCGGCCAGACGCAGGCAATGCCATGCTCCGTAACAGGCGTATTCTGAAGGATGCTTCGGCATTGATTTTTGTCGGCGATTCCAAAAAGAATCGCAAACGACAGGCCGAGCGCTTCTGCTGCGTCACAGCGCAGAGTGCGGTCAAAGAGATAGTCAAAGCGTCCGGCTGCCGGATTCCAGAATTGCGTCTGAATTGCAGTCTTGAGCCGGTCAGCCTTCGCATTCCATTCGGTAGCCGCATCGGAACTGCTCCAACGTGCGGCGATGCGATACGCCGCGTAATAGATGCAGTTTGTGGAGAGTACGCGCATGGGAATCCCGTGTGCACTGTCTTCGGCTTCTGCGGCATGGGTTGTGGGCCAGTCCAGGATTCCGGTGCGATGGCCCTTTGTCTGCGCATATTTATCCGGGTAGGCGGCAATTCCGTCTCCATAGACCGCCGCGCCCATGAATAGTCCGGTCGATTCGTCGAATTCCTCAGCTTCCAGCTTTTTCAGTGTCTTGCAGACCGCCTTTGCCGCAAGCGCCTGAAACGCTTCGTCCGGGTTCACGGCGAGGTATTGCCACGCACCGAGTGCCCAGATGATGCAGTCCCAATACTGCCCGCCGATCGCGTATCCCTCGCCGCTTTGTTCACAGACAGAAAGAAGCGTATTTTTTGCGATCTCCGGGTCAAGTACGCACATGGCGTTCATGGTATTGATCGCAGCGTCGCGCGTCCATGGCATATCATAATCCAGCCCGGCCATCAGGCATACGGCTTCTTCCGTCAGAAGACCTGCCTGATACGGCAGACAGTTGGACGCAATATCACCGACGGCAATGCGTGCAGCACGGTTGAGAATTTCGTTGTCAGAAAGAAAAACGGGACTTATGGGTGACATGACTTCCTCCCAGAGCTTATTCTGCCGCCGGATACTCGTTGCAGAGCAGACGGTACGGTGCTTCGTCCTCCTCAATCTTCGGGAAACGACCGACCGGCGGATTGAAGCGGTTGTCGGTGTTATCGTCGTTGCACTGGCTGACTTCGCCCAGCAGGACAGCGCCGGTACCGGGTTCGACCTCGAAATCGTGATACATATACTGCTGGATATGGATGCTCTCGCCCGGCGTGAGCTTCACCTGTGTCCCAGCAGGAACAGTATAAGTTCTGCCGTCGCAGTGGACGGTCACGTCGGATTCACGGTCGATGGACTCATCGGGCAGGCTGTTATAGACGCGAATCAGAATATTGCCGCCGCCGCGATTGATGATGTCCTCGGTCTTGTACCAGTGGAAGTGATTCGGGGAATACTGCCCCTCTTTCATGTACAGCAGCTTCTCGGCGTAGACCTTCGGATATTTGTCGGCCATTTTGCGGTTGCCGTTGCGGATGGTGATGAGCGACATACCGACCTTGTCGAAGTCTCCAAGACCGTAATCGGTAATATCCCAGCCGAGCATACAGTCGCGGACTTCGTCATATTCGTGCCCTTTGGTTTTCCATTCTTCCGGTGTAAAATTGCAGAACGGTGGAAGATAGCAATGCTCCTTCGCGCACATGGCTTCGAGTTCTTTTAAGGCTTTGTTGATTTCAGAACGCTTCATGGAATCTTCTCCTTTTTATAAAATCGTGCAAATGTCATATTTCATTGCTGGAACTTTGTCTCCGAAATCCGTTATAATGAAGAAAACGCGAAAGGATACCGGAGATATGCTGGAATCGCTGTTCAATCCCGAAAATGCATTAATGTGTTTCATTAACAAAATCATCGACCTCGTTGTGCTGAGCATTCTCTGGACGCTGTGCAGTGCTCCACTCGTGACGATGGGCGCAGCCAGCGCCGCGCTTTATTATGCGTTGACAAAATCCGTCCGCTGTCAGCGCGGGCACGCTGCAAAGGAATTCTGGCGCGCGTTCAAAAGCAATCTGAAGCGCGGCATTCTGTTTGAGCTTGTCTGGGCGGCGCTTGCGTTCATGATGCTTGTGACGGATGTTCCGCTGGTTACGACGTTTCTCGACACGGGTAAGGTGCAGAATGTGTTCCTGCTGATCCTGTTTGCGGTCAAGGCCGTCCTGCTGATCGGCGCGGCGTGCTGGTATTATCCGATGATCTCCCGGTTTGAGCAGGGCGTCTGGAAAACGGCGGAGGCGGCGGTATTTACCATGCTGCGCCACGCACTGCGGTCGATTCTCGTCATTCTGCTTACGGTTTTTGCCGTCTCTCTACTCGTCGCGGAGCCGCTGCTGCTGGCGATCATACCGGGCGTGAGCGCGTGGCTCCTTTCCTTTTTGCAGGAGCCGGTGTTTCGGGCGCTGTACGACAGCGCAGAAGTACCGGAGGACGACGACCCGTGGTACCGCGAGTTATAAAATAAGGATTCAGGATACGCCCGTTCCGCGAACCGTGGAACGGGCAAATTTTATGCTTTGGTAAGCGGAGAATCCGGGAAGCGCAGAACAAAGCTGCTCCCGATACCCTCCTCACTGCTTACGGTCATGCTGAATGCTTCGCCATAGAGAAGCTTCATGCGGATCACGGTGTTTTTGAGCCCGATGCCGCGGCCCTGCGGGTTCTGCTCGTCCGAAATGGTTTGCAGTGCTTTCAGCGTCTCCGCATCCATGCCGATGCCGTTGTCGGAGACTTCGACGATGCAGCTGTGTCCCTCCAACCGGGCAGATAGTTTCAGATAGCTGTCCGGCTTGTGGCTTTCCGTCAGCCCATGGAAAATCGCGTTTTCTGCGATGGGCTGGATAAACAGCTTTGGAACCTTGACCGAAAGCGTCTCCGGCTTGAAGTCATATATGACCCGGAACCGGTGATTGTGCCGCCGCAGCATCAGGTTCAGATACAGCTTTGTGAATTCCAGCTCCGTGTCCATTGAAACAAGGTCGGTTGATTCAAACGCATAATGCAGCAGCTTGCTGAGGCTGAGTGTCAGCAGAGGAAGCTCATGCTTGAAGCCAAGTTCGTCACACTCATAGGTATAGATCATGTTGAGCGTGTTGAACAGAAAATGCGGATTGATCTGCGATTGCAGCGCCAGAATCTTCGTCTCATTCAGCACGTTCAGGCCCTTTGCAAGCTCGTCGGAGAGCGCCTTGTTCTGCTCGACATAGCCGATGATCTGGCGGGAAATGTCCTGCACCTCATTTTCGGCGGAAACCTGATCCGGCGTGTGGTGCGGATCATTCAAAAGCGCCTGAAGCTCATGGATCGGCTTTGCAGACCGAACGCTGAACAGAACGCTCAGCATCAGCGCGGTCAGAAATAGCGCTGCAAAGATCAGCGTCAAAAACGTGGTATTCTGGGAGAGCAGATCCGTATAGGCGGCCAGATTGGTGATCGTCACATAATACCAGTCGTAATCGCTGGAATGAATCTGTGCCATGACGTACGGCTCCGGGGCATCCGAAACCGTCTGCGCGCAGACGGTTTTTGTCGCTTTCATCCCGGCGAGCTTCGGAAACTGTTCGAGCGGGAGCAGCAGCTCCCGCTGCCCATGCGAGTACATGACCTGCCAGTCGTCCGTGACAAGAAAAATCTCCTGATAGGGGTCGGTGTCCACGTCGGTCAGATAGGAGATCCTGCTTAAATTCAGATTCAAAACGATCGCCGCACGATGTCCGTTGACGTTCAGCGGTTTCATGACGCACAGCAGGTAAGGAAACACGCCGTTTTTTGCGCGCGGAAAGACCAACATATTTTCCTCCGCGCTTTCGCCGAACAGCTTTCCGTACCACTCGTTGTCCTGAAACGTCTCCAGCGGCTTGACGCTGTTGTCTGTGATAACGGTGTCGGACAGCTCGGAATAGAGATAAATAGAATCGATTGAATAATAGCTGTAGGTATAGGAGCGCAGAAGCTCCTGCAAACGGGCTTCATAATTATCATAAATAAGCTGCGGCTGATGATGGGAGAAAAACGCCTTGACCAGACTGTTCTGGTCGAGCGTGGCCACAACATAGCGCATATCACGCACATGGGTATCGACTGCGTCAGCGGAGACCTCCAGTTGATGCGTGCTGGAGGAGGAGAACTCCCGCATCAGGATATTGCTGGACTGCCGGTAGGTCACAAGCGCGAAAACGGAGAAAAAAACGAGCATGATGCCGCCGATATACAGGAAATTCTGCCGAAACAGCTTGCTGCGGAGAATAGAGGGCAAAACATGTAGGACGCTGCGCGGCGTTTTTTTGAGTGTTTTATGTTTCATCTGCGTTTTCTCCGATCAGGATCTTCCGGCGATAGTCGTTTGGAGTAAAGCCGCTGTACTTACGGAAGTTGGAAATAAACTGATTGCGGTGCAGATAGCCGACTGCGGCGGCAATGTCCGTAATGCTCATTTGCGTGGACAAAAGCTCGATGGCCTTTTCCATACGAATGGTCGTCAGAAATTCAATGAAGCTCATGCCGGTCTTCTGCTTGAACAGACGGCTGAAGTATGCGCCGTCGAGATATACCGCATTGGCGACCGCTTCACGGGAAAGATTGTCGGCATAGTGTGCGCGGATATAGCTTTTTGCGTGCTGAATGACGGAGTCATCCGAGTCCTGTGCAGCGGGCTGCGCTTTCGGCACGGGATGTTCCGCTTTGGTTCGGGAAAGCTGTTTCGCGATTGCATCCAAATCATTGGAAAGCTCCTGATGATCGATAGGCTTGAGCAGATAGTCGTTAACACCGAACGAGCACGCTTTTTTCGCGTATTCAAATTCGGAATAGCCGCTGATGACCAGAATATGCACGTCCGGCAGAAGCTCCCGCACATGCCGCAGCATTTCCAGACCGTCCATATGTGGCATACGGATATCTGTGATGATAACGTCAACAGAGGCGGAGCGCAGGTAATGAAGCGCGTCCTCTGCGCTGTTGAACGTTGCCGCGACATGGAAATCCGAATGATATTGCGTGATATATTTTTGCAGCGATGCGGTCATATACTCCTCATCGTCCACAATAACCAGTGAAAACATTGCTGCGCCTCCTGTTGCTGAAAAGACCACTCTGAATGGCTATATTGTATTGCAAGATAACCAGAATTACAATCATGATGCCCACAAATCCGTGCAGATGTAATAAAACTTTGCTGGAAAAGTGAAAGCACGATTGTTAAGATTGTATTAACAGGAGGGCAAAGCAATGGAAAAACTGAAAACAAAACGGCGTTCCGGCTCTGCGGCTTCGGCTGAGAGAAAGGAAACGTTCCATCTTGATCTCATGTCCCTGCCGGGCGTGCTTCTCCTTGTGGTGTTCAACTATCTGCCGATGATCGGCATTGTGATTGCGTTCAAGGACTACAATCCGAACCTCGGCATCTGGGGAAGCGCATGGAACGGGCTGGACAATTTCAAGTTCTTCTTTACCTCGCAGGACGCGGCCAGAACCATCCGAAACACGCTGATGTACAGCTCGTCGTTTCTGGTGCTTGACCTGATTTGCGCGGTCGGTCTGGCGCTGATGTTCTATAATCTGCGGTCAAGACGCGCACTCAAGTTCTACAACACGGTCGTGATCCTGCCGCGCTTCATGTCGCCGGTCATTATCGCATTCATCGTTTATATCATTCTGAATCCGTCTTACGGTCTTTTAAATCAGCTGATTATCGCGCTGGGCGGCAGTAAGATTCAGTGGTATTCCAACTCCAAATACTGGCCCGCGATCCTGACCATCACGCATATCTGGCAGACAGTCGGCATGAACTGCATCATTTATTATGCGTCGCTCATGAGTCTGGATGATTCGCTGCTCGAAGCGGCAAGGCTGGACGGCGCGAACAAGTGGCAGGAGACATGGCACGTTGTCATTCCGCACCTGATCCCGGTCATGGTCATTTCCACGATTCTCGGCCTCGGCAGTCTGTTCCAGGGTGATTTCGGCCTGTTCTATCAGGTGCCGAAGGACGTCGGCCTGCTTTATCCCACGACAGACGTGATCAACACCTACACCTATCGCGCATTGCAGTCCGGCTCGTTCGGCAAATCCACGGCGGTCAGCCTCTTCCAGTCCACAATGGGCTGTCTGATGGTGCTGATCACCAACGGGATCGTCCGAAAGGTCAGCCCGGAAAACAGTCTGTTCTGATCGGAGGGCGCAGACATGAAACAAAAAATCGGAGGTCAGGTCGCGCTCCATATCATTTTTCTGATTATGGTGCTGATGTACATTGTGCCGTTCCTGATGGTCATTTCCGTTTCCTTCACGGATGAAATGTCCCTGATCGTGGACGGCTACCGGCTCTGGCCTGCAAAATTCTCGACCAAAGCCTATGAAATGATTTTCAGCGACCCGACCCAGATCATCAATTCCTATCGCACAACCATCATCTTTACGGCCGTAGCGACATTCCTCGCCATTCTCATTATGGGTGTCATGGCCTATCCGCTTTCGAGAAGCAACTACAAGCACCGCAAATTTGTGACGGTTCTGGTTCTGATCACGATGCTCTTTAACGCCGGCATGGTGCCCAATTACCTCCTGATCGTCAAGTATCTCAAGCTGAACAACACCATCTGGGTCTATATCCTGCCCGGCCTTGTCGGTGCGTACAATCTGATCGTCATTCGTACAAACTACAGGAGCCTGCCGAAAGAATTGACCGAATCGGCAAAGATCGACGGCGCCAGCGAGATCCGCATCTGCTTCCAGATCGTCATGCCGCTGTGTAAGCCTGTGCTTGCCAGTATCGGCTTTTTGTTCATGGTCAACAAGTGGAACGACTGGATGAACTCCATGCTGTATATCACGAAGCCGCAGCTGTATTCTCTGCAATATATGCTCCAGCGCATTCTGAATGAGGCCGCCTATCTTAAACAGATGGCGGAGGCCGGTACGCTCATGGGCGGCGAGGTGTTCCCAACGGAGAGCTTCCGATACGCGATGGCGCTGGTCGCGGCAGGCCCCGTGCTCTGCATTTTCCCGTTCTTCCAGAAGTATTTCGCCAAGGGCATGACCATTGGCAGCGTCAAGGGCTGACGGCCCGTTCTTACGACTCTTTTTAGAGTAATCTATCAAAATAAATGGGAGGAAAAACATGAAACTCGCAAAAAGACTGACGGCGCTTCTGCTGGCGCTTGTTCTGGTTCTGAGCTTTGCTGCCTGCAGCAAGACGACGACCGAGCAGCCCGCACAGGATACCGCCAACACCGACACCCCCGCAGATACCCAGCAGGAAACCACGGATACTCCGGCTGAGGAAACAGCCGAGCCCATCGTTCTCGAATGGTACTACCGCGGCAACGGCATCCAGAAGGATACCGAGCTGGTCGAGACCGAGTTCAACAAGCTGCTCCAGACCTATCCCGGCATGGAGAACGTGACGGTGCATCTCAACTGCTACACCGGCGCTGACTATCCCAATGCTGTGTCTCTGGCGCAGTCTGCCGGTACGCAGATCGACATCCTCAACACTGTCGGTCTGGACTTCGTCGATCAGGTTCGTCTCGGCACCTATGCGCCGCTGAACGATTTGCTGGCCGAAAATCAGGCGCTCTACAACGAGCTTCCCGAGTGGCTGTGGGATCTGGGCTCCGTCAATGGCGAGGTCTATATGGTTCCGCATTACCAGAGAGCCTCCAGCCAGGAATACTTTGTTGTTCCTGTTGAGTATCTGGAAAAGTACGGCGATGAAGAAGCCATGCGCGCTGTGTTCTCCAACCCCGACCGCACCGTTGAGGAAGTCGCAGCCGTCCTCGAAGACTTTGTGACCAATGTGCAGGCCGGCGAAGGCCCCACCAAGTACATGTATCCGTTCGGCCAGTCCTATACGCAGATGCACGGCTTCCGCCACAGACTGGACGCCATCAGCGGCGACTTCGTCCTGTTTGAGAACAGCGACAAGGTTGAATACCTGTTCACCTCCGACGAGGCTGTCAAGGCTTACGAGATCAGCGCCGACTGGTACGACAAGGGCCTCATCAACCCCGATATCCTGACCGCTGAAGAAAGCGAAATGACCTATGGCAACATGATGAACCCCGTCTCCTACTGCTTCAGCATGCAGAACGGCGCAGGCAGCGAAGAACTGGTCAGCGAGAACCTCTCCAAGCAGTACGGCTTTGATGTCAAGGCAATCCCCATCTGGAACAACTACTTCATCGCCAACAACTGGGCAGCCGGCGGCGACGGCGTGACTGCCAAGTGCGAGCATCCGACCGAAGCGCTCCGCCTGATCGAGCGCATGAACACTGAGGAAGGCATTCCCCTTTACAACATGGTCGTTTACGGCCTGGAAGGCACGCATTACGAAAAGCTCGACGATACCCATATCAAGACCTTTGAATATGACGGCACACAGGGCGGCGTCGACGCCTCCTATGCCGCTATGAAGTGGATCATGGGCAACACCTTCCATGCGTATCTGAACCAGGGCTGCGTGGACGGTGAGAACGAGATCGCCATGGAGATCAACAGCTCCGACGACAACGCGAAGTCCGCGATTATGGGCTTCCGCGTCGATACCACCTCTGTCCAGACCCAGCTTGAGCAGATCAACGCTGTCAAGGCTGAGTATCAGGACACCATCATGAAGGGCGCACTGGGTGCTGCCGGCTGGCAGGCTGCTTATGACGAGTTCGTTCAGAAACTCGAAGCTGCTGGTGTGAACGACGTTCTGGCTGAGATCCAGAGCCAGGTCGACGCATTCCTCGCATCCAAGTAAACAAAATCGATCACCACGCATGAAAGTGGAGGGAGACATTGCCTCCCTCCACTTTTTGCAGAATTACGGAGACATTAACATGGACAAAACACAAGCGCTTACCGAAATGCTGCAGAAAGAAGAATCGCTGTATGACGAAAAGGAGGGCATGGTGACGCGGAATATGCCGCTGTCGCACGGATACCACACAAGGCTGACCGGAACCGTTCATCATATTCAGGCCACGTCCTGCTTTGCGTTATGCGCACTTCTATCCGGGCAGACGCGCCTGTACAATCACGCCTTCCGTGCCTTTGACCGCATCTGTGACTTGCAGGATACAAGACCCGGCAGCAGAACCTTCGGCCTTTGGAGCTATTACATGGAGCAGCCGCTGGATGAAATGATCGCGCCGGATTACAACTGGGCAAATTTCGTCGGCAAGGATCTTCTGGCAGCATGTATCCTCTGCCGCCCGATTTTGCCGGATGCGCTCTGCGAAAGAATGCGCATGGCGCTTTATAACGCTGTGCAGTGTACGATCCGGCGCAACGTTTCGGAGGATTATACCAATATTGCGTTCATCTCCTGCATGATGCTCGTTGCGTCGGGAGAATTGTTGGAGGATGCACATATCTTCCAGACCGGCAAGGCGAGGCTGTCCCGCTTCCTGGACTATACCCGCGTCACGACCGGCTTCAGCGAGTATAACAGTGCGCCGTATATGTGCGTCGCATTTGAAGAAGCGACGCGGATGCTGCTGTTTTTCAAGGATGCGGAATGCCGCAAAATGGCGGAGGAGCTGAATCTCCGGCTGTGGACGGCACTGGCGGAGCATTATAACACGTCGGTCGGTCAACTCACGCCGCCGCAGGCCAGAGCCTATGCCGATGTCGATACCGGGCGGCTGGCAACAATCATTTCTATTGGTACGGACGGCAGATACGGCAAATATCTGCCGGAATCGCTTGACCCGGATACGCTTGCATATCTGCAATTCCGTTGCCCGGAAAGCGTGCTGCCGCTGTTTGAAGTGCAGGAGCGCTTTCTTGCACATACTTACTATCATAAGAATTCCATCCGTCTGCCCGGCTCCGACGTGACCATCATCCGGGAGTTGGACAGCCCGGATCTTACGGCCTTTTCTTATAAAACTTCACAGTATTCCATGGGCGTGTTTGCAGTCTGTGACACTTGGTGCCAGCGGCGCAACGCTATGGTGATCTGGGGTCGGGAGCATCCGAATACATTCCGTCTGCGTGGGATGCACGACGATTATGATTTCTGTTCCGGGATGTGCTATGCAAGGCAGAAAAACAATGACATTCTCGGAATGCTTGGCCTTGTGACAGACCGTGGAAGCCTTCACTATATTCTTGACAAAAACAAGACCGGCATTTACGACGCGGAAAAGCTCTGGTTCTGCTTCGAGCTTGGCGGCGAGAACGAAAGCCTGAAGATCCGGCAAGACGGCAATACGTTTTATGTGGATGACGGGAGCCTGCATATCCGCCTGCACATCCAAAAGTGGATGTACGACGGCGCGGAGAAGCAACCGCATCTCTCCGAGGACGGCAGAAGCGTGATCTTACCGGGCTATGACGGCCCGCGCACAAAACTCGACACCACAAAGTTGGATGATACCTGCGGAATTTTTACGCTGTCTGTCCGGAGCGGCGATGCCCCGCAGTGGAACGATGACTCGATAGAGACAAATCTGCTGGCAGGCGGATGGACGGAAGCGCGCTGGAACGGCCTGCGGGTATCCGCGCCGCGCGGCCCGGTTCCATATCGCCGCGCACTGGGGCTGGATACGCCGGATAAACCGGATTTGGACGCGAAAACCGGCCTGATCCTTGAAAAAATCAAGGAAATGGAGCCGGACGGCTCTGTTCGGGAAACCTGCCCGATCAGCATTATTTCGATGGATGCGTGGGAATGGCCGCAGGGCGTTGCGCTGTTTGCCATGTTCCAGTATTACAAGGCCTGCGGCGATCAATCCGTGCTTTCCTATCTGACTGGCTGGTTTGACCGACAGATCCAAAAGGGATTGCCGGAACAGAACATCAACACGACCTGCCCGATGCTGACACTGGCGTCCGTTTATGAGCAGACGAAGAACGAAGCCTATCTGCCGCTTCTGACGCAGTGGGCCGATGGCGTGATGCACACGCTTCCGCGCACGCAGGAGCACGGCTTGCAGCACATTGTCAGCGGCAACCGCAATGACAATCAGCTTTGGGACGATACGCTCTATATGGCAGTGCTGTTCCTTGCAAAGATGGGCCGGATTCTGAACCGCGAGGATTACCTGCAGGAGAGCATCCGGCAATTCCTTGTCCATATCAAATATCTGGTGGATACAAAGACCGGCCTGTTTTTCCACGGCTGGACATTTGACGGCTATCATCATTTTGCAGACGCACGCTGGGCCCGCGGCAATTCATGGTACACGGCGGGACTGGTCGATTATCTGGAATGTCTGGACGGTGTTCCTGCGCTCACCGGGGTGCAGGGCTTCCTGCTCAGCACACTTCTGCGGCAGGCCGAGGCGCTCGAACGCTGCCAGGATGAAAGCGGTCTGTGGCATACGCTGCTGGACGATCCGGACTCGTATCTGGAAACTTCGGCATCCAGCGCTTTTGCATACGGCATCCTGAAGGCGGTCCGGAAAGGCTTCCTGCCTGCGCGGTTCGCGCTGGTCGGAGAACGGGCCGTGCGCGGCGTTCTGCAAGAAATCATGCCGGACGGAACCGTGCAGGGCGTGTCCTACGGAACACCGGTCTTTGCAACGCTTCAGGAATACAAGGATATTCCCATCTGCCCGATGCCCTACGGCCAGTCTATGGCGCTGATGATGCTGGTCGAGGCGCAGAAGCTGAAACAGAGAGAAAAGGAGAACTGAATATGTCATCCAACTTTACATTGCTGCGTGCGGATCAATATCTCGGCATTCTGAAAGAAACGATCACGCAGAATCCTGTCGAGATCAAAAACGTAGAATATCACGAGGGGCGGAGCTATGACGGCGATTGGCAGCCGTTCCCGGCTGGCGGCTACTGGGGCAGAAACGACACCTGGTACCGCTTCCGCGCGGAATTTACCGTGCCGGAGGAATTTGCGGGGAAGTATGTCCGCGTCGTTCTGCGCACGGGGCGCGAAGCGCTCTGGAACGCGCTGAATCCGCAGCTTCTGGTGCGGGTGAACGGGACGGTCGTGCAGGCGCTCGACACGAACCACCACAGCTTCCCGCTGTCGTTCAGCGCGCAGGCCGGAACGGTCTATAAGCTGGACTTTGAGACGTATGCGGGCCGCGAATACGATACGCAGTCGTTCCACGACCTGCCTGCGCAGTTCGTCCTGACGGCCTACTGCCACGACCGGCTCTCCGAGCAGGTTTATTATGATTTTTATACCGCGCGCAAGGCGGCGGAGCTGCATCCGGAAACGGATTACCGCCGCATCCAGATCGAGACATATCTGACACGGGCCATGAACCTGCTGGACTGCCGCATCCCCGGAAGCGCGGACTATTTCGCGTCGCTGAAAGAGGCAGCGCGGTTCATGCGGGAGGAATTCTACGGCAAGCTCTGCAAGGACGATTCCGTCATCGCCAACTGCATCGGCCACACGCATATTGACGTGGCGTGGCTCTGGCGGCTGGAACAGACGCGGGCCAAGGCCGTGCGCAGCTTCTCGACAGAGCTGGCGCTGATGGACGAGTATCCCGAACACTTCTTCATGTCCAGCCAGCCGCAGCTTTACGAATATGTCAAGCAGGACTGCCCGGAGGTTTACGAGAAGATCAAACAGCGCGTGAAAGAAGGCCGCTGGGAGGTCGAGGGCGCGATGTGGCTGGAAGCTGACTGCAACCTGTCCTCCGGCGAGAGCCTGATCCGGCAGATCCTGCACGGCAAGCGCTTCATGCAGCAGGAATTCGGCGTGGATTCGCACATTCTCTGGCTGCCGGACGTGTTTGGCTATTCGGCTGCGCTGCCGCAGATTTTGAAGAAAACCGGCGTTGACACGTTCGTCACCAGCAAGATCCATTGGAGCGAGACAAATCATTTCCCGTATGACACGTTCTATTGGAAGGGCGTGGACGGCACGGAAATTTTCACGCAGTATATTCTCGGCGGCGTCAGCTGGGCCAAGCTCGGCGACAGCGACACCTATTCAACCTACACCGGCGAGATGCTGCCCATCACGACGGCCAAGGGCTGGGAAATTTATCAGCAGAAAGCGCTTAACAACGAGCTGTTGGTCACGGTCGGCTTTGGCGATGGCGGAGGCGGCGTGACGCGCGAAATGCTGGAACTGAACCGCCGGATGCAGCATGGCATCCCCGGCACGCCGAAAAGTCGCATCACAACGGCGGGCGATGCGCTGGCTAGAATCCGCAAGAACGTTGAGGGCAAGCAGCTTCCGAAGTGGTTCGGCGAGCTCTATCTCGAACGCCATCGCGGAACGTATACCTCCATTGGCAAAAACAAGAACTATAACCGCCGCAGCGAATTTCTGCTCCAGCAGCGAGAAGCGGAGGCCGTGACCGGGACACTGCTGCTCGGCAGCGCGTATCCGAAGAATGCTCTCTACGCTGACTGGCAGACGGTGCTTTTAAACCAGTTCCACGATATCATCCCCGGCTCCTCCATCCGCGAGGTCTACGAGGATTCGGAAAAGCAGTATCTTGATCTACTCCACCGCAACACGGAACAGCAGACGGATTTCATGCAGGCGCTTGCGAAAAACGTACAGAAGCCCGGCATTCTGGTCTACAACCCCACGGGTGTGAAGCGCGGCGGCGTGATCGAGCTGAACGGCAAAAAGCAGTATGTCAGGGACGTTCCCGCATTCGGCTGGACGGTCGTTGACGAAAGCAATGCAGAGAATCCGGAACTCTCTGCATCCGAAACCCGGCTGGAAAACCGGTTCTATGCCATTACGCTGGACAAGACCGGCTGTCTGACGAGCGTTTATGACAAGGAAAACGAACGCGAGGTGCTGACCGGCCGCGGCAATCTGCTCGAAGCCTTTGACGATCATCCCCGCGACTGCGACAACTGGGAGATCTGCAACTATTACACGGAAAAGAAATGGGACATCGACGATGTGCAGGCAATCACCGCACAACAGGACGGCGTTTCCGCCAGCGTCCATATCCGCAGACGTTTTCTGAACTCGACCATTGAGCAGGTCATCACCATCTACGCAGACGCACGGGGCATTGACTTTGACCTGCGTGCCGACTGGCACGAGCATCATGTGTTCCTGAAAACGGCGTTCCCGGTGGATATCCTGTCCGACAAGGCTACATATGAAATTCAGTACGGCGCGGTCGAGCGTCCGGCGCATCAGAACACGTCGTGGGACGCAGCCAAATTCGAGGTCTGCGCACAGAAATGGGCGGATTATGCCGAGGCCGGTTACGGTGTGGCGCTGCTGAACAATAACAAATACGGCTATGCCATCCACGACGGCGTGATGCGCCTGTCGCTTATCAAGTGCGGCACCTATCCGAACCCGGTCGCCGATCAGGGTCTGCACCACATCCGCTATCAGCTTCTGCCGCACGCGGGCGACTGGCGCGAGGCTGGAATCCCGAATCTGGCGTATGCGTTCAACTGCCCGCTGCTGGTGGAAAAGGCAATCGGCGGCGGAACACTGCCGGATACGTTCAGCCTTGTCCATGCAGAGCCGGAGAATATCATCGTGACGGTTGCAAAGGAAGCCTGTGACAATGACGCGATCATCCTCCGCGCCTATGAATCGCAGGGCCGGCGCACCGATGCGGCGCTCACGCTGGGCTTCGCAGCAAGTTCCGCGCAGGAGACAGATATGCTCGAAAAGCAGACCTATGCAGACCTGCCGTTGGAAGGAAACCGCGTCTACACGCAGTTTAAGCCGTATGAAATCAAGACGTTCCGCGTTGAGAAAGGATAACACATGATATACGCACCGCAGATTTTTGCCGACGGCATTCCCGCATCCGGCGAGATCACATATGCCCAAAATATGCTGACCATCCGCGCGGAGGGAGCCGCCGCCCGCGTGATTGAGTTAGTCTGGCAGTCTTCTCTGCCGCAGAACGCGAAACTGCTGGGCGACGCATGGGAGCGCGGCTATGGCGAGCTCGGCTGGCGCAGTCTGCCGGAGGCGGGCGAAATGCCGTGGTACTTCCTTGCGTATGCGGACGGCAAAACGGTTGCGTTCGGCGTCAAAACGCAGCCGAACGCACTGTGCTGGTGGACGGCGGACGGCGAAACCGTGACGCTCCACGCGGATATCTCCTGCGGCGCAGACCCGGTGCGGCTGAATGGGCGGTCGCTCCGCGTCTGCGAGGTGGTCACGGCGGAATACGACTGTGAGCCGTTTGAGGCTGCGCAGCATTTCTGCCGCACGCTTTGTGATACTCCGCGCCTGCCGGAAGAACCGGTCTACGGCGGAAACGACTGGTACTGCAACTACGGCGAGAGCAGCTTTGAGAAAATTCTCACACACGCAAAGCGCATTGCCGCCTGTGCGCCGAAGGACGGCCCGCGACCTTACATGGTCGTGGACGACGGCTGGGAGCTGTGCCTGCACAATGAACATACCGTGGAGGGCTATTTCAATGGCGGTCCGTGGCGGTACTGCAACCGCAAATTCGGCGATATGCAGGCGCTTGCGAAAGAAATGAAAGCCCTTGGTGTCAAGCCGGGACTGTGGTTCCGGCCGCTGCTGACGACGGAAAATCTGCCGGATTCGTATGTCCTGAAGCATTGCAGGACCATGTACACGCTCGACCCGTCCGTACCGGAGGTGCTGGAGGTCATAAAAAAGGATGTGCGCTGCTTCCGCGAATGGGGCTATCAGCTTCTCAAACACGATTTTTCTACATTTGACCTTTTCGGCAAGTGGGGCTTTGAACCCGGATTCCGCACACCGGATGTGCATTTTGCGGATCGCACGAAAACGACAGCGGAGATCATCAAAAACCTCTATGCCGCCATCCGCGAAGCAGCGGGCGACGAGATCGTCATCATCGGCTGCAACACCATGAGCCATCTGTCGGCTGGCTTCTTTGAGATCCAGCGCACCGGCGACGATACCAGCGGCGAAGACTTTTCACGCACACGGAAGATGGGGGTCAACACACTGTCCTTCCGTATGCCGCAGCACGAAGCGTTCTATGCCTGCGATGCGGACTGCGTCGGTATCACGCAGAAGATCCCATGGGCGCTGAACAGAAACTGGATGGACGTGCTTTCCAAGAGCGGAACGCCGCTGTTCGTCTCCATTGCAGACGATGCGTTCACGCCGGAGGTGCAGGCGGATCTCACCGCCGCCTTTGCGCGCGCGGCAAAGCCCGTGCCGGTATCCAGACCGCTCGACTGGATGGACACGCTGCTTCCGTGCCGCTGGGAAAGCGCATACGGAACCGACGAATACGACTGGCAGGAGTGAACAAATGATCTTCCATGAATCGCCGAAGCACACAGGGCTTGATTTGTCACAGTCCATTCAAGGTCATACTGCGGATGAGGTTTTAACATACAAAACCGTTTCCGAGCAGCCGCTTTTGCTGGCATGTTTTTATCCGCCGGACTATCAACCGGAATGGAATTATCACGCAATCGTCATGATCCACGGCGGCGGCTGGAACAGTCGGAAGATTTTTGACGATCAGAGCGGCTGGTCCGGTGATTATCTTGGCTTTCTGGCACGGCTGTTTGCCATGCGTGGATTCCTGGCACTGAGTGTTGATTACCGACTGCTGCCAGACGCAAGCCTTGCAGATATGATCGAGGACTGCCGCGACGCAGTTACCTATATCAAGCAGCGCTTCTCACCGGAGACGCTTGCTCTGCTGGGCGAGTCAGCGGGTGGCTATCTGGCCGCCGCTGTGGATGCGTTTTCTGAAAAGCCGCAGTTCCAGCGCGTGATCCTTGCAAACCCCATCACCGACCTGACGCTTGACTGCTGGGGCAAGTTCGCGCAGAATGGCGCATCGAAAGCCATGCTTTCACCGGCACTGCACGTCGGCGCGCAGTGCAGTCCGACGCTGCTGCTCCACGGTGAGGCAGATAAGACCGTTTCGCCGGAGCATTCGCTTCGATATCATGCAGCGATGCAGAAAGCAGGCGTTCCATGCGATCTGCTGCTTCTGAAAAGCACAACACACGCATTCTTGCTTGCGGAATATTACAAGGATACTGCCGCCTTTGAAACGGCTGCTCAATGGATGAGGGAGGAATGCCAATGAGATTGGGCGTAAGAGGTCACGACATCACAGCCGATACCCCGTGGGCGCTGTGTGAGAAACTGGATGCGCTGGGCGTGCATGAAATTCAGCTTGTCGCGCACAAGTCCTTTCCGGGCTTTGCGTATTCCGAGGAAACAATCGGTGATCTTGCCGCAAGCTTTCAGCGTCACGGCATTCACATTGCCGTCTACGGCTGCTATATTGATCCGCTGTCTGACGAAGGACAGGCGCGCTTTCACGAGCATATCCGCTATGCCCAAATCCTGAACGCGGGCTGCATTGCAACGGAAACGGCGCTGGGCGTGACAAACGCGCAGAATGACGAAGCGCGCTATCAGGCGCTCGTACCTGTCTTCCGGCGCTTCGCCGACGATGCGGCGGCGCATAATGTCCGCTGCGCGGTCGAGACGGTCTGGGTGCATCCGCTGTGCTCGCCGGAAAAGACGGCGCAGTTGATCTCCGACGTGGGTTCGGACAACCTGTATGCCATTCTCGATCCTGTGAATCTGCTCGAAAGCGACGCAGACCCGCGCCGCGCGGAAAAGACTCGCCGCGCCATCGAGCTTTACGGCAATAAGATCTTGGCTGTTCATTGGAAGGATGCGCAGGCCAACGCAAACGACCCGGCGATTCAATTTGCACTGAAAAACAAAAATGTTACGGTCATCACCGAGGGGCTGATCGGCGGAACCTTGAAAAACACCATCCAACAACTGAAACAAATCGGAGAGGAGAACTGAATATGGACATCCGCTATTCCTGCAACCAGCGCGACTTCAAGCGCTACACCACCGAAGAAATCCGCAACGAATTTTTAATCACCGGCCTGTACAAGGCCGACGAGGTCGTCTCCGTCTACAGCCACGTTGACCGCATGGTCACGATGGGCTGTATGCCGGTGCGCGAGACTGTCTCCATCGACAAGGGCCTCGACGTGTGGGCAAACTTCGGCACGCACTATTTCCTCGAACGCCGTGAGATCGGTATGTTCAATCTCGGCGGAGCGGGCACAGTCAAGGCCGACGGCGTAGAATATCACCTGGGCTATGAAGACTGCCTGTATCTGACCAAGGGCACGAAGGAAGTACTGTTCTCCAGCGACGACGCGGAGAATCCCGCGCGCTTTTACATGACCAGCGCACCCGCCCATTGCAGCTATGAAAACAAGCTCATCACGATCAAGGACGCAGTCAAGCGCAACGTCGGCACGCTCGAGGGCTGCAACAAGCGCACGATCAATCAGTTCATCAACCCCAGCGTCGTCAAGACCTGCCAGCTTTCGATGGGCCTGACGCAGCTTGCGCCGGGCAGCAACTGGAACACCATGCCTTGCCACACGCATGAGCGCCGCATGGAGGTCTACACCTATTTTGAAGTACCCGACGATCAGGTCGTGTTCCACATGATGGGTGAGCCGAATGAAACCCGGCACATCGTCATGAAGAACTTTGATGCTGTTATCAGCCCGTCGTGGAGCATCCACTCCGGCGTCGGCACGAGCAATTACACGTTTATCTGGGCGATGGTCGGCGAGAACATGGAATACGACGATATGGACGTGATCGACACGCCCAACCTGAAATAAGGAGACGCAGCATGAAAAATCTGTTTGATCTGACGGGCAAAATTGCCCTTATCACCGGCGGCGCGCACTCCATCGGCTTCGCCATCGGCGTCGGACTTGCACAGGCAGGCGCAGCGGTCTGCTTTAACTGCTCGAATGAGGCCAGCAAAGAGCGCGGCATTGCCGCCTATAAAGAAGCAGGCGTGGATGTCCACGGCTACGTCGCGGATGTGACGAGTGAGCCGGAAATGCAGGCGCTGGTCAAGACCATCCGTGAGGATGTCGGCGTGATCGACATTCTGGTCAACAACGCGGGCATTATCAAGCGCATCCCCATGACCGACATGAGCGTCGAGGACTTCAGCAAGGTCATTGACGTTGACCTAATTGCGCCGTTCATCTGCTCCAAGGCCGTTATCCCCGGCATGATCGAAAAAGGGCATGGAAAAATCATCAACATCTGCTCCATGATGAGCGAGCTTGGCCGCGAAACCGTCTCGGCCTATGCCGCAGCTAAGGGCGGCCTCAAGATGCTGACGCGGAACATCTGCTCCGAGTTTGGCGGCGCGAACATCCAGTGCAACGCCATTGGCCCCGGCTACATTGCCACCCAGCAGACCGCGCCCCTGCGCGAACGTCAGCCGGACGGCAGCCGCCATCCGTTTGACCAGTTCATCATTTCCAAAACCCCGGCCGGACGCTGGGGAACGACGGACGATCTGATCGGCCCCGCCGTGTTCCTTGCCAGTGACGCAAGTGATTTTGTGAACGGTCACGTCCTGTATGTGGACGGCGGCATTCTGGCCTATATCGGCAAGCAGCCGTAAGGATATACAAACACAAAGTGAGAGGAGAAACGACATGAAACAAACATGGAAACGAAGCCTGTGTGCCATGCTGGTTTTCTGCATGGTGCTGGCACTCTTTCCCGCCGGTGTTCTGACGGTTCACGCAGCATCCGGCACGCAGGAGGGGAAAATCCTGAGCCTCGATTTTGAAAATCAGGCAGTTGGAACAAAGGCGACAGATGCCGGGTGGAAGATCACCACTCAAACAGCTTCTGAAGCGTACACTGCCGAGATCCGGGAGCTGGATGAGAACGGGAAAAAGAACAAGGTGCTTGCGCTGGAAATGGACACGACCGCAGCACAGGCAGCCGACCATGTCATCCTGAGCTATCCGTTGGGCAGCGAATATGACAAAGTCAGCATGTCCTATAAGATCCGTTTTTCAGACGGAAAGAAAGGAATTGCGTTTTTTCCGTCTCTCGGCAGAGACACCAGCCAGCTGGTCTGCCTGTCGATGAATACGGCTGCGCCGTTTTCCTATCAGCCGGAGACTGGCGGCTGGGCGAAGCTTCAGCTCACGGAGGACGGCGAGACCTTTACGGACTTTGGCGCATATGCAGCCAACCAGTGGTACACCATTCGGACGGATTATGTCCATACGGCGGACGGCTGGAGCGCGAAGGTCTATGTGGATGGCAAGCTGACAAACGCAACCGTGAAAAAAGACGTCAGCTGGATGAAGGCAGCGAAAGATGTCGTTGCATTCCTGACCTCCTATAAGGGTGCAAGCGGCACGCTTTATCTGGATGATGTGGAGGTTTTCCTGCCTAGTAGTGAAGAACCCGCAGAAAATGACGTCCTGAATCTTGACTTTGAAAAAACGGCAGTCGGAACAGCTGCGACAGACGCGGGCTGGACGATGAATCCGGCGGCGACCGAGACGGTCAACGCAAAGATCATTGATTTGCAGGGCAACCATGTGCTGGCACTCCGCGTGGACGAAAAACCGTCCAGCCATGAATTTTTGACCTATGCGCTGGAAAACGTCCCGGCAGCGGGATACGATAAGCTGACCTATTCCTATAATATTGCGTTCTCGGCCAACGTAAATTATCTGTTCATGCCGTCGCTTGGCACGAAGGACAGCCAGCTTGTCTGCCTGAATTCCGACGGCACCTATACGCCGGATAATAAGAGCTGGCCGAAGCTCAAATATGCCGAGTCCGGTGCAGAGGTCGGACGATACCAGAACATGACGTGGTATACGGTCAAGACCGTGTATGAAAAGACTGCCGACGGCGTGACTGCCTCGACCTATCTCAACGGTCAGCTGACAGACGCCGGAATGCGCAACAAGCTGAGCAAGATCGACCATGTGATTCTCATGGCCATGACGTATGCCAGTAAATACGGCTATACCGTCTATGTGGACAATATCCGCATCACCGAGGGCGGCCACACCCCGGTCAGCCCTGCTCCGTTGGTGGCTGACACACTGAGTTTTGCAGAGCCAAGTTATACCGTTGCCGAAGGTAAGTGGGTCGAAGCACCTGCCGCACTGACGATCCAGTCGGGCTACACATACAATGCGATTACATATACATCTTCCACTCCCGCGGTAGCTGTGGTTGATGCAAACGGGACAATTACGGGTGTTTCAGAGGGAACGGCGGTCATCACCGCAAGCGCCGTCTGCAAAAACGATTCTCGCATTGTCCTGACAGCGGCAGCGACGGTCTCCGTCAGTGCGCGCAGCCGGAATATATATGCACAGAACTTCGATGAGCTGTCGTCTATGGATGAGCTTCTGAAAGAGTGGACGCTTTATGACGCAACGAACGGCGATGCGCGCGTCGAGCTGGTGCAGGACCCGGACGGCACAGGCAAGGTGCTGTCGCTGACCCGTGACGGAAAAAAGAGCGGCGCGGTCGATCTGACATTGAAGCCGGAGATGTTTGAGCAGACCGGCAAGGCGGAGCTGACCTACCGCTTCAAGCGTACCGCATGGAGCACGATCTACGGCCCGACGCTGATGGCCTCGGACGGCAGCCGTGTGCCAAGCCTTGTATTTGACGTTGGAGATCTGTTCTACCAGAAGGTCGAGGAAGGCAATAAGCGCACCAGCATCCATCTGAGCGGCATCGGTAGCGCAGACTGGCACACCGTCAAAATTGTTGCCGATAAGGAACAGGGCAAGTGGTATCTGTATCTGGACGGCGCATATGTGCCGTGCGCGGACAATGACATTATTGCGCTGGCAAAGGGCGACTTTGCCAAGATCAATCTTGCGACACTTTCCAGCGCAGCGACGATCCCGACGATTTATTTTGACGATTTCGTTCTGCGCCACGCCGTGGATGCAACAGCCGTCAGCTTTGACAATGCGCCGGCGGAGATCGTTGCGGGTGTTCCGACACAGCTGACACTGAAATTCACGCCCGCTGACACGAGCGTCACAAGCGCAGACTTCTCTTCCTCCGATGCGACGGTCGCCACGGTTGACGCATTCGGTAAGGTAACGGGCCTGAAAGACGGCACGGTCACCATTACAGCCAAGCCGCACTGCGGCCTGCCTGCGATCTCCACAACGCTGACCGTTAAAGTCTCTGATGTGCAGTCAGTCACGGTCATGCCGGAGGCGCTGACGCTGCCGGTCGGCGGACACCAGTTCCTTCAGGCTGCAACCGTCCCCGAAAAGGCGACGGACGGCAAGCTGACGTTCACATCCTCTAATGAAACAGTTGCGGCTGTTGACGAATGGGGCGAGGTTTCGGCGATCTCCGCGGGCACGGCAACGATCACCGTTGCGATTGCGGCGAACCCAGACATCAAGGCAGAGGTGACTGTCACTGTCACCACACCGGATGTAATGGCGACGATTTATCTTGCGCCGAATGGAAACGGAGACGGCAGCAGCGCTGCAAACGCCGCCTCCATCACGCGCGCACAGGAACTGATCGCGGCTGCAAAGCGCAGCGGCATGACCGACAATATCGAGGTCATTCTGGCCGACGGCTATTACAGGCTGGACAGCACGCTCGCGCTCAATGAAACCAGCGGCGGCGACGGCAAATTCTCCGTCGTGTGGAAGGCCGCAGACGGCGCGAAGCCGGTGATCGGCAGCGCGTACCATCTGAGCGGCACCCAGTTCACAAAATATTCCGGCAGCGGAAGCAAGTCAATCTATGTCGCAGACGTTCCCGCTGGAACGGACAGCCGGCAGCTCTTTGTAAACAATGTCCGTGCAACCCGCGCCAGAAGCGAGGGCGGTCTGACAAACTCGGCCTTCCTGATGAGCGGCGGCACGAATGTGGGCTATACCTGTGACAATACGGAGCTGCTTTCGTTTGCAAAGCCGACCGATCTGGAGCTTGTATTCAAGGAAGAATGGACACAGTCCAGAATTCATGTTGCTTCGCTTGTGCAGAATGGCGAAAAGGTCAATCTGACGCTCGATCAGCCCGGTTGGCGCTATATTCTGAATAAGGGTTCGACCAAGGCAAAGGAGACCGGCCCCGTCTGGATTGAAAATGCGCTGGAGCTGCTCGATGAGCCGGGTGAATGGTATCTCGACACAGCTGCAAATAAACTCTATTATATGCCGCGCCCGTTTGAAGATATGGCAAGTGCGGAATTCAGTATTCCGACTATCGATGGCGAGCTCCTGACGATCACCGGCAGCGGCTATGAAGATAATCAGATGGTGCAGAATATCCGCTTCGAGGGCATTACGTTCGCCGATACCACATGGCTTCGTCCGAACGGCGAATGCGGCCATGCGGATATTCAGAACAACCACATCCGCGAGGTTGGCGACGTGCTGCAAACGGCGGCTGTGCTGGTCAAGCGTGCAAACGGCGTCCATTTTGAGGACTGCACCTTTACCAGAATCGGCATCAATGCTTTGCAGATGCGCGAGGCTGTGCAGAACTGCACGATCATCGGCAACCATTTCTATGATATTTCTAGCAGCGCGGTCAATGTCGGCCTGCCGCAGGAGAATGCAAACACAAGCGGCAGCAGAATGCTGAAAAACTTCACCATCAGCAACAACTATATCCACAACATCGGTGCAGATTACGGCTCAGCGGCAGCGATCTCCGTTTCCTATGCCGCGAATGTGACGAGCTGGCACAATGAGATCTTCCATGTTCCGTATTCCGGCTATCACATCGGATACGGCTGGAACACACGCGGCGCGAATATTCTGAAAAACAACGACATTGCCTATAACTTCATCCATGACTATATGGGCGACGGCATTTATGACGGCGGCGCGATCTATACGCTCGGCAATTCCAATGGCGACGGCTACAATCTGATCCACGACAATTATGCAAAGAATCAGATGAACCGCACCGGCGTCCTGTATGCCGATCAGGGCTCGACATACTGGAAGTTCCTGCACAATGTCGTGGACGTTTCTGAAACGACGAAGTGGAGCGGCGGCTGGTCGCCGTACTGGGCGTCCATCAGCGAATACACTGAGCATATTGAGTATTCCGGCAACTACACCACGACCGACCGCTATATCTACAGCAATCAGGTCGTTTTCGGCGAGGACGGCGTGACGATGGGAGAAAACCCGGTTTACGACCCGAAGGATCCGCCTGCCGTGGTGCAGAGCATCATTGCGGCAGCCGGTCTGGAAAGTGCATATGCTTCCCTGCGAAACGGCCAGATCGAGCGCATTTCGACCAATCTTCCCGAAAAAGAGCTCCTGCTGGATGAAGGCGAAACGTTCAAAATCCAGACCGCCTTCTCCGACGGTAAGGATAGAAGTATTTCCGGCGGCAGCACGATCCTTACCTATGATACGTCGGATGAAACGGTCGCAACCGTTTCTGATGACGGAACAGTCACCGCAGTCGGCGGCGGCACAACGAAGCTTCGCGTCTATGTCGTTTCCAACGACGTGCTGATCGTTCTGGCGCGAACGGTCGTTGTGGGCGATACGCTCGACACGCTGACACTTCAAAATGTAGACGACGAGATCTATATGAGCATGGCTTCCAGCGGCAAGACGCTGACGCCGGTTGTCACAACGCAAAGCGGCCGTGCCGTCTCGCCGGAGAATATTCAGTATACAGTCTCGGACACGCAGATCGCAGTGGTTGAAAACGAGCGGTTGGTTCCGAAACACGCTGGAAACGCCACGCTGAGCGTTACCGCAACGGTCAGCGGTAAGCAGATCACAGAACTCTTCCCGGTTCGCATAACCGAAACGCTGGAATATCAGGTGTGCAGTCTGGGTGAAATGCTTGCAGAAGCGAACGCCGGAAAATGGACAAAGAACGATTACGGTGGAAGCACATGGACGCTCAATCCGAACAAGAGTCTGACAGCAAAGTGGAGCGGCTATGCGACCTATGTCGGCACAAAGGAAAGCAATCGTCTCCTGAGCTTCAAGCTTACGATCGATAATTCTACCGGCGGTGGGGCATGGCCTGCAATTGTTCTGCGTGCAGAGTCGGACAAGAGCTATGTCTCTGCGGATATGGTCGATGGATACATGTTCGAGTTCGCTACAGACGGCATTGCTTTTGATCGTTTCAACGACAATCTGCGCTATCAGATCTACGGCGGCCTCCCGGAGAGCGGTAAATGCACCAATATCATCAAGCAGGGCGGCCGGATACAAAACAGCCCGTGGACACTCGGCGAAGAACATGAAATTCAGATGGGCGCGATCGCAGACGGCGACGATGTACGGCTGCTGCTGTATGTCGACGGTGTGGAGGTCATCAATTATCTGGATCTCGGCGCGAACAAGGCAATTTCCGAGCCGGGCTATTTTGGTTTGATCGGACGAGGCGAAACGTTTACACTGAGCAGCTTCTCGGATGCAGCGCTGGCTGCGCAGGAGGTCGAGCGCAAAATCCGTGCAATCGGCACAGTCGCGCTGGACAGCAAGCCTGCCATCGATGCTGCCAGAAGCGCATATGACGCACTGATGTCAGAGGAAAAGGCACTGGTTCGCAACTACCAGACACTGAAGGATGCGGAAGCAGCCTATGCAGCGCTTGTCGCGGCAGACAATCAGGCAAAGGCGGACACTGTCATTGCGCTCATCAACGCGATCAGGCTTCCCATCACAAAGGACAGCAAGACAGCCATTGACGCGGCTAGAAGCGCCTATGACGCGCTGAGCGATGCGCAGAAAGCGTTGATTTCTGCGGAAACGCTCAAAAAGCTGACCGACGCGGAGGAAGCCTACCGCAGATTGATAGAAAGCGATCAGTCGACACCGCCGTCCGGCGTTGTGGCTCCCGCAAAGCCGGGAAGCGCTGCACCCAGCTACTCCGATGTCAACCGGGGTGACTGGTATTACGACGCGGTTTCGTTTGTGGTCGAAAAAGGACTGATGAACGGCACAGGCACGGGTATGTTTACGCCGAATGCCGCTACAACACGCGGCATGATTGTGACCATCCTGTACCGTCTGGAGGGTGAACCAGCAGTAGCGGTAAACTGCCCGTTCAGCGATGTAAAGTCGGGAGCCTATTACGAAAAAGCAATCACATGGGCGGCTGCGAATGACATTGTCGGCGGCTACGGAGCGGGAAAATTCGGACCAGACGATACGATCACGCGGGAACAGTTTGCGGCGATTATCTATCGCTATGCCGGAAAACCGGCTGCGCGCGGTGAGGTCAGTATGTTCACAGACGCAGCGCAGGTCAGCGCTTGGGCAGCGGATGCTTTGCGCTGGGCGGTCGGTGAGGGAATCCTCTCCGGTGTCGGCGGCAGCCGCCTTGATCCGAATGGGCAGGCCACCCGCGCACAGGTAGCAAAAATGCTGATGAATTATCTGAAATAACCCTGGCAGGAAGGAACCGGGTGCTTCCCGCACCCGGTTCCTAATGATTCATGGAGGAAGAAATATGGTGTTGGATACGATTCAACGAACAGCTGTCGTGCCGGTCGTGGTGCTGGACGACGCAAAAGATGCCATTCCGACCGCGAAAGCGCTGCTGGCTGGCGGCGTGGACGTGATGGAAATTACGTTTCGCACCACGGCTGCGGCGGATTCCATCAAGGCGGTCAGTGAAAACTGCCCGGAAATGTTGGTCGGCGCGGGTACCGTCGTGACGCTCGACCAGTGCAAACAGGCGCTGGAATGCGGCGCGCAGTTTATCGTCTCTCCGGGCTTTGACCCGGAGGTAGTCGCATGGTGTGTAGAGCGGAACGTCCCCATCACGCCTGGCTGCGTGACCCCCACGGAAATCATGGCAGCGATGAAGCTCGGCCTGAACGTGGTCAAATTCTTCCCGGCAGGCGTTTACGGTGGCCTGAAGGCGATGAAAGCACTTTCTGCGCCATTCGGCGGCATAAAATTTATTCCGACTGGCGGCGTGGACGCAAAGAATCTGAAAGAATATCTGGAAGCGCCGTTTGTCCACGCCGTCGGCGGAAGCTGGCTGTGCCCGAAAAAGGAAATCGCCGCAGGCAATTTTGATGCAGTGACGGCACTCTGCCGTGAAGCAAGCGAGATCGTCAAGGAGGTGCGCGGATGAAAGTATTAACCTTTGGTGAAATCATGCTCCGCCTGAAAGCGCCGGGACATGAGCGCTTCTTCCAGTCTCCGAGGCTGGAAGCGACCTTCGGCGGCGGTGAGGCAAATGTCGCCGTCAGCCTTGCAAACTATGGCATGGATGCGGAATTCCTGACGGTTCTTCCGGAAAACGACATTGCGGAAAGCTGCATCCGTGAGTTGCGTTACTTTGGCGTGGACACGAAAAAAATCGTCCGCGGTGACGGACGCATGGGCATTTATTATCTCGAAGCAGGCGCAAACCAGCTTCCGAGTAAGGTCGTCTATGATCGCGCGTATTCCTCCATCGCACTGGCAAAACCCGGCGATATCGACTGGAACAAGGCCTTTGACGGCGTGGACTGGTTCCACATTACAGGCATTACACCTGCGATTTCTGAATCTGCGATGGAACTGAGTCTGGAATCCGTCAAGGAAGCAAAGAAGCGGAACATCACCGTCTACTGCGACCTGAATTACCGTAAAAATCTCTGGAAATACGGCAAAAAAGCCAGTGAGGTCATGCGGGAACTTGCAAAATATGTCGACGTGGCGATTGCCAACGAGGAGGACGTGCAGAAGTCGCTGGAAATTTCAGTCGATGTGAACGTCGAATCCGGCGAGCTTGACCGTGAGAAATACCGCGCGCTCGGCAATAAGGTGCTGGAAGCGTACCCGAATATGCAGTGCATCGCCATCACGCTCCGCGAGAGCCACTCTGCTGACTGGAATGGCTGGGCGGCTTGCCTGAACGACGGCAAAGATTTTTATGTTTCCAAGAAGTACGAGATCCGCGATATCATCGACCGCGTCGGTGGCGGCGACAGCTTTGCGGGCGGCCTGATCTACGGCCTGAATCATTATGAGGACAAGCAATCTGCACTGGAATTCGCAGTCGCGGCAAGCTGTCTGAAGCACAGTGTCATCGGCGATTTTAACCGTGTGGGCGTCTCCGACGTGATCAAGCTCATGGGCGGCGACGGCACGGGCAGAGTTCAGAGGTAACAATATGCAGAAGTTTGAATTTCCGAAAGATTTCGTCTGGGGAGCTGGCGCTTCGGCCTATCAGATCGAGGGGGCCTGGAACGAGGATGGGAAGTCCGATTCTATCTGGGATGTATTCTGCCGCAAGCCCGGTGCTATTTTCCGCGGGCAGACTGGTGAGGTGGCCTGTGACCACTACCACCGGTGGAAAGAGGACGTTGCGCTCATGCGGGAGCTGGGGCTGAAAGCCTACCGCTTTTCCATCTCCTGGCCGCGCGTTCTGCCGGACGGCACAGGCGCTGTCAACGAAAAAGGTCTGCAATTTTACAGCAATCTTGTAGATGAACTGCTGAAAAACGGCATTACCCCCTATGTGACGCTGTTCCATTGGGATATGCCGATGGCAATTTATCAGCGCGGCGGCATGATGAACCCGGACTTCCCGCAGTGGTTTACGGAGTATGCAGTCATGGTCGTCAAGCGCCTGGGTAACCGCGTGAAGCATTTTATGACGTTCAATGAGCCACCTGTTTTTATTGGTGGATTTTCCTATGGAAAAAATCATGCGCCTGGGCTGGAAATGTCTCTGTCTGAGACGATCCCAATGGGGCACTATCTGCTGCTGGCCCATGCCAGAGCGTACCGCGCCATGAAAGCCTGTGGATTTGACGATTTGCAGGTCGGCATTGCGCAGCAGGGTTCTTTTTTCTGCCCTGCAAGCAGCCGTCCGGAGGATATAGAGGCGGCGCGGACAGTAACATTCGACCGGCTGGACTACAGCTGGTACGGCTCTGTGTCATGGTGGAATGATCCGCTGTTTTTCGGCACATACCCTGCGGATGGCGTTCGAAAGTATGGACAATATCTGCCGCGCGGCTGGCAGAAGGACGCTGCCGATATGCAGGGAACGCTTGACTTCCTCGGTCAGAATTTCTATGACTGCACACTATATTCGGCAAAAAACGGTATGGAAAATCCACCGGATGGCGCCATGCGGAATTCTGCCGGGTGGAATGTGACGCCAGACGGGATCGGCTGGGCACTGCGCTTTCTTTATGAGCGCTATCATATGCCGATCCTGATTACGGAAAACGGTATGTGCTGTCATGACTGGGTCGCACTGGACGGAAAAGTCCACGACCCGAACCGCATCGACTTTATCTGGCGGTATCTGCAAAACGTACATGCGGCAATGCAGGACGGTGTCCCGGTGCTCGGCTATTTTTACTGGTCACTGATGGACAATTTTGAGTGGACGCTTGGCTATTCAGAGCGCTTTGGTCTGATTTTCGTCGATTATCCAACACAAAAGCGCACAATCAAGGACAGCGGATATTGGTACAAGCAGATCATTAAGAACAATGGGCCGGTTACTAGTATTTAAGTCGCTATTTGTACAGGGGTGTATAGCGAGGTTTAGTGATAAAAAGCGACTGTTTATCTTTGCAGTGCATCACTCTTTGTACTCAGACAATCCTGCGTTTAATCAGCAAGATGCCATGAAATGCAGTTGCCGCATTTCATGGCATCTTGAAAGCAGTAGAAGTATAAGTTCTGAAATACTGCTACATCCAAACGGTATGAATCAATCACGCAAATAAAGTACAATTATGACATGGAAACTAAACTCTGATGCTGAAGAAGCCGCATTCTATGTTCGCCTTGGACAAAATATTTTTCAATTGCGAAAAGAAAGAAAAATATCACAGGAGGAACTTGCTAGGCGGGCAGATTGCAGCCAAAAGTACATATCAAATATCGAATTAGGGAAAGCCAGACCAAGCGCAGTCCTTTGTGCCAGAATTGCAGTAGCGCTCCATTGCTCCACAGATGCGCTTTTTGCGGATATACTGTCCAGAGAGCAAACTGCGGATCTCATTGTTACTGCTTCTGAAAGGACTCTGATGCACGAAGTCTTGCGGGCTGTAGAAGAATATCGCTATCGTGAAAAATAACGACTGCCTGTCGCGTGCTGCTATGTTTCTCCCCCGTATTTCTGTTTCCGCATCAGGCGCATAATGCCGAGCAGGAATTCCTGCTGCTCGTCCGAAAATGTTGCAGCCAAATGAGATATCTCGCGCAAGCGGGCATTTTGATCTTCAAACTCCGGATAGATGAGCCACTCGGTCGGGGCGCCAAGCGTCCGCAGCAGCTTTTCCATCGTATTGAGCGTCGGCCGACGCTCACCCCGTTCCAACGCGGCAATATGCCTTGCAGTGAGTCCGACTTGATCCGCAAGCTGTTCGCGCGTCATATTCTTCCCCTCGCGCAATTCTTCCAATTTTTCACCGAAACGCTCCTCTAATGGAGTATTATAAATCGACACCAGTAGTTCACCTCCGACACGAGTATTGTACAGAATACCCGCTGTTTCAGAAATGCTCTAATGGTGTCGAATTTTGTTCACTATCAGAGGATGAAATAAGGAAATACCTCCAGCGCCGCATATAAAAAAACGGCAGTGCTGGAGGGCACTCAGTACGACTAAGGCGCTCCATTCCTGCCGGGATGGAGTGTTTTATGCTAATTCCCCCTAAAAAGAGGCGTGGGCTGCGCCTCAAACGGTGACCAGCAGCCCAGAACACCAGTAGATTCCACTCGTGCCGCAAGGCCGCTTTCAAACGAGCGGCAGTTGTACGGCATCGAGCGGAACTACTGGTGAATATTTTTAGCGTCCGTCAGTGTGCATACGCTGCAAATTGCAGCCGAAGCGCGCTGGCGGTTTTTTATTACGCCATCCGCGCGCCTCCGCTTTTGAAATTTTGGTTTTCTCAAAATTTCAAAAGATTGGAGGAATCCGGAATGGGATTCAATTATGCAATTGAAAAGGCAAAGTTTGAAAGAGAATGGACACTGCTCCGTGTCGAATATGAAAAGGCTGGTATGTCGACCGAAAAAATCGACATCATGCACGACTATGATTGGGAAAATTTCAAAAAGGAACGAATTTACGCTATTCATACGCAGGAATTCAGAGAAGCCCAATATGAAAACGACAGCAACAGCCAAGGTGATAAGTCGCCACTTTTCAAGAAATTCCTGCCAGCAATCAGCCGCATTGATAACTACGCTGAGAGTTCAAGGTACGCATGGTTCGATGAGTTATCTGATCCCCGGCTGACGAGAAAACTGAAAGGACTTTCTATTCAGGAAAAGGAGCTTTTGACTAAATACTGTATTGAGCAGAAAACACAAGCAGAGATTGCATCTGAATTAGGACTTTCTCAGCGTGGCGTCGGCAAGCAGCTTCAAGCCCTCAAAAAATTTTTTCGATAATTTTTCAAAAATGGTTCTAAAAAAGTCGTTCTCGCTGCCTACCACATGAGGGGAACTTATTTAAGCCACCTCGTGCAGCTTGAAAAGTACATATCCAGCGACTGAATGACA
>UMHQ01019196.1_pt1 | contig 32690 bp, 31 predicted proteins | sample 1965531 | NCBI WGS metagenome assembly UMHQ01 (sample SAMEA4836098, study PRJEB28245) | human gut metagenome | biome: gut microbiome; material: fecal sample | place: Denmark | collected 2008 | reverse complement strand
GCGCACTGGGGCACCTTCCCCCCAGGGGGAAGGCTTAAAAAGAGCGGGCGGCAAAACTCCTTTCCATCCCCTTACCACTCCAATTCAAAAAAGTTTGGTGATCTCCTATGAAGCAAAAATTCAACGTCACCGGCATGACCTGCTCGGCGTGCTCAGCCCATGTAGAGAAAGCCGTCAACAAGCTGGACGCCGTGCGCAAGGCGGAAGTCAGCCTGATGACCAACTCTATGACGGTGGACTACGACGAGAGCGCCCTCACCCCCGACGGCATCATCCAGGCGGTGGTCCACGCGGGCTACGGGGCCTCCCTGCCCCAGAAGGCGGGGGACACGGCCCAGGCTAAAACCCAGCGGCCGGAGGCCCAGATGGAGGCCGAGCTGTCCTCCATGAAGCACCGCCTCATCTGGTCCTTTGTGTTCCTGATCCCCCTTTTCTACATCTCCATGGGCCACATGCTGGGCGCTCCCCTCCCCGGCTTCCTCACGGGGCTGGAAAACGCGGTGGCCTTCGGCCTGACCCAGCTGCTGCTCACCCTGCCCATCATGTACATCAACGACAAATACTACCGGGTGGGCTTCAAGACTCTGGCCCACTTAGGGCCCAATATGGACTCCCTCATCGCGGTGGGCTCCTCCGCCGCGGTGATCTACGGCGTCTTTGCCATCTACCAGATGGGCTATGGCCTGGGCCACGGTGACTGGGCCCTGGTGGAGCAGTACCACATGGATCTGTACTTCGAGTCCGCCGGCATGATCCTCACTCTCATCACTCTGGGCAAGTACCTGGAGACCCGGTCCAAGGGCAAGACCAGCCAGGCCATCACCCGGCTCATGGACCTGGCCCCCAAGACCGCCAGCGTCCTCCGGGACGGGGTGGAGGTGGAGATCCCCGTGGAGGAGGTCCGGGTGGGGGACCGCATTATCGTCCGGCCCGGCCAGTCCATCCCGGTGGACGGCGTCATCGTGGAGGGGACCTCCGCCGTGGACGAGTCCGCCCTCACCGGCGAGTCTCTGCCCGTAGACAAGGGCCCCGGCGACAAGGTGGCCGCCGCCTCCATCAACAAGTCGGGCTCCTTCACCTTTGAGGCCCTGCGGGTGGGGGAGGACACCACCCTGGCCCAGATGATCCGTCTGGTGGAGGAGGCCTCCTCGTCCAAGGCCCCCATCGCCAAGCTGGCCGACAAGGTGGCCGGCGTGTTCGTCCCCGTCGTCATGGTCATCGCCGCCGTCACCGCGGTGGCCTGGTTCTTCGCCAGCGGCTATGACATCACAAAGGCCCTCACCACCGGCGTGGCCGTGCTGGTCATCTCCTGCCCCTGCGCCCTGGGTCTTGCCACCCCGGTGGCCATCATGGTGGGCACCGGCAAGGGGGCCGAGAACGGCATCCTCATCAAATCCGCCGAGGCCCTGGAGACCCTGCACACGGTCAACACGGTGGTGCTGGACAAGACGGGCACCCTCACCCAGGGCAGGCCGGTGGTCACCGATATCCTCCCAGCCGACGATATGGACGAGGATGGGCTGCTCATCCTGGCCGCCTGTCTGGAGGGCCCCTCCGAGCACCCCCTGGCCACCGCCATCGTGGAGGAGAGCAAGAAGCGGAACCTCCCCGTCACCACAGTTGGAAACTTTACCGCCCTCCACGGCCGGGGCGTCCGGGCCACCCTGGGGAACCGCACCTGCATGGGCGGCAACCTGGCCATGATGGAGGAGGCCGGAGTGGACCTGGGGAGCTTCCCCGCAAAGGCGGAGGAGCTGGCCGCCCAGGGCAAGACCGCCCTGTACTTCGCCGATGAGCACCAGGTGCTGGGCCTCATCGCCGTGGCCGACACCCCCAAGCCCACCAGCGCCGGGGCGGTGGCCGCCTTCCGAAAGCTGGGCCTGGACGTGGTCATGCTCACCGGCGACAACCAGCGCACCGCCGACGCCATCGGCAAAGAGCTGGGGGTCACCCAGGTCATGGCCCAGGTGCTCCCCCAGGACAAGGAGCGCAAGGTGAAGGAGCTCCAGGAGCAGGGCAAGAAGGTGGCCATGGTGGGCGACGGCATCAACGACGCCCCCGCCCTGGCCCGGGCCGACGTGGGCCTGGCCATCGGGGCGGGCACCGACGTGGCCATCGAGAGCGCCGACATCGTGCTGATGAAGTCCGACCTGATGGACGCGGTGGCGGCGGTGGAGCTGAGCCGGGCCACCATCCGGAACATTAAGGAAAACCTGTTCTGGGCCTTTTTCTACAACTCCATCGGCATCCCCCTGGCCGCCGGCGTGTTCTACGCCCTGGGCATCACCGATTTCATGCTCAACCCCATGTTCGGCGCCGCCGCCATGAGCCTGAGCTCCGTGTGCGTGGTGACCAACGCTTTACGCCTGCGCTTTTTCAAAAGCAAATTCCGCACCCAAGCACCCCAATCCCAGCAAACTGAGAACGTCCCCGGCCCCGCCGGTGATGACAGCGGCACAGCTCCCGCCTGTGCGCCTTGCACCCAGAGCTGTCCCGTTGATTTGGAAGAAAGCACCCAAGCAAATGAAGGAGGAACTGAAACCATGACCAAGACACTGAACATTGAAGGCATGATGTGCGCCCACTGCGTGGCCCACGTGGAGAAGGCCCTGTCCGCCCTGGGGGGCGTGACCTCCGCCAAGGCCGACCTGGAGAACAAGTGCGCCACCGTCACCCTGGCCGCCCCCGTCTCCGACCAGGAGCTGAAGGACGCGGTCACCGAGGCGGGCTATGAGGTGGTGTCCATCCAGTGAAGGCGGACCACACCCAGGTCACCCGCCTGCTGAAGACCGCCCGGGGACAGATCGACGGCATCCTCAAAATGATTGATGAGGACCGGTACTGCCTGGACGTGTCCCACCAGCTCATGGCCACCCAGTCCATTTTGAAAAAGGCCAACCGCATGGTGCTCAAGGCTCACATGGACTGCTGCGTCCGGGAGGCGGTGGAGAGCGGGGCCCCGGAGAAAAAGCTGGAGGAGCTGGCAGTCCTGCTGGACCAGCTGGCCGACTGACCGGCCCACAAAAATGCCGTTACTTTCCCGCCGCACAGCGGCGGGAAAGCCCTCGCTGCCCTCGCTGAACGCCTTGCTGTGCAAGACATTCAGGGCATTCGATCCCACTCGAGGCGGGCTGCCCCTCGAGCTTCCCCGCCAAAACTGAGGGCGGCTGAATCGGGACCACTCCCGGCTCAGCCGCCCTTTTGATTTCCACACACCAATACAGAGGAGGGGAGTTCCTGTTTTCTAGGAACTCCCCTCCTTAAAATTTTTGGTGCTATCCCAGAGCGATGTCCCGGGTGGCGTAAGCGTTCAGCTCCAGGCCGGCCGTATGGCCGGCCTTCCACTCGTAGTATCCCTGGCACCCGATCATAGCGGCGTTGTCCTCCCCAGAAAGCTCCGCTTTCTGGGGACCCCGTCTTTTTTCAATGCTCGGGACGGCAGAGCCGTCCCTCCGCCAAGGTTTTCGCTGAGCGAAAACACTTGTACGGCGCTTCCGCGCCGCCCCATCTGCGATGGGGCCCCGGCGACAACGCCGCTCACCCCAGGGCGATGTCCCGGGTGGCGTAGGCGTTCAGCTCCAGGCTGGCTGTATGGCCGGCCTGAAATTCATAAAATCCCTGACACCCGATCATAGCGGCGTTGTCGCCGCAGTATTTCAGCTCGGGCAGGAACAGCCGGTCGCCGCTCTCCTGGCAGGCGGCGGTGAGGTCCGACCGGATACGGCTGTTAGCCGCCACGCCGCCGGCCACCGCCACCCGGCCGTACCCCCTCATGCGGGCGGCGGCCATCACCCGGGGCACCAGGGACTCGCTCACCGCCCGGCCGAAGCTGGCGGCGAAATCGGGCAGGTTCAGCTTCTCCCCCTTCTGCTGGGCGTTGTGGATCAGGTTCAGACTGGCGGTCTTCAGGCCGGAGAAGGACATGTCCAGGTCGTGTCCCGCCACATGGGCCCGGGGCAGCTCGTACCGGCCGTCGTCTCCTCCGCGGGCCAGGCGGTCCATGGGGCCGCCCCCGGGGTAGCCGATGCCCAGCACCCGGGCCACCTTGTCAAAGCACTCCCCCGCCGCGTCGTCCCGGGTCCCCCCCAGCACCTCCATGTCCGTGTAGGACTTCACGTCCACGATCAGAGTGGTGCCGCCGGAGACGCACAGGCACACAAAGGGGGGCTCCAGCTCCGGGTGGGTGATGTAGTTGGCGGCGATGTGCCCTCGCACATGGTGCACCGGGATCAGGGGCAGGTCCAGGGCCATGGCCGCCCCTTTGGCGAAGTTCACCCCCACCAGCACCGCCCCGATGAGCCCCGGGGCGTAGGTCACCGCCACGGCGTCCAGGTCCCCCTTGGTCAGGCCCGCCTGGGCCACCGCCTGCTCCGCCAGGCCGGTGACCGCCTCCACATGCTTCCGGGAGGCGATCTCGGGCACCACGCCCCCGTAGATGGTGTGCATCTCGATCTGAGAGGCGATGCAGTTGGACAGTACGGTTCGTCCGTCCCGGACCACCGCGGCGGCGGTCTCGTCGCAGGAGGACTCGATGGCTAAGATATTCATAAAAAGGTTCCCCCTTTTCAGACTGTCGAAAAAGTGGCAGGCCGCTTTTTCCAGTTTGCTTTCACAAAATTTTCACCGCAGAAGGGCTCTCCCGATCGGTCGATTTACTCCGGCCGGTCCCACGGGATCTGCACGAACCGCCGGAACACAGCGCCGGGAAAGTGCCCCTGATACAGGGTGCGGTAGGCCGCCAGCAGCTCCGGCTCCTCCCCGGCTCCGGCGGCCAGCAGGCGGTAATGGACGCCGAACAGCCGGCTGTCAAAGCCCGCGTACCGGAACCCCGCCCGGCGGTAGAAGTCCAGACGGCGCTCCTGGAGCGACCGCTCCCCCGGCTCCGCCGCCTCCGGGGCCTCCACCTCCGCCAGGATGGCCGCCCTCTCTCCGTAGATCCGGCGCAGCTGGGCCAGCATGCGGCTCCCCCAGCCCTGTCCCCGGCGGTCCCGGGGCACGCCCAGGTAGTCCAGAAGGACCGCCCTTCCATCCACGGTCTGCCACAGCAGGGCGTAGGCCGTCAGCTTCTCCCCCTGATACAGGCCCCAGGCCGGATAGCGGCCCGCCCGCATGTGCCGCTGGATGGTGCGCAGGGGCTTGAGCTCCGAGGGCGGGAAGGTCCCCTTCAGCTCCCGGCGGTAGAGGAGGCCTACCTCCTCCGGTCCCAGCGGCCTCAGCTCCGGCTCATTCATGCTCGGTTCCGATCCGCTTGAAGTAGCGGGTCATAATGATGGCGTCCTCGGCGGGCTTGGTGTAATAATTTTTCCGCCGCCCCGCCTCCTCAAAGCCGTGCTTGCGGTACAGGGCGATGGCCGGGGCGTTGGAGGCCCGCACCTCCAGGGTGAGAAAGGCCAGGTTGGCCTCTCCAAAGCGGCAGAACACGTCCAGCAGCTCGTCCGCCACCCCGTGGCGGCGGGCGTTGGGCTCCACTGCGATGTTGTCAATATATCCCTCATCCAGCACCACCTGGAGCCCCGCGTAGCCCAGCACGCCTCCATCCTCCGACTCGGCCACGATAAAGCTGGCCTGAGAATCAAAGAGGGCCTCGGTGAGCATGGCCTCGCTCCAGGGGGTGGAGAAGCACTCCCGCTCCAGGGCGGCGATCTGTTCGATGTGACTGCGGTCCATGGGGACGATGTTATATTCCACGAAAATGGCACTCCCTTCCGGCCCGGCAGCGCCGGTCCCAATATTTCATAAAATCTTCATGTTTATCCGCTTGTTATTTCTTATGTAATCCGGTAAAATGGTACTTGATTTCCAGTCCGGCATTTCGCCGGTCCACCTGTCATTTTGTCCGCGTGAACCTCCGCGGCCCAATTTTTTACAGAAAGGACTCCTGCTTACCATGAAAAAGGTCCTGACCCGGATTCTATCTGGCGTTGTGCTGTGCGCCCTGCTCACTACGGGAGCTGCGGCCGCCACCCTTCAAAGCGGCCAGGCAGCTTATCAGCTCTCCCTGGACCCCCTGGGCACTGAGCCCTTCTCCTATTCGGATACGGAGACCTACTCCGCCACCCTGGTCCCCATCGGGACCCGGGTGAGCAGCGAGACTGGCGCCCTTCTGCTGGTGGAGATCTTCACCTACTCCGAGAGCAGCGGCCACTGGGCCCTGAACTCCCTCCTGTCCGGTCAGAGCGACCTGGTGGTCCGGGATTCCGCCCATCTCTACCACGTGTCCACCCTCTCCGGCAGCGGCCAGAGCAGCGAGACCCTGGACCGGGGGATCTGGCTGAAGGCCCCTAGTTCGGCCTCGGGACAGCCCGTCTCCGCCACCGGCGAGCCGGTGGACGAGTGGGCCCTCAACCTGGTCAACCAGGCCATCGCCGGCGGGCTGATGCCCGACCACCTGAAGGGACAGGACCTGCGGGAGCCCATCACCCGGCTTCAGTTCGCCGCCCTCGCCGTCCGGCTGTATGAGACGGCCAGCGGTCAGTCCATCCAGGTCCCCGGAGAGAATCCCTTCACGGACACCTCCGACTCGGAGGCGCTCAAGGCCTACTCCATGGGCTTTACCGCCGGCACCTCCGACTCCACCTTCGGCCCCGGGGAGCTTCTCACCCGGGAGCAGGCCGCCGTCATGCTCACCGCTGTTTACCGGGCCCTGGGCGGCTCCGTTCCCGACGGCACCCCCTCCTTCTCAGACGGCGGGGACATCTCCTCCTGGGCCAGAAGCAGCGTGGCCTTTATGTCCCAGAGCGGCATTGTGGCGGGCTACGGCGACGGCCGCTTCGGCCCCCAGGACACCGCCCAGCGGCAGGCCTGCCTCATCATGGCCCTGCGCATCCTCCAGAATCAGACCGCATAACAGAGCGGGGCTGTCCCCTCCCGTGCCGCCCCGGCACCGGAGACCAGCCCCGCTTTTTTCGCTCTGCGCTTCCGTCCGGCCTCTCATCCAGGCCGGGCTTTTTTATAAGCTGGAGACCTTATAGACCACGCCGAACCCGGCCACGAGAGTGAGCGCACACACGATCCACTCCACTCCCACCGGAACGCCCGGGAAGATGGTGGGAATGGACGCCACCACAAAGCCCAGAATAATCAGGTAGGTGGCCCGGGGGTAGACCTGCATCAGATGCTCCAGCGCCTTGGTGGTGGCCACCACCCCCAGAATTCCCCCCAGCCCCAGGGGGATGAGGTACTCAAAATCCAAATTCCCGATGGCCTGGATGGTGGTGCTGTACATCCCCAGCACCAGCAGCAGGTAGGACACGCTGATCCCCGGCAGCACCAGGGCCACCGCCGCCACCACGCCGGACACCACCAGCATGGCGTAGCGCTCCAGGCCGACGCCGCTCATCTGGTCCATGGTGGGCAGCTTGGCCAGCACCCACACAATGATCATTCCCACCACCACATAGACCGGGACCCGCCAGTGAAAGGAGGTCACCTTGGCCTTCTGGAAGGTCATGGGCACGCTCCCGGCCACCGCCCCCATGAAGAAGAAGCTGGCGGGCTTGGGGAAGAGCTCCATCAGCTGGAGCAGGGGCTTGGACAAGAGAAAAATCCCCGCTCCGGCCCCCAGGCAGAAACAGAACAGCAGCCAGAAATTGGCCCGCTTGCTCTGAAAAAAGGTGCTCACTGCGTGGATCAGCCGGTCATAGACCCCCAGAATGATGCACATGGTGCCGCCGCTTACTCCGGGAACCAGCATGGTCCCCCCTACCACGGCCCCCTTGGCCGCTACGATCAGATGCTGCTTGAAATCCAAAGTGATGCTCCTGTCTGTTCTTTGAGGAGATTCTCCCCTGTTCAGGGACGAATGTCCTGTTCAAAATGGTCAATTTTATCTACTTTCCCGATGACCGCGATGATGTCCTCCGCCGCAAAGCGGTACTGGGGGGAGAACTCCACGTTTGTCTGGTGGTCCCGCTCCACGGCGATGATGTTGATGCCGTAGACCCGGCGCACGTCCAGCTCCTGGATGCTGGCGCCGATCAGCTTTCCGCCCACCTGGATGCGCCGCACCTCCACGTCGTCGTCCAGAGAGATGTAATCCAGCATGCTGCGGGAGATCAGCCGCTTGCCGATGCGCACGGCCATGTCCGCCTCGGGGTAGACCACCGTGGCCCCCAGCTGCTTGAGCACCTCTCCGTGCTCCTGGCTGTTGGCCTTGGAGATCACGTGGGGAATGCCCATCTTGATCACCTGCATGGTGGTGAGAATGCTCACATCCAGCTGCTCTCCGATGCAGATGGTGACCGTGTCGCAGTTCTGCACGCCGGTCTCCTGGAGGCTCTCCTCGTTGAGCGTCCCCACCACAAAGGCGTAGTCGGTGTATTTCCGCACCGCCTTCACCTTCTGCTCATCCTTGTCCACGGCAATGACTTCCTGGCCCGCCTCGGCCAGCGTCTTCACCAGGGCGGTGCCGAACCGCCCCAGACCGATGACCCCGAACGAGGTCTCTGACTGCTTTCTTCTCATAGCGCTCCTATCCTATTGTAATCATTTCTTCGGTGTACCGGATGCTGGGGTCGGGCCGGTCGATCCACAGGGAGAACAGGGTAAAGGCCCCCAGACGTCCGATGTACATGGTAAATATCAGCACCAGCTTGCTGGCCACGCTCAAATCGGGGGTGATGCCGGTGGACAGTCCCACCGTGCCGAAGGCGGAGACCTCCTCAAACAGCAGCCGCACAAAGTCCAGCTCCGGCTCCAGCACGCACAGCAGGAAGGTCCCCACGCACACCACCACCACGGACAGCAGGGCGATGACTCCCGCCTTGTCGATGGCCTCTCCGGGCAGCGTCCGGTGGAAGCCCCCGGGCTTCTTCTTGGTAAAGACGGCCCGCACCTGCTGCATCAGGGCGAAGAAGGTGGTGGTCTTGATGCCGCCGCCGGTGGACCCGGGGGAGGCGCCGATGAACATGAGCAGGATCAGGGTGAACAGCCCCGCGTTGGTCAGCTCCCCCATGGAGTAGGTGGAGAAACCGGCGGTGCGGGCGGACACGCTGTGGAAAAAGGCCCCCAGCCAGGTCATGTCCTCGGTGGCCTTCAGCAACAGGGTGCCCACGGCCAGCAGGGCCGCCGTGGTGGTGATGACCACCTTGGAGTGGAAGGTCAGCTTCCGGAAGTTCCCGGCCCTGCGGATGTCCAGCATCACCAGAAAGCCCAGGCCGCCGAAGATGATCAGGGCGCAGGTGACCAGATTCAGCAGCACGTCGCTCTGATAGGGGATGAGGTTCTGCATCCCGCCCAGGATGTCAAAGCCCGAGTTGTTGAATGCGGCAATCGAGTGGAACACGCTGGTCCACAGGGCCCGGGGCAGGGGGTAGTCCTGGGAGAAGGTGAGAAAGCTCAGGACGGCGCCAGCCCCCTCAAAGCACAGGGTCACTTTCAGCACCCACTGGATCAGCCGCACCATTCCCTGAAAGCTGTCCACATTCAGGGCCTCCTTCACCAGGGAGCGGCCCTTGATGCTCACCCGGCGGCCGGCGGCCAGAATCAGTCCCACGCCCACCGACGTGACCCCCAGACCGCCGATCTGGATCAGTCCGGCCAGCACTGCCTGTCCAAACACCGTAAAGTTGTCATAGGCGTCCACCGCGATGAGGCCTGTGACGCAGACTGCACTGGTGGAGGTGAACAGGGCGTCGATGTACGCCACCTCCACCCCCGGCCGGATGGAGATGGGCAGCATCAAAAGGGCGCTGCCAATCAGAATCACCGCCGCAAAGCCCAGGGCAATGAGCCGCCCGGGGGGCTGCTTTTTTAAAAACCGTATCATAGTGCGAACTGGGCCGCCCAGCCGGAAGGCGGGACGGCTTCGTCCTCCTTTTCCATATGAACTCTTCCAGATCTCATCCGATCAGGAATTCTTCATGACCACGCTCTCCACCGTGTCGGCCACGTGCTCGCAGGCGTCCACGCACTTCTCCAGATAGAGGAAGATCTCCCGCCACACAATGATCTCAATGGGGTCGGTGCAGGTGGTGTGGAGGGTGCGCATGCTGTTGATGAACTGCTGGTCGGCCTCCTCCTCCAGGGTGTTGATGCGGATGATGTGGTCCCGCAGGCCCTTGGAGCGCTTGAAGTCGGCGAACTCCTGAGCCATGAGCTTGGCCTCCTCACAGCAGCGGATCACCAGCCGGGACAGCTCCAGGGCCTCCGGCCGGATCTTCTGCACGTTGTTGCAGTAGACCCGCAGCAGCACGTCCTCGATCTTGTCGGTGACCTCGTCGATGTTCTGGCTGAGGAGGATGATGTCCTCCCGCTCGATGGGGGTGATGAAGGCCTTGGCCAGCACGTTGAGCAGCTCATGCTTCTTGTCGTCGGCGGCGTGCTCGATGTTGTGCATCTCGTCCAGCGTCTCTTTGATCTGGGCGGGGTCAAACTCCCGCATGGACCGGTCCAGCAGCTGGGCCGCCTTGCAGGCGTCGTCCAGACAGGCCGTAAAGGTTTCAAAATAATATGCGTCTTGCTTCTTTGCCATTTCCGTCTCACTCCTGAATCAAATCTTCAAATGGGGACCCAAACAGAACCGGAACGCTCCGGAATCACAGGATGGTCATAAACAGCTTGGCCATCACAAAGCTGATGAGGCCGCAGCCGGGGAAGGTAAACACCCAGGTGAGCATCATGTCCTTGACCACGCCGAAGTTGATGGCGGACAGCCGCTTCACCGCGCCCACGCCCATGATGGCGCTGGTCTTGGTGTGGGTGGTGGACACCGGAATGCCGAACACGCTGGACAGCAGCAGGCAGAAGGCGCCGGCCAGGTCGGCGGAAAAGCCCTGGTACTTCTCCAGGCGGACCATGTCCATGCCCACCGACTTGATGATCTTCTCTCCGCCCACGCTGGTGCCCACGCCCATGACCGTGCTGCACACGATCATCAGCCAGACGGGGATGATCACGCCCTCCACGCTGCTCTGGCCGTTGCTGAAGGCCACGCCCAGGAAGAGCACGCCGATGAACTTCTGGCCGTCCTGGGCGCCGTGCATGAAGCTCATGGCGGCGGCGCCGAAGATCTCGCCCGCCTGGAAGAAGCGGTTGGTCTTATGCCGGTTCATCCCGGCGCAGATGATCGTAATCAGCTTGCAGATCACCCACCCGGACAGGAAGCCCAGGGCCAGGCTCAGGAACAGGCCGTAGATGACCTTGATCCACTCGTCCGGGTTGACCCCGTCCAGGCCGCCGTGGATGGCGATGGCCGCACCGGTGAGGCCGGCGATCAGACTGTGGCTCTCACTGGTGGGGATGCCGAAGTAGGAGGCCCCCACGCTGTACACCACGATGGAGAACAGAGCCGCGCACAGGGCGATCTGCGCCTCGTGGGTATTGCTTCCAAAGTCCACCATGTTGCTGATGGTGGAGGCCACCGCGCTGTTGATGTGGGTCATGATGAGCACGCCCAGGAAGTTGAAGACCGCGCTGGTGATAATGGCCTTCCGGGCCCCCAGGCAGCGGGTGGTGATGCAGGTGGCAATGGCGTTGGGCGCGTCGGTCCAGCCATTGACGAAGATGACCCCCAGGGTCAGGAGAACGGTCACCAGCATGACCGGGTTTGTGGAGATCGCCTGTAAGAAATAAGAGAGCGAAACATCCATATCCATAGTCCAGCAAAACCCCTTTTATTTTTCTATGCCTTGTTTGAAAAGTGGAAATGTGCCCAACGACGAGGGATTTTCCGCCAGGCAAGGCAATTTGACGCGGCAATCCTTGGTGGATTGCAGGGAAAATGAACGCGGCATGGTGGGAAAAGGCCCGCCGTTTTGGCATGTTGACATTTTTCAAACATGGCCCAGGAGCAAAAAAAGAGCAGGACCTCTTTCCCTCAAAAGTCCTGTCCATCTCCGGGGGAAAGGCACTGAAATTCTCTTTCCCATTCCGACGCTGTGAATCAAAGGAGGTGCAGTTTCCTGCCCTCTGCGACAGACTCTACCTCGATATTCCAGCACATATACGATAGCATCAAAGGGACCGTTCGTCAATAGTAAAATGTATGTTAAGATGGGTTCGCTTCCTGTTAAGACCGGGTTCATTCCGCCGGTTTGGACCGCCGCCCTCCGCCGGAAGTTTTGGTTGATAACGTAGACCTTTTGCGGTATGTTTGGTTTACAAAGTAAACTTGTAAAAAGGAGGTGTGTGAGTATGGCGGAGACGATGCTCACCAACAGCGAGTGGTATGTGCTGGACTGTCTGTGGGAGCGAGCCCCCCAGACGGTCACCCAGCTGGTCCCTATTTTAAAGGAGAAGGTGGGCTGGGCCAAGAGCACCACTATCACCACCCTGCGCCGGATGGAGGACAAGGGGCTGGTCCGGGTGGAGGTCCGGGGCCGTGCCAAGCACTACTTCCCGGCGGTGGAGCGGGAGAAGGCCGCCCGCCAGGAGACCCGCTCCTTCCTGGACCGGGTGTACCAGGGGAGCGTGGGCCTGATGGTGTCCTCCATGGCCCGGGAGAAGGCCCTGACCAAAGAAGAAATTGAGGAACTGTACGCCATTTTAAAGGAGGCGGAGGGAACATGATGGAGCTGCTCATCTCCTGGTGCGTCACCTCGTCCATTCTGCTGGCGGTCTTTCTGCTCCTGCGGGGGACACTGTTCCGAACGCTGTCCCCCCGGGTGCGGTATGCCCTGTGGGGGGTGGTCCTCTTGCGGCTGCTGGTGCCCTTCCAGATTCCCAGCCTCTCCCTCCCCGCCGAGGCGGCGGATCTGGCGCCGGAGCTGTCCACCATATCGGAGCGCCCTATCTTCCCGAACACGATCCTGGTACGCCCCATCAATCTCTCCGTGAGTTTGGATGAGGAGGACCAGGCCGACTTGCCTCATTCCGCGTCCACCATAGAGAGTAACCTCTCCGAATATTATCATTTCGGCGGCCCCACACTCAGCGACGGAGTTCAGGTTGTGTGGGCGGCGGGGGCCGGCGTGGTTCTTCTGGCGGTGCTGGCCGCCAACCTGCGGTTTGCCCAAAAACTCCGCAAAAGCCGCCGCCCCCTCCCCACGGCGGGCTGTCCCCTGCCGGTGTATGAGGCGGAGGAGCTGTCCTCCCCCTGTCTGTGCGGGGTGCTCCGCCCCGCCGTCTACCTCACCCCGGAGGCGGCGGCGGACGGAACAGTTTGCACCCATGTGCTCTCCCACGAGCTCACCCACTTCCGGCACAGGGACCACATCTGGTCCCTCCTCCGGTGCCTGGCCCTGGCCCTCCACTGGTATAACCCCCTGGTGTGGGCGGCAGTCATCTTGTCCAAGCGGGACGGAGAGCTGGCCTGCGACGAGGGGACCATCCGGCAGCTGGGGGAGGGGGAGCGCATCCCCTACGGCCGCACGCTGATCGGGCTGGTGGCCCGGCGGTCCGGGGCGGGCGGGGTGCTGTCCTGCTCCACCACCATGACCGGAGGAAAGAAAACCGTCCAGCGGCGGATTGCCCAGCTGGTGAAACAGCCGGAGACAAAGAAAACCGCCCTCTTTCTGGCGGCGGCCGCGGTGGCCCTGGCGGCGGTGTTTGTCTTTGCGGGGGGACAGCGCGGCCAGGAGACAGTTCCCAGCGGCGACTATTCCAGCCTCAGAAGCGACATTCGGTCGGCGCAGGCCATCCGGCTGGGACAGCCTCTCTACAGCAGCTATGCCGATCCCACTCAGATCACGGACCCGGACCTGCTCGCTCAGGCCAAGGACCTGCTGTTCCAAGCCAGAGACCTGATGAACTTCTCAGATCAGATGCTGGAGATGGATTGGCAGTCCGCCTTCGTTCATGCCCGTCCCCTCGCCCTCTGGGACGACCCCCAGGATGAGACGGCCTTTCATACCTACTACCTCTGGGTGGATAGCTCCGCCGGCAGGACCTATGCGATGGACGTGGACCCGGAGCACTTTACCGAGGAATCCTGCCTCCCCTTTGCCAGCTTTGGGGGCAATCTCCTGGAACAGCTGGAGGCCCTGCAGCAGGAGCAGCGGCAGAGGGTGGGCCAGCCGGAACAAACCTCCAGTTTCTCCCCGGAGGGACTGATCTTTTCCTCCTCCGGCGGCAGCTTTGACCAGGTGGCCCAGGACTTCGGCGCGGCCTTGGCCCAGGCCTATCTGGACCTCCCCGCAGACGCCCCCAGAGCCGTCGTCTTTGCTGAGACCGACACCTGGGAGAGCTCCCTGAAGACGGAGACCGCTTCTGTGTACGCCTGTCCCTGGTGGTACAGCCTCTGTCCCCGAACACCGTCCACTGGATGTCCGGCGGCGGTCTGGATCTGACCGAGGACGGCCTCTGGCTGGACACCCTGGAATACCGCCTGGAGCGGCAGGCAGACGGCTCCTGGCGGTGTACTGAAGCAGCCACCGGGGGCCTGCGGGCGGACTGACTCCTAAAATCAAAAAACCGGCTCTGTTTTTTCAGACAGAGCCGGTTTTTTGACCGTCTGCGGGCGGATGATATCCGCCCCTACAGTTGTTTATGCGCTCTCTCCCACCGCCGCGCCAGGGCCAGAGCGGCCAGGGCGGCCAGGGAGCCCACCAGCGCCCCCGCCAGCACGTCGCTGGGGTAGTGGACCCCCACATACAGCCGGGACAGGCCCATGCACACGGCGCTGACCACCGCGGCAATCCGGGCCCACCGGGCCGAACAGGTCCCCGCCCAGGCCAGACCGGCGGCGAAGGCGGCGCAGGTGTGCCCCGAGGGGAAGGAGTTGGGGTCCCCGGAGGTGAGCAGGGGGATGAGTCCCTCCACCGCCGTGTAGGGCCGGGGCCGCTGGATCAGGGGCTTCACCGCCACATTGGTGCACAGGAACCCAATGGCCAGCGCCAGCAGAGACACCGCTCCCACCCTCCGGGTGGGCCTCCAGCACAGCAGGGCCAGGGACAGCACGATCCACAGCAGCCCCCCGTTGCCCAGGGTGGTGTAAAACTCCACCAGGGGGTTGAGCCACCCCTGGCGGACCGTCTCCTGAATCCACAGCAGAATGGTCTCGTCCACAGTTTGTATGATTTCCAGCATGGATTTTTGGGACCTCCTCCCTTGACCCCGCATGCCGGGGCCGATATAATAAGTAAGGAATATCAGTATCTTTTTTTACACGGTTTTAACCGTGTCTGCGTATTATACCTGCTTTTTCCGCTCCGCGCAAGGGCGTTTTGGAGCGTGTTTTCCTAGGAGGCCCCCATTGAAACAGATCGTCTGTCTCTCCAACGAGCCCTGGAGTCCCTCCCCCGGGCGCACCCAGCAGCTGGTGGCCCGGCTGAAGGACGTGCAGGTGCTCTACTTCTCCCCCGCCGAGAGCTGGCGGGATCAGCGCTTCCGGGGCAAGGGCCGGGCGGTGAAGCCCAACATCACCACCTACACCCTGCCCCCGCTCCTCCTCCCGGTGGACGAGCGGTATGGGGAGCTCTTTCAGCTGGGCCAGCGGAAGCTGGCCCGGTATATCGCCGGGAAAATGGCCAAGCACCGGTTCCGCGCCCCCCTGCTGTGGACCACCTGCCCGGAGCAGGTCCACCTGCTGGACCGGCTGGACTACGACGGGCTGGTGTACGACTGCGACCGGGAGTGGGACGACCTGCCCCCCGCCTGGGAGGGGGTGCTCTCCTCCACCGCCGACGTGGTGTTCGCCGCCTCCCAGGGGCTGGCCGACCGGCTCTCCCCGTGCAGCAGCAACATCGCCCTGCTGCCCAACGGGACCGCCTACCCCTTGTTCGCCAAGGCGGCCCGGCCGCCGGAGGACCGCCCGCCCCGGCGGACCGCCCCCACCTTCGGGTGGGCGGGGACCATCCACCCCGACCTGGACCTGTCCCCCGTCCTGCACGCCGCCCACGCCCATCCGGAATGGAATTTTCTGCTCCTGGGCCGCCGGGAGCCCAACCCCCTGGTGAAAAAGCTCAAGCGGCTGCCCAACGTGTCTTTCCTGCCCCCCTGTCCCCAGATGGAGGTGCCCGCCTACCTGGCCCGGTGCCAGGTGCTGATGGACTTTCTCCGGGAGGAGCAGCCGGACAGCGATGTGATCCCCACCCGGATGTACGAGTACCTGTCCACCGGGCGGCCCATCGTGGCCATGCTGTGGCCCGACCAGGTTGAGCCCTTCCCCGACGTGGTGTACGGGGCCCACTCCAACCGTGAGTTCGTCACCCTGTGCGAGCACGCCCTGGAGGAGCTCCCCTCCCTGGTCACTCAGCGCCGTCTGGACCACGGGGCCCAGGCCGCCTGGTCGGTGCGGGCCGGGCGGGTCTCCCGCATTCTGGCCACTGCGGGACTGCTTTGACCGCTCTTGTGCAGGAGGCCGCCAACTTTTTTGTCTGAATCGGCGTTCCCCATTGTTCAAGCCTACGAATTTCCGCCGTCCTCTTGCAAACCCCATGTTTTTTCGATAAAATAGGTTCCTAAAACGATGCGTGTTGGGGGGTAATTCCATGGTCCTGGAGGGACTGTGCGGCTTTTCCCGGGCAGGATGGTCTGCCCTGCGCCCCGGCGCGCCCAAATTTGAGAAGTAACCTACCCTCAGGCTGTCTGTACCCGCAGGCAGCCTTGGATTTTTTCCGCCCGGAGCTGTATTTGCGCAGGACGGCCGCAGGCCGCCTTTGAATGCGCTCCGCCGCGGGAAAACAAGAAAGGAGCGTCTTTTTATGAAAAAGGTAGCTGTCATCATGGGCTCCGACTCCGACTGGCCGGTGGTCAAAGGGGCCTGCGCCCAGCTTCAGGAGTTCGGCATCCCCTATGAGGCCCACATCCTGAGCGCCCACCGCACCCCCGCCGCCGCCGCGGAGTTTGCCCGTGGGGCCCGTCAGAACGGCTTCGGCGTGCTCATCTGCGCTGCCGGCATGGCCGCCCACCTGGCCGGAGCCTTCGCCGGCAACTCCACCCTGCCCGTCATTGGCATCCCCATGAAGGGGGGCGCCATGGACGGCCTGGACGCCCTGCTGGCCACCGTCCAGATGCCCAGCGGCATCCCCGTGGCCACCGTGGCCATCAACGGGGCCAAGAACGCCGCCGTGCTGGCCGCCCAGATCCTGGCGGTCTCCGACGACGCGCTGGCCGCCAAGCTGGACGAAGCCCGGGAGAAGATGGCCCAGCAGATCGCCGAGAAAGAGGCCAAGCTCCAGGCGGAGCTGTAAGCCCCCTTTCTCCTTCGGCGAAATCATAAAAATCCGTCCGGCACAGCCGGACACCATCATTGTCAATTGTCAATTGTAAATTGTCAATTCTCCTCCCGAGAATGACCCTTTACCCTTTGAAAAACAGACAAGAAGGAAGAATGAAAGGAAGGTCTACTATGAACAAGATCGAGCAGCTGTACGAGGGCAAGGCCAAGAAGGTCTACTCCACCGAGGACCCCAACGTGGTCATCGTGTCCTACAAGGACGACGCCACCGCTTTTGACGGCCTGAAGAAGGGCACCATCACCGGCAAGGGCGCCATCAACAACCAGATGACCAACTACCTGATGCAGCAGCTGGAGAAGGCCGGTGTGCCCACCCACTTCGTGGAGGAGCTCAGCGAGCGGGAGACCGCCGTGAAGAAGGTGTCCATCGTCCCCCTGGAGGTCATCATCCGCAACATCTCCGCCGGCTCCTTCGCCAAGCGCTACGGCGTGGAGGAGGGCATCGTGTTCGACGAGCCCACCATCGAGTTCTCCTATAAGAACGACGACCTCCACGATCCCCTCATCAACAGCTATCACGCTGTGGCCCTGAAGCTGGCCACCTGGGACGAGATCGACACCATCAAGAAGTACGCCTTCCAGGTCAACGACTTTCTGAAGAAGACCCTGGCCGAGTGCGGCGTCACCCTGGTGGACTTCAAGCTGGAGTTCGGCAAGACCGCCGACGGCACCATCGTGCTGGCCGACGAGATCAGCCCCGACACCTGCCGGTTCTGGGACTCCAAGACCGGGGAGAAGCTGGACAAGGACCGCTTCCGCCGGGACCTGGGCAACGTGGAGGGCGCCTATCAGGAGATGGCCCGCCGTCTGCTGGGCAAGTAATTCTGCATCTATAAGCGACTGTGCCGCCTGCGGCGGCATAGTCGCCACGGAAAATTTCGAGTAACTACAGGGAGGACATAATGGGCGGCTTTTTTGGCGCAGTAGCACACCAGGACGTGACCCTGGACATTTTCTTCGGAGTGGACTACCACTCCCACCTGGGGACCCGCCGGGGCGGCATGCTGATCCACGATCAGCAGGACGGCTTCCAGCGGCAGATCCACTCCATTGAGAACACTCCGTTCCGAACCAAATTTGAAAAGGACCTGACCGAGTTTCACGGCCAGAGCGGCATCGGCTGCATCAGCGACACCGACCCCCAGCCCCTGCTGGTGCGGTCCCACCTGGGGCTTTACGCCATCACCACCGTGGGCATCATCAACAACGCGGAGCAGCTGATCCAGAAATACTTCTCCGACCACGGCCACCAGTTTATGGCCATGAGTTCCGGCAAGGTCAACTCCACCGAGCTGGCCGCCGCCCTCATCAACCAGAAGGACAATCTGGTGGACGGCATTCTCCACGCGCAGAAGGAGATCCAGGGCTCTCTCACCCTGCTCATCCTCACGGAGAAGGGGGAGATCATCGCCGCCCGGGACCGGGTGGGCCGCCTGCCGGTCCTGATCGGGCAGAAGGAGGGGGCCCACTGCGTCTCCTTCGAGTCCTTCGCCTACCACAAGCTGGGCTACATCGACGCCTATGAGCTGGGGCCCCAGGAGATCGTGCGCATCACCGCCGACGGGTTCGAGACCCTCTCCCCCGCCGGGAAGGAGATGAAGATCTGCGCCTTCCTGTGGACCTACTACGGCTACCCCAACTCCAACTACCAGGGCATCAATGTGGAGGTCATGCGCTACCGCAACGGGGAGATCATGGCCCGGGACGAGATCAGCCGGGGCGCCCTTCCCAAGGTGGACTACGTGGCCGGCGTGCCCGACTCCGGCCTGCCCCACGCCATCGGCTTTGCCAACCGCAGCGGCAAGCCCTTCGCCCGGCCCTTCGTGAAGTACACCCCCACCTGGCCCCGCTCCTTCATGCCGGCCAACCAGGAGGTGCGCAACCAGGTGGCCAAGATGAAGCAGATCCCCGTCCCCGAGCTCATCGAGGGCAAGAAGCTGCTGTTCGTGGACGACTCCATCGTCCGGGGCACCCAGCTGCGGGAGACGGTGGAATTCCTCTACGAGTCCGGGGCGGAGGAGGTCCACATGCGCTCCGCCTGCCCCCCCATCATGTACAGCTGCAAGTACCTGAACTTCTCCCGGGGCAACTCGGACATGGACCTGCTGGCCCGCCGCACCGTCCAGGAGCTGGAGGGGGACGAGGGACAGCAGCACCTGGAGGAGTACGCCGACGGCACCAGCGAGCGCGGTCAGTGCATGCTCAAGACCATCTGCGAGAAATTCGGCTTCACCTCCCTGGGCTACCAGTCCCTGGACGGCCTGCTGGAGGCCATCGGCCTGGACCGGGACAAGGTGTGCACCTACTGCTGGAACGGCAAGGAATAAATGCTTCGCATTTATTCCAAATGCAGAATGCAGAAATGCAGAATGCAGAATGAATGCGGCTGCCTTCGGCAGCCAGCATTTTGGATTTGTGTCGTGCCCCATAATATACAAATGATCGGTATCCCAAGTCAGCCAGATGCGGTGCATTTGCAGAGCGGTCCCGCCATTCTGCATTCTGCACTCTGCATTCTGCATTCCAATCTCTGGAGGTTCTTTACATGAAAAACTCTCACTCTGAGTCTTACGCCGCCGCCGGGGTGGACGTGACCGCCGGCTATGAGGCGGTGGAGCGCATCAAGCCCATGGTGGAGTCCACCTACATCCCCGGGGTGATGGGCACCCTGGGCGGCTTCGGCGGCATGTTCGCCCCCGATATGACCGGCATGAAGAAGCCGGTGCTGGTGTCCGGCACCGACGGCGTGGGCACCAAGCTGAAAATCGCCTTTCTGATGGACAAGCACGACACGGTGGGCATCGACTGCGTGGCCATGTGCGTCAACGACATCGTGTGCGGGGGCGCCGCTCCCATGTTCTTCCTGGACTACATCGCCTGCGGCAAGAACCACCCCGAGCGCATCGCGGACATCGTCTCCGGCATCACCGAGGGCTGCCGCCAGGCGGAGTGCGCCCTGGTGGGCGGCGAGACCGCCGAGATGCCCGGCTTCTACCCCGAGGAGGAGTACGATCTGGCCGGCTTCTCCGTTGGCATTGTGGACGAGGAGAAGATCATCGACGGCAAGAAGCTGGCCCAGGGGGACGTGCTCATCGGCCTGGCCTCCTCCGGCGTCCACTCCAACGGCTTCTCCCTGGTGCGGAAGATCTTCGACGTGGAGCACGCCGACCTGAAGACCCCCCGGGAGGACCTGGGCGGCAAGAGCCTGGGTGAGGCCCTGCTGGCCCCCACCCGCATCTATGTGAAGGCGGTGAAGGCCCTGCTCAAGGGGGGCGTCGATGTCCACGCGGTGAGCCACATCACCGGCGGCGGCTTCTATGAGAACGTGCCCCGGATGATGACCGACGGCCTCACCGCCCAGATCCACCTGGACTCCTTCCCCCGCCTGCCCATCTTCGACCTGATCCAGAAGACCGGGAACATCCCCGAGCGGGACATGTACAACACCTTCAACATGGGGATCGGCATGGTGCTGGCCCTGCCCGCCGACCAGGCCCAGCAGGCCCTGGAGATCCTGTCCGCCGCCGGCGAGACCGCCTATCAGATCGGCGAGGTGATCTCCGGCGAGGACGGCGTCGTCCTGGTGTAATTTGGGGTAGGGGCGGATACTATCCGCCCGCTTTCCCGCGGCTGTCCTTTTCCGCGGGCGGCTGATAGCCGCCCCTACATCCGAGGAGGTTTTCTTCATGTCCAAACGCATTGCCGTGCTGGTCTCCGGCGGGGGGACCAATTTGCAGGCCCTCATTGACGCCCAGGCCCGGGGAGAGATCGTCAATGGAGAGATCGTCCTGGTGATCTCCTCCACCCCCAGCGCCTACGCCCTGGAGCGGGCCGCCAAGGCGGGCATCCCCAGCTGTGTGGTGGCCCGGAAGGAGTACCCCTCCAACCAGGCCATGACCGTGGCCCTGGTGGACAAGCTGAAGGAGGCGCGCATCGACCTGGTGGTGCTGGCCGGATTCATGGTCATCCTCACCGGAGAAATGGTGCAGGCCTACCCCAACGCCATCCTGAACGTCCACCCCGCCCTCATCCCCTCCTTCGCCGGCCCCGGCTGCTACGGCCTCCACGTCCACGAGAAGGCCCTGGAGTACGGGGTGAAGCTCACCGGCGCCACCGTCCACTTCGTCAGCGAGGAGTGCGACGGGGGACCCATCGTCTCCCAGAAGGCGGTGGAAGTTCTGCCCGACGACACCCCGGAGGTTTTGCAGCGCCGGGTCATGGAGCAGTGCGAGTGGCAGCTCCTGCCCCAGGCGGTGTCCCTGTTCTGCCAGGACCGGCTGAACGTGGAGGGGCGGACGGTGCGGATTTTGAATGCAGAATGCAGCATGCAGAATGCAGAATGATATTGTGTTCTGTGGAATCTTTTTTACAACCAAGCACGCGGTGTAACTGACGGAAGTGGAATCGACCACGGGGAGCATCGCCTCTGAATTGCCGACCGTCTGGGCGCACCCGTTTAAACAAACGCGGTGCGCCCTTTTTGCTGGTGTAACCGTAGAGAAAGGAAGATTTTATGTCTGTGCAGACCGTCTTGGCCGCCGGGTTTCTGCTTCTGGGCGGCGCATTGCTCTTACTTGTCAGCAGCCTGGGTTTCCTCAGCGAGTGGTTTTTCCCCTTCGGCTTACTTTTTATCCTGGTTGGGGCAATTCCCCTGATGATCCACCTGGCCAAATGCTGGTTCGCCTGGTATTGTAAATTGCCCATTTTCCCCACAGACAACCCCAAAAAGGAGGACTAATCAAATGAAAACACTAGATTTGAACGAAATTTTGAACACCCACCCCTACCCCGGCCGGGGCATCGTCCTGGGCCGCTCCGCCGACGATAAGAAGGCGGTCATCGCCTACTTCATCATGGGCCGCAGCGAGAACAGCCGCAACCGCATCTTCGAGGCCACCGAGGACGGCATCCGCACCAAGGCCTTTGACGAGAGCAAGATGACCGACCCCTCCCTTATCATCTACCACCCGGTGCGCGCCCTGGAGGACGGCACTGTCATCGTCACCAACGGGGACCAGACCGACACCATCCGGGACCACATCCTGGACGGCCACTGCTACCGCCACGCCCTGAACACCCGGGAGTTTGAGCCCGACGGCCCCAACTACACCCCCCGCATCTCCGGCGTGCTCAAGCCCGACTACACCTACAACCTGTCCATCCTCAAGAGCCTGGACGGGGACCCCTCCTGCTGCTGCCGGTACTACTACGAGTATGACAACCCCAAGGCCGGGGTGGGCCACTTCATCCACACCTACCAGGAGAACGCCGAGCCCCTGCCCTCCTTTGAGGGGGAGCCCCGCCGGGTGGCCATCACCGCCCCCAGCGCCCAGGCCCTGGCCCAGGAGGTGTGGGCCAATCTGAATGAGGACAACAAGGTCTCCCTGTTTGTCCAGTACATCGACCTGGCCTCCGGCGGGAAGGATACCGTGATCCTCAACAAGCATCAGTAACCGGCACCTGCCGCCCGCAGGCGGCGAAATTCCTCTCAGACAAAAAGGAGGCCCCTCATGTCTCTCACCGATCCCATTTTACAATTTCAGCAGACCCGCGCCCAGGTCCCCTTCCAGCCCCCCACGGTGTGCACGGCGGAGACCTTCCCCATCCTCCTGGCGGGGATACCCGCCCTGCGCAAGGTCCCCGGCCTGGCCACGCTGGAGGACGCCGGGGAGGCCTACTTCACCTCCATCCCCTACTGTCTGAGCGGGGAGGACCGGCAGAAGACCCGGGAGCACCTGGAACAGGTCTACGGCATCACCGACCGGGACAGCATGGCCGCCTTCTGCCAAAATGAGCTGTGGGTCCACCCGGAGTACCTGGACTTTGAGTCCTTCTGGGAGGGCCGGCCCGCCTTCTCTCTGGACGAGCTGAACCCCGGCGCCCGGGCGACCTTCCAGCGGCTGTCCGACTTCGCCCGGCAGTTCCAGCCCTTTGTGGGCCGCCGGGGCTTCCTGGCCTGGGACATCAGCGAGACGCTGGGACACCTGCGCATAGCCTGCGCCTGCGACCTGATCTCCCCCGAGGAATATAGAGCACTCGCTCAGCACTGGGTGGAGCAGGCCGCCGCCTTCCACAGCTGGGACGAGTACGCCGTGGGCCTGGTGTGCGGAGCCGCCTACTGGGCCTTCCGCATGGGCGGGGACCAGGGGGCGGAGGACGCCGCCGCCTATCTGGACCTGAACCTGCGGCTGGTGGAGCAGCTGCTGGGCAGCAAGCATGCCTGGGCGGGCCGCATGTGGCGCCGTCCCCAGGGGAAGGCCTACAAGCTCTCCCCGCCCGAGATGCGGGCGCTGCTCCAGAACTGGGAGGGGCCGGACGGCTGTCTGGCCACCGACCACATCACCGTCCTGGGCAAAAAGGTTGGCTACTGCTACCGGGAGAAGCCCGACGGCCAGTACCCGGACAGCGGCTGGCGGTTCTTCTCCGGGGAGGAGACCGACGAGTACGCCAACGATGTCAACAATGTGGGGGTCTACTCCCTGAACACCATCTGCAACTATGACCCGGACATCCTCCCCCTCCTCACCGCCCCCTACGGCACCGCCTACGCCCGGGGGGAGGACGGGAAGTTCTACGCCGAACCCTTTGAGGCGCCGGAGCCCTGATCCTGTAGGGGCGGCGATCAGCCGCCCGCCCTCCGTTTTCTTTCATATACCACGGGCGGATAATATCCGCCCCTACACATGTTTCCACAACCTCAGATACAGAAAGGATGACCTGCCATGACCGAACTGGAACTGAAATACGGCTGCAATCCCAACCAGAAGCCCGCCCGCATCTTCATGGAGAACGGGGAGCTGCCCCTGAAGGTGCTCAACGGCAAGCCGGGGTACATCAACTTCATGGACGCCCTCAACTCCTGGCAGCTGGTGAAGGCCCTGAAGAAGGCCACCGGACTGCCCGCCGCCGCCTCCTTCAAGCACGTCTCCCCCGCCGGGGCCGCCCTGGGCCTGCCCCTCACCGACGTGGAGCGGCACATCTACTTCGCCCCCGAGGGGGAGCTCTCCCCCATCGCCTGCGCCTACATCCGGGCCCGTGGAGCCGACCGGCTGTGCTCCTTCGGGGACTGGGCCGCCCTCAGCGACGTGTGCGACGCTGACACCGCCCGCTTCCTGGCCCTGGAGGTATCCGACGGCGTCATCGCCCCCGGCTACACCGACGAGGCCCTGGAGATTTTAAAGACCAAGCGCAAGGGCGGCTACAACGTGGTGGAGATCGACCCCAGCTATGAGCCCGCCCCCATCGAGCGCCGGAATATCTACGGCATCACCTTCGAGCAGGGCTACAACAGCCTGGACATCAACGAGGAGATGCTCCAGAACATCGTCACCGAGAACAAGGAGCTGCCCCAGCAGGCCAAGCACGACATGCTCCTGTCCCTCATCACCTTGAAGTACACCCAGTCCAACTCCGTGTGCTACGTGAAGAACGGCATGACCATCGGCGTGGGGGCCGGCCAGCAGAGCCGCATCCACTGCACCCGCCTGGCGGGCAACAAGGCGGATATCTGGTGGCTGCGCCAGCATCCGAAGGTCCTGGGCCTCCAGTTTGTGGACAACATCCGCCGCCCTGACCGGGACAACGCCATCGATCTGTACATCTCCGACGAGTACGAGGACGTGCTGGCCGAGGGGGTGTGGCAGAACACCTTCAAGGTGAAGCCCGAGGTGCTCACCGCCGAGGAGAAGGCCGCCTGGATCGCCCAGATGTCCGGGGTAACCGTGGGCTCCGACGCCTTCTTCCCCTTCGGGGACAACGTGGAGCGGGCGAGAAAATCCGGCGTGCAGTACATTGCCCAGCCCGGCGGCTCCATCCGGGACCAGCAGGTCATCGACACCGCCAATAAGTACGACATGGTCATGGCGTTTACGGGAGTGAGACTGTTCCACCACTGAGGAGGGTATGACATGAAGAAAACACTGATCCGCGCTGTGATCTCCATCGCCATCTTCTTCCTGATCCTGCTGCTGGCACAGCCTCTTGTCACAACCATCTATGATGAAGTCGCAAAAATGATCTGCTATCTCGCCGCTGTGGTGGGAGCGGGCTGTTACTGGATCGGCAGCCGAGACTGATAAAAGGAGAGAAAATCATGAAAGTATTAGTCGTTGGCGGGGGAGGGCGTGAGCACACCATCTGCTGGAAGCTCGCCCAGAGCCCCAAAGTAACGGAATTGTACTGCGCCCCCGGCAACGGGGGCATCGCCCAGGTGGCCCAGTGTGTGCCCATCAAGGCCACCGACGTGGAGGGCATGGTGAAGTGGGCGAAAGAAAACGCCATGGACTTCGTCATGGTGGCCCCTGATGACCCTCTGGCCCTGGGGATGGTGGACGCCCTGGAGGCGGCGGGCATCCCCGCCTTCGGCCCCCGGGCCAACGCGGCCATCATCGAGGCCAGCAAGGCCTTCTCCAAGGAGCTGATGCGCAAGTACCACATCCCCACCGCCAAGTACGAGACCTTCACTGATATGGACGCCGCCCTGGCCTATGTGCGCGCTGAGGGGGCCCCCATCGTGGTGAAGGCGGACGGTTTGGCCCTGGGCAAGGGCGTGGTGGTGGCCTCCACCGTGGAGGAGGCCGAGACCGCCGTGCGGGAGATGATGGAGGGCCACAAGTTCGGCGCCTCCGGCAATACCGTGGTCATCGAGGAGTGCATGGTGGGCCCCGAGGTCACCGTGCTGGCCTTCTGCGACGGGGAGCACCTGGTCCCCATGCTGTCCTCCCAGGACCACAAGCGGGCCTATGACGGCAACCAGGGCCCCAACACCGGCGGCATGGGCGCCTTCTGCCCCTCCCCCAAGTACACCCCCGAGATCGCCCGGCGGTGCATGGAGGAGATCTTCCTGCCCACCGTGGCCGCCATGCAGGCGGAGGGCCGGCCCTTCAAGGGGGTCATCTACTTCGGCCTGATGCTCACCAAAGACGGCCCCAAGGTGGTGGAGTACAATGCCCGCTTCGGCGACCCGGAGACCCAGCCCCTCCTGTCCATGCTGGACACCGACCTGATGGACATTTTCCAGGCCTGTGTGGACGGCACCCTGGACCAGCTGGAAATCAAGTGGAAGGACGGCGCGGCCTGCTGCATCGTGCTGGCCTCCGGCGGCTATCCGGTGAAGTACCAGAGCGGCTACCCCATCTCCGGCCTGGAGGAGGCGGGCAAACTGGCCACCGTGTTCCACGCGGGCACCAAGATCGGAGAGGACGGCGCGGTCCTCACCGCCGGCGGCCGTGTCCTGGGGGTCACCGCCACCGGGAAGGACCTGGAGGACGCCATCGCCAAGGCCTACGCCGCCTGCAAGCCCATCTCTTTCCAGGACATGCACTTCCGCACCGACATCGGGAAGGTATGACGCAGTTGGACATTCAAGGCATCGTATTTGACGTGGACGGGGTTCTGTTCGACACCGAGCGGCTCACCCATCAGACCTGGAAGGCGGTCAGCCGGGAGATGGGCTGGCCCCAGGTGGGGGAGGCCTACCTGGAGTTCGTGGGCCAGAACCGGACGGACATCTTCCGCAAAATGGTGGAGCTGTTTGGGGAGGAGTTCCCCAAGGAGACCTTTATGAAGGTGTGCTCCGCCTACTCCCAGGCCCGCATGGAGCGGGAGGGCGTCCCCATGAAGCCGGGCGTCCGGGAGATTCTGGCGTTTCTCAAGGAGCGGGGTGTCCCCGCCGCTCTGGCCACCTCCACCGGCCGGCCCCGAACGGAGCGGCGGATGGAGATGACCGGCCTGGGCCCCTACTTCTCCGCCATCATCACCGGGGACCAGGTGGAGCACAGCAAGCCGGACCCGGAGATCTACCTCCTGGCCTGTCAGGCCCTGGGCACCGACCCGGAGCACACCATCGCCGTGGAGGACTCCCGCAACGGCATCCTCTCCGCCTCCCGGGCGGGCATGCAGGTCATCATGGTACCCGACATGATCCCTCCCACTCCCGAGCTGGAGGCCCTTCTGTTCCGGCGCTGCGGTGACCTGCTGGAGGTGCGGGAGCTGCTGGCCCAAATTTTATCTCGGTAGCATTCAGCGCCAAAGCCGCGGCTTTGGCGCTGTTTTTTTCGCATTTTTGCAAGGAGCTCCCAGCCTCCTTGCGGCTTATCCGGCTTTCTTCACGGAAGGTTTCAAAAAGCTTCTGATTTTCTCTCATCTTTGCAATTCCTTAACATTCTTTTTGTCGAAATCATCTTGCTTTTTTCCGCTGCAGATAATATACTGGAAGGGCAGCTTTTCTATGTGGGACCAGCTTCTGGTTTCCCCTTGGATTGGCTGTTCTTTTGCGGGGGGAGAAGAACCATGACAGCATCTGCACACAGCCCGGAGCGGCGGGCCGTCCCCTTTTCCTCCACACGAACCGGAAAGGACGCGACGCCATGAACTACTACCAGGAATCCCCAGAAAAGGTCCTGGAGGAGCTGCGGACCACAGAGTCCGGACTCTCCCACCAGGAAGCCGGTGACCGGCTGGCCAAATGCGGCCCCAACAAGCTGGCGGAGGGGAAAAAGGTCACCCTGCTCCAGCGCTTTATCCAACAGCTGTGCGACCCCATGATCATCATTCTGCTGGTGGCTGCCGCCGTGTCGGGCGTCACCGCTGCTTACTCCGGCGAGAGCTTCACGGATGTATTCATTATCCTGATCGTGGTGCTCATCAACGCGGTCCTGGGCGTGTACCAGGAGAGCAAGGCGGAAAAGGCCATTGAGGCCCTCCAGGAGATGACCGCCGCCACCAGCAAGGTGCTCCGGGACGGCAAGATGTCCCTGCTGCGCAGCGACGTGCTGGTGCCCGGCGACATCGTGATCCTGGAGGCGGGCGACGCGGTCCCCGCCGACTGCCGCATTCTGGAGAGCGCCAGCATCAAGGCCGAGGAGGCCGCCCTCACCGGCGAGAGCGTCCCGGTGGAGAAGGACGTAAACGCCATTGTCACCGACGACGAGGTCCCCCTGGGCGACCGGCACTGCATGCTGTACATGGGCTCCACTGTGGTCTACGGCCGCGGCCGTGCCGTGGTCTGCTCCACCGGCATGGACACCGAGATGGGCAAGATCGCCGACGCCCTGGCCCAGGCTGAGGAGGGCGAGACCCCCCTGCAGCGGAAGCTGGGCCAGCTGAGCAAGATCCTCAGCGTGCTGGTGCTGGGCATCTGCGTATTCATCTTCCTGTTCAGCCTGCTCCGGGCGGGCGACTTCCACCTGGACACCATCATCAGCACCTTCATGGTGGCCGTCTCTCTGGCGGTGGCCGCCATCCCCGAGGGTCTGGCCGCCGTGGTCACCATCGTGCTGTCCATCGGCGTCACCAATATGTCCAAGCGCAACGCGGTCATCCGGCGGCTCACCGCCGTGGAGACCCTGGGCTGCGCCCAGGTCATCTGCTCGGATAAGACGGGCACCCTGACCCAGAACAAGATGACCGTGGTGGACCACTTCGGCAACACCCTGAAGACCGCCCGGGCCATGTCCCTGTGCTCCGACGCCGCCCCCGATGAGACGGGCAATGCGGTGGGCGAGCCCACCGAGTGCGCCCTGGTGAACTGGGCCACCAAGGAGGGGCTGGGCAAGTCCGCCATGGAGCGGGAGACCCCCCGTGTGGGCGAGGCCCCCTTCGACTCGAGCCGGAAGATGATGTCCACCATCCACAAGCTGGAGAAAGGCTATGTGCAGTACACCAAGGGCGCTCCCGACGAGCTTTTGAAGTGCTGCACCCACTATGAGAAGGACGGCAAGATCCTCCCCCTGGACGAGCAGGCCAAGGCGGAGATTCTGGCCCAGAACAAGGCCATGGCGGATCAGGCCCTCCGTGTGCTGGCCGCCGCGGAGCGCCGCTATGACGAGATGCCCCAGGATCAGTCCCCGGCTGCCCTGGAGCACGACCTGACCTTCCTGGGGCTGGCGGGCATGATCGACCCCATCCGCCCCGAGGTGAAGGCCGCCATCGCCGAGTGCAAGACCGCCGGCATCCGCGCCGTGATGATCACCGGCGACCACCGGGACACCGCCGTGGCCATCGCCAAGCAGCTGGGCATCCTGGAGCACGACGACCAGGCCATCACCGGCGCTCAGCTCAACCAGATCAGCGACGAGGAGCTGGATAAGACCATCGACCACTACAGCGTCTACGCCCGGGTGCAGCCCGAGCACAAGGTGCGCATCGTCAACGCCTGGAAGAAGCGGGGCTGCATCACCGCCATGACCGGCGACGGCGTCAACGACGCCCCCTCCATCAAGTCCGCCGACATCGGCGTGGGCATGGGCATCACCGGCACCGACGTGACCAAGAACGTGGCCGATATGGTGCTGGCCGACGACAACTTCGCCACCATCGTGGGCGCCGTCCAGGAGGGCCGCCGGATCTACGACAACATCCGCAAGGCCATCCAGTTCCTGCTGGGCTCCAACATGAGCGAGGTGCTCAGCGTCTTTATCGCCACCCTGCTGGGCTTCGTCATTCTGGAGCCCGTCCACCTGCTGTGGATCAACCTGATTACCGACTGCTTCCCCGCTCTGGCCCTGGGCATGGAGAAGGGGGAGCCCGACCTGATGCGGCGTCCCCCCCGGAAGGCCAGCGACGGCATTTTCTCCAACGGTCTGGGCTTCGACGTGGCCTACCAGGGCGCCATGGTCACCGTCCTGGTGCTGGCGGCTTACTTCATCGGCCACTTCATGGAGTCCGGCGTGTGGGAGATCACCCAGAGCGCCGACGGCATGACCATGGCCTTCCTGACCATGGGCATGGCCGAGATCTTCCACAGCTTCAACATGCGCTCCCAGCGGGGCAGCGTGTTCAAGCTCCACAGCCACAACAAGGTCCTCTGGGGCGCCATGCTCCTGAGCCTGGTGCTCACCACCGCGGTGATCTACCTGCCCGGCATCTCCGACGCCTTCGGCTTCACCCACATCGACCCTGTGGAGTACGCCGTGGCCCTGATCCTGGCGGTCCTGGTCATCCCCATTGTGGAGTGCGTCAAGGCCGTTCAGCGGTCCATGCACAAGCGCTGATCTCCACACAGCAGAAATGGACGGAAGATCATCTTCCGTCCATTTTTTGTGGAAAAACGGCCGCTGCAACCGCTGGTTGTCAAATTGTATCCCACTTTTGGTTGCAAAAACGCCAACTCTTTGCTATCCTGAACAGCGTCAAAGGTCCTTTGCAACCACTTGTTTTGGAGGTCACACCCATGGAATTTCAACAGCGTCTCTATGACCTGCGCAAAAAGGCGGGGCTGAGCCAGGAGGGTCTGGCCGACCTGCTGGGGGTCACCCGGCAGGCGGTCCAGAAGTGGGAGGCGGGCACCTCCCGCCCCGACATGGACAACCTGGCCGCCCTGGCCCGCTATTTCAATGTCACCCTGGACTACTTGGTCACCGGGGAGGAGCCCCCCGCCCCGGCGGCCCAGACCACCATCGTCAACAACTACTACCAGAGGTGGCGCTATGAGTACAAGAGCCAGCGCACCCTGTTCGGCCTGCCCCTGGTCCACATCCGCCTGGGGGACCGGGGTACGGGACTGGCCAAAGGCGTCTTTGCCGTAGGCAACTACGCCGTGGGTATTTTCACCTTCGGCGGCATCTCCCTCGGCCTGGTAAGCATCGGCGGGCTGTCCTTTGGTCTGCTGTTCGCACTGGGAGGCTGGGCCATGGGTGCTTTGGCCATCGGCGGCCTGGCCACCGGTCTGCTGGCCATCGGCGGGGCGGCGGTGGGCCTGTTCGCCATGGGAGGAGGCGCCTTCGGCGTCTACGCCGCGGGTGGAGGGGCCTTCGCCTCGGAAATCGCCATCGGCGGCTCCGCCCACGCCCCCCTGGCCATCGGCCGGGTGGCGGAGGGGGCCCTCACCTTTGCTCCCGGCTCCGACCCGGCCCAGATCGCAGAGGCCATCCGCCAGGCCGCCTCCGGCGCGCCCCGCTTCCTTCAAAATCTCCTGATCTTCTTGGCACAAAACTGGTAAGCGGTGCACCGAATCCTTGCGTCCCCAGAGCAAACAGAAAACTAGAAGGCGGCGGGGGCAAGCCCCCGCCCTACGGCATCCTTCTAACCATATTTGCTCCTTCGGCCACCCCTCATCCGTCTGGCCTTCGGCCAGCCACCTTCCCCCCAGGGGGAAGGCTGGGGAAGCGCGTGCGGCCCTGTCTTAGTACCGGTTCAGAGGAATCTCCCCGGTGTCCTCCCCCTTTTCAATGGAGCGGATCACCGCGTCATAGCCGTAGTTCTCGTTCACCTGGATGTGGACCCGGTCCCCCACCCGCTTTCCCAGCAGGGAGCGTCCCACTGGGGACTCCTTGCTGATAAGCCCCTTGAGCACATCCTGGCGCATGGTGGTGACGATCTGGTACACCTCGGTCTCGTCGTCGTCCTCCATGTACACGGTGACCTTGTCGTACAGGCCCACCTGGTCCGCCCCGGAGGTGTCGTCAAACACCTTGGCGGTTTTGATCATGTTCTCCAGAAAGCGGATGCGGCTCTCGTTCCGGTTCTTCTCCTGCTTGGCGGCCTTGTACTCGAAGTTCTCGCTCAGGTCCCCGAAGGCCCGGGCCTCCTTCACCGCCTCCAGCAGCTTGGGACGCAGGGTGATCCGCCGGTAGTCCAGCTCCTCCCGCATCATCTTCAAGTCCTGTCGGGTCAGTTCGTTGTGCATAGCAGTTCCCTCCCAAAATCAAAGGCGGACGGCGCCGCCAGGCGCCGTCCACAGAGCTTATTCGGATGTTGTCTCCTCTCGGAAAACCAGGTGGACGCTCTCGCTGTGGGTCAAGTATACCATCGTGGCGTAGCACAAGTCAAACTCCAAAATATCGCCCACCTGAATATCCCGGACCGTGTTCTGCACATCCACCAGGGTGTGGTCGGAGGAGGCCCCCAGCATGATAAGTCCCGGCTCCCGGGAGACCAGGTCCTCGCACTCCCCGTAGTCCACCCGGCCCATGGCCAGGAGGGCCCGGCGGCGGTGGCCCCGGTCCACATAGGTACGGGTCCGCCCGAAGGCGTCCACCGACAGCTCGCCCACCGGGTGAGATGGTTTTGTCCTGACCTCGATCACCTCGGCCCGGAGGGTGAACACGTCCTTGTGGAGCTCCGGCATGTCGCAGCCCCACACCCGGCCCAGCAGGAGCAGCTCCCCCACCCGCAGGTGGTTGATGCGGCTGGGCATGGTGCCGTCCAGCACCATGTGCACCGAGGAGGAGGCCCCGCCGGAGATGACCTCCAGCCGGCGGCCGATGGCCGCCTCCACCGCCTCGGCGGCGGCGATGAGCTCCTCCATCTTCTCGGGGGTGGCCTGGACGGAGCCGTAGCAGCCCAGGTTGGTGCCCACCCCCAGCAGGTCCAGGTTCTCCAGCTTCTGCTCCACCTCCAGGGCGGCGGAGATGAGCTCCTCCCGGTCCCAGAAGCCCTCCCGCAGGTCGCCCAGGTCCACCATCAGGATCACCTTGTGGAGCACCCCAGCCCGGGCGGCGGCCTCGTTGGTGGCCCGGAGCACCGAGATCTCACTTTGCAGGCTGATATCCGCCCACTCCACCAGCTCGTCCACCTCGGTGGGCATGGGGATGCGGATCATCATCAGCGGCGTGCGGATGCCCGCCTGCCGCAG
>UMHQ01045381.1_pt1 | contig 33251 bp, 29 predicted proteins | sample 1965531 | NCBI WGS metagenome assembly UMHQ01 (sample SAMEA4836098, study PRJEB28245) | human gut metagenome | biome: gut microbiome; material: fecal sample | place: Denmark | collected 2008 | reverse complement strand
GCGCCGTCCCGCATGACCTCGAACTCGATCTCCTTCCAGCCGGCGATGCACCGCTCAATGAGCACCTGACCCACCCGGGAGAGGTGGATGCCCCGGTCGGAGATCTCCTCCAGAGAGGCCCGGTCGTAGGCGATGCCGCCGCCGGTGCCGCCCAGGGTGTAGGCGGGGCGGACGATGACTGGGTAGCCGATCTTCTCAGCGAAGGCCACGGCGTCCTCCACGCTCTCCACCACCTCGGAGGTGACGCAGGGCTGGCCGATGGACTCCATGCAGTCCTTGAAGCCCTGGCGGTCCTCCGCCTTGCGGATGGAGTCGGGGCTGGTGCCCAGCAGCTTCACCCCGTACTTCTCCAGGGTGCCGTCCTCGTACAGAGCCATAGCCAGGTTCAGGCCGGTCTGGCCGCCCAGAGTGGGCAGGATGGAGTCGGGCTTCTCCTTCTCAATGACCTGGGTGACGGAGGGGATGTTCAGGGGCTCGATATACACATGGTCGGCGATGTCCTTGTCCGTCATAATGGTGGCGGGGTTGGAGTTCACCAGCACCACCTCAATGCCCTCTTCCTTCAGGGCGCGGCAGGCCTGGGTGCCGGCGTAGTCAAACTCGGCGGCCTGGCCGATGACGATGGGGCCGGAGCCCAGCACCAGAACTTTTTTGATATTCGGATTCTTCGGCATTACCGGTCACCTCCCATAGAAGCCACAAAGCGGTCGAACAGGTACTCCGTATCCTTGGGGCCGGGACTGGCCTCGGGATGGAACTGTGTGGTGAAGCAGTTGGGGCGCTTGTAGCGCAGGCCCTCGCAGGTGCCGTCGTTCACGTTCACGTGGGACACCTCGGCCACGGCGGGGTCCACTGTCTCGGACAGCACCACATAGCCGTGGTTCTGGCTGGTGATGAACACCCGGTCCTCGGCCAGGTCCTTCACCGGGTGGTTGCCGCCCCGGTGGCCGTAGGCCAGCCGGCCGGTCTTGGCGCCGGTGGCCAGGGCCATCAGCTGGTGGCCCAGGCAGACGGCGTACAGGGGGAGGGTGCTCTCATAGAGCTTCTTGACCTCCCCGATGATGGCCACATTGTCGGCGGGGTCGCCGGGGCCGTTGGAGAGCATCACCCCGTCAAAGCCGCCGGCGAGAATGGTCTCGGCGGGGGTGGCGGCGGGGAACACAGTGACATGGCAGCCCCGGCGGCGCAGGCACTCGATCATGTTCTGCTTCACGCCGTAGTCCATCATGGCCACTTTGTACTTCTCCTCGCCGTAGGCGGGGCAGTCCTCGGGCTCCTTCCGGGAGACACGCTCCACAGTGCCCTCCACCCGGTAGGCTTTCAGCTTTTCCAGGATCTCCGCTACATTAAAATGCTCCGCACAGGTGACCATGCCGTTCATGCTCCCCTGGCTGCGGAGTATTTTCGTCAGGGCACGGGTGTCTACCCCCTCGATGCCCGTGATGTCGTGTTTTTTCAGGTAGTGGTCCAGCGTCTCCTCACAGCGGAAATTGCTTCCAATGGGGGAGAGGTGACGGACCACAAAGGCCTCCGCCCAGGGACGGCTGGACTCGTTGTCCTCATGGTTGACGCCGTAGTTCCCGATGAGGGGATAGGACATCACGATCCCCTGTCCCGCGTAGGAGGGGTCGGTCAGGATCTCCTGATACCCGGTCATAGAGGTGTTGAACACCATCTCGCACACCCGGTCGGAGGTACTGCCGATGCTGGTCCCGGAAAATACGCTTCCGTTGGCCAGGATCAAAGTCGCTTTCATCAATTCTCTCACACGCCCTTCCGTTCCAGTTCACAATTCAGATACGATCCACGCGCAAAGTGTTTCAAGATATTGTATCGGAAATCGACGCGCTTTGCAAGGGGTGGGGGAATCTTTTTTCATAAAACTTTTTCCGCGGTATGGGGGATCTCTCGGATACTTTCTCCAAGAGGAGGAAAGACTGAACCAAAAGCGCACTCGCGCTCCGCAGTGAGGTGACCGACATGTTTACCGGACTGATCCGGACCATCATCCTATACCTGCTCATCATTGCCGGCATCCGGCTTATGGGCAAGCGACAGGTGGGGGAGCTGGAGCCCTCGGAGCTGGTGCTCTCTCTGATCATCGCCGATCTGGCCGCCGTCCCTATGCAGGATTTCGGCATCCCCCTGCTCACGGGGATCGTGCCCATTCTGACCCTGCTGTCTCTGACCATGATCCTGTCGGTGCTCACCATGAAGAGCACCCGGTTCCGCACCCTCATGTGCGGCCGGCCCAGCGTCATCATCCGCAAGGGGAAGATCGACCAAGGGGAGATGCGCCGCAACCGGCTGACGGTGGACGAGCTGCTGGAGGAGTTGCGGGCCCAGGGGTATGCGGGTCCCGCCGGAATCGAATATGCCATCCTGGAGACCAACGGCCAGCTGTCTATCCTGCCCTGGGAGCGGGAGAAGCCCCCCACCCAGAGCCAGCTGGGGCTGGAGGCGGAGGAGACCGGGCTGCCCCTGGTGCTCATCAGTGATGGAAAGCTCCTGGCCAAAAACCTGACCGCCCGGGGCTACGACGGGATGTGGCTGCAAAAGCAGCTCTCAAAGCACGGGCTGAAAGAACCGGACCAGGTATTTTTGATGACAGTGGATGAGGTGGGCGGCGTCTATCTGGCGCCCCGGTCAGAGCAGGAAGAGGGGAAAAGAGCATGAAACGTCTGTGGGCGGCGGCAGCCATTCTGGCGGTTTTGCTGGGAGGCACTCTGTGGAACGCCTGGTATGCCGAACGGCTGACCGGCGGAATGATCCAGCAGCTGAAGCAGGCCCAGGAGCGGACCGCCCAGGGGGACTGGGAGGGGGCCGCCGAACTGAGCGGGCAGGCGTTCCAAAGCTGGCAGGACCATGAGGCGTATCTCCATATCCTTATGCGGCACAGCGATACCGATGAGATTTTGAGCTCCTTCCGAGCACTGGAGCAGTACCTGGCCCTGGAGGAGACCGACCAGTACACCGCCGCCAACGCGGAGCTGATGACCCAGCTGGAGCTTTTGGCCGAGATGGAGCAGCCGTCGCTGGTAAACATTTTTTAAGGAGGGAAGGGTTTCGCCGCCGGGGCGGCGAAATCCCTCTCGAAAAAAGTGAAAGACAGCCGCCCGGGAAGCCCCAGGCGGCTGTTTTGTACCTATTACAGAAATCAATGTGACAAAATCGAGCGGTTACTCCTCCAGAAGCCCGGCACTGACCAGGAACTCGTGGGCCACTTCGTCCACATCCCGGCCCTCCACGTCCACGTAGTAGGTGAGCTCGCTCATCATCTCGTCGGTGAACTGATTGTTGAGGAGCTTCAGGGTGTCCTCCAGGCCGGGGGCCTGTTCCTCAAAGCGCTCAAACACGTCGTTGCGCACCAGAATAGTGCCGTAGTAGTCGGGGAAGAAGTGCTGGTCGTCCTCCAGCAGGGTCAGGTTGGCCCGCTTGTTCAGACCGTCGGTGGCGTAGACCACCATCACGTCGTAGGCCCCCTGCTCCACCAGGGTGTATTTCATCATAATATCCACCGGCTTGACCTCGGCAAACTCCAGGCCATAGGCCTCCGCCATGGGGCCGAACTTCATATTGCCCGCGTCGGTGAAGAAGTCCTGCTCGGCGCCGAAGCGCAGCTCCCCGGCGATGGGGACCAGGTCGCTGATGGTCTTGGGATTGTAGGTGTCCACCACCTCCTGGGTGACGCCCAGGATATAGGTATTGTTGACGCCGATTTTGCCCAGCATGTGCATATCGTACTCGTCGTTCATCTTCTCATTGACAAAGTCGTAAAGGGTCTGCCCATCCGGGATGTCGGTGGTGTCCAGCCCCATAATCGTCGTCAAGAGAGTGCCGTCCCAGGTGTACATCAGGTCACAGGTGTGGTTGTCTCCCGTCATGGCGTTAAAGTTGTTCACCGCGGTCATCTCATCCTGAATGGTGACGGTGAGGTCGTGGCGGTCCTCCACCAGCTGCTTGATCATGCTGTTGACCAGCTTTATTTCGGAGTACTGCCCCTCATAGAGAAGCAGGCCCTCAGTGCTCTTGGGCAGGAAGGCGTAGACGCACAGGACCACCGCAGCGGCGGCAGAGAGAACGGCCGCGCCTCGGGCGGCATACCGGCTGCCTTTGGAGCGCTGGCTGCTCCGGCTGTTCAGGTACCGCTCGGCCAGCCCCATGAGCAGGTCCAGGATCAGGGCGGCGGCCATTAGTACCCCGGTGCCGCCCAGGATGGCTGTCATGTCCTCCTGACGGATGCCGGTGGTGATGACGCTGCCTAGCCCGCCGCCGCCCACGAAGGAGGCGAATACTGCGGTACCGATGGCGGTGACGGTGGCGATGCGGATGCCGGTGAAGATGATGGGGGCGGCAATGGGAATCTCCACATGGATCAGGCGGTACATCCGGGTCATGCCCATCCCTTTGCCCGCCTCAATCAGGTGCTCCGGCACCTGATCCAGTCCCAGACAGGTGTTGCGCACAATGGGCAGCAGGGAGTAGAGGGCCAGACCCACGATGACCGTGGGCTTGCCCGCCCCCATGAACACCATGATGATGCCCAGCAGGGCCAGAGCGGGGGTAGTCTGAATCAGGTCCACCACCCGAAGGATCACCTTTCGGGTAGAGGGATAGAAGTAGCAGATGATGCCCAGGGGGATGCCGGCCAGAATCGCGAAAATAAGGGCGGCCACCACCAGGGACATGTGCTCCAGAATCATGGTGGAAGTCATGCGGCGCTCCCTCCCCTCCGGATTCCCTTGGGAACCACTTTTCGCTGAAGGGCGTCCACCAGGGAGCCCAGCACAAAGGCCAGCAGGGCGGCGGGGATGGCTCCCATCAGGATCAGCATGTTGTCGTTGGAGCTGATTCCCGCGTAGATAAAGTCGCCCAGTCCGCCGCCGCCGATCATGGAGGCCAGAACGGCCCAGCTGACGGTGTAGACGGTGGACATGCGCAGCCCGCCGATGATGGTGGGCATGGCCAGGGGAAGCTCCACCTGGGTCAGGCTCTGCATGGCGCTCATGCCGCAGCCCTTGGCGGCCTCAATATACTGCGGGTCCACCGATACCAGTCCCGCGTAGGTGTTTTTCAGCACCGGGAAGGTGGCGTACACCCCCAGGGCCACCAGCACCGTCGCCGATTGGGCCCCCCACACCAGCACCAGCAGTCCGATAAAGACGATGCCGGGGATGGTGTTGAACACCGAGAGGATGGGCAGGACAATGCCGGAGAGCTTGGGCTTCCGGGACAGCAGGATGCCGATGAGCACCCCCAGCAGGAAACCGATGGCCACGGGGACCAGGGTGAAAAAGAGATGCTGTACTAATTTGGCGGGAAGATCTTGAATCGTCAAAACGTCTCACCCCCAGAGCTGTTCCGCCATGGCGGAGGTCATACTGGTCTTGGTGATGAGGCCGTCCACTTTCTCCTCCTCGTCCAGAACAATGAGATAGGGGGCGCCGCTGGAGATGAGCAGGTCAAAGCAGTCCTTGGCGCTGTCCCCCGTGTGGACGGTGGGGGTGTTGCAGCGGATGAGGGGCTCGATGGTCTTGACCACATGGCCGGTGAGGCGGATGTCCGCGATAGACACCGTCCCCTGGTACCGGTCCTGGTCGTCCACCACGATGAGGGTGTCCACGTTGCGCCGCTGCATCTTGCTGACACACTCGTTGACCCCTCGGGTGGCCGAGACCGTGGACACGCCGGGGCGCATAAAGTCGGCGGCGGTGAGCTCCTTCTGGGCATGGGTGTCGATGAATTTGCCGAGGAAATCCTGGATCTGGCCGCTGGCGGGGTGGGCCAGCATCTCCTCCGGGGGAGCCATCTGGACAATTTTCCCGTGGTCCATAAAGATGATGACGTCGGCCAGATCCAGAGCCTCCTCCATGTCGTGGGTGACAAAGACGAAGGTCTTGTTCAGCTTCTGCTGGAGAGAGCGCACCTCCTGCTGGAGGGACCGGCGGGTCATGGGGTCCAGGGCGGAGAAGGGCTCGTCCATGAGTACGATGGGGGGTGAGGCCGCCAGGGCCCGCAGGATGCCGATGCGCTGCTGCTGTCCGCCGGACATTTCAGAGGGGTACTTGTGGGCGTACTGCTCATAGGGCATGTTGACCAGCTCCAGCAGAGAGTGGACGATCTTGTCACACTCCTCCTTGCTGTATTTCAGCAGGGTGGGCACCACGCAGATATTCTGGGCCACCGTCATATTGGGAAACAGGCCGATCTGCTGGATCACATAGCCGATGTGGCGGCGCAGCTCCACCTTATCCTTGGCGGTGATGTCCTCCTCGTTGAGGTAGATCTTGCCCGCCGAGGGCTCGATGAGGCGGTTGATCATCTTCAGCGTGGTGGTCTTACCGCAGCCGGACGGCCCGATCAGGACAGCCATCTGGCCCTCCTGGATCTCGAAGGACAGGTCGTCCAGAATCTTCTGGCTGCCGTAGGACAGCGATACGTGTTCAAAACGAAGCAATAGGGCACCTCCTTAAAACGTCGCGTTGACAGGCCCGGACGCCGGTATTCCGGCCCGCGTGGGCGGGTCAACCTGTGGTTCGGTCGAAAGTGTACAAATACAGTATAGCAAAATGTTGTAATTTAGTCAAATAAACAAGCTGTAAATTCAAAGCAGGGATGCCCTTTTGGAAACCTTAAAAAATTTTCAAAAAAACTTAATAAAGTTTGTGGCAGAACCTTAACATTTCTCTGATACACTGGGAACACAAAGAGAGAAGGAGGGAGCCCATATGGCGTGGATGGCATATTTGTGGATGGGAGCGGCGGCTCTGGTAGGAGCGGGCATGACCCTGTGGGGCGGCTATTATCTGGTGACCGCCCTCATGTCCTGGCGCAAGCCTATGGACTATGGCCGGCACCCGGCCAGCACCCGCTTTGCAATTCTGGTGGCCGCCCGGAATGAGGAACTGGTGATCGGAAATCTGATCAACAGCCTGCTGGCCCAGGATTATCCTCGGGAGCTGTACGACATCTGGGTCATCCCCAACAACTGTACCGACCACACCGCCCAGGCCGCCCGGGATTTCGGGGCCAATGTCATGGAGTGCACCGTCCCTGTGAAGTGCAAGGGAGATGTGATGCGCTTTGCCTACCGGCAGCTGCGGGACAAGGGGTACGACGCCTTCTGCGTCTTTGACGCGGATAACGTGGCCGATCCCCGGTTCCTGCGGGAGATGAACAACGCCTACCGGGCGGGAGCCCGGGCGGCCCAGGGCTACCGGGACAGCAAGAACCCCTTTGACAGCGCCATCTCCGGCTGCTACTCCATCTACTATTGGATGATGGACCGGTTCCACAACCAGGGCAAGGCAGGGCTGGGCATGTCGGCTATGCTGGGAGGCACCGGATTCATGGTGTCCGCCGCCGCCTTTGACAAGATGGGCGGCTGGTGCACCCAGAGCATCAGCGAGGACCTGGAGATGTCCGCCCAGTGTGCCCTGGCCGGGGTGCCCATCGCCTGGGTACCCAAGGCGGTGACCTATGACGAGCAGCCCCTCACCTTCCGGGAGTCCATCAAGCAGCGCCGTCGCTGGACCAGCGGCACCCTCCAGATCGCGGGGGAGTGGCTGCCGGTGCTGGGCCGGAGCCTGGCGGAGCGCCCCGCCGTCCAGCCTCTGGACATGGGGGCTACCATGCTGATCCCCGCCTATCAGGCGGCCGCTCTGGTGAGTATGGCGGTGACCGCTCTGGCGGCCGGTTTCGTCCATCCGGGGCACTTCTCCCTGCTGCTGTGTCTGGGGTACATCGCGGGTAATCTGCTGATTACCGTACTGGGAGCCACTTTGTCGGCGGTGCTGGTGATTACGGTGGAGAACAAGTGTGACCGGCGGCTGCTGCCCGCCCTGGCAGTGTACTGGTTCTTCCTGCTCAGCTGGGTGGTCCTCACGGTGGGCTGTATCTTTAAAAAGACCACTGTATGGGAAGAGATCCGCCACACCAGAAATGTGTCCATGCCCAAGGGCGGAAAGATGAAGCGCAGCAATCAGGTCCTGGCTCCCTGAAGCAAATCCGCTGGGTACCGTGGGAAACAGAGCTTGTGCATATAAAAAATCAGGAGCCCGAGGCGATTGCCTCGGGCTCCTGATGCTTTAAGCCTCGGAGAACTGGCTCTTGTCCGCGCCGCACAGGGGGCACACCCAGTCCTCGGGCACGTCCTCCCACTTGGTGCCGGGGGCCACACCGTTATCGGGGTCGCCGGCGGCCTCGTCGTAGATATAGCCGCACAGATCACAGACGTATTTCTTCATGTTACGATACCTGCTTTCATTCAAATTATATCGGGGGCGGTCCACAGGGCGGCCGCGCCCGCCAAACAGCCATGGGCCGGTTTGGGCAGATCAATCAGGTCAGCGGCTCGAAGTCGCTGGCGGGACGGCGGCAGATGGGGCAGGTGAAATCCTCGGGCAGGGTGTCGGACTCGTACACAAAGCCGCAGATTTTGCACACAAAGCCGCGGGGCTTGGCCGGGGCGGGTTCCTCCGCCTCGGGCTCCACCGCCTCACCCTTGACCGAGGCGGCCAGCATCTTGGCCAGGGCCTCCAGCTCCTGGTCCTGACCGGGGGCCAGGGTGGACTTGAGGGTGACGGGGGCCTCCAGAATCTCCATATCCTTCATGCCGCCCAGGATCTCGCTCATGAGCTTGCCGCTGGCGGGGGCCCAGGAGCCGTTCTGGATCAGGGCCACCTTCCGGTTTTTCAGGGCGTGGTGGGCGATGTCGTGGAGCAGGTTCTCCATGGAGACGAAGATGCCGTTGTTGTAGGTGGTGGAGGCGAAGACGATGTGGCTGTACTTGAAGGCGTCGGACAGCACATAGGAGTAGTGGGTGACCGACACGTCGTACATCTCCACGGGGACCCCCAGCTCTGCCAGGCGGCAGGCCAGAATATTGGCCGCCGTCTCGGTGCCGCCGTAGACGGAGGCGAAGGCGATGAGCACGCCCTGCACCTCGGGCTCATAGGCGGCCCACTTGGCGTACTTGTCCAGAATATAGCCCAGATCCTTGCGCCACACGGGGCCGTGGAGGGGGCAGATCATCTGGATGTCCAGTCCGGCGGCCTTCTTCAGCAGGGCCTGGACCTGGGGGCCGTACTTGCCCACGATGTTGGTGTAGTACCGGCGGGCCTCGTCCAGCCAGTCCCGGTCAAAGTTCACCTCGTCGGCGAACAGCACTCCGTTCAGAGCACCGAAGGTGCCGAAGGCGTCGGCGGAGAACAGGATCTTGTCGGTGGAGTCGTAGCTCACCATCACCTCGGGCCAGTGGACCATGGGGGCGTTCACAAAGGTGAAGGTGTGCCTGCCGGTGGTGATGGTGTCCCCCTCGTTCACCAGCTTGGCCCCCTTGGGGTCGGTGGAGTGGAACTGGCGGATCATGTTCAGGGACTTGCCGTTGCAGACAATGGTGGCTTCCGGGTGGCGGATCATCAGATCCCCCAGGGTGGCGGCGTGGTCTGGCTCCATGTGGTGGACGAACACATAGTCCAGCTTCCGCCCGTTCAGGGCGTACTCCAGATTCTCAAAGAACTGGGTCTGCACCGCCCGGTCCACCGTGTCAAAGAGAACCGTCTTCTCGTCCAGCAGCAGGTAGGAGTTGAAGGACATGCCCCGGGGGACGGGGTGGGCGCTCTCAAACAGGGGGTGCTGGCGGTCGTTGCCGCCGATCCAGAGCAGGTCGTCGGTGACCTTTCGGACACAGTACATATCAAAAACCTCTTTTCTAAGTAGGTTAGGGTTACCACACACATCATAGCATAGTCTGCACGAAATTGGTAGTAAAAAAACCGAATTCGGATGAATGCCCAAAAAAGAAAAAGCGTTTCCGGCGTTTTGGGACAAAACAGAAGGAGAGAAGAAACTGCTGAAAATACGGTGGACGGGGGAAAACGGGCAATTGAACCGGAGAACGTCCCATGTAACCTTTTGTTGCGGAGGTTGTAACGGCGGCGCGGTGGAGAAATGGAAGGGGTTATGCTACAATAGGGCCATCAAGCGAAAGGGAGAAGACGTATGGAATTATCGGAAAAGATCCTGACGCTCCGCCGGGCACGGGGACTGTCTCAGGAGGCTTTGGCGGAGCAGCTCCAGGTATCCCGGCAGGCCGTCTCCCGTTGGGAGAATGGGACAGCCCTGCCCGACGCCTCCAACATCTTACAGCTCAGCAAACTCTTCGGGGTGAGCGCGGACTACCTGCTCAACAATGACTGGGAGGAAAACACGTCGATGCCCGAGACAGAGCGCCCAGCCTGGGAAAAGGCTCCGATTCCGGAAAAGACAAGGCCCTGTCGCTGGAGCGGGACCCGCATTGCCGGAATCTGTATGGCGGCGATCGGTTTCTGTACAAACCTGGTCATCTACATTTCCTCCCGGATGGTAGAGGTGGTTGTTCCCTACACCACAGTGGATGCGGACGGAACCAAATGGTATCACTGGGATGGGGCCGTGAGGGGGCACAGCTACCAGTATTTTATACAGGAGTATGACCTGGAGCTGCTGGCAGGTGTTGGATGGTGCCTGCTGGTTGTGGGTCTGGCCGCTGTGATCTGGGGCCAAGGTGGGGTACGGGCAATGTTTTGCCGGTGGCAAAGGTGGATAGAAGAGGAATAACGTAAGGACGGAGGTCCGATTGGGCTTCCGTCCTTGTGTTTTTATGAAGTTTAGAAGTTACCGGAAATATACCAGGGGGTCCTCCGGCGCCTCCGCCTTCTCCACCTGGTCGGCGTAGAGGACCACGCCCTCGCCCTCGTAGACGTTGGCGTGCTCCCACTGGATGGCGGCGTGGACGGTGACCCACTCCCCCTTGCGCAGGGAGCGGGCGCGGTCGTACTTGCACAGAAATCCGAAGAACCGGATGTCCTCCACACAGCAGGTCATGGCGTTGCGGCCGGGGATGAAGGTCCCCTTGGGCAGTTTTAGGCTGGTCATGGCCTGGGCCTTGAAGGTGATGGTCTTGCCTACATACCGGTCCGGGTGGTCCTGGATGTCCAGATACCAGATGCCGTAGTCGTCGTCCTCCAGGTCAATGTGATCGGCATCCAGAGAGTAAGGGAGGATGTCCTCCACCTCCAGCTCCTCGCCCCGCTCGTCCTCAAAGACCACCTCGCACATGCGGTTGGCCGCCCGAATGGAGCGCTTCCAGCCCGCCAGAGGCATGTCGGGGGTGCAGCGGTTAAAGAGGACCATGTCCGCCTCGGTGACCATGTCGATGATCATGGACTGCATGTTGTTCCGGTACATCTCAAAGGTGGTACCGTCGATCACGTCGATGGCCTGATAGAGTCCCCAGGTCTTGGGCAGCTTCAGGTCCCGCAGGATCTGGATGGGCCACATGCCGTTATACTCCATCAGCACCCGCTCGGGCTGATAGCGGCGGTCCACCTCCTCCAGAAAGGCGGTGGTGATCTGGTCCTGGGACTCAATGGGCACGACCCGGCAGTTCTGCTTGGACAGCTTCTCCTGGTCGTACTCCTCCTCGCCGTCCTCGCACATCAGAAGCACGGTGCGCTCTCCGTCGTTGAAGTAGTCCATGCCCAGGGTGTCGGTGAGCAGGGTGGTCTTGCCGCTGTCCAGGAAGCCGGTGATGAGATAGAGGGGGATGCGGGAATCAGGCATACTTGTTTCCCTCCATTACGCCAGCAGGAACAGCTTCTCCAGCTGGTCCTCTTTCAGATCGGAGCCGATGACGCACAGCCGGCCGGTGTAGTCGGCCGCGCCCTCCCGGATCTGGAACTCCTCGGGCACCAGGTCGAAGTGAAGCCAGGTCTGGCCGTCCTCGCAGGGCACCATGCCCTTGGCCCGGAGGATGTAGCCGTAATCCTGGCCCATGGCCAGGGAGGACAGGATGTCCTGGAGCTCCTCCCGGCTGTACTTGCGGGGGGTCTCCCGGCCCCAGGAGGTGAAAATCTCGTCGGCGTCGTGGCCGTCGTGGTGGTGATGGTGGTGGTCATGGCCGCAGGCACAGCAGGCGTCGCACTCGTCCCCATGGTCATGGTGATGTTCGTGCTCATGGTCATGCTCGTGATGGTGCTCATGCTCCTCGTGGTCGTGATGATGCTCGTGCTCGTGGTCATGGTCGTGGTGATGATGGTGGTGCTCGTGCTCGTCCTCGTCCTCATCGCTGTGAGTGCGGCCGATCTCCTCCATGAGCTCCTCGGCCAGGGAGTGGCCGCCCTCCATGGCGGAGACGATCTGGGCCCCGGTGAGCTGGTCCCAGGGGGTGGTGAGGATGGCGGCCTTGGCGTTCTTGGCGCGCAGCAGATTGACGGCGGCGTTCAGCTTGCCCTCGTCCATGCTCTGGGTGCGGGAGAGGAGGATGGCGGAGGCGTGCTCCACCTGGTTGTTGAAGAACTCGCCGAAGTTCTTCATGTAGATGCGGGCCTTGGTGGCGTCCACCACGGTGACGAAGCTGTGGAGCTGAAGCTCCGGGGACTCCTTTTGCACCCGCTCCACAGCGGCGATCACGTCGGACAGTTTTCCTACGCCGGAGGGCTCGATGATGATGCGGTCGGGGGAGTAGTCCTCCAGCACCTTCTTCAGGGCGGCGCCGAAGTCGCCCACCAGGGAGCAGCAGATGCAGCCGGAGTTCATCTCGGTGATCTCCACCCCGGCGTCCTTCAAAAAGCCGCCGTCAATGCCGATCTCGCCGAACTCGTTCTCGATGAGCACGTTTTTCTGTCCCTGGAAGGCCTCGCTGAGGAGCTTCTTGATGAGGGTGGTCTTGCCGGCTCCCAGGAAGCCGGAGATGATGTCAATTTGGGTCATGGTATTGTCATATCCTTTCCAAAGATAAAAATAAACGGGATTTTGGCCTTCCCCCTTCCAGGGGGAAGGTGGCACGGCCAAAGGCCGTGACGGATGAGGGTGAGACAGTTCCACAAATCAAGTCCTCCTCATCCGCCCCCTGCGGGGGCACCTTCTCCCCAGCGGGGGGAAGGCTTGGCGTATGGTCAGTTCCAGATCAGGTGGGTGGCCTCCATGAGGGCGCACAGCAGGCCCGCGGCGGTCTCCCGGGTGCCGGCGTCGCCGGGCTGCTGATCCCCCACCAGGGCCCCCAGCTCGTCCAGGTTTCGGGCGGAGGTCTGGGCCCAGTCGGAGAAGTAGTAGTAGTTTCCCCAGTCCCCGGCGGACAGATTCTCCTGGGCGAGTTCATAGCCGTCCAGACTGGCCCATGCGGCCACCGAGGAGAGGACGGTGACCATCTCCTCGTATGTAATGGTGTCCTCCGGGCGGAAGGCGGAGCCGTCGCCGGCGAAGAAGCCCTTGGTGGCCATGGCGTTCACCCCGTCGGCATACCAGGCATCCTCCGCCACATCGGAGAAGTAGTTCTGCTCCGGAACCCGCAGGTCCAGGGCCGAGGCCACCATGGAGGCAAACTCTGCCCGGGTGATGGTCTCCTCCGGGTGGAAGGTGCCGTCCTCATAGCCGCTCACCAGCCCGTACACCGCCAGGGTGTTGATGGCGTCAGCGAAAGGGGAGTTGGATACGTCGGAGAACATGCGGCTCTCAAAAGCCAGCCCCAGCTCCTCCGCCAGAGCGGCGGGAGTTACCTCGGTCCAGGTGGAGCCGCCGCTGCCCCGATACAGCTTGGCCGAGGGGGGCAGGGCCTCCAGCAGCTCGGTGAAGGCATCCCGGTTGTCCGCGTGGCGGGCGGTGCTCTCGTCGATGTAGAAGGTGAAGCCCGCCAATTCCAGCTTCAGGGAGCCGTTGGCGATGGAGGGTTCGTTGGAGCGCAGAAGCAGGGCGGCGGCCTCGGTGTTCCCCTGGGAGATGAGCAGAGTGGGGAGGACCCCCACCGTGTCGTTGGTGGCTCCGTCGGGGGCGTAGAAACGGTAGGTGGTGATTTTCAGGCAGTCCCCGTCAAAGAGCTCGGCGATGGTGCCGTTGGAGGAGTCCTCATCCAGCACCGTCTGAGCCACACCCTTGCCGTAGGTGCGCTGGCCGATGGAGATGCCGATGTGGTGGGCCCGGACAGCGGCGGCGAACATCTCCGCTCCGCTGGCGCTCCATGGGCTGGTGAGGACCACCACGGGCACATCGGTGAGGTCGGGGGCGTCGGGCCGGATGCCCCGGTAGTAGGCCAGACCGTCCCGGTCCATCATGTAGACCATGACCCCGTCCTCAAACCAGCCCAGAGAGAGGGTCACAGCCGTGTCAGTTCCCCCCGGATTGGAGCGCAGGTCCACCACCCAGAGGTTGGCGCTGTCCCCCATCTCCTCCAGGGCCTCCCGCACCGTGTCGGAGGTGGAGGCGCCGAAACTGTCACAGGCGATGTAGCCCACATCCCCGTCCACCAGGTCATAGGTGACAATGGGAATGGTGACCGCCTTGCGCTCCAGGGTGAAGTCCTTCTCCTCCCCGGTGCTGTGGAGGCGGACGGTGAGGGTGACGGAGGTACCCACCTCCCCGCGGATCAGGGTGGAGGGGTCCATGCCGGAAGTGAGGGTGACGCCGTCCACCGCCAGGATGCGGTCCCCGGCGGACAGCCCGGCCTCCTGGGCGGGGGAGTTGTCCAGGATGGAGAGAATCTGGACTCCGTCGTCCACGGCGTTCTGGATGGACACGCCGATGCCCACCACCGTCTCACCGTCCACCTGGTTCAGGAATGCCTGGTACTCCTCCGCAGACATGTATACAGTGTAGGGATCGTTCAGAGCCTCCAGAATGGCCTCGGTGGAGTCCAGATTCAAAATCTCCTGGGGAATCTCATCCACATAGTAGGTTTCCAGCAGCATGCGGGTATCCTCCGTCTCCAGGGCGGAGGCGGGGAGGGCACAAAGGCTGAGGGTCAGGGCGGTGGACAGCAGGCCGGGAAGAATGCGATGTTTCATGGAAGTCTCCTTTTTGGGATAAGCCGCGCGCCGGATGCCACAGGCATCCGGCGCAGAACGTATGATTACAGCTTCGAGGTGCGGTAGGTCATCTCCTCACGCTTGGGGCCGGAGGAGACCATGGTGATGGGACATTGGATGTGCTGCTCCAGGAAGTCCACGTAGTCCTTGGCCTGCTGAGGCAGGGCGTCGTAGTCCTTGCAGCCGCGGATGTCACACTTCCACCCGGGCAGGGTGGTAAAGACAGGCTTGGCCCGCATCAGGCGGGGAGTGACGGGGAACTGATCGGTGACCTCCCCGTCGATCTCATAGCCGGTGCACACCTTGATCTCGTCCAGATAGCCCAGCACGTCCAGACAGGTGAGGGCTACCTGGGTGGCGCCCTGAACCATGCAGCCGTACTTGGTGGCCACGGCGTCGAACCAGCCCACCCGGCGGGGACGTCCGGTGGTGGCGCCGAACTCGCCCTTGTCGCCGCCCCGGCGGCGCAGTTCGTCGCCCTCCGCGCCCAGCAGCTCGCTGACGAAGGGCTCGGTGTTGGAGCCAACGGAGGAGGAGTAGGCCTTGGTGACGCAGATCACGTCTTCAATGGCAGTGGGGGGCACCGCCGCGCCCACGCAGCCGAAGCCGGCCAGGGTGTGGGAGGAGGTGGTCATGGGGAAGATGCCCAGGTCCGGGTCCTTCATGGAGCCCAGCTGGCCCTCCAGCAGGACGGTCTTGCCCTCCTTCAGGGCCTTGTGGACAAAGCCCACCGCGTCCCCAACATAGGGGCGGATCTCCTCCCGCAGGGCGAGGAGCTGCTCCATGAGCTCGTCCACGCTCAGGGCGGGCTTGTGGTACAGATGCTCAAAGAGCACGTTCTTGATGGACAGGGCGGCCTCCAGACGCTCCCGCAGCCGGTCCTCATAGAAGAGGTCGCACACCTGAATACCGATCTTGGCGTACTTGTCCGAGTAGAAGGGGGCGATGCCGCTCTTGGTGGAGCCGAAGGCCTTGCCTCCCAGGCGCTCCTCCTCATAGGTGTCCTGGAGCACGTGGTAGGGCATGAGAATCTGGGCCCGCTCGGAGATGATCAGGTTGGGGGCGGGCACTCCCTGATCGGTGAGGGAGTGGAGCTCGTCCACCAGCTTACGGATGTCCAGCGCCAAGCCGTTGCCGATGATGTTGGTGACATGGGGGTAAAACACGCCGGAAGGGAGCGTATGCAGGGCGAAGCGGCCCTGATCGTTGATGATGGTGTGGCCGGCGTTGGCGCCGCCCTGATAGCGGATGACCACGTCGGAGGTCTCCGCCAGCATATCAGTGATCTTGCCCTTGCCCTCGTCGCCCCAGTTGGCGCCTACGATCGCTTTTACCATAATGTGTTACCTCCGGAGACCGGGATTCGCAACCGCCTGGGCGGATTTGCCTTATCCGGTTTCCAACACAGCTCTTTTATTATACTTCCTTTTTTCGTCCCGCGCAACTGTTTTTCTGGAAAGAAACGCAGGGAAAAGAACTTTTTGCGGCGCTTCGTCCCGCCGTCTCTTTCCGTTTTCTTTCTGTGGATGCGGAGCGGCGAAATCCCCCGCAAAAAATGCTTGACTTGGAGCGCACTCCAGGGAGTAGCATAGTACCAGAAAGCAAGAGAGACCGGAGGGGGAGTATGCCGCCGCCTCCGGGAGGTCGGCGCGTGATGCGCCGTGAGATAGAAAGGGGTAATACCAATGATCTACAAAAAGTTTCAGGATTTGGAGCTGTCCGCCCTGGGTATGGGCTGCATGCGCCTGCCCGTTGTTGACGGGGACGACGCCAAGGTGGACGAGGCGGCTACCTTCCAGATGGTGGACGAGGCCATGGCCGGCGGTGTGAACTACTACGACACCGCCTGGGGCTATCACAACGGCAACTCTGAGCTGGCGCTGGGCAAGGCCCTGGCCCGGTATCCCCGGGAGAAATTCTACATTGCCGACAAGTTCCCCGGCTATGACCTGGCCAACATGCCCAAGGTGAAGGAGATCTTCGAGGAGCAGCTCAAGAAGTGCCAGGTGGACCACTTCGACTTCTATCTGTTCCACAATGTGTGTGAGATGAACATTGATGCCTACCTGGACCCCAAGTACGGCATCTATGACTATCTGATGGAGCAGAAGAAAAACGGCCGCATCCGCCACTTGGGCTTTTCCTGCCACGGGGCGATGCCGGTGCTCAAGCGGTTCCTGGAGGCCTACGGCAAGGACATGGAGTTCTGCCAGCTGCAGCTCAACTACATCGACTGGACTTTCCAGGGCGGCAAGGAGAAGGTGGATCTGCTGAACGAGTACCGCATCCCTGTTTGGGTGATGGAGCCCCTGCGGGGCGGCCGCCTGGCCCGTCTCAGCGAGGAGGAGGCCGCGCCCCTGAAGACCATGCGCCCCGATGAGATCATCCCTGCCTGGGCCTTCCGCTTCCTCCAGTCCATCCCCAGCGTGACCATGGTTCTCTCCGGCATGTCCGACCTGGAGCAGATGAAGGCCAACATCGCCACCTTCCAAACCGAGGCCCCTCTCAATGAGAAAGAGATGGACGGCCTGATGGAAGTGGCCGGCGGCATGGTGAGCCAGACCGCTCTGCCCTGCACCGCCTGCCACTACTGTGTCAGCCACTGCCCCAAGGGGCTGAACATCCCCGAGCTGCTGGCGCTCTATAACGAGCACTCCTTCACCGGCGGCGGCTTCCTGGCCCCCATGGCCCTGTCCGCCATCCCCCAGGACAAGTGGCCCAGCGCCTGCATCGGCTGCCGCAGCTGCGAGAAGGTCTGCCCCCAGCAGCTGAAAATCTCCGAGGCCATGGCCGATTTTACCGCCAAACTGGGCGGCTGAGGAAATGAATCATTGCGCCGCGGCGCGAGACAAATTTACGCCGGCTCTCGTGTTCAGAGAGCCGGCGTAAATCGTGCCTGCCAGCAGGGACTGTAGAGTCCGGCGCAGCAGCATGTTGCTGCTGGGTGCCTTAAACGGACTTCTAATGGATGCGTTTTACCAGTTTTATAAGCTCCACTTGTATGATGGAGAGTAGGGACAATCCAGCCACTATGAGCCACTGCCAGCCGTCCAGCGGAGTAAGTTGAAATGCGTCTCTGAGAGCAGGAATAAACAAAATACAAGACATCAGGGCGGCAGAGGCAGCAAAAGAAAGAATCAGCCAGGGGTTAAAACCCTCGGCCCGCACCCATATAGGCTCTGTATTCGAGCGCTGGTTAAAGGCGCGCAGCATCTGGGAGAGGGCAAGCACACAGAAGGCCATGGTCTGCCCAACAGCATGGCCGCCAAAGTCTGCGCCGATCCAGTATGCACAGGTCGTCATGGCAGCCACAAAGATGCCCTGTGTAACAACGCGGCGGATCAAGTCCTGTTCAAACAGGGTCCCAGATTTCACCGGCGGATGCTTCATAATGTTTTTGCTGGCCGGGTCGACGCCTAAAGCCAAGGCGGGCAGGGTGGCGGTGGCAAGGTTTACCCAAAGAATGTGAACTGCCAGCAGAGGGGCCTCCCAATTGAACACGGTGGCAAGGAACAGCGTTAAAATCTCTGCGATATTGCCGACCAGAAGGAACTGGATGACCTTCTGGATATTCCGGTAAACGCGTCGGCCCTCCTTAATGGCATAGGCGATGGTCGTGAAGCTGTCGTCCAGCAGAATCATATCGGCGGCATCTTTTGCCACGTCGGTTCCGGTGACGCCCATGGCGACGCCGATGTCCGCCGCTTTCAGTGCGGGGGAGTCGTTTACGCCGTCGCCAGTCATGGCGGTGATTTCTCCTGTGCGTTTCAGACTCTGGATGATCCGGAGCTTATCCGCGGGCGAGACGCGGGCGAAAACCGTAGCGGTGTGTACGGCTCTGTCAAGTGCGCCGTCCGTCATATGATCCAGCTCATCGCCGGAGATGACGGTATCGCCTTCCTGATAGATCCCCAGCTCCTTTGCGATGGCAAGGGCTGTGACCTTGTGGTCGCCGGTGATCATAATGGTGCGGATGCCGGCCTGGCGGCAAGTGCGCACGGATTCCGCCACCTCCCGCCGCGGCGGGTCTAGCATACCTGCGACGCCAAGAAAGGTCAGGTCAAATTCCACGTTTTCACCGTCGTTCTCTGGAAGCGCGGGCAGGGCGCGCATGGCAAATCCCAGTACCCGCAGTGCGCATTCAGACATGGAGAGGCAGAGGGCGGTGATATTTGCTTTGTCGGTTTCAGTAATGGGGCGCACTCCGCTGGAGGTCAAAATGTGGGTGCATAGGGGCAGCATTTCGTCCACAGCGCCCTTTGTGTAAGCGGTCCAGCGGCCGTCGATCTGATGTACCGTTGTCATTCGCTTTCTGTCGGAGTCAAAGGGCTGTTCGAATGCACGGGGATATTGATTCTCCAGGCCTTCATGGTCGATGCCGAAAGACTGCGCCATATAGATCAGCGCCCCCTCTGTAGGGTCGCCGATGATTTCGCCCTTGCGGTCCGGGTCAAGACTTGCATCGTTACAGAGCGCTGCGGCGTAGACCAGTTCTCTGTATACCTCAGGATGCTGATGGGCGGCAGAGTCAACCGGCGTGGTTTTCCCGGCTTCAAAATCACCGTTGACCGCAATATGGGTTACAGTCATTTTGTTCAGGGTGAGTGTGCCGGTTTTGTCGGAACAGATAACGGTGGCGCTGCCCAGGGTTTCTACGGCGGGCAGCTTACGGATCAGTGCGTTTTTCTTTGCCATACGCTGTACGCCCAGAGCCATTACGATGGTAGCGGTTGCGGGCAATCCCTCTGGAATAATGGAGATGGCCAGTGAGATTGCAACAAGGAACTGAGGGATCAGAGGTTGCTGATACCATGCGCCAATGGCAAAAATCAGAACACAGACAATAAGACCAACTACGGTGAGCGTTTTGCCGACAGCATTCAGCTTCTGCTTGAGCGGTGTGTCTGTGTCGTCCTGTCCGTCCAGCATTCCGGCAATGTTTCCTACTTCTGTGTTCATACCGGTGGCGATCACAACGCCCGCTGCGCGTCCATAGGTTATAATAGAGGAGGTATAGGCCATGTTGCTGTGGTCGCCGAGAGGGCAGTCCTCCGGCAGAATGTCCTCCGCTTCCTTTTCGGACGGGACAGATTCACCGGTCAGAGAGGCCTCCTGTATCTTTAAATTCGCAGATTCGATCAATCTTAAGTCGGCTGGAACTATGTCTCCGTCACTCAGCAGAACAACGTCGCCGATCACTAATTCACTGGCAGGGATGAGGCTCTCTTCCCCCTGACGCAGCACACGGGCTGTGGGGGCGCTCATACGGCGCAGAGCTTCCAGCGACGATTGCGCTTTACTTTCCTGCACAATGCCGATGATTGCGTTGACAATTACGATGATAAAAATGACTGCCGCCTCTGTCCACTCCTGCAAGACGGCGGAAAATGTCGCCGCACCGATCAGAATGAGCACCATTGAATCAAAAATCTGTGCCTTCAGCATCTGCAGAATGGTTTTTGACGGTTTGGAGCGCAGCTCGTTGCTCCCATTTTTTCTAAGTCGTTCAGCCGCCTCGGCATCGCTTAGCCCCTCCTCAGAGGTGCGCAGGGTTTGATAGACTTCTGTGAGCGGTTGCGTGTGTCAAGGCTTCTGTTTGTGGTGATCCATATTGGATAAACCACTCCTTTCTAATCAATGTTGATATATTTCTGACCGCCTTTCAGCGGGTGGCCAGCAAAAAGAAATGCAAAAAGGCATAGCCTGCCATCTAAGTAGTTAGACGCAGGTTATGCCTGATATGAAAAACATATTTTGTTTTCTATAAGGGTTGCTTCGGTCAGCGTCGCTGTCGTCGGCGTTGTCCATAATGTTTTGTTGGTTCCTTTCCTTGGCTGCATGTGGGCACGATTATACGGAAGGTTGGGCTTCCTGTCAAGGAGAGAAGCAAAAGATTTATGTGATCTTTATGACTTGTGCTAGGCCTTGTTTGAAAATTGGAAATGTGCCCGACGGCGAGGGATTTTTTTGCCAGACAAGGCGATTTGACGCGGCAATACCTTGTGTATTGCAAGGAAAATCAACGCAGTATGGCGGAAAAAGGACCGCCGTTTGGGCATATTGACATTTTTCAAACATGGCCTAAGAAACGGCGGGTAAGCGCCAGCCAAATTTCTGTGCATGGCTGCTCCGGCATGCGGCTTAATGCTGGGTGGGATGCTTCACCGTCCTCCGATACACCCAAAACGCCGCCCCGGCGGTAATGACCTCGGTGATCCAGAAGGCGTGCCACACTCCGTTTGGTCCCATCGCCCGGCACAGGAGGAAGGCGGCGGGGAGGATGACCACCACATACCGGCACAGGGAGATGACCAGGGACTGACTGCCCCTGCCCAGCCCCTCCAGGGCTCCGGAGGAGGTGACGGACACGGCGGAGATGAGAAAGCCCCCGCAGATGATCCGCAGGGCGGCGCCGCCGGCCTGAACGGTGGCGGACTGGTCGGTGAACAGGGACATGAGGGGCTCCGCCCACAGCAGGCACACCGCCGTGCCCAGGGCCATGATGATCCCGCTGGCGCACAGGGTGGCGTTGTACAGCTGCCGGACCCGTCCGTGCTCCCCCGCCCCGTAGTTATAGCCGATGAGCGGGCGCAGCCCCTGGACGACGCCGCTGGCCGGGAGGTAGAGGAAGGTCTGAAGCTTGTAATAGATGCCCAAAATGGTTACATAGCTCTGGGAGTAGACCGAGAGCAGGCCGTTGAGCACTGAGATCAGCAGGGAGGGGAGGGCCAGATTCAAAATGGCGGGCACCCCCACCGCGTAGAGCCTTCGGATCAGCGGTCCGTCCGGCTTCAGACAGCTCCGGCGCAGGCGCACCGGAATGGAAAAGAGCCGGTAGGCGGCCAGATAGACCGCCAGGGTGAGCACCTGGCCGATGCCGGTGGCCAGTGCGGCCCCCGAGATGCCCAGTTCCGGGAAGGGGCCGGGGCCGAAGATGAGCAGAGGGTCCAGGATGATGTTGGCGATGCATCCGGCCAGAAGGGCGGCCATGGTGATTTTCATACGGCCCACCGCCTGGAAGAGCTTCTCAAACGAGAGCCCCAGCATGATGATCACCGAGAAAGAGAAGGCGATGCCGGAGTATTGAAGACCCATCTGGATGACTGCCGAGTCAGAGGTGAACCGGGCCAGAAAGGAGGGCATAATAGCGATGCAGGCCGCAGTGAGGACCAGCCCGTGAAGGGCGGACAGCGCAATTCCCTGGGCGGCCGCGGCGTCCGCCCGGCGGCGGTCTCCGGCCCCCAGTCCGATGGCGATGACCGCGTTGATGCCCACGCCGAAGCCGATGGCCACGGCATTGATGAAGTTTTGAACCGGGTACACCAGAGAGAGGGCAGTCATGGCCTCCTCGCTGATTTTGGCTACAAAGAAGCTGTCTACGATGTTATACAGGGAGTTGACCAGCATGGACAGCACCATGGGCAGGGCCATAGAGGCCAGGAGGGGGAGGATGGGCCGCTCCTTCATAAATGTCTCGCTCATTGCAGTTCTCCGTTCCGTGCAGAGGGGTTCCAGCCGCAAAAAAGCCGCACAGCTGTCCAATGGGACCGCTGTGCGGCGAAAAAGAGCAGGGGAGTCAGGGACGCCGAAACTGCTGGAAAAATCCACACAAAGTTTTTATAGCGGCATCATAGCACAGGTGAAATCCCCGTGTCAAGGGGCGAAAACTGCCTCCATCCCGGGGCGGACATAAATTTCAGAAAGAAAAAGGAAATTTCTCTTGCTTTTTGCGTCGGGTTGTGCTATGATGCTAGATGCGTTTACAGACGATCCTCCATGGAGAAAGAGGTGAAGATACAATGAAGGCAGGAATTCATCCCGATTATCAGCAGACCACCATCCGGTGCGCCTGCGGCAACGTGATTGAGACTGGTTCTACCAAGAAGGACATCCGCGTGGAGGTGTGCTCCAAGTGCCACCCCTTCTACACCGGTAAGCAGAAGATGGTGGATACCGGCGGACGTGTCAGCCGCTTCAATAAGAAGTTCGGTCTGGACAAGAAGTAAGATCGCACCAGAAAAAGCCGTACCGAGGTCTCGGTGCGGCTTTTTGTCTTGTTGGGCCCAATGGAGGTCCAACGGCGGCCTCCCGCATATAATAGTGTCTGATGAATAAACCGCAGAGCGGCCCATTCCCGCGGAACAGCCGTGCAATTCTTCTTGAAATTGTGAATAGTTGAACAGGAGGTATCTGTCATGCTCAAGCCCATCGATCCCAAGGCCATTGATCAGAACGTGTTTTCCCTCATCGGGGAGAAGTGGATGCTCATTACCGCCGGCACGGCGGAGCGGTGCAACACCATGACCGCCTCCTGGGGCGGCCTGGGGGTGATTTGGGGGGCTCCGTCGGCCACCTGCTACATCCGTCCCCAGCGGTACACCAAGGAGTTCGTGGACCGGGAGGAGTATTTTACCCTGGCCTTCTTCGGGGAGGAGTACCGGGACGCCCTCGCCCTGTGCGGCAGCAAGAGCGGCCGGGAGGTGGACAAGGTGAAGGAGTGCGGATTCACGGTGAAGACGGCCCGGTGCGGCGCCCCCTATTTTGAGGAGGCGGAGCTGGTGCTGGTGTGCCGCAAGCGCTTTGTCCAGCTCATGGACCCCGCCCGGCTCCCGGAGGATGTGAAGGAGCGCTGGTACCCCCAGAAGGACTACCATACCTTATATATTGGGGAGATTGTGGAGGCCTATCAGAAGTAAGAGCATCAGCGCGGATGCACAGCGCGCCGCCCCGGCGGACGGCGCGCCTGCGCATTGCGCAGGGAGAAAGGAGCGAGACGACATGAACCATCTCAGCCAGATTGCGGACAAGCTGTCCCAGTACGATCTGGACGCCATGCTGATTGTCGGCGAGCCCGGCGAGCGCTACGCCGTGGGCTTTCAGGGGGAGGGCTATGTCCTGGTGACCCGGGAGGGGAGCCGGTATTCCACCGACGGACGGTACATTGAGGCGGCCCAAAAGCAGGTGACCGGGGCGGAGGTGGTTCTCATCTCCCGGGAGCGGAGCCACCTGGCGCTGGCCAGGGATTTTCTGGAGGCCCGCGGCCTGAAGCGGGTGGGCTTTGAGAGCGCCTCGGTGAGCGTCGCCCAGCACCGGCGCTGGCAGGAGAGCTTTCCCAAGGGGTGCGAGCTGATCCCAGCCCAGGAGCTGCTGGACGGCCTGCGGGCCTCCAAGGACCGGGAGGAGCTCGCCGCCATGGTCCAGGCCCAGAAGATTACCGACGCGGCCTTTGGGGAGATTTTAAATTACATCCGCCCCGGTCTCACCGAACAGGAGGTGGCCGCCCGGCTGGTGTACGAGCTGCTGCGCCGGGGAGCCCGGAAGGTGTCCTTCGACCCCATCGTGGCCGCCGGGGCCAACGGCTCCATGCCCCACGCGGTGCCGGGGGAGACGGTGATCCAGAAAGGGATGTTCGTCACCATGGACTTCGGGTGTGTGTATGACGGCTACTGCTCCGACATGACCCGCACGGTGGCGGTGGGGCAGCCCACCCAGGAGATGGAGCGGGTCTATGAGACGGTGCTGGCGGCCCAGAAGGCGGGGATTGCCGCTGCCCGGGCGGGGATGCCGGGCCGGGAGCTGGACGCCGCCGCCCGGAAGGTGATTGAGGGGGCGGGCTATGGGGACTATTTTACCCACAGCTTCGGCCACTCCCTAGGGCTGGAGATCCACGAGTCCCCCAACGCCTCCCCCAGTGAGACCAGGCCGCTCCCCGTGGGGACGGTGATCTCCGCCGAGCCGGGGATCTACCTGCCCGGCCGCTTCGGCGTGCGCATCGAGGATGTGCTGGTGCTGGAGGAGGGCGGCTGCCGGGACATCGCCCAGTCCCCCAAAAATCTCATCGTGCTTTGATTTTCCGCATATTTTCCCAAACCCCCTTGTCAAACAGGGGAAAAAAGGGTAAAATGAATTAGTTCATTAAAACACAATGGAGGATGATTCCTATGGCAATGATTTCCGCCAGTGATTTCCGCAACGGCGTGACCTTCGAGATGGACGGCAAGGTCATGCAGGTCGTCGAGTTCCAGCACGTGAAGCCCGGCAAGGGCGCCGCCTTTGTCCGCACTAAGATGAAGGACATCATCAATGGCGGCGTGACCGAGACCTCCTTCAACCCCACCGCCAAGTTTGAGCAGGCCTATGTGGAGCGCAAGGACATGGAGTACAGCTACAACGACGGCGATCTGTACTACTTCATGGATATGGAGACCTACGACATGATCCCCATCAGCAAGGACATGCTGGGCGACGCCTTCCGCTTTGTGAAGGAGAACATGACCTGTAAGGTCATGTCCTACAAGGGCAGCGTCTTCGGCGTGGAGCCCCCCAACTTCGTGGAGCTGGAGGTCACCGAGACCGATCCCGGCTTCAAGGGCGACACCGCCACCAACGTGACCAAGCCCGCCACCCTGGAGACCGGCGCCGAGATCAAGGTGCCCCTGTTTATCAACCCCGGCGACAAGATCAAGATCGACACCCGTTCTGGCGAGTACCTGGAGCGCTGCAAAAATTAACTTAAACGATTCACAGGGAGTTTACCCGTCCATGAGGCTTCGCCTCAGAAAGGAGCGTAACCATGACCATTTCTGAAAAAGTTGCATACCTGAAGGGACTGGCCGAGGGCCTGAACCTGGATGTGGAGAAGTCCAAGGAGGGCAAGCTCATCTCCGTGATGATCGGCATCCTGGAGGAGGTCGGGCTGTCCATTGAGGACCTGGAGGAGAATGCCCTGGCTCTGGGCGAGGAGATCGACGTGCTCTCCGACGACCTGGCCGATGTGGAGTCCGTGGTCTTTGACGAGGATGAGGACGACGAGGACTACTTCGAGGTGGAGTGCCCCAACTGTGAGGAGCCCATCATCATCGACGACGAGGCCCTGGCCGCCGGCGAGGTCCAGTGCCCCAACTGCGAGACCCGCTTTGCCCTGGACTTGTCTGACGACGGGGACGAGGAGGAGACGGACGAGGACTGACCGTTTCCACCAGAAGCAAATGAAACAAGAGCCCGGCACAGCAATTCTGCTGTGCCGGGCTTTTTGCATCCTGGCTTCCGGTGGGTCGGGGAGCTTCGGTTTCCGTCATGCTCCGGCGGGCTCTGCGTTGGCGGACGACAGGGCAAAGCCGTTGATCTCCACCCCCGCGTCGGCGGGGACCAGCAGGTATTTGCGCCCGTCGATCTCCCGCAGCTCCACCAGATAGCTGCGCTCCGGGTCCACGGTGACGGCGGCGGCCTCCGTCTTGAACTCAAAGCGGCGGGGATCGATGAGGTTGGCGGGGTTCAGCACGCCTTCCCCCAGTAGTTCCCGGCACTCTTCCTGAAAGGCGGCGATGGGCTCCTCGCCCACCCCGCAGTCCCGGAGGATGGCGGACACGTCCTGGGCGGTGACCTCCAGGGGCTCCGGGTCCTTGGACTCCTTGTGCCGGGCCATCCGGTCCAGCAGCTGTTCGTGGATGGCCTGGACCACCTCCACCGTGCAGGCGTCCCCCAGCCCCTCCCGCAGGGCGGACTGGAAGGCCTCCTTCTGTTCGGCGGCGGACATGGGGGGCTCGGTGTGGAAAACGGCGTCGATGAACTCCTGGTGAATCTGGTCTGCCTTTTTGGAGTAGAACAGGGCGTTGTACAGGTTGGCGGCCCGGCCGTCAAAGGCGGGGAACAGGAAGCCCAGCTCCGGCGGGGCCACCACCTGGCCGGCCCGGCTGTGGAACTCGTTCTCCCCGGGGAAGTAGCCCAGCTCCACCTTGCTGTCCTTCACCGGGCAGACGCAGCAGACCAGATAGGAGAACACCGTGTCCGAGTCCTCCTGGAGCCGGTCGTCCTTTCCCCGGCGGGGCACGTCGTAGGCGTCGTGGGCCAGGAGAATCAGATAGTTCCCGTCCAGCTCCAGGGCGTCGATAATTTTGTGGTAGAAGGTCTCCCGGGCCTGGGCGTCCTTCAGCTGGGAGTCCCGCAGGGCGGAGAGGAGCTTGTGCTCCTGGCTGTCCGCCACCTGCTGGGTGGAAAAGACAATGTCGATGAGCTGCTTGCCCAGGGTGCCCGACAGGGTTTTCTTCAAAAATCCTAAGTACTGGGCGGACTCCTCCTCGGGCATGCGGCCCATGGATTCGTCCAGGTAGGAGACGATCTCCTGATTGCCGTTGACAAAGCAGCCGTAGATGCGGTGGATGGCGCTCTTGTCCGGGCGGAAGCGGCGCTTCAGCTCGCTCAATTCTTTTTGATTCATTCCAGGTCCTCCTTCGTAGGGTCACAGGGATTCTCCAAGCGGCAGACATGCCGTATGGAAACACGCGTTCTATTTTAGCGGATTTTTGGGGAAAAAGCAATCGAGAATGGTACGGCGGCGAAACATCCCAAATGAAAAACCGAGGCGGCACGTCAGAGTCGCCTCGGTGAAAAAACGAATGCTGATAAAATATCTGTGGGCGGAGGCTTATTCGCTCCACACCGCCTGGGCGTCGGCCGCGGCGGGGGCCAGCTGGTCCACCAGGGAGACCAGACGGTCCGCGGCGTTGTCCACCCCGGCCCCCTCCAGAGCGGCCAGCACGTCGCTTCGGGTCCCGGAGGCCCAGACGCGGTCCACGCTGGCGTTCAGGGCTGCCGGAGTCAGACCGGCGCTCCCGTCCGCCCCGGTGAGCACGTCGGCGGAGGCGTGGAGGGAGAGCTTGGTGCCGTAGGGCTCCAGGGCCTGGGCGGCCTGGGCCAGGAAGCTGGTGATGACCCCGTCCAGCGCCCCGGCGGGGTAGTTGTCCTCGCTCTGCCCCAGATTGCCCAGGGTGCCGTCCGCCTGGGTGGGGTAGCCGAAGTGGTCCAGCACGATCTCGTCAAAGCCCATCTGGGCCAGCTCGGTCATCAGGCCGATGAGGTAGCTCCGCACTGCCTCGTTGGAGGGGGTGGTCCAGTGGAGATCTCCGCTGTCCCGCCAGCGGTAGTCGCTGCTGGTGCGCAGAGTATAGTCCATGTTGGAGCCCAGGGCCTCGTCCCGGAAGCAGGATAGACGGGCCACGGTGTACACATCCCCCTTATTCCAGGCGGTGAGGGCGGCGTTCACCGTGCCGGAGTCCACGCCCTCCTGGAGGGCGGAGGCCAGGGCCTGCTGGGACTGCCAGCCCAGCGCCCCCTGGTCGTCCTTCATAGTGACCACCACGCCGTCCGCGCCGGCCTCCTGGGCCAGCTGGGCGGCGCTGCCGTCCAGCAGCGAGGACAGGGAGACGGAGAGAATGGAGGAGGCGTCCGCCTGGGGCTCCTCCGGCGGAGTGGTCTCCCCCTCCTGGGAGGAGTCGGGCAGGGCCGCCGGGTCGCCCTCAATTACCGTCACATTGCCGGGGTCCGGGGTCTGGGGCTCCGACTGCTGAGAGAAGGGCCAGTGGATGCGAAGCCCCTCGTCGGTGTAGGAGATGGACCCCTGTCCAAAAAACAACACGGCAACCAGTATGACCACTAAGACGGCCAGCACCAGGGCGATCCGCTTGAGCCAGTCGGTGACGGTGGTGCGGCCCCGGTAGGAGTGATAATCAAATTGGGATTTCTGAGAACGGCGCACGGACATATTCCTCCTTTTTGCGCAGCGCGGCGGGAGAGCCGCGGGAAGGGTCCCTGTTGAAACGGAAATTTGCCGCCCTAATTATAGCAACCTTTTTTTCACCTTGCAACCACTGGTTTCCAGAAGAGAGGGCCAAATTCTCGAAAAATTTGCTAAAAAGACACAAATAAGGCCCAATTCAGATGACCATGCCCCCGTCCACGGAGAGGACCTGTCCCGTGATGAAGCTGGCGGCGGGGGAGGCCAGGAAGAAGATGGCCTCGGCCACCTCCTCCGGCTGTCCGATGCGGCACAGAGGGGTCTCCTCCGCCAGGGCGTCCAGGTCCTCCTGGGCCAGGTGGGCGTTCATGTCGGTGGCGATGACCCCGGGGGCCACGCAGTTCACCCGGATGTGGGAGGGGCCCAGCTCCTTGGCCATAGCCCGGGTCAGGCCGATGATCCCCGCCTTGGAGGCGGAGTAGGCCGCCTCACAGGAGCCGCCAGTGAGCCCCCACATGGAGGAGACGGTGACAATGGCTCCCCGCTGCCGCCGGACGAAGCCGGGAACCGCCGCCTGAAACAGATGAAAGGCGCTGTCCAGGTTGACGGACATGACCTCCCGCCACTCCGGCGCGGACAGGTCGGTGAGGAGCATCTGCCGGGGGGCCACCCCGGCGCTGCACACCAGAGCGTCCAGGGGGCCAAGGAGCTCCTCCGCCTGCCGGACCAGGGCCTGGGCCTCCGGCCGCTGGGATATGTCCCCGGGGAGGGCGGCCGCCCGCACCCCCAGGGCCTTCAGCTCCCCTGCCAGAGCTTCCGCCTGTTCCCGGGAGCGGCGGTAGCCCACCGCTACATCCCAGCCGCCCTGGGCGAACCGCCAGGCGGCGGCGGCTCCGATTCCCCGGGAGCCCCCCGTGATGAGAACCACAGGCCGGGGCATGGTTAGTGTTTCCATCCAACCGCTCCTTTCATTCCAACCGGCATATAAAACCGTCCACATTGTACCTGCTTTTCCAGGAAAGCGCAACCCTGAGACGGAAAGTGCCGGACACATTTCCAAAAAGTTTACACAATCACCTTGCATTTTCCGGGAAGGGCCGTATAATAAGGAGCAATGAAATTGTGCGTGGGCCGGACTGGAACGGCCGGGCACGGAGAGACCGGGAGAATCACGATATGAAGCGCATGCTGTTTGTCTATAACCCTACGGCCGGGAAAGGAGCGGCGGCCGCCCATCTGTCCGGCGTGGTGGATCAATTTACCAAAGCCGGGTGGCTCACCACCGTCTATCCCACCCAGGACAAGAAGGACGCCACCCGGGTGGCCCGGGAGCTGGGGTCCTACTATGACCGGGTGGTGTGCTGCGGCGGGGACGGCACCCTCAGCGAGACGGCGGCCGGCCTGCTGGAGCTGAGCCGTCCGCCCCTGCTGGGCTATATCCCCTCCGGCTCCACCAACGACTGCGGCGCCACCCTGCGCATCCCCCGGGGCTATAAGAAGGCGGCGGAGCTGGCGGCGGGGGACGAGGAGCCCCTGCGCTGGGACATCGGCACCCTGAACCAGCAGCCCTTTGTCTATGTGGCCGCCTTCGGGGCCTTTACCGAGGTGTCCTATGATACCCCTCAGGATCTGAAAAAGACTTTCGGCCATCTGGCCTATATCATGGCGGGGATTGCCTCCATCCCGTCCATCACTCCCTACCACATGAAGGTGGAGTACGACGGGCAGGTGCTGGAGGACGACTTTTTCTACGGCATGGTGTGCAACACCTACTCGGTGGCCGGGATGCGGAATCTGCCCACCGACCGGGTGGAGCTGGACGACGGCCTGTTTGAGGTGATTCTGGTGCGCAAGCCCATGAGCATCGGGGAGATCGGAGCGGGCCTTCAGACGCTGCTCCGCCCCGGGGCGGTGGAGGAGGGGAGTGCCCTGCTCTCCTTCCACGCCTCCCAGCTGAAATTTACCAGCGAAAAGCCTATTCCCTGGACCATCGACGGGGAGTACGGCGGCAGCCATGAGGTGAGCCAGGTCCAGAACCACCGCCAGGCCCTGGCCATCCTCTCGGGGCGGAAGCAGGGCGCGTGAGCGGCTGTGGTGAGGCAGAGTAAATGAGAAAGGAGGAGCTGACATGACAGAACAAGAGAAAATGCTGTCTGGCCAGCTGTATTTTGCGGGCGGGCCGGAGCTGCTGGCGGCCCGGAAAAAGGCCAAGAAGCTGTGTCAGCGGTTCAATCAGACGGCGGTCCAGGACCCGGAGACGGGGGCGGATCTGCTGCGGGAGCTGCTGGGCCGGATGGGGGAGGAGGTCTCCATTCAGCCCATGTTCTGGTGCGACTACGGCTTCAACATCCAAATGGGCTCCCATGTGGAGATCAACCACAACTGCGTGATCCTGGACTGTGCCCAGGTGACCTTCGGGGACCATGTGTTCATCGGTCCCAACTGCGGCTTCTATACCGCCGGCCACCCCCTGGACGCCCAGACCCGGAACGCCGGGCTGGAGTTTGCCCGGCCCATCGCCGTGGGAGACAACGTGTGGTTCGGCGGAAACGTCACAGTGCTGCCTGGGGTGAACATCGGCGCCGGCTCAGTGATCGGGGCGGGGAGCGTGGTCAGCCGGGATATCCCGCCCAATGTGATCGCGGTGGGCAGCCCCTGCCGGGTGGTGCGGACCATCCTGCCGGAGGAGCCCTGAGATCGGGCATAACCGGGCCTTGGCCCGTTTATGATAGATAGAAGGAATCCACAAGCATCGCAGAAGGAAAGGAGGACCATGGGGAGACCCCCATCAAAAGCGCCAGCGCCTGTCCCTGGCGAGGGGCAGGACGACGAGGAGAAGGGAGTATCGAAAGGACGGCGGATTTTCCCACCGGCCCAAAAATTCGGCGGATGCCCTTCCGTACCCCTCCGGGTGCGTGACACAGCGGGCAAATATGCGGGTGACCGCAAAACAGAGACGCTGTGACCGGATGACGAGGCACAAATGGCTGCGAGTTTGTCCTCCCGATTTTGCAATTAGGAGGAAATTTCATATGTGTGGTATTGTCGGATTTATCGGCCGGGAGCAGGCCGCGCCTATTCTGCTGGAGGGCCTGTCCCGCCTGGAGTACCGGGGGTACGACTCCGCCGGCCTGGCGGTGTATGACCGGGAGAAGGGGCTCCAGGTGGTGAAGGCCAAGGGGCGGCTTCAGGTGCTCCGCGATCTGACGGACGGGGGGGCCAAGGTGCCCGGGACCATGGGCCTGGGCCACACCCGCTGGGCCACCCACGGGGCGCCCAACGATGAGAACGCCCACCCCCAGGTGAGCCAGTCCGGCCGCATCGCGGTGGTCCACAATGGGATCATCGAGAACTACGGGGAGCTGAAGAGCTTCCTGGAGGCCAAAGGGGTGGTGTTCACCTCTGAGACAGACACCGAAGTGGTGGCCCAGCTGCTGGAATTCTACTACGCCGGGGACCTGCTGGACGCGGTCTTTAAGGTGCTCCACCGCATCGAGGGGGCCTACGCCCTGGGGATCGTCTGCGCCGACGAGCCGGATAAGCTGGTGGCGGTGCGGAAAGACTCCCCCCTGATTCTGGGGTACGGCGAGGGCTTCCAGATGCTGGCCTCCGACGTGACGGCGGTGATCCAGTATACCCGGGAGGTGTGCTATCTGGACGACGGGGACGTGGCGGTGCTCACCACCGGCGGGGTCCAGGTCTACGACTCCCTGGGACAGCCGGAGGAGAAGGAGCGGTCCCATGTGGACTGGGAGATCTCCGCGGCGGAGAAGGGCGGCTATGAGCACTTCATGTTCAAGGAGATCATGGAGGAGCCCAAGGCCCTGAAGGACACCATCTCCCCCCGCATCCGGGACGGAAAGGTGGTGCTGGACGACCTGACCATCACCCGGGAGGACCTGGAGGGGATGGACCGCTTTTACATCATCGCCTGCGGCTCCTCCTATCACGTGGGGATGGCCGCCAAGTATATCCTGGAGCGGCTGCTGCGCATCCCGGTGGAGGTGACCCTGGCCTCCGAGTTCCGGTACTGCCGGCCCATTGTGTCGGAGCATACTCTGGCCCTGGTCATCAGCCAGTCGGGGGAGACCATCGACACCCTGGCCGCCATGCGGGAGGCCAAGCGCCTGGGGGCCCGGCTGCTGTCCATCGTCAACGTGGTGGGCTCCACCATCGCCCGGGAGTCGGACGACGTGCTGTACACCTGGGCGGGGCCGGAGATCGCCGTGGCCACCACCAAGGCCTACTCCACCCAGCTGGCGGTGATCTACCTGCTGGCCATCCACTTTGCCGGCCTGCTGGGCCGTATCGGTCCGGAGGAGTACCGAGAACTGGTGGAGCAGCTCCAGCTGCTGCCCGGCAAGGCGGAGGAGATTTTGAAGCACACAGAGGAGATCCAGTACTACGCCTCCATCTACTTCAACCACGACTCCGTGTTTTTCATCGGCCGGAACATCGACTACGCCGTGGGGCTGGAGGGTTCCCTGAAGCTGAAGGAGATCTCCTACATCCACTCGGAGGCCTACGCCGCCGGCGAGCTGAAGCACGGTACCATCTCCCTCATCGAGGACGGCACCCTGGTGGTGGCCCTGGCCAGCTGGAATGAGCTGTTCGACAAGCTCATGAGCAATGTGAAGGAGGTCAAGGCCCGGGGGGCCGACGTGATCGGCATTGCCACCGAGAGCCATAAGGCCGCCCTGGCCGCCCTGGTGGACAGCGCCCTTTCCATCCCCGACATCCACCCCATGTTCCTGCCCTCTCTGGAGGTCATCCCCATGCAGCTGTTCGCCTACTATGTGGCCCTCATGCGGGGCTGCGACATCGACAAGCCCCGGAATCTGGCCAAGAGCGTCACCGTGGAGTGATGCGCACCTTTCAGAATAAGTCCAAGGCCCGCC